>Ga0187894_10004520_pt1 | contig 14873 bp, 8 predicted proteins | sample GBC1701081metaG_FD_136650 | JGI IMG/M metagenome (GOLD analysis project Ga0187894, IMG submission 136650) | White microbial mat communities from a lava cave in the Kipuka Kanohina Cave System on the Island of Hawaii, USA - GBC170108-1 metaG ...
CGGCGACGGCTAGCGCAACTAGAGGCGGCGTCATGAAGCACCAGATGCTGTTCGACAAGTTTCTCCAAGGCTCATTGTCTGCCAGCGAAGTTGAGGAACTGAAAGCTCTCCTGAAGGCGGATCCCGAAGCCGGGCGGCAGTTTGTCGATTACGTGGGCGAGACGAGCCTGGTCGTGCGTGTCGGCTCGCAGTTGGAAAACGCCGCCGCGGAACTGGTCCATCAACCCGTTGCTGCCTTCAGGCCGGAATGGTGGAAACCTTGGTGGCGTTGGGCCGGATGGGCGGCCGGCGTTGCGTTTGTGGCAATCGTCGTCAGCGTGACCGCGTTCAACTGGGATCCGCTGGCAATCAGTATCGTTTCTGAAAGCGGCAATGTGGTGGTGTTGCGGAGAGATAAAGAAATAGACGCCGTTCCCGGGATGTCTCTGAAGATTGGTGATCGGCTTCGGACTTCGCGCGATGGGCGGGCGCGAATTCAACTTGGCGACAAGACCGCTCTGATTGAACTTCGCGGCGCCACGCATCTAAGATTGCTCAGCCGGGACAACGGAGCTACTTGGGAACTTCAGCACGGAGTTATCGAAGCGCAGATTGGTTCGCGGGCGAAGGCGAATCCTCTAGTCCTGCTCACGCCGCAGGCCGAGGCCAAAGTGACCGGAACGGAGTTCAGCCTCGGCGCACAGGAGGACAACACCCGCCTGGAAGTGACGCGCGGTTCGGTGCAGTTCACGCGCCGCGAGGATGGGAAGTGCTTGGCTGTTCATGGCGGTTATTTCGCGGTGGCGAGCGCCGACTCGGCCTTCACGGCTAAACACCTGTTGCCGGCGCCGTGGGATTCACAAGATGTCGGCGCCGTCGGAGTGCAGGGGCTGGCGAAATTCGAAGATGGCCGCTGCAAAGTGAGCGGAGCCGGAAAGGACTTTTGCCAATCCAAGGATGAATTCCATTTCGTTTATCAGACTCTTGAAGGTGACGGCGAAATCACCGCGCGGCTCGTGGATCTTGATTTCGCGCGCCAGCACGCCAAGGCCGGCGTGGTAATGCGGCGCAATCTCAAAACGACCGCGCCGCACGCTTCTCTTTGTTTGGTGGCCGGCGGGAATTTGGAATTCGAACACCGTGTGCGTAACGAGGCGCGGACCGAGTTAGCCGGTCCAGCTTCGATGCCCTGCTGGCTGCGCCTGGTCCGGCGTGGCGACACGATCACGGCGTGCAAATCCGTGGATGGCCGCGAATGGATTGAAGTGGGCTGGGACCGGTTTCCGACTCTGGGGCCGCGCCTTTATGTGGGGTTCGGCGTCACCTCACGCAACCGCGCGGCTCTGGCCAGCTCTATGTTTGACCAAGTAAGCGTGACCGGCTTCGACGCATCCGTTGGCGCGCCGCCGTAATTGGCCATGAACTTTGTTTTCAGCCGCAGAATTTTGGCGCCTTGTTCTGGCTGGGTGACCCGCACGGTCCGGGATGGCGCGCTGCTTTGGCGGCGCGCTCTAGCGATGAGGAATCCGTTCCGCCCGGACTTTCAATCGCCCAGCCAGAACAGGACGCTTGCTCCAACGTCCCGGCTTCGCTTTAGACTCCACTTACATTCGACTATGAAATCATTGAAAAGGATTCTTGGGATAGCATGGCTTTTCATCCTTCCGTTGCTGACGGCGGGCGAGACGTTTTGCCAAAGCGACAAGCCGACTCAGGTTAAACGAGTGAGAAATGCCGGCGTGGAGGAGTTCGACAAGCTGCGAGCCAATACGAATGCCGTGGTGCTCGACGTGCGAACTAAAAGTGAGTTCGACGCTGGACACATCCCCGGCGCGATCAACATCGACTACAATGCTCCGGGGTTTCAGGAGAAAGTCGCCAAACTCGATCCCAGCAAGATCTATCTCGTGCATTGCGCCGCCGGACGCCGTAGCGCCAATGCCTGCAAAGTCATGGAAAAAATCGCTTTTACCAATCTCGTGGACCTAGAGCCGGGCTTTCGTGCTTGGGAGAAAGCCGGCAAACCCGTTGAAAAGAAATAGCCAAATGCTCGGTACGAATTTTACGCATCGCGTTCACTCATGATTACAAGAAATGCGCCGACCGTGGAATTATGATCTGACTTGACCCACTCCAACGTCTCCGGGCTTGCCAGGCCCGGTGGACACGCGAAAGATCGGCCCGTATGAAAAACCAGAACCTGCCTCTCACTATTCTCGCCACAACCGGCCTGCTAGCGATTTCCTCCCTGAACGCCGCCGCGCAAGTTCACGGCGAAAAGGCGCACGGCGCGGCTTGGGGCGCCGTTAAACAAGCCATAGCCGTGCTGCATTCGACCGCCGGAAACAAATGCCACGGGAAAATCATTTTCACGCAGGAAGGAGACAACGTGAAAGTGGTCGCCGATATCGAAGGGTTGAATCCAGGGCAAAAACACGCCTTCCACATTCACCAAAACGGTGACTGCTCAGCCCCCGACGCGATGAGCGCCGGCGGACATTACAATCCTGACGGACACGAACACGGTCTGCCGGAAAAGGATATGCGCCATGCGGGTGACTTGGGCAATCTGCAAGCTGACAGCAATGGCAAAGCGCATTACGAAATCACCGTGAAGAACATCAGCATCGCCAGCCTGAAAAACCCGATCATCGGACGCGGCGTCATTGTGCATGCCAAGGCCGATGATGGAGGCCAACCGGTCGGCAACGCGGGCGCTCGTATCGCTTGCGGTGTCATCGGCGTAGCCAATCCAGGAAAGTAAAGCACCCCCGAGGTGGGCGCGCCCCTAGGATCATTTCGGTTTAGCGCCTCGGCGCTTCCTCCTCCTCGCCCCGAGAGGAAAGAGAGCGGCGAGGATTGAGGAGAAAACCATCTCTCCAACTAGCCATCGCGGAGCGCGGCCCGTTACTTCTTGGCCGGTTTGGGGGATTTGCTCTCGGCCTTGGCGGGTTTGGCTTCGGTGGATTTAGCGCCATCGGATTTGCCTTCTGATCCAGTCTTCACCCCGGAGCCGCTGGCTTCGGATTCCTTCTTGGCGGCCTGCTGATAGCCTTCACTGCGATAATCGGTGATGTAGAAACCACTCCCCTTGAAAAGCAGACCGGCCCCGGCACTGATGAGCTTCTTCACCCGGCCTCGTCCCCAGCGCTTCTGCGCGCAGAGATCCTCGGGACAAGTCTTCAGCGGTTTGTCCGCGATGGACTGAAATTTTTCGAAATGATGACCGCATTTTTCACAAACATATTCGTAAGTCGGCATAACGGAACTCAAACAGTCTTTCTAAAATTCGGCAGAAACCAAGCCACCCGCAGCGGCCCCGGACATCCAAACTCAGGCAACTCGAACCTCGATTGCGCTGCCGGGACGGGCCGACGTTGTCATCTGCCGGACAAAAGCTGCAATGAGAAATAAGGGGCTGGAGTGACTCCATGAACCCAAACTAAGCCGAACCGTACCGTTGAAAAAGGAACCCTCCCGTTCAGCCGGTCACCAACGTGCCCACCTTTTCGCCCAGGACCACGCGGCGCAGGTTGTGCGACTTGAATAGATCGAAGACGATAATCGGCATTTTGTTGTCCATGCATAACGAAAACGCCGTCGAGTCCATGACTTTGAGCTGCTTGAGCAGCGCCTCCTGATAGCTGATCTGCGAATAGCGTTTGGCTTTGGGATTTTTCTTGGGATCGCTGTCGTAGATCCCGTCCACTTTGGTGGCTTTAAGAATCACTTCGGCGCCGATTTCGTTGGCCCGCAACGCAGCGGCGGTGTCGGTGGAGAAGTAGGGATTCCCTGTGCCGCCGCCGAAGATGACGACGCGCCCTTTTTCCAGGTGGCGCACGGCACGGCGGCGAATGAACGCTTCGGCCACCTGATGCATGGTGATGGCGCTTTGCACGCGAGTATCGACTCGCAATTTCTCGAGGGCATCCTGCAGCGCGAGCGAATTGATGACGGTGGCCAACATGCCCATGTAATCTCCGGTGGCGCGCTCAATGCCGCGTTCGCTGCCGGGCAGACCGCGAAAAATGTTTCCACCGCCGATGACCAGAACAACTTCGACGCCCAACTCGCGCACTTCTTGGATCTGGCGAGCCATGTCATGCACGGCCTCGGGGCAGATGCCGATTCCTTTGTCGCCGCCGAGGGCTTCGCCGCTCAGTTTGAGCAAGATACGGCGGTACTTGGATTTCCGGTTCATGGCGGCGGGAGTGTTGCAGCCGCCATCGTGAGCGTCAATGGTCAGTTCGATCCGCGCGAACAAACTTCAAGGAAAGAACGGAACTCAAAGATTGGAAGGAGGTCCAGTTGCTGGATCAAACTTCAAACAGTCCGACGGATGGTGGCCTTAACCTGAAACGCGAGGAAGCTCGTTATTACGCCGCCTCAGCCAGTGGTTTCTTCAAGAAACGGCCGCGTTGGACGTAGGTAAGCGCCTTGACGCTAAGTTCGATGAACATGAAAGGCTTTGCGATCAAATCAGTGCCGCCGCTCAAGCTGGAGCGCGCACGGCTTTTGAAATCGGTGAGACTGGTTACAAAGATGATCGGCGCGGTTTTGTTGAGAGGAAGCTGGCGCATCTTGGTGCAAAGATCGAAGCCGTCCATGCCGGGCATTTGTACATCCAAGAATATGAGGTCGAACGCAGTCTCTCCCGCCAGATTCAGCGCTACTTGTGGATCTTCCACGCTCATGGCCTTTAGGCTCGCCTTTTCCAGCGCGTAGGTAATGGCGCGGCGCGAGAGAATCTCATCGTCCACGACCAGGATTTGGTACGGTCCATTGTCCACCGGGGCCGTATCGATCGACTTAAGCAACTCTCCGACGAAGTCGATAGAAGAGGCCACCGTGCGGAAAGTGGAGACGTTGATGTTCTTTGGCTTCTCGTGGAGCTCTTTAAGCAGCACTTCCAAGGCGGAACACATTTGAGCGATGTGGGCGACACCCGCGATGCCGGCGCTGCCGGTCAGCGAATGAACCTTGCGATAGAGATTGAGCAAGTGCTCCAACCGCGCGGTCTCGTCCTGGGTCTTGCTGAAATCCTGCATGAGTTTGCGCAAAGCACCGAGCGCTTCAGGAGCTGTTTCACAAAACGATTTGAGCAGTTCCGCCTGGAACTTGGAATCATCGGCCTGGGCCGCCGATAGCGGGCGAGCTGAAGAAGTCGAAGGACTTGGACTCGGAGAGGTCGCCCCATTCTGGTTATCCGCCGTCGCTGGAGTCGCCCCTCCGCCCGTCAGCGCGACGTGCAACGCATCGAGAATCTGCCGTGGTGACAAGGTAGCTTTGTTGAAAACCTGAGTCGCGCCGGCGCCGAACGCCTCTTGAATCATGTTAGGCACGTAGGCATTGGTGAAGACAATGATCGGGATTTTCTGGAATTGGCCCTGGGCGCGAATCTTCTTCAAGATGTCGATCCCGTTCATCTTGGGCAGCATCAGGTCGAGCAGCACGCCCTCCGGCTTGAACTCGTGGATGCGGTAGAATCCGCTTTGGCCATCGGCGCTGATCTCGACGGTGTAGCCTTCGCGCTCCAGCCGGGTGCGATAAATATGCCCGATGATGGGGTCGTCCTCGACAATCAGTATCTTCTTCATAAGCGTGCTCAAAAATCGACCAGCCGAAGGTCAGGCTGGTTCTTGAGAAATTGGCGGATGCGTTCGAACTCCCGCTGCACGGGAGAAACTAGGCCAGCGGCGTGATCCAGATCGCCATCATGGCTGCTGCATTCGATCTGACGCAGCAAAGGCACGATGTTTACCATCCCGCAAGTGGCGCTAGCCCCCGCGCAACTGTGGGCGAGGCTGGCGACTCGCGATCCCACTTTCGCCTCAAGGGCGGCGACGATTTGCGACAATTGATCCGTTGTCTGCTTGAGATAAAGGTTAACCAGTTCGTTTAGATTTCCGTGGTCGCCGCCGGCGAAATCGAAAAGCCGTTCCATATCCACGGGGCTTCCGTCCGCGCGGCCAGAGGGCTCCACTGAAACGGCATCCGTCTCAGCCGGTGACTTGGCTTTGGCGGGCTTGGCAGGTTTTGCCTGTTCGACCATAACCGCTCCGGCAGCTTTGACCACTTTGCCGCCGTGAGTCTGGAGAGCATTCTGAAGTAACTCAGGACGCACTGGCTTGGGAATGTAATCGTCCATCCCGGCCTCCAGGCAGCGTTCACGATCGCCCTGCATCGCATTGGCGGTCATGGCGATGATGACGACAGGCTGCCGGAAATGCGGATGAGGCGAGGCCTCGCGTTGCCGCTGGCGGATTCGTCGCGTCGCTTCCAGGCCATCCATTTCCGGCATTTGCACGTCCATCAAAATAACGTCATAAGGTTTTTGTTCTATCGCCTGAATCGCCGCTACCCCGCTGGCCGCGAGGTCGGTCGAATAACCCATCTGTTGAAGCAGCCGCGACGCCACCTTCTGGTTGATGACGTTGTCGTCCACGAGCAGGATGCGCAAAGGCAGCCGGTCGGCCAACGCGCCATCCAGCTTGGACCCAGGCGAAGTCTTCTTCGCTGGAGTGACCTTTTTCCCAGAGAGCACCTGGCGCAGGGCTGCATCAAGATGAGCCAGTTTGATTGGCTTGGTCAGAACAGAAGTCGAAGGCGCCCCGGCGACACCAGGCAGATTGCGCAACGTTACAGGCGTCAACGCCACAATGGGCAAAGACTGACATTGTGGCAATTTGCGAATCTCAATGACTAACGCGCCGTCGTCGTTGCCCGCCAATTGGAGATCGACCAAGGCCAAATCGAACGGTTCCCCACGACGCAACCATTCCAGCGCTTCGGCTGCACTGGCCGCCCCGGACGGCACCAGTCCCCGCTCACGAAGCTGCCGTTCCAGGACGCCGCGGCAGGTGGCGTTATCTTCCACCACGAGCGTGCGCAATGCTTTCATTCGGTTGACCGGATCGGGCAAGGCTCCAGCCGCCGCTTGAAGGGGAATACTGAAGTGAAAGATCGAGCCACGTCCGACAGTGCTTTCAGCCCACATTGTGCCGCCCATCAGTTCCACCAATCCCTTGCTGATCGCCAGCCCCAGGCCGGTGCCTCCGAATTCCCGCGTGGTCGAACTATCCGCTTGGCTGAATGAGCGAAACAGTCGAGGCAAACGGTCTGGGGCAATGCCCACACCAGTGTCGCGCACGGCGAAGTGGACTCGGTAACGCCGCGCCGTGGGCGTCGCAACGTCTGGCCGTAACAATTCCGAAGTAACTTGAACAAAAACCTCTCCCACCGCTGTGAACTTGATGGCGTTCCCGACCAAATTGACCAGAATCTGCCGCAGCCGAGTCACGTCGCCAATGATCACGGACGGAGTTAGGCCGTCCATTTCATAAACCAAGTCCAGGTTTTTTTCGGCAGCCTTCGTCGCCAGCAGGTCCAACGCATCCTCAATGCAGGTCCGCAAATCCAGTTGGCGTCCCTCCAATTCCATCTTCCCCGACTCGATTTTGGAAAAATTGAGAATGTCATCAATGATGGTCAGAAGCGATTCCCCGCTCGTGCGAATCGTTTCGACAAAATCGCGTTGCTCCGGGCCGAGTTCCGTTTGCGTCAGCAAGCCCGTCATGGCGATGACGCCATTCATCGGGGTGCGAATTTCGTGGCTCATATTGGCCAGGAATTCCGCCTTGGACTGCGCCGCCTCTTCAGCGGCGATGCGCGCGGCTTCCAGTTCCCGATTCGTGGCGGCCAATTGACGTTGCAGCCGGCTGGAACGCAGAATGGCGCGCACTCGGGCGCGCAGTTCCACCAACTCGAACGGTTTGGTCACGTAATCTACGGCGCCCAGCTCGAACCCAAGCAACTTATCGCGGGTGTCATTCTTCGCGGTGAGAATAATGACCGGAATGTGGCGGGCCGCCGCATCTTGCTTCAGGCGGCCCAGAACTTCAAAACCGTCCATCTCCGGAAGACCGACATCCAAGAGCACCAGATCGAAGTGTTGACGGGCGACGGCTGCCAGCGCCTGTTGGCCATTCCGAGCGCTGGTCAGTGAAACTTGGTCATCGTTGAGCCCGGCTTGAAGCACTTCCACCATCCCGGGATCATCTTCAATCAGGAGAATCTGCGAGGTCGAATTGACGGCGATGGCCGATTCTGCGGTCATGAAACGGTCACCTCTGTTTCTCCGCGAGCAAGAGTTGCTCGACTTGGGCAAATTCGGTTTTGACCGCATGGAAGACCTCGGCGGCCTCGACAAACTCTCCAGCCTTTGCCTGATTTTCCAGACGCGCGCAATGCGCTGCCAGACGGCGTGCGCCCAAGTTGCTGGCACTACCCTTAAGGGTGTGCGCGGCGGCCCCCACTTTGGAGCCGTCGTGTTCTGCCAGGGCCGCTTCGATCCGCTCCAGCCTGGGTCTGGCGTCCCGTAGGAACGCATCGATCAATTCCACCAGTGGATCGGGCTGGCCTGGCTCGCGCAATTCGCGCAACCCATTGATCACCGCAAGATCAAGCACTTCGTCAGCCTGGGGAGCTTGGGTGGGACGCGAACCCGGGTTGATCTTGCTCAAGGCCTTTTGCAAAACCTTGTCCAAATCGGAAAGCTGAATGGGCTTGGTCAGGTAATCGTTCATCCCAACGCTCAGACAGCGCTCGCGATCGCCCTGTAACGCGTTGGCGGTGAGCGCGACAATAAACGGCGAGGACCGCAAGTGGATCCACGAGCCGTGCTCGCTCTGGCGGATCCGCCGGGTCGCTTCGTAACCGTCCATTTCCGGCATTTGGCAATCCATGAAAACGATGTCGTACGGGGTTCGTTGCAAGGCCGCCAGCACTTCGGCCCCGTTCGCTACAGCATCGGCGTGATAACCCAACTTCTTTAGCTGCTTCAACGCCACCCGTTGGTTCACTTCGTTATCCTCCGCTAATAGAATTCTCACCTCCTTTCGAACAGGCGCGGTCGTCTCTGTCTCCGAAACGTTGACCGCCGCCTGCAAAGGCAAGGCTGCCGCAGCCGACCGCGCACTCGTCACCTCCACCAGGCAGTCGAACAGCCGGCCCTGACGCACGGGCTTCGTCAGGCACGCGGAAACCCCGATCGCCTGCATGACGACCGGGCTTAACCGGCTGCCAAATGAAGTCAGCATGATGAGGCGCGACGGTTTCAACATGGCATCACTCTTGATCGCTTGGGCGAGGGCAAGAGCGTCAAGGTCCGTCATCTCCTGGTCGATCACCGCCACATCAATGGCTGTACCCTGTTCCGCATTCCGCCGTAAAATTTCCAACGCCTCCATAGCGGTGCTGGCGCTGGAGTCAATCATCCCCCATTTTTGGAACTGCTCGTGCAAGACCTGCCGGTGAACGGCGCTGTCCTCCACCAAGAGCACTCGTTTGCCTGCGAGTTTCCCCACGTTGATCTCCTGATTGAGACGCGCGGCCGAAGCAGGCTGGGTTTCCAAGGTCAACTTGAACCAAAACAAAGATCCCTCGCCCGCGCGGCTCTCGACGGCAATTTCGCCCCCCAATAGCTCCACGAGCTGCTTTGAAATGGTCAGGCCGAGGCCGGTGCCGCCATATCTCCGAGTGGTCGAGCCGTCCGCCTGGGTGAATGGCTGAAAGATCCGCGACAGAGTTTCAGGGCCAATCCCGATCCCAGTGTCGCTCACTTCAAAGCGAATGGTAACGCTGCTTTCTGTTTCAGCCAGCTTCTTCACTCGCAGGACGACTTCACCTTTTTCCGTAAACTTTACGGCGTTGCTCAAGAGATTAATCAAGATTTGCCGCAACCGGCCCGGGTCGCCCCGCAACAACGTCGGCACGTCCTGATCCATCCAACAGGCCAGCTCCAAGCTTTTGCGCTGCGCGCGCTCACCGAGAATTTCCACCGTGCCTTCGACCGTTTCTCGCAAATCGAAATCGATCACTTCGAAGGTCAGCTTGCCGGCCTCGATCTTCGAGAAATCCAGGATGTCGTTGATGATGCCCAGCAACGTGTCGGTGCTGTTGCGAATCGTTTCGACCAACTCGCGCTGTTCCTGGGTCAGCGAAGTATCCACCAACAAATCCGTCATGCCGCTGATCGCGTTCATCGGCGTGCGAATTTCGTGACTCATGTTGGCCAGGAATTGAGCCTTGACGCGTGCGGACTCCAACGCGGCCTCCCGCGCCTGCTCGCGCTCGTTCTCGGCAAGCTTTCGCGCCGTGATATCTTCGACCGCTCCCTCGTAGTACAGGAAGTTTCCTTGAGCATCACGCACTCGCCGCGCCGCTTCCGAAATCCAAATGCGGCTGCCGTCCTTGCGATAGACTTCGGATTCAAATCCCGTCACCTCGCCCTGCTCACGCATGAGCCGGCTGAACTCTTCGCGCCGCCTTGGATCAACATAGAGTTGATGCTCAATATCGGTCAGCGCTGCCACCAATTGCTCTGGTGAATCGTAGCCATACATTCTCGCCAGCGCCCGGTTGGCACTGATGAAATGCCCGTCGGGTGTGGTCTGGAAAATTCCCTCTACCGCGTTTTCGTACATGGCGCGGTATTTTTCCTCGGCCTGCCGCAATGCCTGTTCGGTCTGCTTGAGCTGAGTGATGTCCCGCGACAAGCCGATAATTCCCGTGATCGTTCCCCCTTGATTGTAGATCGGCACCTTCGTCACCGAAGCCCACATCTCTTTGCTGTCCAAATCCAGTTGCCGTTCCAGTTTGTTGATCAGGGGCTGGCCGGTCAGGATGATGCGCTGCTCGTCCTCAAAATACTCTTGTGCCTGCTCGCGCGGATGAAAATCGAAGTCGGTCTTGCCCACGATTTCCCGCGGGTCATTCAAACCCAGCCGCCGGACCATCGACACGCTGCAGCGTAGGAAACGCGAGTGCACGTCCTTGAAGTAAATCCGGTCAGGGATGTTCTCCAGCAGCGCCCGCAATAGATCGCGCTCGTAGGCGAGGTCTTCCTCGATCTTCTTACGCTGGGTTACATCCCAGAAAATCCCCTGGATGCCCACCACCTGCCCCAACGCGTTGTAGAGCGGCGTTTTGATCACATGTACAAAAAGCCGCTCCCCCGACGGTTTATGGTGTGCCTCCACGGTGTCGAGGCTCTGTCGTGCGGACATCACTCGCAGATCGTCCCGATGATACTTAGCCGCCAACTCATTCGGAAACAGATCAAAGTCAGTTCGCCCGATGATTTCCTCCAGCGGCTTGCCCACCGCCTGGCAAAAGCGCTGATTGGCAAAGGTGAACCGCCCATCTACGTCCTTCCTAAAAATATTCTGCGGCAAGGTTTCCACCAAGGTCTGATAAAACACCTCCGAGGTCTTGAGCCGGTCCTGGGTGCGTTTGTTCTCCTCCAACGTTTGGGCCAGTTCCACCAAATGGCGCCGCAATTCCAATTGGGTCATGACCTGTTGCGCCAACGTTTCCAACGCACTCTGTTGTTCCAAGGTCAGACGCCGCGTCGTGCGGTCCATCACGCATAACGTTCCGAGCCGGAGTCCATCCGCGGTCGTCAATGGCGCCCCGGCATAAAACCGAATGCGCGGCTCGCCCGCGACGTAAGCATTGCTCGCGAAACGCTCGTCCTGCTCCGAATGCTCCACTACGAACACTCCCTCCTCCAGAATCGCATAAGCGCAAAATGACGTTTCGCGCGGTATCGGTGCGCCTTCCCACCCGATGCCTGATTTCAACCAAAGCCGCTCCGAATCCAGAAAAGTAATTAGCGCAATGGGAGCGGCGCAGACAAACGCCGCCAAGCGGGCCAGTTCGTCAAAAGCAGGTTCAGCCTCGGTCCCCAGGAGAAAATAGTGACGCAACGCCTCGATCCGTTTCGATTCATTCTCGGGCAACGGGGCGCTCTTCACCCGTCCTAAATCTCACCGAGGCCACATGTTGGCAAGCCTTCCGTTAACATTCGACTACGGCCCCGCCATGCGCAGGAACACGATCAAGTCGGCCAAATCCTGCGGCTTGAGCGCTTGTTCAAAACCTTCGGGCATCAGGGAAAGTTTCGTGCTCTGGAAGCTAGCCAAATCGGAACGCAGCAGTGTTTCCTCCACGCCGGCGGCGGTCTTGAGCGTGATGCTCGCGGGAGTTTCAGCGCTGATGATCCCGCTGAGCTCGTGCCCGGCTTTGGTTACAGCCTGATAGTTGACGTAGCGCCACTCGACTGCCTGATTCGGATCGAGGATCGCCACCACCAACGCTTCAGTAGGCTTGCCAGCCACACTGCCTAGTTCGGGTCCAACGTTTTGGCCTTGGCCTTTGAAGCGGTGGCATGCGGCACAATTGGCTTGGAAGAGTGACTCGCCCCGCGCGGCATCGCCGTTCAATCCGGCAACGTGCTGGTAGCTTTCAAGAAGCTGTTGCCGAGTGGCGCGGCTTGCCGCCACGATCTTTTCCGAGCGTTTGCGAATTCCCTCCTCGGAATGCGAGAGCAGCTTTTGCTGAAGCACCGCGCCCAGTTCCGCGGCAGAGATTTCCCCTCGTTCCATTTGATCCAGTAACATGGCCGTCCATTCTTTGCGGCTGGCGATCGTGTTGAGCACTTCTTCTCGAAGAACGGGCGCGTAACTCGTCCAGCTAGCCAAGAGCAAATTCGCCGCTGTGGAATTGGTCGTCCGGCGAAGCGCGGTCAGGCCGGCTCGTTGCACCTCGATGGGCAGTTGTGGGCGCAAAAGATTAGCCAGCCGGCGCAAATCCTCCTCCTGTTCGCTATTCCCACGCGCCAGCAATCGAGCAGCCGCGATGGCGCTCCCGGGTTCGCGGGTGGCGGCATCCCGTTCGACGGCGTGGCGGGCCATCACGAAGTTTTTATCCAAGCCATTCAAGGCCGATTTCAATTCAGCACTCGCGTCGATGCGAAAGGCCTCCAGTGTCGTGCCGCGACGCTGGAGCGCGTCGAGGAACGCGGCCTGAACATTCCATCGCCACAGCGCAATTCGCCCATCCTCGGCGGCGCCAATCGCGCGCAACGCCTTGGCCAAGGCGCCGTCATCACGTTGAGCGACCGCGAAACCGATCAATGCTTCCACCGTCTTGGCGGACTTTGGCACGTCCGATCCCGAGGTCAGGAGAGTATCCAACATTCCGCCCAGATGGCGGGGGGCTGAACTGAGGGCCGCGGTGCGGAGAGCATCGTCTTCAGAATCACGCAGAGCCAGGAGGGCCAAAGCACGGCTGGCGGCTGGCGCGCTCCATTCGCCGAGAGTAAAGGCGAGTTGATAGCGGACACGCTGGCTGGGATCATCCGTCCGCTCGATCAGTGCTTCGGATAATCGCTTCAGCGCCGATGGAGTTCGTTTCGCGTTTTGCGAGAGCTGGTGCAAAGACGGTTCACTCAACTGAACCGCTGCTTCGCGTATCCCGGCGTGGCTATCCTGCAACGCCACGGTCAGCACTTCCGGCGTGAGTGCGCCGATGCCTTCCAAAGTCCAAAGCGCGTGCAGCCGAGCCAGCGCGCGGGGGCTCTTGCGCGCCATCTGCACGAGCAACGCTTTGGCCGCGGGATCCTGGCGCTGGACCAACAGCCGTTGGGCGGTGTCGCGCTGCCAGCCGTTGGCATTATCAAGCGCGGCAACCAGACCGGCGGTGTTGAGTCGATCGAGCCGAGGCGTTTTCCGCAGCCTGGCCCCAGTGGGATACACGCGGTAAATTCGGCCCTGACCAGCTCCGGCGCGGAGGTCCAGCCGCGACTCGATGGGATCGGGAATCCATTCCGGATGTTCCAGCACGAGTCGATACATGTCCGCGAGGTAAAGCGCGCCGTCTGGTCCGGTCCTCAACATGGTCGGGCGAAACCAATTGTCGCTGGAAGCCAGAAATTCACTCGCCCGCTCGTCTTCGGCGCGGCGGCTTTTGAACGAAACGCCATCGGGTTCGAGCACTTCGCGATGAATCACGTTATGCACCGGGTCGCTGATATAGACGCTGGAAGCGAAGGCCGAGCCAAACAGTTCATCGCGATAGGGCGTTGCGCTGTTCGCCGACGTGACGTGATTGAATTGATGGTGGTCGTTAAACCTCTGGCGCGTGCGGCTCGCCGGGAAAAGCCTTGTGCCATCCGGATAGTCCGCCAGCATACGCTTGTTGTCGCGCACGACCAGGTCTGGATTCCGCGCTAGATAATGGTCCGGCAGGAAATAATGCCAAAGCCAATTCGGGTTGTTATTCCCGAACCATCGGCCCCAATCGTCGCGGTGCCGCCCGAATTGCGTTTGACCGGCGATCGCTTCGAAAAGCAGTTCATCGGGTCGAAACCGAAAATCGCGACCGCGAATGCCCACCGGTTTCGTAGCAGCCGATGTCACGAGACTCTGACTCTTTCTCGACTTCGTCCTCGCTCGCGTGTCAGCAACCACGGCGATCTCTCCACCGCTATCGCCATTGGCGCCATACAGCCAGTTATCCAAACCGTAATCGAAGCCGTTCAGAAGATGTTGCGGATTGCCCTCAGTAAATCCGGTAAAGAGCCTCTGGCGTACGTCTGCCTTTCCGTCCCTGTCGGTATCCTCCGCGTAGAGAATATCGGGCGCGGCGCTGATGATGACGCCATTGCGCCACGGCATGACTCCAGTGGGATATTTCAGCCCTCCAAGAAACGCGGTGGACTTGTCGTAGCGCCCATCGCCATCTGTGTCTTCAAGGAAGCGCACGACACCGCCAGCTTTGTTTGCTGCACCGACTCCCAGCGGATAATCGCCCATCTCCACGACCCATAGTCGGCCATCCGCGCTCCAATCGAAGGCGATTGGATCTCGCACCAACGGTTCAGCCGCGACCAACTCCACTTGAAAACCTGGCCGTACGCGCATTGCGGCTAATGACTGCTCCGGCGTCATCGGCTTCGGCTCATCGGCGGCAAGCAGTTCCCGGAAGCTGCGCCGGTCCACCTTCTCGGGCAGATGCGCGGTGTCTTCATTCTGCACCCACATGGTCCCCCG
>Ga0187894_10004522_pt1 | contig 14868 bp, 13 predicted proteins | sample GBC1701081metaG_FD_136650 | JGI IMG/M metagenome (GOLD analysis project Ga0187894, IMG submission 136650) | White microbial mat communities from a lava cave in the Kipuka Kanohina Cave System on the Island of Hawaii, USA - GBC170108-1 metaG ...
ATTGGTACCGCGAGCGGTAGCGAGCGAGACTTCAATTAGTCAACCATTGATGAAGTCTCGCTCGCTACCGCTCGCGGTACCGATTCAGGCTACCTGCCAGCAAAAAGCGCCGTCTGTCGGATAGACATAGCGGCCAATTTCCGGCCTTTTTCCTGTAAAATCCTTCCTTCAGAGACATTTTCCCGAAATTCATTGTGGCGCCACGATTGCTCAAGCTCTAGCTTGAGAGACGCGTAATGAGATGAAAGTAATTCCTTTGATTTATAACCCGACGGCAGGCGCGCTGAGGCGTGACTCCGGAAAAATTGAGCGATTGACGCGCGCCCTCGCCCAGCGGGGGATTGATGTCAAACGCCTGCCTACGAAGCGCGCGGGAGACGCGACACAACTCACCCGCGAGTCCGTCGAGGATGGCGCTGAAATCGTCATTGTCTGTGGCGGCGACGGCACTATCAACGAAGCCGCGCAGAGCCTGGTCGGAACCGAAACCGCTCTGGCCGTATGGCCGTGCGGCACCGCGAATGTGCTTGCGAGAGAGTTGCGGCTGCCTTGCGACGAAAACGCTTTGTCGGAACTGATCGCCGGTCGGAGCGCGCGCACGATCAGTGTTGGGCATGCGGTGAAACCCGACACCGGCTGGCAGCGCTATTTTTTGCTGATGGCCGGCATCGGGCTGGACGCGACCATTGTGAATGGCGTTGACCTGGGGTTGAAGCGATTGATCGGCGCCGGCGCGTATCTGGCTTCGGGGTTGGGTTATCTGGCGCGGCTGCCGCTGACGCCTTTTTCAATCGATCTGAACGGGAAGCGGCACGAGAGCACTTTCACCGTAATCTCAAACGCCGCCAATTACGCGGTCTGCTTCACGCTTGCGCCAGGCGCCGCGGTGGATGATGACAAACTGGATGTCTGCGTCTTCAATTCGCGCAGCCGGCTCGCTTATCTGACCTACGCGTTTTTGAGCATGGCCAGGGGCCGTCACACACGAAGCCCCAACGTGGTGTATCAACCGGCGCGGGAGGTGAAGGCGAACTCAAACAACGAGGCGCTCGTTCAACTCGATGGAGATGTGATGGGGACTTTGCCGATGCGGTTCGAGATCGCGCCGCAGGCTTTGCGAATCATCGCGCCCGCAAAACAGTGTCTTTAAGGGAGAGGGATCATGAATCGGATTTTTGCTTCAGTCGAAAGTGTGTTTGTCGCAATCTACTATGCGGCGATTTTCCTGACACCGGCGAACGTTCGCAACGCGGCGCGGGTGATTGCGGGTTGCGGCCATCGCTTACGGATGATTGCGGATTGCGTTCGCTCGATGCGTGGAGTCGCCCCGCAAGCCGCGCTGATTTTATGCGCGGTGATGTTTGCGTCGGGGGGAAGCTTAGGGCAAACCGCGCCAGCCCCAGCCATGGATAACACCGCCGCCGCTGTCAGCGCGGCCTTGCCGCAGGAAGTGATCGAGTTGCGGCGTGAGGGGAACGAAGCTCTTTACAACATGGATTATGCGACGGCGCGCGCCAAATTCGAGGAGCTTAAAAAGCGGGTTCCGCAACATCCCGCCGGCGATCTCTATATCGCGACCGTGATCTGGCTCGAACACCTGAACAAGAGCCGCCGTCTTCAAACCAGCCTCTACCAGAACGAATCGAACTTTTACGCGGGGGCGGACAAGGCGAAAGAGGATAATGAAGGAGACGCGGTTGATCAATCTGTGGATCGCGCTTTCCGTGACCGGATGGCGCAGGCGAAGACGAAGGCCCTGGCGCTGGTCGCCCGCAACAAGAACGACGCGGATGCGCAATATTTCCTCGGCGCCTATTACGGCGTGATGGCCGGCTATGAGGCCTCGACGGCGCGCAAGTTTTTCGCCGCGATGCGCAACGGATCGCGCAGCGTGGACGCGCACGAGAAAACGCTCAAACTCAATGCGAACTATTACGACGCCTATCTCTCGGTGGGGATGTACGATTACATCGTCGGCAACCTGCCGTTCATGTATAAAGCATTGGCGGCTGTCGCCGGAGTTCGCGGAAACAAACAGCGCGGTATCACCCGGTTGAAGGGGATTGTCGAAAAAGAAGCCGCGACCGCCGATGACGCCCGCGTGATGCTGCTGGCGATTTACCAGAACGAAAAACGGTATGAAGACGCCCTGGCCGTGCTCGATCAATTGAGCGCCAAATACCAGCGCAGTTACCTGCTCAAACTCGAGAGGGCTTACACGCTCGTCTCGCTCAAGCGCTCCAATGACGCTTACGCCGCGTTCGAGGATTTGCTGAAGGACTCTTCGGCGGCCGCGGCCGTTGACCTTGTGCATTATCAATACGCCGAGGCGCTGGCGTCGAACAAAGAGTACAAACGCGCGGCGGAGCATTTCCTGGAAGTCCCGAAGTCGAAAGGCTCCGATGCGAATCTGGCGACGCTGGCTCTGTTGCGAGGCGCGCAGGTCTACGATCTGGCGGGACAGCGCAACGACGCGGTCGCGCAGTACAAAGCCGTACTCGCTCGTCCCAACGTTTACGACACGCGTGAGCAGGCGGAGAAAGGATTGAAACAACCTTTCAAGGAGAAAGAGAAGGGAAATGGAGATTGAGGCTGGAGTATGCTGTGCGCGGTCACAATCTGAGGTTCTTCCTGAGGAAATAAGAGAGAGTACGGAAAAGACGGAAATAACGAGATAAACGGAAATCCCGCAATTCCCTGAGGCTTCCGTTTGTTCCGTTATTTCCGTCTTTTCCGTACTCTCTCTTATTTCGTTGTGGCCAGCGCCGTCACTTCTTCGTCGGTGCGGCGAGGCTTTCCGAAGAGCCAAACGATGCCAATGCTGAGAAAGTACAGCCCGAGCATCGGTGCGGCGAAGAGGATCATATTGAACGCGTCTGCGGTTGGCGTCAGGAGCGCTGAAATAATCGCGATAGCCACCACCGCATAACGCCAGGCCTTCAGCATCATCTTAGGAGTGATCAGCCCCATACGCCCGAGCAAAAACGCGACGGTCGGGATCTGAAAGACTATGCCGAGGCCAATCATAATCAGGATGATCAGGTCGAAATAGCTTTCGGCGTCGGGCAGAGTCCGGAATCCGCCTGAGCTCTGCAAACCAAGCAGGTAATTACAAGCGGCGGGAAACGCGATGTAGTAAGCGAAGGCCGCTCCGGCGATGAAAAAGAACCCGGTCATAGTCAGAACCGGCACGGCATACTTCTTCTCGTGTTTGTATAAACCCGGCGCGATGAAAGCCCAAACCTGGTAGAGGAGAAAAGGAATCGCCAGCCCTATGCCGATGTATAACGCGACACGCATGTAGAGCGTGAACGCGCTGGGAATGCCGAGCAGCACGAGATCGTCCTGTTCACCATAGGCTTCCTGAGCTTCGCCTGCTTTGATGATCGTATTCAGCGCCGTTTCAGCCGCGAGCGTGTTTTTACCGACAGCCCAGGCCTTCTCCAGAATCAGCGCCTTCTTGTTGTCTTTGGTGACGACTTTGCAATGAATAGTGGTTCCCATTGGAACGGGAACGCCGCCAACGACGGTCTCCTGGACGAAAGAGTATTGGACAAGTTCACCGTCTTTCAGCCCGTCGAGGCTCGGCTGGCCGTAAAGAGCCTGTCTCGCCAGACGGGTTTTGCGCAATTCTTTCTTTACAGGAACCGCCAGGAAGTTAAAGATTTGTTCGGATAACGCGAAGCATAGCGCGAAGGCGACGGCAATTGCGATCACAGAGTGGATCAACCTCTGACGCAACTCATCCAGATGATCCAGGAAAGACATCTGTAGTCCTTCCTGCTGTTCCTGCTGTTCTTCAACTTCACTGCTCATTTGATCTTTCCCTCCAAGGAATCGGCCAAAAAAAATTGGTTCACCGCGAGCCGGAACCTGAACGCTCCCATTCCGAAATGCTGCTCGACGGTAACCAATTTGCCGCGCGGCCATAACGTTCGCCCGTGGCCGCAATCAAGCTACGCATCAAAAACTAAATCCAGTGTTTCTTCTCCGGCTGCGCTGTCAATTCGGCTGTTTCCGCGCCCACGGCGCCCACGGTGGTGGCCTCAGTCTCAGGCTGCTTCTGCGTCGAAGATGCGCTGGCCGAATTCGATTCGCCGTTCTTGTTGTTGGTCTCGTAGCTGGTTGATTCGTCCGAGTACGAATTGTACGGGTCGTAAGACTCGTTGTGGCCGCCGTAATTCGATTCGCTGGCGCTGATCGTGTCGCTCTTACGAATCTTCTCTACCTCGACTTCCTGTTCCCAGGTTCGCTTGAAGTCTTCCGACGCGCGGCGGAATTGCGACATCGCCTGCCCCAAGGTTTTGCCAAGCTCGGGCAGTTTCCGCGGGCCGAAGACAACCAATGCGATTACGAGAATGAGCACAACCTCTCCCATTCCTAAACCCATAACAATTTCTCGCTTTCTTTTTTAGGAGAATTCTAGCCCTTGTTGGGGATATCAACTGAGCTTGTGGCAACTATAAGTGACGCGTTGAGAGCGAGTCAAGCAGTGATCCTACTCGCGACGCGCCCATTTCTGAGGTCTTCTATCCGCGTTTCTTTTGCGCGTAATAACCCTGGCGCGTGCGTACGTTGAGACCGGGCTTGGCTACGCGGACTTCAATCGCGCGCCATTTGCCGTCGAGCTTCTCGTTTGTGGATTCATAGGTGAGCGTGTATTGGCGGCGCAACTCCTCGACCGTGTTTGCGAAGGCTTCGCGCAATTGGGCGCCGCCCGGAGCGCCGATAAATCTGCCACCGGTCTTCGTCGCCAGCGTTTTCATTATTTCGGCGCCGTTGTCGCGCCGCTCGGATTTGTAAACGGCGCGATCGCTCAGATCCACAGCGTAGATCAAAGCGTTCGCGTCCGTGGCTTTGCGCGTCGCCTCATCGAGCGAGGCTTTGCTTTTGGTATCGGCGCCGTCGGAGACCACGAGGATCGCGCGGCGCCGTTCAGGACGTTTGGAGAGCGCGTCGGCGGCTTTGACTATGGCGTCGTAAAGCGGCGTCTCCCCATCAGCTCTCATGTCCCAGACGGAATCAGGCACGTCGCGCACTTCGGTGAAATCCTGCAACGTTTTGACTTTGAACCCGCCGAAGCTGTAGATCGCAAACACATCGCCATCGCGGATTCCCGAGACGAAATTGCCGCAGGCCGCGCGCGCCAGCGACAGTTTGTTCCCCATGCTCGCGCTCGCGTCGAGCAGGATGGCCGCCGCGAAAGGCATCTCATCGAAACTGAAACTGAGGATTCGCTGCTGCGCGGTATTTTCCAGAACCTTGAAATCTTCAGCCTTAAGGCCGGAGACGTAATGGTCACTCGCGTCCGTGACCGTTACGTTAACCACGATCAGGTTGGTCTCCATCGAAATCACATCTTCATCAGGTTCCGGCTTTTTCTGAGGGTCTTGCGGTTTTTGTGGATCTTGCTGATGGGCGCGTGTAGTTGATGGCGCCGGGACAAAGGCAGCCGAAAGAAAGGCGGCCAAAAGAGAAGCAGCCAAAAGAGAGGCGGATAATCGTAGGATGACCAGACCGCGTCGCATAAGCTTTCCGTTTTGATGATGGGGAGGGAATAGCCGCCCCTCGCGGTTACGCCATCCAGGAGGGATCAACGTAGATAGCCGCGAAGGAGTTTTACCAGTTGAGTGATTTCGTTTGCGACCTCGACAACGGCTACCGAAATCACCCGGCGCGAAGTCTTACTCAGATGTTTGTTCAACCGCTCGCTCGCATCGTCCAGCCGTTTAAGCGCATCGTCCAGATTGTTGGGCATGGGATCAAGCGGGTTATCGTCGCCCGCGCCGCCGAATTCCGAGCGAATCTGGCGAGCGGCTTTTTCGATCTCGCGCAGCTTCTTCTCGCCCAGGCGCGGAAGACGGCCATTCACGGCCTCTTTCGCCAAGTTCTCCGCGTCGAGTTTGATCTGTGCGCCTTTGTCCAGAATTTTTTTGTGCTCGCCTTCTTCGCGCTTGATCTGCATGCGCTTGAGCGTGTCGAGCATCGTTTCGTTTTGCTCTTCGGCGGGCGGATTGCCCGCGCTTGCGCTTTGCGCCCGGACTGCCAGAGCGATGAAAAACAGGCAGAGAATGGAGAACAGGATTCGTAAAGTCATACTCTTTCCCGTCCGGCGATCAGGTCAACAGAACTGACGCAATCCATAGTGAAGGTTCCGACGCGTAAGCCCTGGCTGTGGAGTTTCAATACTCACAGTTCAGGATGCGCCGCGTGGGACGTCCACTACTTACCTTAACGCTCAGGTCAATGCCCAGGATTTTGCCGGCCAGCCCACGCAGCACTTCATCTTCGAGCGTGCCGTTCGATTGTCCTTCGATCCACAGGCTGCCGCTCGCCGCGTCCGCGAGCTTGCCCTGGATGTACGCGTTTACGAGAAGCTGGGACCGCTTTCCGTCTAGCGGAAGGGCAGTGATCTCCAGTCGCCAGCGGCCCTGTTGCCAGTTGCGGACTTCGCCGGCGGGCATCAACGCCAGATGTTCCAGATCGGCCTTCGCCGTCACGCCGCGCGTGAACACGACGCTTTTCGTGATGATCTTTCCCTCACTCGGTTTGCTCAGCGTATCGTCAATCTGAATCGCACAGGTTTTAAAAACTTCCCGCACGGTTTGTAGAATCTGTTCGCGCGGCACGGCGATCGTGTAAGGGTTATCGAGCGGCGGTTCGGTTTTCGGCCGATCGAACTGTATTTGCGCGCGCGCGTCAAACGAACAGCAAGCAATAAAAAACAACGAAAGACAGATGTAAGACAGTTTCAGGTTCATAACGATATGTTGGGTATATAGATTCGAACTCGCGTTTTCGTGAACGGCGCAACAATAACAGTTTCACTCAGGTCTCTTCAAGCCTACGTCAAAAAAGCCTTTGATGTCAGGGCAATGCGACGAACCGGCGCGGAGAAGAATCAGAGAATCCAGCGCTGGGTGTTTTCTGATAGCGATTGGTGGGGGACGGCGACGGCGTCATAGATAAAAAGGTTGCCTGACTGGAAATTATTTCATAGCAAATTTTCCCTGACCGGGTAAGTTTTACCTGAAGAGGCGCTGCCATTGTTGATCGCGCAGAATCTTTGATCGCGCGAAAGACTCGCTTTATTAGGCTTTCCGCGTTTCGTTGTTTACTGAGATTCCGTGGCGCCGTGATTGCACTAGCCTACGTGGGGCAACGAGATACCAAGTGGTTAATTCCACTGACGGTGTCAGGTGGTTACCAGGGTGAGGAAGGTAACCACGATTTATCAGGCGCTACAGCTTTCCCACGACTGTAGCGCCTTTTATTTTGAAATTTTTCGCAAGGTCAGATTGAGCCCCCCTTGGCCCTGTTGACTGAAGTCGGTGTTTATCATTCTTACTCCTCATTTCGGCCTTCTCTTCCCCGTGGAGAAACGATTGAGCGTCTCGTCAAGCTCAGTCAGCCGTTGATTTATTGCACAAGTGAATAGCACAGATGGTGTGGCCGGCGCATGACTGCGGGCTAGTGAAGGATTGCGGCTAGGGATGCGCCGCATGCGGGACATGCGCCGACCAGACTGTCTGCCGCCAAACTGTGTGATGAAATCGGATTTTCAAATGACCGGCTTCTTGACCCATCTCACGCCATTGGCTATGTTGCGTTCTTCGACATTCAACCACTGACGCCTCTGACGATAATGCAGGGGCTGATCGAGAGCGCGTAATGCTTAGCGAATACCGCCAACTCTTCGGCGATTTTCACACCGAATTTTATCGCGAAGATTATCTCTTCCGTTCCGGACGCAAACGAAACTGCGAGACCGCTCACATTCGCGGCGAGCACAGCGACCTGTTCAAACCCTCCGCCATCGCCGATCTGCGCGCAAAACTCGAAGAGACGCCCAAACAGAGAGAGACCGAGAGAACGAGCATCGGGCGGTTGATCGCCTTTGCATTGGAAGGCGGTCTGCTCGCCCGCGCGCATGAGGTTTCCGGCGAGATCGAAAATTACGAATCGAACGCAAGGATTGATTGGCAGGAGATGAAAGTTCCGTTCCGAGAATCGGCTGCGCTGCTGGCAAACGAGTCAGACGCCGCTCGACGCCGCGACCTGTTCGCCCGTCGCGTCGACGTCGTCGAAGCCGCGCAGGATTTACGTGTTGAACGTCTCGAAAAGCTTCGCGAAGGCGCGCTGGATCTCGGTTATAAAAGCCGTCTTGAGATGCGCCGCGAGCTGCGCGGATTCGATTGCGAAAAGCTTTCCGAGAAGGCAAGGCGGATTCTGTCGAAGACTGAGAGCGGTTATGTAAACGCGCTTTCACGGCTGCTTGCGCGAGAAACCGGCGTTTCGATTGACGACGCGACGCAGGCCGATTTGAGGTTCCTGCAAAGCTTCTCCCGCTTCGATCATTTCCTTCCGCGCGAAAGAATGTCCGGCGTTTATCGAGAGCTTTTCGCCGCGCTCGGATTCAACGCCGAAAAGCAATCGAACCTGACCATTGATTCGGAGCCGCGCCCTGACAAGCAACCGCAGGCCTTCTGCTCGCCGGTTCGCATACCCGATGAAATCAAACTCGTCATCAACCTGACTGGCGGGCAGGCGAATTACCGGGAATTCCTGCGTGAGACCGGCCACGCGCAGCATTACGCCTGGACTTCGCGCAACCTCTATCCCGAATTCCGCGTCGGCGGAGACCGCGCGGTCGTGGAAGCCTGGGGAATGCTCTTCGAGAATCTGACGCTTGACGAGAGCTGGCTGATGGTCACATTCGGATTTGCGGAGAACAGAGAGTTCCGACACGCGCAGGCGGTCTTCAAGTTGATGGCTCTGCGACGAGCGGCGGCTTTGCTCGATTACGAGATCGACTTTCACTCTGGCGCGCTGACAAGCGGAGCCGGAGCGCGTTACGCCGAATTGATGACTGACGCCGTGCGCGTCCGGTTTGACGAAACAGAGCGGTTGCGCTCGCTCGACGAGGCGTTCTATTCAGCGGATTTTCTGCGGGCCTCGGCGTTCGAGGCGCAGATGCGCGAATATCTTAAGACGCAATTCGGACAGCGCTGGTGGGCTTCGCGCAAGGCCGGCGAGACGCTGATTGATTTGTGGAACACGGGGCAGCGATACACGGTCGAGGAGTTGGCGGCGATGATTGGGCTGGGGGAGTTGGATATTGATTGGTTGGCGGCGGAGTTGTTGGAAGGAATCAAATGAGCAAGGATCTCTTTGAATGTCTAAGCGAGGGGTGAAAGCGGCTGAACAACATGGTGATGCGTTGCCTTCATTTGCGAGTCATGAGGATGCGGTAAATTACTATTTCGCATTTCGGGATAAACACCTTTCCTTTTTGAAAAGCATTTCGATGGCGAGAAGCCAATTCGAAATGAACCACACACCAGAAAGTCTCAAAAGATTGGAAGCTTGGTACTTCGAACTTTACGAGACGGACTCGTTCGAGGGGGTCCGAACTGACAGGGCGACCTTTGAGCGTTGTATGGCAATGTATTTCTGTGAAGTGGTTGTCAGAAACTTCCCAGATGCAGAATGGGTGGTTAAGGCATTCGTTTTTTCACCAGGGAAGTTTGAGCTGGGAGTGACGAGAGGACTTTGCGCGTACATGGTCTGCCGGTTTACAGATCATTATAGAGAGCCTAACAACAAAAGGCGGCAGAGCATTTACAGGAAATACAAACATTATTTTGACTGGAAGTAACAAGAGCGATGGCCACTATAGTTCACGTCGCCCTCGACGAACGCAGTTACGACATCACAATCGCCGACGGCGCGCTGTCTCAAACCGGCGAAATCGCCCGCGCCGCGCTCGGTTCCAAGACTCGCCGCGTGGCAATCATCTCGAACCCAAAAGTTCACGCGCTTTACGGCAAGACTGTTGAAAAGAGTTTGAAACAGGCCGGCTTCGCCACTCTCACGCATTTAATCGGTGATGGCGAGCGGGCGAAATCTTTGCGCACCGCCGAACGCGCCTGGGGCTTTATGATTGCCAATCGTTTTGAACGATCAGACGGTGTCGTTGCGCTCGGTGGCGGAGTTGTGGGCGACCTTGCGGGGTTTGTCGCCGCGACTTTTTTGCGCGGGGTTAATTACGTTCAGATCCCCACAACGCTGCTTGCGCAGATTGACAGCTCGGTCGGAGGCAAGACGGCGGTCAATCACGCGCTCGGCAAAAACCTGATCGGGGCGTTTCATCAGCCTCGCGCGGTCGTCATTGATCCGGGCGTGTTGCGAAGTCTGCCCGCGCGCGAGTTGCGCGCGGGGCTTTACGAGGCGGTCAAATACGGCGTAATCCGCGATTGGGAGCTGTTCAAGTTGATCGAAGATAATCTGGACAAAATCAACGCGCTCGATCCCGTGTCACTCTCCCGCGTGATCGCGCGCAGTTGCGAGATCAAGGCCGAAGTCGTTGCGGCCGACGAACGCGAATCGGGTTTGCGCCGGATCCTCAATTTCGGCCACACCGTGGGCCACGCGCTTGAAGCCGTCACCGCTTATCGCCGTTTGAAACATGGCGAAGCTGTGGGTTATGGGATGAAGTGCGCTTCAAGGATTGCGGAGAAGGTTGGTATAATCCCGCGCGCTGAAGCCGAAGCTCTCAGGTTCGGTGTTGATGAGCTTGGTTCGCTGCCCCGCATTGATGACCTGAAGATTCAAGACATAATCGCCGCAATGTCGCACGACAAGAAAGTCGCGCAAGGCAAACTCCCCCTGATTCTGCCTACGAAGATTGGTTCTGTGGTCGTGCGCGATGACATCGCGCCCACGGTGATTCGCGGGGCAGTGCGCGAATTGCTGACAGCCCAATATTGAGATGGTACCGTACCGATTGAAGGGAGAGAAAAATATGCCTGACCTTCGCAAAACCACACCGTAAAAAGGCGCCAGGGAGTTGGGCGCAGGCCGGCTCTCGTTCCTGCTATTTATCGCCTTGACCGCCGCGTTCGTTTACCTGATAGCGGTCTTCGTCCCGGCTTACATGGGCAATCAACGCATGCATGAAGCCACCGAACAGATCATTCACCGCGCCGCGACTCAGAATCTAAGCGAGTCCGATACTCGCGCGCAGTTGCACGAGAAGGCCCGCGAATTCGGCTTGCCGGAAGACCACAATGTTAACATCTGGCGCGAAGGCAAGGCGATGACTGCGAGCGTCACGTACACGCGCCTGCTCAGATTTCCTTTCTACACCCACAAGTGGGCGACTGAGATTCGCGTGAAGGACCTGGGTTTTTGAAAGGACGTGGGCGTCGCTGAACGAGCCTTTGACTTGCCCTGAGTTATCGTTTTGAGTAGACTGCGCCGCGTTAAGCAAATCCCCACATCACAACTTTAGCTGTTCTAAAATCGCAGGCGCATTTTGGCTGATGCCATCTGCGCCAGGATTTTTGAATTCCCAATTTCAATGGATCACACCACGGAGGGTTCCCAATGGCTAGTTTTGAAGAGCTTCAATCCAAATATAAACCGGTTCTGGACAAGGGGCACGAGATTGGCATGACCGTTCAGAACCTGAACATGGAGGGCGACAAGCTTTTAATTCGCGGTGTTGTCCCTTCAGATTACGCCAAGAACGAGATCTGGGATGCGATCAAAAGCGTTGACGCCAGTGTGTCGGACGCCATTGTTGACGTCAACGTTCAGTCGGGATTGACCTACACGGTTAAATCCGGCGACACGCTCTCTCATATCGCCAAGCGCTTCTACGGCGACGCGAATCACTATCATCAGATCGCCGCCGCCAACGACATCGCCAATCCGGATCGGGTTAATGTCGGGCAAGAGTTGAAGCTGCCGTAATGCAGACGAAGAGAAAGGGAATGGGGAGTGGGGAGTAGGGAGTGGGGAAAAAGACGCTTTTCCCTACTCCCTACTCCCCACTCCCCATTCCCTTTCTCTTCCACTATGGCATCGAGATGGTCAGGTCTTTGCCGAAGTTGAACTGGATTCGTTTGCGCGTCCGCATGGCTTTTGACGCGGTTTGCGAAAGCGAAGTCACCAGCATGGGCATGGCTATTGTCGCATCGCATCTCACCGTGACCGAGCGGGCGTTTTTCGCCAGCCTGCCGAACGATTGCGCCTGATCGAAATCCGATCCCGAATATCCGCCGTAATCGGCTGAATCGGTCACGACCTGCACGGCGAATTTGTGGCCGCGCACGGTGTTGTGCAGCATAGCGGCGGCCGTCTCGCTTTGTTGGACGAAGGATTTGGCCACGCCGCCAGCGAAATAGATCACGCCGGTCGAACGGGACTTGGCGACGATTTGCGCCATATCAACTACGTCCTGAATCACGTCGAACTGGAATTGATTCTTCTTCTCGATGCGGCTGATGCCGATGGCTACGCCGAACGCGCTGTCGGTGATGGCGGGGCAGAAGATCGGCACGCGCGATTTAAAGGCTGAAGTGAGAATGCCGTCTTCGGTGGCGATCTCACTCAGCTCGCGCCCCAGGAGGTGCAGGAATTCGCGTGTCGAGTAGGCGTGCGTGTTGTCGAGCTGCGCGGCGAACCCGCCGATCCATTCGTAGGCTTCGCGGAACTCTTCTTCCGACGCGAAGGTGTCGTAGATGCGGTCAACCTTTTCTTCGAGCAGTTCCGCGTCGGGCAGCTTCGGATCACCGATGTAATGATGGCGTCCGAGCGTTTCGTGCAGATCGTGGAAGATGTTCGCGCCGGTGGCGACCAACACGTCAATGCAGCGATTTTTGATCAGGTAAGCAATCAGCCGCCGCATCCCCGCGGGCACCAGCGCGCCGCCTATTCCCATCAACACAACGGCGTTCTCCTGCAGCATCTGGAGCCAGATTTGATGGGCCAGCGCCAGGTTGCGTCCCTGGAAAGATATCTTTTCCATCTTATCCAGCAAGCCGGGCACGCTGCGGTCGCGGTCAATTTGCAGCGGGTCAGTCGGTTTTACCAGGTATTTAGCGCCTTTTATTCTTCGGATCATTGCGTTCTCAAATGGCTGACCATTATCTGTGTCCGTTGCCGGCGAGATACGTGTAGCCGTGGTAATGGCCCTCGTAGTCGTCGGTCAATCCGGTTGCCTGTTCCTCAGTCAGCTTTCCTTTCTTGATCTGTCGATTGAGCAAGTTACGGAAACCGTCTTGCAAGAATTCTTTTTCGTATCTGGCGAAAGAGACCATGTCTCCCACGGTCGAACCGGGAATGATGCGGCTGACGTGATATTCACCGTCGCCTGAAACAATGACATGCGCTTCGTTGGTTGTGCCGAAGAGATTATGGAAATTCCCCATCACCTCCTGATAAGCGCCAATCAACATCATCGCCAGGAAATACGGCTCGCCCGGCTGAAGGTCGTGGACTTCCAAAACTTCCTTTACGTCATGCAGGTCAACGAACTTATCCACCACGCCGTCGGAATCGCATGTGATGTCGCACAATGTGGCGGTGTCCTTCGGCGGTTCGTTAAGCTTATGGATCGGGATGATCGGGAAGAGCTGATCAATCGCCCAGTGGTCCGGCACTGAGCGGAAGACGGAGAAATTGCAGAGGTATTTCGCCGACAGCAGCTTTCTCAGATCGTCGAACTCCTCCGATTTGATCTGCGTCATCTTCGCGAAATTATTTGCCTTGTCGCAGACCTCCCAGAAGAGCACCTCGCCTTTCGCGCGGTCTTCAAGCGAGATGAAACCGAGGTCGAAAAGCGTGAAGAGTTCTTCCTTGTGCTCCAGGGCGTCGTGGTAATACTCAAGGAAGTTTTTAGCGGTCATCATCTTGTACAGGTCGTGCAACTCGTTGATCACCTGCGCCTCGTTGCCGGTGATCGTAATGTTGTGAATACCCTGCACCGTCTCGATCTCATCAATGATGTTGGTGACTAGCATCGCGTGGTAAGCGACGAGCACGCGGCCCGACTCGGTGATGACGTTCGGCTCGGGCACGTTCTCTTCTTCGCATACGCTCTTGATCATGTAGATGACGTCGTTGGCGAATTCCTGCAGGGTGTAATTGACCGACGATTCAAAACTGGTCTTGCTGCCGTCGTAATCAACCCCCGCGCCGCCGCCCACATTCAGGTGATCAACATCAACGCCCATCTTGCGGATCTTCGCGTAAACGCGCGCGGCTTCTTTCACGCCCGCCTTGACGCGTTTGATCTGCGTGATCTGCGACCCGATGTGAAAATGTAGCACGCGCAGCATATCCACCAGCCCGGCGTCACTGAGCATCTTGATCGCCTGTAACAATTCGGTCGTGGTTAATCCGAATTTCGACTGCTCGCCGCCCGATTTCTCCCAGCGGCCCGATCCGCGCGTATAAAGCCGCACACGCATTCCAACCATCGGGCGGATGCCAGTTTCAAGCACGCGGTCCACCACTTTGCCAAGTTCGCTGAGCTTTTCAATGACGATTACGACGTTTTTCCCGGCCTGGGCGCCGACGAAAGCGAGGTCAATAAAGCTGTCGTCCTTGAATCCGTTGCAGACGAGCAGCGAGTCGGGAGATTGATCCATCGCGATGGCCGCGTAAAGCTCAGCCTTGCTCCCTGCTTCCAGGCCGTAATTGTATTTGGAGGCTTCTTCAAGGTAGGCCTCAATCACCTGCCGGCGCTGATTCACCTTCAACGGGAAGACGGCAAGGTGCTCGCCTTTATAATCAAACTCCTTCATCGCCGCACGGAAGGATTGGTTCATCTTGCGAACCTGGCTAGCGAAGATTTGCGGGAATCGGAGGAGAACGGGCAATTTAACGCGCCGGGAGATTAAATCATCAACAATTCGCTTAACATCCACGCTGCGCCCATCACCTTCAACCGGACGAACAATCAGATTGCCTCGCGAATTGATGTCAAAATAACCCGCGCCCCAATTCTCAATGCCGTAGGTCTGAGCAACCTCAGCGATGGCTGATTTCATTTTTGACCGTTCTTTGACCTCCCTGAAG
>Ga0187894_10004523_pt1 | contig 14863 bp, 10 predicted proteins | sample GBC1701081metaG_FD_136650 | JGI IMG/M metagenome (GOLD analysis project Ga0187894, IMG submission 136650) | White microbial mat communities from a lava cave in the Kipuka Kanohina Cave System on the Island of Hawaii, USA - GBC170108-1 metaG ...
AGAACTACTTTCCCGACGGCATGGACAGGCGCGCGCTCTACCAGCCCGTCGAGCGCGGCTTCGAGCGCGAGATCCGCAAGCGGCTGGAATACTGGGCCAAGCTGCGCGAGAAGCGGCAGAAGGGCGAGGCGTGATCCGGCTGCCCTTTCGTCGTCCAGAGCGAAGCGAAGGATCTTGCGCTGTTGCTGTCAAACACGGTTGTGATGATGATCACCGGCGCCGCCATCGTTGACCGACGCACCGCAAGGTCCTTCGCTTCGCTTTGCTCAGGACGACAGCGTCGGCCATGATCCTACCACAAGGGGATGTGCTCTAGCCGCGCGCTCACTCTGGCAGTCCGGCTCTTCTGAGATGCTCCATAAGGCGGATCTTGATCTCGGGCTGCCGGAACGGCTGCCGGGTCCGCTCGTACACGCTCAACCTGAAATCCGGCTCTAATTTGAGTAGGGTTGACGCAACGTCGCGCGCCTCGTCGAGCCGATCGAGCGCGGCGAGAGAGGTTACCAGGATCCGCAAGTTGGACGTGAAGGTTGGATTTTCGGCGGCGGACAGGCGGCCCCACCTCACCGCTTCCTCGTAGTTGCCGTTGCCGTAGTGCGCCATGCTGAGGAAGTTGTAGTAGACGAACAGGCCGCGGTCTCGGGGCGATAGCCGCAGCGCGTGCTCGGCGTGGCGGACCGCGTCGTCGCCTCGACCGACATAGCCCAGCGTGGCGCTCGACAGGATCCAGGCCAGTGAGCTGCTGGGCCCGGCCGACAACGCTCGATCGAAGTAGACGAGGGCGCTGTCGTAGTCATGGAACAGGAATGATCGCAGATGCCCGTATGTCGCCAGAGCCAAAGCGTTGCGTCGATCCAGATCAATGGCTCTGGTGGCCAGCGCAACGGCTCTGTCGGCATCCTCGCGCGGATTGTCGGACCATCCCTGGCCGAACCAGATACTGTGCCAGCGGGCGGCCCAGGCAACTGGCATGGCGAAGCCGGGATGCGCCGTCATGGCGATGTCGAGATGGTCGCGTGCGCGACGGAACGTCTGCCGATCAAGGCTGTTGATGAGGCTCAAGGCACGCAGCGTGTGGTCGTAGGCGGTGAGGCTGGTCGGCCGTATCCGCAGCGCCCGCTCCAGTTCAGCCGCCCGCACGTTGGGCGCGATCCCGGCGACGATATGGCGGACGATGTGGTCCTGGACCTCGAACAGGTCACCCAGGGGCACTTCCAGCCGCGCGCCCCACAGGCTGGCACCCGTCTCAGTGTCGCACAGCTGGATCGAGACGCGCACCACTGTCGCGCTGCGGCGCAGGCTGCCTTCCAATACATAGCGGACGCCCAAGAGATTGCCGACCGCGCGCGGACCGCCCTGATGGCCGCGGAAGGCCAGGGTCGAGCTTCTGGAGATGACAAGCAACTCACGCAGATTGGCCAGCGATACGACGATGTCCTCGACGATGCCGTCGGCGAAATAGTCATCGCCCGGATCGCCGCTAAGGTTCTGAAGGGGCAGGACCGCAATGGACGGCAACATGTCCGGCAGCAGCGGCACGCGTACTGTTGCTGGCGGAAGCAGGACGTCCGAAGCACGCGGCGGCGGTGCCGTGACCAGCGCCGTCGTCGCCGCGTCTGGCTCGACATTCAGGTCGTGCTTCAGCCGGGCAGCCAGGTGGTCGTAATGCTGGAGAGCCTCAGCCTGTTGTCCAGCGGCTATCAGCGACCGCAGGATCAAACGATGACCATCCTCGCGCAGATCGTTGATGGCGAGGGCGCGGTGGGCGAACGCGAGCGCTCGCACTGGGTCACCGCGCTTTTCTTCCTCTTCGCCAAGCCGGATCAAGCCGTTGACAGCGAGATCCTCCAGGCGCTGGCGCTGGGCAACGACCCACGTGGTCCAGGCATCCTCGGCGACGGTGATGCCGGTGAGAAACGCGCTTTGATAGAGATCAACCGCAGCCGTGCGTGTATCGTGCGGCTCGGCTTGGATCAGGGCCTCGAAGCGGATCGCATCGCACTGGAGCAATCCAGGTCGGATCAGCAGGGCATTGTCGTGGCTGACGAACGCGTCCTCGCCGAGGGCGCGGCGCAAGCGCGTGAGCGCCTGACGCAGGTTATGCCGCGCCTGTGTCTCGAAATGCGAACCCCAGAGCAGCGCCGTCAGCGCGTCGCGCGAGGGCGGCTCCGACGTCGCGCACGCCAGGAAAGCGAGCAGGGCGCACAGTTTCTTGTTGCCGAGGTCGACCGGGCCGTGCGGTCCGATGAGGCTGAAGCGCCCCAGCAGGGTGAGTTGAAATGGAGGAGCGCCCACGATCGGGCTCACGGCGGCAGTCCGGCCTGTCTGAGATGCTCCATGTGACGGGCCTTGGTCTCGGGCTGCCGGAATGGCTGCAGCGTCCGCTCATAGATGTTGAGCCTAAAGTTCGGCTCCAATTTCATGAGCCGTGCTGCAACATCGCGTGCTTCGTTCAGCCGCTCTGCGGCCGCGAGGGCCGCCACCAAGTACCGATGAGGAGCTGAAAAGGTGGGATTCTCAGCGACGCACAGGCCACCCCACTTCGCGGCGTCACCGTAGGTGCCGTTGCTGTAATGCGCAATGATGAGCGGCAGGTAGAGAAAGAGGCTGCGATCGTGAGGCGATAACCGCAGTCCATGCTCGGCACGGCGGATGGCATCGCTACCGCGGCCAATATAGCTCAATGTGGCGCTCGATAGTGTCCAGGCCCAGGAACTGCCGGGACAGGCTGCCAAGGCTCGGTCGAAGTAGACGAGCGCACTGTCATAGTCGTGGAACAGGAAGGACCGCAGATGCCCATATATCGCCAGGGCCAGCGCGTCGTGCCGATCCAGATCGACGGCCTTTGTCGCCAGTGCAGCCGCTCGGTTGGCATCCTCTCTCGGATTGTCTGACCACCCCTGGCCGATCCAGATGACATGCCAGAACGCCGCCCAGGCAGCCGGTGTGGCGAAGCCGGGTGCCGCTTCCATCGCCTTGCCGAGGTGATCGCGCGTGCTGAGAAACGTCGGTCGGTCGAGGTGATTGAACGAGTTCAAGGCACGCAAGGTGTGGTCGTAGGCGGTGAAGTTGGTCGGCTGTGTCCGCAAGGCACGTTCCAGCTCCGCCGTTCGTACATTCGGTACGATGCCGGCGACGATATTGTGAACAATGCGGTCCTGGACTTCGAACAGGTCACCCAACGCGACGTCCAGCCGCTCACCCCACAGGCTGGCACCGGTCTCGGTTTCACAAAGTTGAGCCGAGATCCGCAGCGATGTCGTGCTCCGGCGTACGCTGCCTTCCAGGATATAGCGAACGCCCAAGGCGCGGCCGGCGGCGCACGGATCGACCTCTCGACCGCGATAGGCAAGCGTCGAACGCCGCGAGATGACGAACAGCTCGCGCAGACCGGCCAGCGAGACGACGATATCCTCGGCAATACCGTCGGCGAAGTAGTCGTCGTGCGGATTGCCATCGAGATTCCGAAACGGCAGAACGGCAATGGATGGGCGCATGCCGTGCGGCGACGGCATGGAGGACCCAAGCACGGGCATGAGCGTCGGCGTCTGCGCCGGCATGGCGGCTGTATCGGCCACCAGGGCCGTGGTCATGGCATCCGGCTCGACGTTCAGGTCGTGCTGCAACCGGGCCGCCAGCTGGTCGTGGTGATGGCGCGCTTCAGCCTGCCGCCCGACGGCCACGAGCGACCGCAGGATCAACCGATGACCATCCTCGCGCAGGTCATTGATGGCGACGGCGCGGTTGGCGAACGCCATGGCCTGCGCCGGCGCATCCCGTGCCTCTTCTTCTTCGCCAAGGCGGATCAGGGCGTCCACTGCAAGGTTTTCCAGGTGCTGGCGCCGGGCGGTGACCCAGTCTGTCCAAGCATCCTCCGGAACAACGATGTCGGCGAGGAATGCGCCTTGGTAAAGATCAACCGCGACTTTGCGGGCCTCGCGTGAATCAGCACGGATCAGCGACTCGAAGCGGATCGCATCACAGTGAAACACGCCGGGCCGGAGGGCCAGGGTATGGTCGTTGTTGATGAACACGTCCTCGCCGAGCGCACGACGCAGCCGGGTCAACGCCTGCCGCAGGTTGTGCCGCGCCTGCGCGTCGAAGTGTGTACCCCACAGCAGGGTCGTCAGCGTCTCGCGCGACGGTGGCTCCGATGTTGCACAAGCCACGAAAGCCAACAGGGCACACAGCTTCTTGTTGCCGAGGTCGATCGGGCCGTGCGGTCCGATGAGGCTGAAGCTCCCCAGCAGGGAGAGTTGGAATGGCGCCCTGTCGGGAAGCCTGCTCACGGCGGCAGTCCGGCTCTTCTGAGATGCTCCATGAGGCGCACCTTGATCTCGGGCTGCCGGAACGGTTGCCGGGTCCGCTCGTACACGCTCAACCGGAAGTCCGGCTCCAGTTTGAGTAGGGTTGACGCAACGTCGCGCGCTTCGTCGAGCCGATCGAGTGCGGCGAGGGCCGTGATCAGCATCCGGAGGTTGGACGTGAAGGTCGGATTTTCGGCGGCGGACAAGCGGCTCCACTTTACCGCTTCTTCGTAGTTGCCGCTGCCGTAGTGCGCGATGCTGAGAAAACTATGATAAAAATAAAGGCTGCGGTCGTACGGTGACAGTCGTAGGCCGTGTTCGGCATGGCGTACGCCTTCCGCGCCGCGACCGACGTAGGCCAAGTTGGCGCCCGATAGGGTCCAGGCCAGTGAATTGTTAGGACAGGCCGATAGCGCTCGATCAAGATACATGAGCGCGCTGTCATAGTCGTGGAGTAGGAACGACCGCACATGCCCATGCGTGGCCAGCGCCAGCGCATTGTGCCGATCCAGGCTGACGGCTGTCGTCGCAAATGCAGCAGCTTTGTTGGCGTCGTCCGCCGGACTATCCGACCATCCCTGACCGATCCAGATGATATACCAGTAAGCTATCCAGGCGGCCGGCATGGCGAAGCCAGGATGGGCATCCATCGCCTTGTCGAGATGGTCACGTGCACTGAGGAACGTTTGTCGGTCAGGGCTATGAATGATATTGAGCGCGCGCAAAGTATGATCGTAGGCGGTGAAGCTGGTCGGCCGCGTCCGCAGCGCCCGAGCTAGTTCAGCCGTCCGCACATTCGGTATGATCCCGGCAACGATATTGCGGACGATGTGGTCCTGAACCTCGAACAGGTCGCCGAGCGCGATTTCCTGCCGCTCTGCCCACAGGTTGGCACCGGTTTCGGTGTCGCAAAGCTGGGTTGAGATGCGCATCGACGCTGCGCTCTTGCGCACGCTGCCCTCGAGGACATAGCGAACGCCTAAGGTGCGGCCAACCGCGCGTGGGTCGATCGGGCGGCCGCGAAAGACAAGCGTCGAACTTCTGGAGATGACTAGTAGTTCGCGGAGACTGGCCAGCGACACGACGATATCCTCGACAATGCCGTCAGCGAAATAGTCGTCGCCTGCATCGCCGCTCAGGTTCTGAAGGGGGAGCACGGCGATGGACGGCAGCATGCCGTGCAGCGATGGCATCTGGGAGACGGCGGTCGTCTGAATCACATCCTGCTGGGTCGGCACCCCGGTTGTCGTGGCGACCAACGCTGTTGTCGTAGCGTCAGGTTCGACGTTCAGGTGGTGCTTGAGCCGCGCTGCGAGCTGGTCGTAGTGCCCGTGAGCCTCGGTGTACCGTCCGACAGCCGCCAGCGAGCGAATGATCAAACGATGGCCGTCCTCGCGCAGGTCGTTAAGGGCGACGGCGCGCTCTGCGAACGCCAGGGCTTGCTCGGAGGCACCATGTTTCTCTTCTTCCTCGCCGAGCCGGATCAGGCCGTCGACCGCGAGATCTTCCAGCCGCTGGCGCTGGGCGGTGATCCAGTTGGTCCAGGTTTCTTCGGTGATCGCGACGTTGGCGAGGAACGCGCCCTCGTAGAGGTCGACCGCGATCTCGCGGATTGCGCGCGACTCGGCCTGGATCAGCGCCTCGAACTGCACCGCATCGCAGTGGAACAGGCCCGGTCGGATCGCCAGCGCATTGTCGCTGCTGATGAACACGTCCTCGCCGAGCGCACGACGCAGCCGGGTCAGCGCTTGCCGCAGGTTATGCCGCGCCTGCGTGTCGAAGTGTGATCCCCAGAGCAGCGTCGTCAGGGTCTCGCGCGACGGCGACTCCGTCGCGCAGGTCACAAACGCCAGCAGCGCACACAGCTTCCTGTTGCCGAGATCGATCGGGCCGCGCGGTCCGGCCAAGCTGAAATGTCCCAGCAGCGACAGTTGAAATGGTGCGTCCAGTGCGGCACTCACCCCGGCAATCCGGCACGCCTTAAGTGCTCGATGAGACGCGTCTTGATCGCGGGGGCCCGGAACGGCTGCAAGGTTCGCGCGTACACGCCCAGGTTAAAGGTCGGCTCCACCTTCAGGATGCTTGACGCCACATCGCGCGCTTCCTCCAGCCGGTCGACGGCGGCCAGCGCCGCGGTGAGCATGCGGAGGTTGGACGCAAACAACGGGCTTTCGGCGGCCGACATGCGGCCCCACTTCACCGCCTCGTCATAGTTGCCATTGCCGTAGTGCGCGATGCCCAGGAAGTTGTAGTAGAGGAAGAGGCTGCGGTCGTAGGGCGACAGCCGCAAGCCGCGCTCGGCGTGCCGGACCGCATCGTCGCCGCGGCCGACGTAGCTCAGCGTGGCGCTCGACAGGATCCAGGCCAGTGAATAGTTAGGGCACGCCGACAACGCCCGGTCGAAATACACCAGTGCGCTGTCATAGTCGTGGAAGAGGAACGACCGTACGTGTCCGTACGTCGCCAGCGCCAGCGCGTTGTGCCCGTCCAGGTCGATCGCCCTTGTTGCAAGCGCAGCAGCTTTGTCGGCGTCGTCCTTGGGATTGTCCGACCACCCCTGGCTGATCCAGATGCTATGCCAGCGTGCCGCCCAGGCGGCCGGCATGGCGAAACCGGGATGCGCCGCCATGGCCCTGTCGAGGTGGACGCGTGCGCTGAGGAACGTCTCCCGGTCGAGGCTGTTGATGACGTTGAGCGCGTACAGCGTATGGTCGTAGGCCGTGAAGTTGGTCGGCCGCATCCGCAGTGCCCGTTCCAGTTCGATCGCGCGCACATTCGGTGCGATCCCTGCAACGACGTTGCAGACGATGCGGTCCTGGACCTCGAACAGGTCGCCGAGAGGGACCTCATGGCGCTCGGCCCAGACGCTGGCGCCGGTTTCGGTATCGCACAGCTGGATCGAGACGCGCACCGAGGTCGGACCCTTGCGCACGCTGCCTTCCAGGACATAGCGAACGCCCAGGGTACGACCAACCTCGCGCGGGTCGACTTGGCGGCCTCGATAGGCCAATGTCGAGGTTCTGGATATGACCAGCAATTCACGCAAACTGGCCAACGATACGACGACATCCTCGACAATGCCGTCGGCGAAATAGTCGTCGGCAGGATCGCCGCTGAGATTCTGGAAAGGCACTACGGCGATGGACGGCAGTGGTCCTTGCTGCGACGGGACTGCAGGTGCCGGGGCGAGGCGGTCCAGGGCGACTTCTGTCGAGTGGACTGCTGCCGGCGCACGCTCCGCGACTGCGGGGGAGGTGACCGCTGCGTCCCATGGCGCTTCAATGCGCGCGGTTGGCGCGCCACTGGGAACAGTGGGTGAAGCGGCGCGATCCTGTTGGTCCGATACAAGTGTCGGTTCCGGGCGAGGGGGCCGGGACTGCCGTAGCCCGGCAATCAGAGCCGTTGTTACGGCATCTGGTTCGACATTCAGGTCACGTTTGAGCCGCGTAGCCAGGTGATCATAGTGCTTGAGGGCCTCGGCCCGCCGTCCGACGGCTGCCAGCGAGCGCATGATCAACCGGTGGCCGTCCTCGCGCAGGCCGTTGATGGTAATGGCACGGTTGGCAAACTCCAGCGCCTGTGCCGGCGCACTCTGTTTTTCCTCCTCCTCGCCGAGCCGGATCAGGCCATCGACCGCGAGGTGCTCCAGGCGCTGCCGCTGGGCGGTGACCCAGTCCGTCCAGCCCTCCTCGGCGATGGCGATATTGGCGAGGAACATGCCTAGATAGAGGTCAACCGCGGCCTTGCGTGTGTCGCGCGACTCAGCGTGGATCAGGGCTTCAAAGCTGGTCGTATCGCAGCGGAGCAGTCCAGGACGGATCGCGAGCGTGCTATCGCTGTTGATAAAAATGTCATCGCCGAGAGCTCGGCGCAGCCGTGTGAGGGCTTGGCGCAGATTGTGCCGCGCCTGTACCTCGAAATGCGAGCCCCACAGCAGAGTCGTCAGGGTCTCACGTGATGATGGCTCTGAGCCAGCGCACGCCACGAAAGCCAGCAAAGCACACAGTTTCTTGTTGCCTAGATCAACCGGCCCGTGCGGTCCGGTCAGGCTGAAGTGCCCCAGGAGGGAAAGTTGGAAAGGCGCATCTGGCTGGCGCCGGTTGATCGCGGTCGATGCAGGCTGGACCATACCGGAGTTGATCGCCGCGACACGCGTTGATTCCGAACTCATCCGCCGATCCTCAAGAGGCGAATCTCTCTGGTCTGCCGCGACCTGTGAAAGCCGTGTCGCACTCATGTCGGCAACCCAGTTCTTCTCAGGTGCGACATGAAACGCCTTTTGATCTCTGGCTGCCGGAACGGCTGCCGTGTCCGTTCATACAAGTCCAGCCTGAAATCCGGCTCCAGCCTCAGGATGCTCGACGCGACTTCGTGCGCCTCGTCCAGTCGATCGATGGCCGCAAGAGACGCTGCCAGCATCCTGAGGGTGGACGTGAAGGTTGCGTTCTCAGCGGCGGACATGCGGCCCCACTTCACCGCATCTTCGTAGTTGCCGTTGCTGTAGTGCGCCATGCTGAGGAAATTGTGGTAGTAGAAGAGGATGCGGTCATATGGTGACAGCCGTAGACCGTGCTCGGCGTGCCGAACCGCATCGTCGCCGCGACCAACATAGCTCAACGTGGCGCTCGACAGGATCCAGGCCAGTGAGCTGTTCGGGCCGGCTGACAGCGCCCGATCGAAGTACACAAGCGCGCTGTCGTAGTCGTGAAACAGGAACGATCTCACGTGCCCATGCGTCGCCAGCGCTAGCGCATTGTGTCCATCCAGATCGATGGCCTTCGCTGCGAGCGCAGCGGCTCTTTCGGCATCCTCCCTGGGGTTGTCTGACCACCCTTGGCCGACCCAGATGGTGTGCCAGTACGCCGCCCAGGCGGCTGGCATGGCGAAGCCTGGGTGGGCGCTCATGGCCTTGTCGAGATGGTCACGCGCGCTGAGGAACGTCTGCCGGTCAGGGCTGGTGATGATATTGAGGGCGCGCAGGGTATGGTCGTAGGCGGTGAAGCTGGTCGGCCGTATCCGCAGCGCCCGCTCCAGCTCGGCCGTCCGCACATTCGGTACGATTCCGGCGACGATGTTGCAGACGATGCGGTCCTGGACCTCGAACAGATCGCCCAGCGGGACCTCGTGGCGTTCGGCCCACAGATTGGTGCCGGTTTCCGTGTCGCACAGCTGGGTCGAGACGCGCATCGACGTTACGCTCTTGCGCACGCTGCCCTCTAGGACATAGCGAACGCCGAGCGCGCGGCCGATCTCACGCGGATCGACCTGACGGCCCCGGAAAGCCAGGGTCGAACCTCTCGAGATGACCAGCAACTCGCGTAGGTTGGCGAGCGATACGACAATGTCCTCGACAACGCCGTCGGCGAAATAGTCGTCGCTCGGATCGCCGCCAAGATTCTGAAAGGGCAGCACCGCGATCGACGGCAGTGTTCCTTGCAGCGATGACATATGGGACGCTGAACCCAGCTGGACCGTCCCTTGCAGAAGTAGCGGTGGCGTGCTTGCGGCAATTGCGGTCGCTGCTTCGGTGGGCGCGTCGGCGAGTATTGCCAGCGATCTTTTATTGTGCGCAGCGCCGGATGCCGCGTGAGTGGCGCGTGACCGCCGTAGTGTGGCGATCAGCGTCGCTGTCGCAGCGTCAGGCTCGACATTCAGATCCCGCTTCAGACGGGCGGCCAGCTGTTCGTAGTGCTTGAGCGCTTCGGCTCGCCGACCGACGGCGGCTAGCGAGCGCATGATCAAACGATGAGCGTCCTCGCGTAGACCATTGATTGCGATCGCGCGATTGGCGAACTCCAACGCCATAGCCGGAGCGTCGAGCTTCTCTTCTTCCTCGCCGAGCCGGACTAAGCCGTCGACCGCGAGATCTTCCAGTCGTCGTCGTTGAGCGGTGACCCAGTCGACCCAGGTTTCTTCGGTGATCGCGATATTGTCGAGGAAACTGCCCTGATAGAGTTCGACAGCGGCCTTGCGCGTATCGCGCGATTCCGCGTGGATCATTGCTTCGAAGCTGAGCGCATCGCAGTGAAACAGCCCTGGTCGGATTACAAGGGCGTTGTCGCTGCCGGCGAGGACATCGTCACCCAACGTGCGGCGCAGTCGACTCAGCATCTGGCGCAGGTTTTGCTGCGCTTGAGCTTTAAACTGCGAACCCCACAGTAGCGTCGTCACCGTCTCGCGTGATGGTGAATCTGCGGCTGCGCACACGAGGAATGCCAGCAGGGCGCATAGCTTTCTATTGCCCAGATCGATCGATCCGTCTGGTCCGCTCAGGCTGAAATGGCCCAGCAACGAAAGGCGAAACTGGGCGGCAGATCGGTCGGCAAGCTGGCTCGACTCGGCAGATGCTTCTACGGCACGCATGAAATCGGAGTTCATCCACCACCTCCCCGGACGCCTATAGCGCGCACTCTAGAGTGGACGTGCTCTTGGAGGTTGGTCCTCTGCTTCTTGAGCGTTCATTCGATGCTATGCCGGTATCACGGGTGATGCAAGCACAATATCACGCCACTGTCACGCTACATAAAAGTGCAAAATTACGGGAAAATCACGCACTCCGCCGACGTCGGTCATTGAGAAATAACCACTTTCCTTCCATTTTCGGATCTTTTCCTTGGGGCTGATACAAGTCATTGTGTGGACACCTGATTCTCCGGTTGTGGTCGCAAACGCAAATCACTGGAGACAGGGCAATGGCAGCCTGTTCGGGCGGGCTATTGCGACTGGTCCCTACGGACGATTCCGGGGGACATTTTGAGGAGGACTCCGATGAAGATTGAAGCTGTGTTGACAGAGCGCGCGCATGACGAGAAGACAGTGGAGATCGCTGCCAGCGTTTCTGCGGTCCGAGTCGTTCTTACCCCGCCTAAAGAGGTAGCCGACCCCAAGCGAGTCACTATGGGCAGCGGCTGCATAACGTTCCGCAGCAAGGGTTAAGCGTATCCACGGGGGCAAGCGTCTGACGCTTGTCCCCGTTCCTCCGAGGTGGAACTGTGGCCCCGATTGTTACCTTCAAGAAGGTCGTTCAGCGCGGGTTGCCACCGCAGCGCGCGACGCGGGACGCCGCAGGAACACTGCCCGTACGGGCCATGCGGTATTGCGAGCCAGTGACGGCCGCGTCTGGCTTCGGGTGGTATGCGTTTCCGCCTATCGGATTTCAGATCCTGTTCGACGGTGTCGATGTCCTTTGGACATATGACGACGCTGATGGGTGGTACCCTTTGCAATCCGCTCAGTACCCTGGATTTGCTGAGGAATTCGACACCGAGGCACCAAAGAGCGCCAGGGGATTTTCGCCACCGTTTCTTAAAATGACGGAAACTTCGGCGTTGCTCCAGATTTGGACCGGGCTTATCGCGCGCACCGCACCTGATTGGAGCCTATTGCTGCGTGCGCCGGCGAACCTTCCGCATAGTCCCGGCTATCGCTATCTCGAAGGCATTATCGAGACCGATGTTTGGGGCGGCCCGCTGTTCTTCAATGTGCACCTTGTGCACACCGGTACACCGATTCAATTTCTCGCACACCGGCCGTTTCTTCAAATACAGCCCGTCCATCGTCGCCATTACGCCGACGATGTTCTAGGAGCGATGCAAATTGACACCGGGCTCCAGGCGCTGACGCCCGATGATTGGAATGCCTATCACCAGGCGGTTGTCGTGCCCAATTCAAATCCGAATCGCGCGCTGGGCGGGTATGCTGTCGCGGCTAGGAAGCGGCGTGCCGAGGAGGGAGCATAAGAACCGCTTTGCCGGCCACCTAGCGTTCACACGAAATGTGCTCCCAGGGGACCTGCGGCATACAACCAGCGAGCACCGCCATGTATTCTTTGGCCCTGCTTTCGTGGATTGAGCGCTGACGATTTTCTAGGCGCAATTGAATGTATGCTTCAAGCGCTGATAATTGACTCGCAATTCACGCGCCCAACGCCGGCCCAGTATTATGCTCGGCACCGCGCAGTGTTGCCATATAAAGAGGCGCGTCGAGGAGGGGACATGAATGGCCAGCGCCTCGCTGGCCTTCTGATGATCATACAAGGCGTATTCTTCACGATTGAAACTGCGATCGTGCATCACATCGGCGCGGGCGTCACCGTGATGCAACTCGGCTTGCTACGCGGCTGTGGCGGATTGTTGCTGGTCATGGTCCTCGCCCGGAGCATGGTGGGGGCCGTTGTCAAGACCAACCAGTTGTGGCTTCAGGTACTGCGGGGTGCTGCTCAGGCCTCTTTTTTCTGGATACTGATGTATGCGTTTACGCGCTTGCCGTTTGCCGATACCGGGGCGATTTCCTATACACTGATCGCTTACATCGCCGTCTTCTCGGCATTGATCTTGCGCGAGCGGATTACGACGTTGCGCTGGATCGCCAGCGCGACGGGCATGATCGGCGCCCTGCTGGTTACGCAACCGGCATTCCAGGCCTGGAACATTGTTTATGTTGTCATTCTTCTGGGCACGAGTTTGCACGGCTTGCAGTTCGTCCTGATGAAGTATCTCCAACGCCCTGGCGGCGATACCGCGTTGACGACGATGTTCTATGCCAATGTGGTTTTTGTTGTCGGCAACTTGCCTGTCTTGGCGCCAGCGGACCTGCCGGCTCCGGAGGTCTGGCCGTGGCTGCTCGGCGTGCTCGTATTTGGTTCGGTGGGCACGTATCTCGGTGTCGTCGCTCTGAGATATGCCGATGCGTCCGCGCTTGGGCTGTTCACACTCTTGCCGCTGGTCTGTGCCGTCGCGGTTGGTGTCATCCTGTTCCACGAGATTCCGAACGTCTTGAGCTGGATCGGCATCGCCATCATTCTGGGGAGTTGCTGGGTGGCCATGAGACCGGCGCCGGCTGCGCTGCAGGAGCCCAAGCCCGCCCAGTAGCCAGGAGCACAGCAACGTGCCTACCCCTTTACCGCCCCTGTCCTTTGAGACGGGAGACGATTTTCTAAGTGCGATGCAGATTGAATGTGACCCGCGGCGCTGACAATTGACTCGCAATTCACGTGCGCAGCACTAGCCTGTCATTATGCTCGACGCGGGCGGTGCGCTGCCGCCACAAGAAAAAAGAGTCCCCTGAGGAGACGGCATGAACGGCCAGCGTCTTGCGGGTCTTCTGATGATCACGCAAGCTGTGATGTTCACGATCGAGACCGCGATGGTGCACCACATCGGCACGGGCGCGAGCGTGATGCAGCTTGCCTTGTTGCGCGGCGTGGGCGGTGTGTTGCTGGTTGTGGTCCTGGCGCGAAGCGCAGGGTGGGCTGTCGTCAAGACCAAGCAACTGGGGCTTCAGCTGCTGCGCGGCGTGGTTGCGGTCGCCTATGGCTGGGTCTTGATGTATTCGTTCAGCCTGTTGCCGTTCGCCGATGCGACGGCGATTTCCTTCACGGTGGTCGCCTATATCACCCTGTTCTCCGCGCTGATCCTGCATGAACGGATTACGACGCTACGCTGGATGGCCAGTGCGGCTGGCATGATCGGTGCCTTGCTGATCACCAAGCCGGCGTTCGTCGAGTGGAACGTCGTCTACATCGTCGCTCTGCTGGGTACGAGCCTGAACGGCCTCCAGTTCGTTCTGAACAAGTATCTCCAGCGGCCGGGCGGCGACACCGAGCTGACGACGATGTTCTACGCCAACGCGGTGACGATCGTCGCGAACCTGCCGGCTCTGGCGCTGGCGAGCCTGCCGGCACCGGCGGTCTGGCCGTGGTTGTCCGGCGTGCTCATCTTTGGCCCGATCGGCATGTTTATGGGTATCGTCGCGTTGCGCTATGCCAACGCGTCGTCACTGGGGCCGCTGATGCTTTTGCGCCTGGTGTTCGCTGCCATCGGCGGCATCGTCGTGTTCCACGAGATTCCCGACCTGCTGACTGGCGTCGGCGCCGTCATCATTCTCGCGAGCTGCTGGGCGGCGATGCTGCCGGCACCGGCGGCCGATGCGCGTCAGCCCGATCCGGCGCGATAGCGGTGGCTTCACGCTCCTAGGACCGCGGGCCTCTGGCCCGATCATGTCTCGGCGCTATGCGCACAGGCAAGAGCAAGCTTTCGCCGGAGATGCAGCGGAACGCCCGCGCTCCCGGCAGTAGTCTGAACGATCACTTCGCCCGTTCGAACGTGCGGGTCTTGCGCATGGCGGCGAAGACCTTGCGGTCGCGGCCGTAGATGTCGTCGCGGAACTGGATCCTGCCGTTGTCGTCGGCGAAGACCGTCTGGTACGTGACCTGGATCGTGATCGGGGCCGGGAAGGCGAAGTTGGCGCGCTGCCCGGAGTTCGCCAGCCCCTCGACCCGCGCGCGGGTGACGCCGTTGGCACCCTTCACCGCTGCGTCGATGAAATCGAACGGGTTCTGCAGGCGGATGCAGCCGTGGCTGAAATTGCGGCTGCCCTCGGTGAACAGGAAGCGGCTCGACGTGTCGTGCACGTAGATGCCGTATTTGTTCGAGAACGGGAAGAAGATGTAGCCCAGCGCGTTGCCGGCGCCGGGCTCCTGCCGGATGCGATAGGGGAACGCCTTGGGATTGACGCTGGCCCAGTCGACCGATCCCGGGTCGAGCTCGGTGTCGCTG
>Ga0187894_10004524_pt1 | contig 14863 bp, 12 predicted proteins | sample GBC1701081metaG_FD_136650 | JGI IMG/M metagenome (GOLD analysis project Ga0187894, IMG submission 136650) | White microbial mat communities from a lava cave in the Kipuka Kanohina Cave System on the Island of Hawaii, USA - GBC170108-1 metaG ...
GCTCGGACTCCATCGACCTCGCCCCAATGACCCGCGACGCCTTGTTGTTGGATCTACCGCTCGCCCCCCTGTGCTCGCCGTCGTGTGCCGGTCTGTGCGTGTCGTGTGGTGCCAACCTCAACGACGGGCCATGCCCCTGTCCGACCGCCGCCGGCGATCCCCGATGGGCGGCCCTCGACGGGCTGCATCGAAATACATTGCACGAAAATTGATCGCCCTCTGAGCGACTAACGTCTCCTCCTCGTGGCCGTTCCCAAGAAGAAGACCTCCAAGGCCAAGAGCCGTAGTCGCCGAGCATCCAACTGGGTGTTACGGGCGCCGGCCCGAAGCCTCTGTCCTCAGTGCGGCCACGCCAAGGTGCCCCACGTCGTCTGCCCGAACTGCGGGTGGTACGGCGGGCGCCAGGCCGTCGAGGTTGAATAGCAGTAGCTCGTGAAGCCGGTCGCCGTCGATGTGATGGGGGCTGATCGAGGACCCGCTGAAATCATCTCCGGCGCCCGCCAGGCGGCCGCCGAGTTCGCAATCCCTGTAGCGCTGGTGGGTGACCCCGCGCTGATGGGCGACACCTTCGGCCTAGACGTCATCGCCGCAAGCGAATCGGTCGACCCAGGCGAGGACCCGGCTAATGCCGTTCGGCGCAAGAAGGACGCCTCGGTGGTGCGGGCGGCCGAGGCTGTTCGAGATGGCGCCGCCTCGGCAATGGTCAGCGCCGGCAACACCGGGGCCGCCATGGCCAGCGCCCTTCTTCGCATCGGACGGATAAGCGGCGTCTCGCGGCCGGCTATAGCCGCCCCCCTGCCGGTGCCGGGCCACCGGCCCACCATCTTGTTGGACTGCGGGGCTAACGCCGAGTGCTCACCGGCGTGGTTGGTGCAATTCGCACAGATGGGAGCGGTCTTTGCTGCTCAGCGGTTTGCCATCGCCGCGCCCAGGGTCAGCCTGCTCTCCATCGGCGAGGAGCCGACCAAGGGCACACCCCTGGTCAAGGCCACCCACGCCCTGTTGGCCACCGAAGGAACCTTGCCGTCGGGAGCGGTATTCGTGGGCAACGTGGAGGGCCGCGATGCGCTAACCGGAGCAACCGACGTCATCGTCACCGACGGCTTTACCGGCAACGTTCTGCTCAAGAGTCTTGAAGGCGGCGTGAAGGTGGTCATGGGTGCCCTGGTCTCTTCGCTGGGGGCAAGTGAGGAGGGTCGCAGCGCATTGGCCGTGCTATCGCCGCTGTTGGCGCCGCTGGTGGCCGAGTTGGACGTGGACAATTACGGCGGGGCCATGCTCCTCGGCGTGAACGGCGTGTGCATCATCAGTCACGGATCCTCGTCGGCCAAGGCAATCGTCAATGCCGTCAAAGTGGCTGCCGAGATGGTGGAAGCCGATCTGATCGAGCATCTTCGCCAAGCGATCACGCCCGCCGCCGTCAGCGACTAATGTCCCGACGACTTCTGCACCACCAGCGCTCGACCTGGCTTTTCTCGTCAGATTGTCGTGGTGGCGCGAAGGCCAATTCCACCCGACGAGGAGTTTGCCTCGGTGCCTACTGAATCGGCTGGCCCTGTGCCCCCCATGCCTCGAGCCGAAGTGCTGACCCTGGTTCGCGATCGTCTGGCGGACATCTTGGAGATGGATGCCGATCAGATTTCTGAAGGGTCGTCGTTCGCCGACGATCTGGATGCGGACTCATTGGCGTTGATCGAGTTGGTTGAAGCCATCGAGGCCGAACTGGGCCAGCGCCATGCCGGGTTCCGAATCGACGACGAAGACCTGGAAGATTTGCGGACCGTTCGAGACGCGGTCGACTACGTGGTCGAGCGCGTCGGTGGGACACCTTCCTCCTGACCCAGCCCCGAACTCGGTCCGAGAGACCGAGCAGGTTCGAGGAGTTGTCGCGGCGGCTGGGCCGGACCTTCGATGACCCCGACCTGCTGGAACGAGCCTTGGCCCACCGATCCTGGTGCGCTGAGACCGCCGGCGAGGAATCGAACGAGCGGCTGGAGTTCCTGGGCGATGCCGTGCTGGGTCTGGTGGTGACCGATCACATTTTTCGTAGCTATCCGGCCTTGCCCGAGGGCCAGTTGGCCCAGGTGAGGGCGGCCGTCGTCAACGCCGGCGCCCTGGCCGAAGTGGCCGACGAACTCCAACTCGGCTCGGCCCTGCGCCTGGGCAAGGGGGAGGACGCCTCGGGAGGACGCGAAAAGCCCTCGATTCTTTCCGATGCCATGGAGGCGGTGATCGGTGCGGTATATCTCGACGGGGGTTGGGATGCCGCCGACGACCTGGTCATGGGTCTGCTGGGGGATCGAATAACCGAGGCAGCGGCCGGCCCCGGGGGCCATGACTTCAAGACCCGGCTGCAGGAGCTGTCGGCCCGGCGGGGCGACGACCTGCCGCGCTACGACGTGACGGGCGCCGGCCCCGACCACGCGAAGAGCTTTTCGGCCTCGGTCTTCCTCGACGGAGTTCTGTGGGGCTCGGGCCATGGACGATCGAAAAAGCAGGCTGAGCAGATGGCCGCCCGGGCTGCTTGGCAGACGTTGAACGACAGCGGCGAAGCCAACCGTGGTAGCGAACCGGAGAGCGCCAGTGCCTGAATTACCCGAAGTGGAAACCATCCGACGCGACCTTGAGAAAGAAGTGGTCGGGCGCCGGATCAAGCAGGTGGAAGTTACGGGCGAGCGGTCGATCCGCCGCCAGCCCGAAAAGGAACAGTTCGCCGCCCGCCTGGAGGGCCAGAAGATCACGGCGGTGGCGAGGCGGGGCAAGAACCTGCTGCTCACCCTCGATGACGGCGAGGTGCTGGTGATCCATCTGGGCATGAGCGGACAGTTGTTGCGTACCAAGGGGACCGCCAAAGAGCCGGTCACCAGTCATACCCATGTGGTGATCACATTCACCCAGGGCGGCGATCTGCGGTTCGTGGATCCCCGGACGTTCGGTGAGATGTTCGTGTCGGCCGCCGACGAGGTGGAGGCCATGGTGCCCGAACTGGCGCATCTGGGTTTCGACCCCGTTGACGACATGATTTCGTGGACCTCGTTCGGCCAGCAGCTGGTGGCTCGCAAGTCGAAGCTCAAGACGCTGCTCATGGACCAGAAGGTTGTGGCCGGAATCGGCAACATCTACTCCGACGAAATCCTGTGGGGTGCCGGACTGCGCTTCGATCGCCTATCGGAGAGTCTTTCGTCGCAGGAGGTGAGGCGCCTCTACCGCTCGATGGTGGAGGTGTTGCAGGAGGCAATCAAGTATCGAGGTTCGTCACTGTCCGACGAGCAGTATCGAGACCTCTACGGAGCGCTGGGCGACTACCAGCAGCATCACAAGGTCTACGACCGCGAGGGCCAGGCCTGCCGTCGGTGCCGCAGCCCGATCCAGCGCATCAAGTTCAACGGTCGCTCCACCTATTACTGCGCCCAGTGTCAGGTCTGAGGTTCCTGCGAGCCCGCCGTGTAGGCGGGCCGCAACCTCAGAAGTCCTTGGTCAAACTCCGGAACTGAGGCCCGAGCCAGGGCTGCGACCCCAGGCCATCAGTTGGCCCTTTGCGATGGCCGGCCACTGGCTTATCCGGTTCCAGGCCACCAGCGTGCCATGCTCCGACCCTGTGTTTCACCCTTCCGCCTCTGCGCACCCCTGCTCTCGATTCGGGTGAGCACGGCCGCGATCGAAGCTGTCGACCTGGCCAAGTCCTACGGCGAAGTCCAAGCCCTGAAAGGCGTGAGCTTCGAAGTCGCCCGAGGGGAGATTTTCGGCTTCCTCGGCCGTAATGGCGCCGGCAAGTCCACCGCCGTTCGGATCCTGACCACGTTGTTGAGGCCTACCAGCGGCCAAGCACGGGTGCTGGGCATCGACGTCGAGGCTCACCGTGCAAAAGTCCGCCGAGTGCTAGGCGTCACCCTGCAGGAGGCTGCCCTGGACGATCTGATGACGGGCCGGGAGCACCTTCTGCTGGCTGGTCGGCTGTGCGGCCTGACGAAGGCGAGGGCCCGGGACCGCGCCGATCAACTTCTCGAATCCTTCGGCCTGGCCTCGGCGGCGGATCGCATCGCCGCTCGCTATTCCGGGGGCATGCGCCGCCGCCTCGACGTGGCCATGGCTTTGGTGCGCGAACCACAGGTGCTGTTTCTCGACGAACCGACCACCGGTTTGGACCCCCAAAGCCGTCGGGCGCTCTGGATGCGTATCCGGGAGTTGCGCGACCGGGGGGCGGCTGTGTTCTTGACCACTCAGTACATCGCCGAAGCCGAGGAGCTGGCCAGCCGGGTGGCCATCGTCCACGACGGTCGCCTGGCCGCGGTCGATGGCGTGGAGGCGTTGAAACGCCGCTGCGGGACCACGGTGGTGAAGCTGCACTGGGCTGGAGGCCAGGCTCCCGCGGCCGCCCGCTTCGCGCCTCTGGACGGCTTGACAGTGAGCGAAGGCGACGACGGATGGATGCAGGTGGCCGTCGACGGGGGCGAACCGGAGGTGCCCGCCGTGGTGGCCCGGTTGGCGCCCCTGGGTGGGGCAATCGAACGGTTGGTGGTGGAAGGGCCAAGCCTGGAGGAGGTCTTCGTGAGCCTCACCGGCTCGGGTATCGACTCCAATGCGGGGTCCAATGATTCCCAGTCCTTCTCGGCCGTGCGACGAGGGATGGGCTTTTCCTCGACCCGGGGAGCCTGATGGCGGCACCTGCTGGCACCCAGATTCGTCTGCTCCTGGTTCGCAACTTGCGGGAGGGGGTCCGAAACCCCATCCTGGCTTACGCGCTGCCGGTGGTGATTCCCCTGGCCATGCTCATTTTGGTGGCCAAGACGTTGTCGCGTGTGACGGATCTGCCGGGGTTTCCCACCGACAACTTCGCAGAATGGATGACGCCGGCGGTCATCATGCTCACGGCCATGACCGGTGTGGGCTACGCCGCCACCAGCCTGGTCCTGGATATTCAATCCGGCTTTGTCGACCGGCTCCGGCTGCTCGATGCTTCGCCTGCGTGGCTACTGCTCAGCCGCCTCCTGTTCGACGTGGCGCGAGTGTTGCCGGCCGGCGTGGCGCTCTTGGGCGTGGGGGTCTTGTTGGGCACCGAAGTCAACGAGGGCCTGGTCGGCATTGCGGGTCTCTTCGCCCTCCTCACCCTTTGGGCTGCGGCCTACGGCGGTCTCTACTTCGTGATTGCCCTGGCGACGCGCAATGCCCAGTCTCCGTTGGCGCTGGCACCTCTGTTTCTGCCCTTGCAATTTCTTTCCACGCAGTTCGTGCCACGCAGCCTGTTACCCCGATGGGTCCAGGTGGCCTCGGCATGGAACCCGTTCACCTACATGATCGACGCGGCGCGCGCCCTGATCACCGGGCCCTTGACGCTGGCGCCCGTGGCGCGGGCCGTGGGCGTGGCCCTTGCGATGCTGATGATCACGCAGCTCCTCTGCCGGTTGGCCTTCGCCCGGGCCGTGGGGGATCGATGACGGACGCTGTCATCTTCTAAGGTTCCCGCTCCTGGGCCGGCTACTAACGTCGGGCGCGAATGTTTCTGCGTTCGCTCACCTTGAAGGGTTTCAAGTCCTTCGCCGAAGCCACGACTATCGAGCTCGAGCCCGGCGTGACGGCGGTGGTGGGACCCAACGGCAGCGGGAAATCCAATGTTGTCGACGCCGTGGCCTGGGTGCTCGGGGCCACGAGTCCCAGCGTTGTGCGTTCCGGGCGCATGGACGACGTGATCTTCGCCGGCAATTCGCGAAGACAGGCCCTGGGCCGCGCCGAGGTGTCCCTGACCATTGACAACGCTTCGGGCTTGCTGCCCATCGGGTTCGCCGAGGTCACCATCACGCGCACCTTGTTCCGGTCCTCCGGCGAGAGCGAATACGCGATCAACGGGGCCCCCGCTCGGCTTCTCGACGTCCAAGAGCTTCTGTCGGATTCAGGGGTCGGCCGCCACCAGCACGTGATTGTCTCCCAGGGTCACCTCGACGCCGTGCTTGATGCACGGCCCGAAGAACGCCGCCTCATCGTGGAGGAGGCGGCGGGCATCTTGAAGTACCGGCGCCGTAAGGAGAAGGCCGAACGCCGATTGGTGTCCACCGAGGCCAATCTGGTTCGCCTCACCGATGTGACGCGCGAAGTCAACCGACAGATTCGGCCGTTGGAGCGACAGGCCGCGGCTGCCCAATGCCATAGCTCTCTGGCCGGGGAGCTGCGTCAACTGCGTCTTTATCTGGCTGGACGGGAGTTGGTCGCTTTGATGGCCCGGCGCGACGCCGCCGTGGCTGCCGGCGCCGGCTTCCTTGCGGACGGGGCCGGCATCGACGCGGAGCTCGAAGTCATCGACGGCGAGATCACGGCCGTGGAAGAGACCCTTAGGGCTGCGGGAAACGGTTCGGTTGACGCCACCATGGGTCGCCTTGAGGCAGTCCGGGAGCGGGCCCGAGGACTGACTGCGGTGATAGAGGAACGGACCCGCTCGACCCTGCGGGAGCGGGCTCAATGCCTGGCCACGGCCGATTCGGCTGCAGTCGTGGCCTTGGAGCAGGAAGAGGCGGCCTTGGGCGCCGTCGACGAAGCCACCCGGTCAGCATCGGCCGCCTTGGAGGCCGCTGGTGCCGCCCTCGACGCGCAAGAGGCGAGTCTCGGGCCTCCCGGCGGGACGCGTCGCGCAGGGCTGTCAGTTCTCAGGGCAGCGGACACCGATGACTCTGGTTCCGGATTGGCCGCGACTTCGGTGGAGCCTCGCAACCAGGGGGATCGCCCGGGGGCGGCCCAGGTCCGAGGCGAGCTGCGCACTCTGGAAACCGCCCTGGGCCGCGAGTCGGCCGACCTGGCTCGCCTCGATGCCCGCCTGCAGTCGTTGCGCGACCGCAGCGACCGCCTGCGCACAGCGAGGGAGGCGGCGGCGGCCGGCGAAGCCCGGGTGGCGGAGCAGGAAGCCCGACTACGCGAGGCGTTGGCTGGGGCTCGGATCGAGAACGAGGCCTTGGTCTCGGCCGCCGCCTCGGCGGCCGAGGCGTGGCAGGCCGCCCGAGCGGCACATGAGTCGGCCAAGTCTCGTCTCGACGCCCTGGCCATGGCGCTCGACCAGGCCCAACCCGACCTGGCCAGAGCACCCCAGGCCGCATCGCTTGGGGCCCTGATGGTCCACGTCGAAGTGGAGCCGGGATGGGAGGCGGCCTTCGAGGCGGTTGTGGCCGATGCCGAGACCACTCTCCTGTCCGAAACCGTCGAGCAGGCTCGGCGCCTGTTGGACAACCATGACTCCGCCACGATGCCGACCGTGCTGGTCCTGTCGAACAGGGATCTCACCGTGGGCACCGAGGCGATCTCCGGTGCCATGAGTCCGTCGGGCTTGCGCCGGCGAGTTGCGCCGCAGCCGGGACGGCTGGCCGAGCCCCTTGGTCGGCTACTGGACCGGTTGCTGGCCGACGTCGACGCAGTCGACGCCTCGTGGAGTCAGGCATTGGATGCCTACTTGGCCAATCCATCCCGCATCGTCGTCACTCCTGCCGGCGACCGCTTCGCGGCCTCGGGCTGGCGAGTAGGGGGCCGGGGTCGCCATGCGGCCCGCCGGGCAATGGCTCAGGCCACGGCGGCCGCCTCCGAAGCGGCGCACGCAGTGACCACGACGAACGAAAGGTACAGGAGCGCCGCTTCGATCCTCAGCCAAGGCCAGGACAAGGAGTCGCACCTAAAGACTCAATTCGACGCTGCAACGGCGCAGTTAGCCGCAGCCACGATGGCCCAAGCCAAGTTCGAAGCCGACAGTCGCGCCTTGAACGTGGAGGTTGCCGGAATTGCCGAGCAGCGCGACGCTTTGAGAGCCCGCCAGCGAGCGGATAAGGAGCGGGTCGCCGATCTCGTCCAGGTGTTGGCTCTGCTAGAGGCGACCGAGGCCGGCGATCGGCGCAGTCGAGAGGCGGCGGCGGCGGCCCAAAAGGAGTATCAAGCCGGGCTTGATTCATTGGTGGCTCGCCGCCGAAATCTGGAGCTGGAGGCGGCCGCACTGGCGGAGCGAGCCAACGCTGTAGCCCAAACCCGGGCTTCGCTGAGGGCGCGTCGGGCGGCCCTCGTCGATGCCGCAACGACTGCCTCGCAACGGCTGGTAACCCTCGATGTGTTGACCACCCGGCTCAACACTCTCGACGAATCAGCCCGCACCGCCATTGCGTCCATCGAAGAGGCCCTGGCTGATCTACGCCTCCGGCGCCGGGCCGAGCGCGACGAGCGCAGCCGGTTGGTGGATGTGTTGGTGGCGCTGCGCGGGCGTCGGCAGGCTACCGAGGAGCGTATGGAGGCCGGCCGGGAGCATCTGCGCCGAGCTCAGATCGACGAGGCCGAGGCCACCGTCCGCTTGGAAGCCGCAGCCGAAGCATTGCGTCAAGACGCCGACTGCGAGCCATCGGTGGCGGTAAATGTGGAGTGCCCCGAGCTTCCCGAGGGGGCCACCGCAGCTGGGCGGCTTCGCGACCTGGATCGTGAGCTGCGCCTGTTGGGCCCGGTGAACCCCCTTGCCATCGAGGAGCTGGCCGTGCTCTCGGAGCGCTCGGCGTTTCTGGCCGAGCAACTGGGCGATGTTAAGGCCAGCCGTCGAGAGCTGAGCAAGGTCATCACGGCGGTGGAGGACTCCATTCGCGAACTGCTGAGTTCCGCCCTCGCCGATGTCACGATGCACTTCGATGCCCTGTTCGCCACCTTGTTTCCGGGGGGAAGCGGGACTCTGAGGCTCACCGATCCCGGCGATGCGTTGGAGTCGGGCATCGAGATCGAGGCCCGGCCGGCGGGCAAGAATGTCAGGCGCCTCTCGTTGCTGTCGGGAGGGGAGCGCTCGTTGTGCGCGCTGGCATTCCTATTCGCTGTGTTCCGTAGCCGCCCGTCTCCCTTCTATCTGCTCGATGAAGTTGAGGCGTCCCTGGACGACGTCAACCTTCACCGGTTTTTGGATCTGCTGGGCGAGTTCCGCCAGGAGGCTCAGTTTCTGGTGGTGACCCACCAGAAACTCACCATGGATGCAGCCGATGCACTTCACGGCATCACCATGGCTCCCGGCGGAACTTCGAAAGTGGTTTCCGAGCGCCTGCGGGTGGCACCGGGATCGCCGGAATCGGTATCCATCTCGTAGTCTCCGCGCATGGAGTTCGTGCTGGGGCTGTTGGCGTTCCTGGTGGCGACCGGAATCTTCTCTGCGTTTATTGCCGCTAGCGGTCAACGTCTTGGCGGCGATCTGGAGCCGCCCGTCGCTCAAGCGCCGGTCGCCCTGGACCCGAGCGGGCCCTACGGGCGGGGAACATCAGCGCCACCCAAGGCGCCCAAGCCCAAACCCAAGCGCAAGCCGCCGCTGCCTAGTGACGAGGAGTTGGCGCGCCAGGCGGCCGAGTTGGTGGCCGAAGCCGAGGCGCTGCTGGCGGGGGTGCCGCCTCCGAAACCCAAGGCCCCAAAGGCTTCCGAAACCGAAGTTTTGGAGCCCAGAGAGCCCGAACCGGAGCGCGGCGCCGAGCTCGCCCCAGTTCCCGAGGTGGTACCCGCCCCGGAACCGGAGCGGGCGCCGCGTCTGCGAGATCGCCTCGGCAAGGCCCGCGGGCTGCTCGCGGGCTACCTGGGTTCGGTGCGGTCGCGCGACAAGATCGACGAGGAAACCTGGGACGACTTGGAGGAGGCGCTGGTGCGCGCCGACGTAGGGGTGGAAGCTACCGGGGCTCTGCTGACCTCACTTCGCGCAGACGTCAAGACCCAGGGAATCACGACGCCCGATGCGCTGGTGGAAGCGGTCAAGGCCACCTTGAAAAAGCGGTTGGCCTCGGCCGACCGCGGCCTCCGCTTCGAAATTGGGGTCCCCAACGTATGGCTTTTCGTCGGCGTCAACGGCGTGGGCAAAACAACAACCATCGGAAAAGTCGGGCAGCGCCAGATCGCCGCCGGCCGTTCGGTCATCATGGCCGCCGGCGACACTTTCCGGGCCGCAGCGGCCGAACAGTTGGAGCTGTGGTCGCAGCGTGTGGGGGCTCAGCTGGTTCGAGGCGCTGAAGGAGGCGACCCGGGTGCGGTGGTTTTCGACGCCGTCGAGCGTGCCGCTGCCCGCCATATCGACCTGGTTCTGGCTGATACCGCCGGCCGCCTCCACACCAAGGTCAACTTGATGGAGGAGTTGAAGAAGGTGAAGCGGGTGGCCGAAAAGGCCGCCGGCACGGTTAGCGAGGTCCTGCTCGTCATAGACGCCACCACCGGCCAGAACGGCTTGGTCCAGGCCCGCCAGTTCGCTGATGCCGTCGAAGTCACCGGCGTGGTCCTGACCAAATTGGACGGTACGGCCAAAGGCGGTATCGCCCTGGCTATCCAGAGCGATTTGGGGATTCCCATCAAGCTGGTCGGCTTGGGCGAAAAGGCCAGCGATCTGATTGATTTCGATTCCGACGAGTTCGTCGAGGCCTTGTTCAGCTAGCGGTCATTGCAGCCGAACGGTCCCTTCATCACCGAAGCCCGTCTCTCGTCCACGCGCTGTTGTGAGTCGTCGAAGTCGCCGCTTCGGTCGGCGATAGCCTGCGCTTGCGATGTTTGACTCCCTTTCCGACCGTTTCGACGGCATTTTTCGCCGCATGCGGAGCCGGGGGCGTCTCGGCGACGCGGAGGTCAACGAAGTCCTGCGGGAGATCCGAGTAGCTCTCCTGGAAGCCGACGTGAACTTTTCTGTCGTCAAGGACCTGGTGGCCCGTATGCGGGAGCAGTGCGTGGGGGCCGATTTGTCGGCAAGCCTTTCGCCCGCACAACAGGTGATCAAGATCGTCCATCAGGAACTGATCGCCTGTCTGGGGGGCGACACCCTGCGCATTGCCTACGCGTCACGGCCGCCCACGGTCATCATGCTCGCCGGTCTCCAGGGAGCCGGAAAAACCACCACCTGCGGCAAGTTGGCCCAGTGGTTCCGCCAGCAGGGTCGCAATCCCATGCTGGTGGGAGCCGACCTTCAGCGCCCCGCCGCCGTTCAACAGCTTCGGGTTCTGGGCGAGCAGGCCGGCGTTCCAGTGTTCAGCGATCCCGCCGACCCCGTGACAGCGGCCGCCGCCGGACTGGAAGAGGCCCGCCGGCTCGGGCGCGACGTGGTAATCGTGGACACCGCCGGTCGCCTCCATGTGGATGAATCTTTGATGGACGAGGCGCGCCGAATCTCCGAGGCCGTTGCGCCGGACTACACCTTCCTGGTCGTCGACGCCATGACCGGCCAGGACGCAGTCAACGTGGCCGAGTCTTTCCATGCCGTGCTCGAGATCGACGGCGTCATTCTGTCGAAGTTGGACGGTGACTCCCGCGGCGGCGCCGCCCTTTCGGTGAAGCACGTGATCGGCCGGCCTATCGCTTTCGCCTCGGTGGGGGAGAAGCTGGGCGACTTCGAAGCGTTCCACCCCGACCGGATGGCGTCGCGCATCTTGGGTATGGGCGATGTGCTCACCCTGATCGAGAAAGCCGAGGCCGCCTACGACGCCGACGAGGCCGCCGAGGCGGCGGCAAAGCTGGTCAGTGGCCGCTTCACTCTCGACGATTTTCTCGAACAGATGGGCCAGATTCGCAAGATGGGGCCCATCTCCAGCCTGGTCGGTATGATTCCCGGGATCCCCAAGGAGCTCAAGAACGCCGAGATCGATGAGGGTGAGCTGGGACGGGTCGAGGCCATCATCAGATCGATGACTCCGGCCGAACGACGCGATCCAAGTTTGATGAATGGTTCAAGGCGCCTCCGGGTGGCCAAGGGCAGCGGGGTCACTACCAGTGACGTCAATGCCCTGCTCAAGCAGTTCAAGGAAATGCAGCGGATGATGAAGTTTCTCGGCAAGGGCGCCAGAGGCGGCCGGGCCCGGATGCCCAGCCTCCGAGCCTAAATCGAGCCTCCGAGCTTGAGAAACCAAGCCTCCAAGCCTGAGAAAGAGAGACACCGACATGGTCAAACTCCGCCTGATGCGGATGGGAAAGAAGAAGCAACCGACCTACCGGGTGGTGGCCGCCGACGAGCGCTGCCCTCGTGACGGCCGCTTCCTGGAGATCGTGGGCACCTACGACCCCCGCAGCAACCCGTCGACGATCAAGATCGACAACGACCGGGCCGTGGCCTGGTTGCGCCAGGGCGCTCAGCCAACCGAGCGGGTCGCCACCATCTTGAAGATCTCGGGGGCCTGGGAGCAGTTCGCCGGATTCTCCAAGTGACTGACGCCTCGGCCGACGACGATGGCGACGAGGCGCCCGGCGCCCTCGCCTGCGACGTCTTGGAGTACCTGGCCGAATCGCTGGTCGACGATGTGGACTCGGTGGTGGTGGAGAGCGAGGATCGGCGAGGCGGTGTGGCGCTGAGTCTTCACGTGGCCCCCGGCGACATGGGACGGGTAATCGGTCGGCGGGGTCGTGTGGCTCAGGCCATCCGTACCGTGGTCCGAGCCGCCGGAGCCCGGGAGGGTATCGAGGCTTCCGTCGACATCGTCGACTGAAGTCACCTCGACCCGTGATCGACCGCCACTGTTGGATCGACGGGGCGAGACGCTGATCGACGGCGACTCGACCCCTGCATTGTTGGAAGTCGGACACATCGCCAAGGCCCACGGCATTCGTGGCGAGGTGCTGGTGAGCATGATCAGCAATCGGGCCGAGACCCGCCTGGCGCCTGGTTCGGTCCTGTCCACGCCCGCCGGTCCAATGGAAGTGGTGACGGCCCGCCTGCACCAGGGCCGCTGGATCGTGGCCTTTACGGGCATCTCGGATCGCAGCTCGGCTGAGGCATTGCGCGGCCGCCGCCTTTCGGCGCCCCGCATCGAGGACGAGGCCGACACGCTGTGGGTGCACGAGCTGATCGGCGCCGAGGTGTTCGACGTCGGGGGACTGAGCCACGGCGTCGTGGCCGCCATCGAGGCGCAGCCGGCGGCCGACCTGCTGGTCTTGGCCAGCGGTCGGTTGGTTCCATTGAACTTCGTAGTGGGATCGGCCCCGGGCCGGGTAGTGGTGGACGGCCCCCCGGGTTTACTGACGGACTGAGAGCGAGCCATGACTGAAAACGAGGCCATGACCGAGAGCGAAAAACGGTCTACGACCGTTGCATTGGTGCCCCGCCAGGTGTTGTTCGGTAATCCCGAACGTGTGGCCCCCAGGATCTCGCCCGACGGACGGCAGCTGGCCTGGGTGGCGCCCCACAACGGCGTACTCAACGTCTGGGTCGTAGCGTTGAGTGAGGGGCCGCCGGACCTCGGTGCCGCCAGAGTTGTCACCGACGATCGCGACAGGGGAATTCGGACTTACGCCTGGGCCCACGACGGCCGTCACCTGCTCTATCTCCAGGATCAGGCGGGCGACGAGAACTGGCGAATTTACGCAGTGGATCTGCAGGAGGGCACCACTAAGGACCTGACTCCGTTCGAGGGGGTGGCGGCGCGCATCGAGGCAGTGGACAAGCGCTTCCCCGACCACATCTTGGTTGGACTCAACAAGGACAATCCCCAGCTCCACGACGTCTATCGCCTAACCCTGTCAACCGGAGAGCTCGATTTGGTGACCAGCAACCCCGGCTTCATCGGGCTGCTGGCCGATACCGATTTCCGGGTCCGAGCCGGCGTTGCTCCCACGCCTGACGGCGGCATGGACTTGATGGTGCGCGACGACGAGGACGCTGATTGGCGGCGGCTGTTGACGATCGGCCAAACCGACGCCCTGACGTCGTCACCCGTTGGGTTCACCGCCGATGGCAAGGGCCTGTATGCGATCACCTCGTTGGGGGCCAACGCGGCTCGTCTAGTGGTGATCGACTGCTCCACGGCCGCCATGGAGGTGCTTGCCGCCGACGACGTCTATGACGTTGCCGAGGTTCGCCTCCACCCTGACACCCGCCGACCGCAACTGGTGGCCTTCATGCGAGACCGGGTGGGCTATCAAGTCTTGGATTGGGCGGTCGCCGAAGATTTGGACGCGTTGTGTGCCCTGGAAGATGGGGATCTGGTACTGGCCGGCGAGGACGATGCCGACGCCACCTGGCTGGTCGCCTTCACCCGCGACGACGGTCCCGTGCGCTACTACGCGTGGCACCGTCCGACACAGACCGCGACGTACCTTTTTGAACACCAGCCGGCCCTGGCGCCCTATCAGCTGGCCGCCATGGAGCCGTTCTCCTTCGTCGCCCGCGACGGGTTGAACGTCGCCGGCTACCTCACCTTCCCCCCCGGGGTGGAGCGCCGCCGCCTCCCAACCGTGCTCAACGTCCACGGGGGTCCCTGGGGGCGCGACGTCTGGGGCTACGACCCCGAGGCCCAGTGGCTGGCCAACCGGGGCTATCTCTGTGTGCAGGTCAATTTTCGCGGTTCCACCGGCTACGGCAAGGAGTTCCTCAATGCCGGGGACCGCCAATGGGGCGCGGCCATGCACGACGATCTGCTCGATGCGGTGGCCTGGGTAGTTGAAAAGGGCGTCACCGATCCGGAGAGGGTCGGCATATACGGAGGTTCTTACGGGGGCTATGCGGCGCTGATCGGGGCGACTTTCACCCCCGAGGTTTTTGCTTGTGCAGTCGATATCGTTGGACCGTCGAACCTGAAGACTCTGATCGAGTCGATCCCTCCGTACTGGGCACCGCTGGTTGCCCAATTTCATACGCGGGTCGGTAATCCCGACACCGAGCCAGAGTTTTTGTGGTCGCGATCGCCCCTATCGCGCGCGGGCGACGTGCGCATACCCCTCCTGATCGCCCAGGGTGCCAACGACCCTCGGGTCAAACAGGCCGAGTCCGAACAGATCGTGGCGGCACTGCGCTCTCAGGGTATCGACCACGAGTATCTGTTGTTCGAAGACGAGGGCCACGGTTTTGCCAAACCCCAGAACCGGCTTCGATTCTACGCTGCAGCCGAGAAATTTTTGGCCCGATATCTAGGCGGTCGCTTCGAGGAAA
>Ga0187894_10004525_pt1 | contig 14860 bp, 15 predicted proteins | sample GBC1701081metaG_FD_136650 | JGI IMG/M metagenome (GOLD analysis project Ga0187894, IMG submission 136650) | White microbial mat communities from a lava cave in the Kipuka Kanohina Cave System on the Island of Hawaii, USA - GBC170108-1 metaG ...
CCATCAGCGCGCGGCTGGCCAGCATCATCACCAGCACGGCGATGACGACGGCGATCATCATCACCGACAGCTCGCGCACCATGCCGACGGCGGTGATCACGGAGTCGAGCGAGAAGACCATGTCGAGCACGACGATCTGCGCGATCACCTGCCAGAACACCGCCTGAGCCACGCCGCCGGACTCTTTCGCCACGCCTCCCTCCAGGCGTTCGTGCAGCGCGGTCGTGGCCTTGAACAGCAGGAACACCCCGCCGCCGATCAGGATCAGGTCGCGGCCGGAGATGTCCGTGCCGAGCACGCTGAACAAGGTCGCCGTCAGCGACGCCATCCAGGCGATGCCGGCCAGCAGCGCCAGCCGCATGAACAGCGCCAGCCCCAACCCGACCAGACGCGCGTGGTGGCGCCGGTGCGGCGGCAGGCGGTCGGTCAGGATGGCGATGAAGACCAGGTTGTCGATACCGAGCACGATCTCGAGCACCACCAGCGTGCCGAGCCCGAACCAGGCAGTGGGATCGGCCATCCAGTCGAGCGGCATGCGGGAAGGTCCGACGGATCGTGACGGGTGGGCGTGCGCGTTCGCGTTTGCGGGCGCCTCGATGTTCAATGCGGAATGGCCGACCGAAGTTCCGCGGTGCCGGCAGGAAAACACAAGGCAGCAATGAGTTGACCGACCCCCGCTTCCCGCGCCACGAATCGGGAAACTCGCGCTATGGTCTGTGCATGAACGATCTCACCGGGACCGTTACCCGACCCGACCCGCTCGCACGGGCCCGCGAACTCGGGCCGGCGCTGGAAGCGGCCGCCGACGAGATCGAGCGCACGCAGCGGATCCCCGAGCCGCTGCTGTCGGACCTGCACGCCGCGCGGCTGTTCCGCATGCTGCTGCCGCGCTCCGTCGGCGGCGACGAGGTCGAGCCCTGGGTCTATCTGCACGCCGTCGAGGAGATCGCGCGCCACGACGGCTCGGTCGGCTGGAACGTCTTTGTCGGCAATAGCTCGGCGTTGATCGCGCCGTTCATCCCGGTTGAGAGCGCGCGCACGATCTATGCCGACCCGCGCGCGGTCATCGCCTGGGGACCGCCCAACGCCTGCCGCGCCATCGCGGCACCGGGCGGCTATCGCGTGACCGGGCGCTGGGACTTCGCCTCGGGCTGCCGGCAGGCGACCTGGATGGGTGCACATGGGCACGTGGTCGAGCCTGACGCTTCGCTGCGGCTCAACGCCGCCGGCCGGCCGACGGTGCGCACCCTGCTGTTCCCGGTGGCGCAGGCGCAGCTGCTCGACACCTGGAACGTGATCGGCCTGCGCGGCACGGCGAGCGACTCCTATACCGTCACCGACGTCTTCGTGCCGGAAGCATTCAGCGGCACGCGCGAGGACCCGACGCTGCGCCGCGATCCGGGCCGCCTCTACGCCTTCACCATGCAGGGCATCTACGCCGTGGGTGTCGCCGCCGTGGGCTTCGGCATCGCCCGCGCCATGCTGGAGGCGTTCATCGAGCTCGCGACCCGCAAGACGCCGCGCTACCTCTCGCGGCTGGCCGACAATGCCGTGGTGCAGTCCAATGTGGCACAGATGCAGGCGCGGCTGGACGCGGCACGGGCCTATCTCGTCGAGACGCTGTCGACGATCTGGGCCACGTCAGGGCCCGACACGCCGATCGACGTGCCGGCCCGGGCCCGGGTGCGGCTGGTCTGCGCGCATGCCATCCAGACGGCCGAGGCCGTGGCCGACTACGCCTACAAGGCGGCCGGGACCGACGCGATCTTCCTCGGCACCGCCTTCGAGCGCCGCTTCCGCGACATCCACACCCTGTCGCAGCAGATCCAGTCGCGCGCCGCGCATTTCGAATCGGTGGGCCAGATCCTGCTGGGCATCGAGCCGCCGGGCACGTTCCTGTAGGAGCCCGCCCTCAAGAGCATCTTGCAAACGGAATCATGTGAGGCTTGCAAAATCCCATTCACAAGATACCATTTCGCCCATGGATACGGTTATCTACGACGAGATCGAAAAGCTCAGCGCTGCGGACCGAATCAGGTTGGCGCAAGACATCCTGGAGAGCGTCGCCAGCGAGATGACTGCGCCGCCGTTGAGCGACGCGCAGCGGGCGGAGGTGCGAGCGCGGCTTGCTGATTATCGCGCCGACCCTACCGCCCCTACGGTGACATTGGCGGAGATGAAGGCAAAGCTGGGCATCACGTGAATCGTGCCCCACGCGATCGTCTACAGACCTGCGGCCGATAGAGACGTCACGGAAGCGTTCCAATGGTACTCAGCACGAGATGTGGAGTAGGGTGCAGCATTCTTTAGAGAGATTGAGCGCATTGACACGATACTCGGGGCCCACCCGTTGCTGTATCAAAGGGTTGAGGAAGATGTTCGGCGCACGGGCCTGCGCCGCTTCCCCTATGCACTGTTCTACCTTGTCGAAGCCGACAGGGTTGTGGTGCTCGCCTGCCTGCACCAGCACCGAAAGCCACTGACTCGGCAGGAACTGCTGGGTCGACCTTAAGCTTGGCCCAACTGAGCTAATCCCCGCCGTTCCCCGCCAGCAGGTACACCGTCGGCTTCCCCGGCAGGCCGGCCTTGGTGAAGTCCATGGTGCGGCTGTCGGGCCACACGGCCTCGTAGCTGTCGGCGACCAGGCGGATGAAGCGCTCGGCCTGGTAGCCGCCCCAGTAGTGCATGGGCAGCACGACCTGCGGCTGGATCTGCTTGATGACATCCATCATCAGCGGCACGCCCATGGTGTAGGAGCCGTCGATCGGCACCATCAGGATGTCGATGCGGCCGAGCTGCTCGAGATGCTCCTTCTCCAGCCGGTGATGCAAATGGCCGAGATGGGCGAGGCACAAATCGCCGATGCGGAAGCCGAAGATCGAGTTGCCGTTGCGCCGCACGCCACCGATGTCGCGCACGTTGGTCGGCACGTTCCACACCTGGATGTCGCGCAGGGTCACGTCGTGCTCCATCAGGTCGCGGCCGCCCTCGGCCCAGCCGCGCAGCACGTGCGCCACGCCCTGCTCGATGTCGTCGGTGTAGTGCGTGCCGTGCGCGTTGTTCATGGTGACGATGCTCGGCTTGCGGCCGTAGCCGTTGACGCCGTTGTAGTCGGTGATCACCCGCACGCCCTGCGGCGTTTCGATCAGGTAACTGGCGTGGCCGACGAAGGTGACGCGGGCGGCACTGGCGGCGGCTGACGGGTTCTGCGCCAACTGGTCACCCAGGCGCACGAACCGGATCGGCGGCGCCCCCTCGGACACGTTCTTGGTGCAGCGCGAGAGCGCGGCAGGCGCGAAGGCGGCGAAGACTGCCGCCACCAGCGCGAGGAGCGGCAGACGAAGAGAGATTGCGGCGAACATGGCGGTCCTCCGGTCGGAGATGGCCAACAGTCACGCACAGATCATGCCGTCAGGCAGGTTTGCACGACAAGGTTCCCTGGCTAACATACGCCAATGGGCAAGACACTTTATGACGAAGGCAACAAGCTCGACCTGCCGGCACGGATTCGGCTGGCCCAGGACATCCTTGAAAGCGTGGCCAACGAATTGAACGCACCGCCGCTGCCGAACGAACAGCGTGCCGAACTCCGTGCGCGGCTAGAGCATCATCGCCGCCATCCCGATGAACAGACGTGGACCCTTGAGCAGATCAAGGCGAACCTCGGGACGCGATAGCGTTCGCCACCATACACCGTGTTATCCGACTGAGGGGGCCATGCTACTGGGCGTCCACGCAGTCGAACTGGCGCCGGCCGGCGGACAGGAGAGGCCCGATCCGCGCCTGCTTGCCGTACTGCCGGCAATGGGAATCGGCCGAACCTTGGACGTCGCGGGGCAGGCCGCTGGAAGCGACCACGCCGCCCGCCGGGTCGCCCGCTTCGACGCGGGCACATCCCGACAGCGCCAGAGCCAGGAGGATGAGGGCTGCACGCATTTGAACCTCACCAAATTGCAGAACTTCTGAACCTGGCGCCACCGATGTCGGCACACCCCTTCGCCGACCTGAGGGCCATCAAAGGGATCAACCACCTGATGGTTCGGTGCATTCCCTCGTCATCGCGCCAAGAGGGCTACGCTGTCGACCCTACCGCAGCACCAATTCCTCACGTGTTCGTGGTTGCTCTCACGTGTTCGTGGTTGCTGAAGTTGGTGCAGACACGCCAGCACAAGGACGCTGCGACCGATCACCAGATAGAAGAGTGCATAGGGAAAGCGGCGCAGGTTGACGCGGCGCATGTCCTGGTCGACCCGTACAGCCTATTCCAGCCGCTTCCCCAGCCGCCCCGCAAGATCCTGGATGTACTGCCAGGCGACGCGGCCGGAGCGCGCGCCGCGCGTGACCGACCACTCCACCGCTTCCTTGCGCAGCGTCTCGGGATCGACCTCCAGGCCGTAGCGGCGGGCGTAGCCTTCGATCATCGCGAAATAGGTCGGCTGGTCGGCGTTGTGGAAGCCGAGCCACAGGCCGAAGCGGTCGGACAGCGACACCTTCTCCTCGACCGCCTCGCTGGGGCTGATCGCCGTCGAGCGTTCGTTCTCGATCATGTCGCGCGGCATCAGGTGGCGGCGGTTCGACGTGGCGTAGAACAGCACGTTGTCCGGCCGGCCCTCGATGCCGCCCTCCAGCACCGCCTTCAGCGACTTGTAGGCCGCGTCCTGGCCGTCGAAGCTGAGATCGTCGCAGAACAGGATGAAGCGCCGCTGCGCCGTGCGCAGCACGGCCAGCAGCGCCGGCAGCGACGGGATGTCCTCGCGGTGGATCTCGACCAGCCCCAGCGGGCCGGGCCGGCCGCCGACCTGGTCGTTGACCGCGGCATGCACCGCCTTCACCAGCGAGCTCTTGCCGCAGCCGCGCGCGCCCCACAGCAGCGCGTTGTTGGCGGGCAGGCCGCGGGCGAACCGCACCGTGTTCTCGACCAGGATATCCTTCTGCCGGTCGATCCCCTGCAGCAGCGCGATATTGACCCGGTTGACCTCGGCGACCGCTTCCAGGGTGCCCGCCGCATGCCAGATGAAGGCGTCGGCCGACGCCACGTCGAGCGGCGGCGCTGCCGGGGGCGCCAGCCGTTCCAGCGCCTGGGCGATGCGCTGCAGCAGCGGTTCGAGCGGGTCTGTCATGTCGCGGGCCTGTGCGGGCGGTCGGTGAGAGGGCCGGCAACCTAGAACATGTCCCGGTCGAAGTCTCCAGTGACCCCTAACCTCTTGGCCCCGAAGGCGATTTCACAACCAGGCCATCCTTGTCACCGATCCGTCTTGCGCGTTGCAAAGCGGGGGCGCGTGAGTATAGTCCGGCGTCCTTTTCGCCCCCGCCAGCCCGTGGCGGACGAGGCCACCGCCCAGCAGACAGGAGCGCGGCATGTTCATTTCGGAGGCGCACGCCCAGGCGACCGGCGGTGGCGGCGGCATGGGTGGGCTCGAGCAGATCCTGCCGCTGATCCTGATCTTCGTGGTCTTCTACTTCCTGCTGATCCGGCCGCAGCAGAAGAAGGCGCGCGAGCACCGCGAGATGCTGGGCGGCGTCAAGCGCGGCGACAGGGTGATCACCGGCGGCGGCATCATCGGCCTGGTCACCAAGGTGATCGGCGACAACGAGGTGCAGGTCGAGATTGCCGAGAACGTGCGCGTGCGCGTCGCCAAGAGCACGATCTCCAACATCCTGGCGCGCGGCGAGCCGGTCAAGGGCACCAAGGACGACGACGCCGTCGAGAAGCCGATCCTGGAGAGCAAGCCTGCCGCCGGCAGCGACGGCCCCGTGCGCTCCGGCGGCGGCCTGTTCGGCGCCCTGTTCGGCGGCAGGAAGAAGGAATGATGCCGATCGTTGGAAAAGGAAGCTTCATGGTGAGCTTGTCGAACCATGAAGCGCTCGCGCCGCTGCCGTGCGATGCCCTCCTGGTTCGACAGGCTCACCATGAAGGCTTTGACCGGCTTGGCAAGCCGCGTACGGTCGCGCGCGAGGCCGCATGAACCTCCCGCGCTGGCAGAACTGGACCATCATCGGCGTCACGCTGTTCTCGCTGATACTGGCGCTGCCCAACCTGCTGCCGGGTGCCGTCCTGCGCTTGCTGCCGGACTGGTACGCCGGCAGCGTGATCAACCTGGGCCTGGACCTGCGCGGCGGCGCGCACCTGCTGTTCGACGTCGATGTGCGCAGCGTCGTGCGCCAGCGCCTGACCGACCTCTCCGACGGCATCCGCGGCGAGCTGCGCAAGCAGCAGATGCCCGTGCGCGACATCACCAGCGACGGCACGGCGCTCACGGTCGCGCTGCGCGAAGGAACCGACGCGGCCAAGGCGACGGAGGCCATCCGCGGCATCGATTCCACGCTCGTCGTCGCCACCGTGTCGCCCGGGACGCTGCGCGTATCGTTCTCGCTGCAGGACCTGACCCTGCGCAAGCAGCAGCTGCTGGACCAGTCGATGGAGGTGGTGCGCAAGCGCGTCGACGAGACCGGCACCAAGGAGCCGACCATCCAGCGCCAGGGCGACGAGCGCATCCTGGTGCAGGTGCCCGGCGTCGAGAACCCCGACGACCTGATCAAGCTGATCAGCACCACGGCCAAGATGGAGTTCCGGCTGGTCGACATCGGGCAGACCATCCCGCGGCCGACCAAGGAAGGCTGGGACCAGGTCTGGCCGGAGTTGGCCAGGAGCGAGCGCTGGCAGAAGGAGACCAACAAGGCGCTGATCGCCGACGAGATCTGCCGGCGCCAGCCATCCGTCTGCCAGGCGGTGAGCCGCCGCGTCATCGTCAGCGGCGAGGAGCTGACCGACGCCCAGGCGACGTTCGACCAGCAGAACAACGCGCCGATCGTCTCCTTCCGCTTCACCACGTCGGGTGGGCGCGCCTTCTGCCGGGCCACGACGGAGAACGTCAAGGGCCTGCTGGCCATCGTGCTGGATGAGCGCGTCATCTCGGCGCCGCAGATCCAGACCGCGATCTGCGGCGGCAGCGGCATCATCACGGGACGATTCACGACGCAGCAGACCAACGAGCTGGCCCAGCAGCTGCGCTCCGGCGCCCTGCCCGCGACGCTCACCGTGATCGAGCGCCGCACCGTGGGCGCCGACCTCGGCGCCGACGCCATCCGCGCCGGCACGATCGCCGCCCTCCTCGGCACCGCCCTGGTCGTGTTCTTCATGTTCCTGTCCTACGGCCCGATCTTCGGCGGCTTCGCCAACCTCGCCATGGCGGTTAACCTGCTGATGGTGTTCGCCGGCATGTCGGTGCTGGGCGCGTCGCTCACCCTGCCGGGCATCGCCGGCCTGGTGCTGACGGTGGGCATGGCGGTCGACTCCAACGTGCTGATCTACGAGCGCGTGCGCGAGGAGCAGAGCCTGGGCCGGCCGCCGATCTCGGCGCTGACCGCCGGCTACGAGCGCGCCATGTCGGCCATCATCGACGCCAACCTGACGACGCTGATCGCCGGCATCCTGATGTTCGGGTTCGGCTCGGGGCCGATCAAGGGCTTCGCCACCACCCTGTCGCTGGGCCTGCTGACCTCGATGTTCAGCTCGACGATCTTCACCCGCATGGTGCTGGGCCTGTGGCTGCGCTACCGCCGCCCGCGGGAACTGGTGATCTGAGGCGCCGATGTTCAAGCCCGTCCGCCTGCTGCCGCACAAGACGAACTTCGACTTCCTGGGCAAGCGCAAGGCGGCCCTGGTGCTGTCGACGATCATCAACATCGCCTCGCTGGTCCTGGTGTTCACCGTCGGCCTCAATTTCGGCATCGACTTCCAGGGCGGCATCGCCATCGAGGCCAAGACCCACAAGGGCGACGCCGACCTGGCCGAGACGCGGCGCATCGCGGCCGGCCTGAACCTCGGCGAGGTGACGCTGCAGGAGTTCGGCGCCAAGGACACGATCCTGATCCGTGTCCAGCGCCAGAAGGGCGATGCCGCCTGCGTCGCCAATGCCGGCCGCCTGATGGCCAAGGCGATGGGCGCCGGCTGGAGCGTCAGGCCGGTGGCCAACACGCAATCGGGAAACCTCGAGGTGACGGCGCCCGGCCGCATCACCGACGAGCAGGCCCGCACCGCCGCGGCCGCCATGGGCCTCGCGGACAACCTCGTGCGGCCCGGGCAATCGCCGACCACCGTGGCGATGGAGCTGGATCAGCGCGACGAATGGTGCCAGCAGGTGGCGATCCTGGTCGCCAGGGACGCGCTGGCGGGCACCTACGATTTCCGGCGCACCGAATCGGTCGGCCCCAAGATCGGCAGCGAGCTGCTCACCACCGGCATCATCTCGGTCGGGTTGACCCTGATGGCGATCGCGATCTACGTCTGGGTGCGCTTCGAGTGGCAGTTCGGCGCCGGCGCGCTGATCGCCCTGGTGCACGACGTGCTGACCACCGTCGGCCTGTTCGCGGTCACCCAGCTCGAGTTCAATCTCACGGCGCTGGCGGCGCTGCTCACCATCGCCGGCTACTCGATCAACGACACCGTCGTGGTGTTCGACCGCGTGCGCGAAAACCTGCGGCGCTACAAGAAGCTGTCGCTGATCGACCTGCTCAACGTCAGCACCAACGAGACCCTGGCCCGCACCCTGATGACATCGGGCACCGTGTTCCTGGCGGTGGTGGCCCTGGTGCTGTTCGCCGGGCCGGTGCTCTACAGCTTCTCCATCGCCATGCTGTGGGGCATCATCGTCGGCACCTACTCGTCGATCTGGATCGCCAATGCCGGCCTGGTCTACATGAACTTCCGGCCCGACCGCATGCGCACCGACGAAGACGAAAAGGGCAAGACGCAAGCTGTCGACATCGAGGTGCGGCCGTAGCCTCTGCCGTCAGGAACGATTACGGGAAGCCTTCATGGTGAGCCCCTTCATCCCGAGCCTGTCGAGGGACAAACCATGAAGGCCTCGCACGAACCAAAGTGCGGGCCGTTTCATGGTTCGTCCCTCGACAGGCTCGGGATGAAGGGCTCACCATGAAGCGGTCGTTCTTTCGAGGAGGGACACAATGTCCCTGCCCACCGACAAGACCCTGCCGACGCCCGACCCGCGCGACCGCCAGCTGATCCAGACCTACGGGCCGGGACGGTTCCGGATCAGCGACGTCGACCATGAGGGCGCGGTGCTGGTCCTGCCGCAGCGCACCGTGCCGTGGGCGGTCGCGGCCGCCGCCGATATCGCACCGGACAACGTCGCGGCGGTCATCGAGGCCACGCCCGCCGTCGAGGTGCTGCTGGTCGGCTGCGGCGCCAAGGCCAGCTTCATCCCGCCGCCGAAACGCAATGCGCTGAAAGCACACGGCATCGTGCTGGAAGTGATGGACACCGGCGCCGCCTGCCGCACCTACAACGTCCTGCTGGCCGAAGGCCGCCGCGTCGCCGCCGCGCTGGTGCCGGTATGATCGAAGAGAGGCACTCCGCGGTGCGTCGCTAGGCCCGGTGGTGCGATTGAAACACAGCTGAAAGACTTCAACACAGAAACACAGAGATCACAGAGGCGCACAGAGAGAAAATTTGCCGTGCTCATTTTGGAGCATAGTCTTTTCTTCCCTCTGTGTGTCTCGGTGACCTCTGTGTCTCTGTGTTGAAGTCTTCTTGTCTTCCTCACTCCGCCGCGCGGTCGAACTGGAGCTCGGCGAGGCGGGCGTAGAGGCCGCCACGGGCGGCGAGCTCGCGGTGCGTGCCGCTGTCGACGATGCGGCCCTGGTCCATCACCACGATGCGATCGGCCTTCAGCACCGTCGCCAGGCGATGGGCCACGATCAGGGTCGTGCGGTTCCTGGTCAGCCGGTCGAGCGCCGTCTGCACGGCAAGCTCGCTCTCGGCGTCAAGCGCGCTGGTCGCCTCGTCGAGCAGCAGCACGTCGGGGTCGCGCAGGATGGCGCGCGCGATGGCGATGCGCTGACGCTGGCCGCCGGACAGCCGCACGCCGCGCTCGCCTAGGAACGTGTCCAACCCCTGCGGCAGCGCTTCGAGGAACTCCAGCGCGTAGGCCGTCTCGGCGGCGGCACGCACCTCGGCCTCGCTGGCCTCGGGCCGGCCGTAGCGGATGTTCTCGAGCGCGCTGGCCGAGAACAGCACCGGCTCCTGAGGCACGATCGCCAGGCGGCCGCGCAGGTCGGCGAGCCTCACCTGGCTGACGTCGATGCCGTCCAGCCGAACCTTGCCGGCCTGCGGATCGTAGAAGCGCAGCAGGAGGCTGAAGACCGTGGTCTTGCCGGCGCCGGACGGCCCGACCAGCGCCACGCTCTCGCCCGACGCCACCGACAGAGAGAAATGATCCAGCGCCGCGGTGTCCGGGCGCGCCGGGTAACGGAACGTAACGTCCTCGAAGGCCACCGCGCCGCCGCCCGATGCCGGCAGGGCGAGCGGCGCCGCGGGCTCGACCACGGGCGAGCGTGTCAACAGCAGCTCGGCGACGCGCTCGGCGGCGCCGGCGGCGCGCTGCAGATCGCCCATCACCTCGCTGACCGCGCCGGCCGAGCCCGCCACCACCACGGCGTAGAACACGAAGGCTGACAGGTCGCCGGCGGTGATGCGGCCGGAAAGCACGTCGTGCCCGCCGATCCACAGCAGCACGCCGACCGCGCCGAACACCAGCAGGATGACCACGCCGGTGAGCCCGGCACGTTGCAGGATGCGGCGGCGCGCGGTGTCGAAAGCCGCCTCGACCAGCTGCGTGAAGCGCCGTGCCTCGCGCTCCTCGTGGCCGAAGGACTGCACGGTGCGGATGGCATCGACGCGCTCGCCGGCGTAGGACGTGACGTCGGCGATGCGCTCCTGGCTCTGGCGCGACAGCCGCCGCACGCGCCGCCCCAGCACGATGATCGGCACCACCGCCAGCGGCACCACGGCCAGTGCCAGCACGGTGAGCCGCGGGCTGGTGATCACCAGCATGATCGCGCCGCCGATGAACATCAGCGTGTTGCGCACCGCCAGCGACACCGACGTGCCCACCACCTGCTCGATCAGGGTCGTGTCGGTGGTCAACCGGCTCATCACGTCGCCGGTGCGCGCCGTCTCGAACCAGGCCGGGCTGAGCCTCAGCACATGCGCCAGGCCATCGCGCCGCAGGTCGGCCACGACCCGCTCGCCCAGCCAGGACACGAAATAGAAGCGCGATGCCGATGCCAGCGCCAGCACCGCGACCGCCACCAGCAGCGAGGCCAGCGCATAGTCGAGCACGTCGGTGCGGCCGGCGGCGAAGCCGCGGTCGATCAGCGCCCGCAGGCAGGCACCGAACGCCAGCACCGTCAAGGCGGCGACCAGCAGCGCCAGCAGTGCCAGCGCCACCTGGCGGCGGTAGGGCCGCAGATACGGCACCAGCAGCCGCAACGGCCGCAGGTCGCGCCGCTTGCCGGGGTCGGCCGATTCAACGGTCATGCGAAATGCCGGACCCTAGCCGAGCGTCACGGCAACACCCGTTGCCGCTTCCAGTTCGCCGGCCAGCAGCTGGTACAGGTCCTTGCCCTGCCGCGTGTCGCGCCAGGCGCCGGCAGCCGCATCCCATGCAAAATGCCAGGCGCCTGACTGCGGCGAGGAAAGCCAGACCTGCTGGGTCGGCGCGTGCTTGTTGATCACGTAGGTCCCGCCCGCAGCCAAGGTCAGGTTCAGGATTCCGCCCTCATAGTCGACCTCGGCCACGTCGGCCAGCGCCGCCTCCAGCCGATCGGCGAAGCGGTCGAGCAGGCGTGTCGCGGTCACATCGAAGCTGGCGGTCATGGGCAATGGCGCGGCGGAAGCCAAGTCGTTGAAATTCAAGGCATTGCCGGCCATATAGCAGGCGCTTCGAGGGACAACAAGATGGCTGGGACCGCCGGCTTCCAGCCGGCATCGGCGCGAAGCGCCGGATCATGAGCCGGCTGGAAGCCGGCGGTCCCAGCGTGCACTCCCGGCGCTTGCCCTGCGGCAGTGCCTCCTATATAAGGCGCGCCTCGCACGCGGAGAGCCGCCATGAAGCAAGGCATTCATCCTGAGTACCACGAGCTGACGGTCGTCATGACCGACGGCACGTCGTTCAAGACCCGCTCCACCTATGGGAAGCCGGGCGCCACCTTGCGGCTCGACATCGACCAGAAGACCCATCCGGCCTGGACCGGCGTCAACAAGGTGGTGGATCGCGGCGGGCGCATGTCGCGGTTCAAGGAAAAATTCGGCAACATCGGGCTGGCGGCCAAGAAGTAACGGTCCGCCTCTTCAGCACCAACGCCCGGCTGTTGCGCCGGGCGTTTCGTTTTCGGGGATCCGCCCTCCCCGAACGACCCCCGGCCCTCATCGAGATGGCAAAGGGGGTTCACATGTGCGCATTCGATATCCGATCAGCCTTCGAGATCCGCATCCTCGGTGCCGGCGATGAGCCGCGTCTCGAGACCTTCTTCGCGCGCAGCGCCGACCTGACCCTGTTCCAGCGCTCCAACCTGCGGCACGCCGGTGCCGTCGATGACGGCGGCCGCTACAGTGGCACCTATGCCGCGGCCCTGGTGAACGACGAGATCGTGGGTGTCGTGGCGCACTACTGGAACGGCGTCGTCATGCCGCTGGTCCCCGCCGGCGGCCGCGACGTGCGGACCCTGCTCGATGCCGTCCTGGTGGCGTCGGGTCGGGCCGTCAAAGGCGTGATCGGCAGCTGGGACCAGGTCGCGGCCAGCCTGATGCATCCGGCGTTGAACGGCCGGGCCTCCATGCACTGCGACCGCGAGATCCTGTTCGCGCTGCCGCTCGCCGATCTCGCCGTGCCGCCGGCGCTGTCGGCCGGCGACGTGGCAGTGCGCAAGATGGTCGAGGATGACCTGCCGCTGCTCGCCGCCTGGCGCGTGGAGTATCTCGTCGAGTGCTTCACCCTGCCCCGCAGCGGCGCCACCTGGGAAGAGGCCCTGCGGGACATCGCGAACTGGCATGCCGAGAGCCGCGCCTGGGTCGCAGAGGCGAAGGGACGGCCCGTGGCCTTCTCGGGCTTCAACGCGGCGCTGCCCGACGTCGTGCAGGTCGGTGGCGTCTATACACCGCCCTTCGGCCGCGCCCGCGGGTTCGCCCGCATCGCCGTCGCCGGCAGCCTGCTGCAAGCACGCGACGCGGGGGCCGGACGTGCCGTGCTGTTCACCGATGTCGGCAATACGGCGGCCCAGCGCGCCTATCGGGCGCTGGGCTTCGAGCCGGTCGGCGACTGGGGGCTGGTGCGGTTCTGACGCTGAGTCCTTCCCGGCGCCCAGCGCCGGGAAGGCGCGCGACGGCTGACCGGTTCGGCCTTTCGGCAGCGGCCAGCGGAGTCCTGAATGCAACCGCAACTTGTTATGATTCAAGATAGTCATACCGGTGGGAGCAATCATCATTGACAAGGATCACTCCAACGACCGAAAATCGAGAAGAAGCGCACTAGGGAACCGCGTCGCGGCGCACACCATTCTTGTGAAAGCGTTTCGCGGCAGCCTTGCACGTATTCAGTTGGCCTGGTCCTCTCGATCAATCGTCGCCGGCGTCTCGATGCCCGCGCGTTCGTGATCTTTATGGAGGTGAGCAAATGGCCAAAAGACCCAGGGGCTCGACGACCGCGCGCACGGTCGTCAAAAGCGCCGGCAAGCCGGTGGCGAGCAGAAGTGGCCGGGTTGCGGCTGCGGCTGCGTCGAGAAGACCGTCGCCGGAAGATCTCGAGCTGCGCGATCGATTGAAGTCGGGGCCACGTCGTCAGGCCGGGCCGCCGCTCAGCGGCGACATGCCCCACCGGGCGGCGATGGCGGCACTCCGAAGGGAGACCATCCCCGACCCAACCGATCCGGAGGATTGACTCCAGGCAGCGAGGGGGAGTGCTGGGACATGCCGGTGACACTCATCCAGAACGTGGGGCTTCCCGCTACGGCCACGAACCGGGTTACCTCGATCATTTGTGAGCCCACCGCGGCTGCGAACGACGCTCAGGCCATGATGACGGGAAACTGGTCCGCTTCGACCTCCACGAATGGCGCAGCGGCCTGGGCGTTCCTCGACCCGTTTACGCGCTTTCCGGCGTCGGCCGGCGGTTTCTGTTGCGACCAGGTCGTCCTCTACAATCCGCGTCACCAGATCTGGATCTGGCTGCTGCAGTACAGCTCGACGGCGAACGGCGACAACATCTTCCGCCTTGCGGTCTGCCCGAACTCGGCGTTTGGCAGTTGGTCCTACTGGGATTTCGCGCCGAAGAACCTGAATGCCGCGTGGAAGAAGGAGTGGTTCGACTACCCGGACATGGCGTTCACCGACGCAAACCTCTTTGTGACGTTCAACCTCTTCCTTGGCGACTTCTGGCAGCGCGCCGTCGTATTCCGATTCCCGCTCGCCACGATGGCGGCACGCGGCGCGCTCAGCTATCGCTCGTGGTCAACGACCGCCAACGGTTCCATTCGGCTTTGTCGCGGGCCGGGCAACGTCATGTACATGGGCAGCCACAATTCGGCGAGCCAGCTGCGGGTCTTTCAGTGGGCGGACAGCGCCGCCACGATCTCGTGGAACGACGTGAACGTCCGCCCGTGGAACGCAGGCGCCTACTCGGCTCCGGGCCCTGGAGGCGTCAATTGGCTGGGCCGGCTGGACCCACGGATTACCGGCGCCTGGATGGGCGCGGGTACGATCGGTCTCATGTGGACCGCGAACCGGGATACCAACCACCCCTTGCCCTACATCCGCGTCGCGCGGATCAACGCAACGTCCAAGGCGCTCGTCGACGAGCCGGATATCTGGAGCCGCACGTCCGCGTGGGCCTATCCGGCAGCCGCCGCCAACTCGCAAGGCGTTGCCGGGATCAGCGCATTCTACGGCGGCGGCACGCGGCATCCGACCCACGTCGTCGGCGCAAAGACCGCGACCGGATGGGATACGCGCGTGTCGATCGCCAGCACCCACAGCCCTCCCAACCAATCCTGGGGCGACTAC
>Ga0187894_10004527_pt1 | contig 14856 bp, 12 predicted proteins | sample GBC1701081metaG_FD_136650 | JGI IMG/M metagenome (GOLD analysis project Ga0187894, IMG submission 136650) | White microbial mat communities from a lava cave in the Kipuka Kanohina Cave System on the Island of Hawaii, USA - GBC170108-1 metaG ...
ATTTTTTGATTCGTTACATGCGTCAGCATCAAAGAGACTAGGCTTATCATTGCTGTCTAATGATCCTATATATGAAAAGATAGGCATTCAAACAGGTAACTTTAGTGAGTTGTGAAAGACTGCGTGATCTAACATTGGAAGTTATAACTATTTAGTCAGCATCTTCTCTGCAAGTTTTAGTTCATGCATTGTATTTACATTCAGAGCAAGTTGCGGTTTATCCACTACTAACAATTCTTCATCTATTTTCTCATATCCGGAAATTTGTGAAGAGTCAATTATACTTACACCAGAATGACAAACGTCATTTCCATTATATTTGAAACAGTAATCTGTGCCTACGCCGAGTTCATCGACAAGTGATTTTCTTACTGCAACTGTTAGGCATGGTTTTTTACATCTAGCAAAACTATCTACTATTTTTTTAATGGTATTGCTGTCTATCAATGGCAAATCACCTGATATTATGAAGACCTTGTTTGGTTTTAGTAACTGCAATGCATAGTTCAGATCTTTCACATAGTCTGTGCCAGAACTCAGTGCCACTTGCACATGATTATTGGATAAAAAATGTGCCGTTCTTGCAGTGTTCCTGCTTACAAGACCGACTATTTTATCGAAGCAGTTGGAATTCTTAAGTGCTTCCACAACGTAACTTATCATTGGTTTGTTTCCAACTTCAAGCATGGGCTTCTCTTCGTTAGAATTCATTCTTGTGCCCTTACCTCCAGCTATTATCAACGCCAACAAGAATAATTCACCCAACAAATTCTAGGATAGTTACTAACTAATGTAGTGAATGCTATTGTTGTTACCCATGTTTGCAATACATTGCTACAAATACACAATTTTGATCATCAAATTATTGAAGCGCGTACAATATAACCGTAATATTGTGTAACAGAGATGTAGTGCGATGGATCGCAGGGTCTGCTATAACTCATAATTCTAAAATAGAGTTTTGATAGGATCACCTAATATTATAGCAAGAAGGTTAGTCAATGTTTGGTAGTTATTAGTAATGTTATCGATATGACTTTTGTTTATTTTGATCTAGTACGCGTTAGCTATTCAGTTCTATTTATATCGTAGGAGAAGTACAAATTACTAGATCGGATCGTATATTGCTCATTATGTAACACACTGTATATTTTTACAAATAATGTATTTTGATACAGAATATCTTGCGTTAAGCTCCATAGAGCTATATAGCATTGGATGAAGCAATTAATGCAACAGAGTGGAAACTGCCACGGGACACATATCCAAAGGATGGTACAAAGTCAACGTAGTAAGTCTATCGCTACTTCTATCCGTTTTTGCATTTTCGAGTGCACAGCTAGCATATACCAATACTGCTCCAGATGCTGATACTGATAACGATCCATTAACCGTTGATCTAGTCATGCCTTCGATATTTACGATGCCTAGCCTATGCAACAGGTTCTGCTAATCTGACAGTCATCAAGATAGTTATCAATGACAATGGAGGCACATTAGCAGTTGCTAACTTTCCGTTATTCATAAATACCACACAAGTTACCAACGGTACATCAAATATCCTCAGCGCAGGTCCATACATAGTTAGCGAGACCGGACAGACAGGTTATCAAGGAACTATAACTGGTGACTGTAACCCTGATGGAACTATCACACTTGCTGATGGAGAGACCAAGACTTGTACGATAACGAATGATGACAAGCCAGCTAAGATAACTATCATAAAGGAAGTCACAAACGATAACGGAGGTACTGCTATAGCTGCTGATTTTGATGCTTCCATAAGGCTAGATGGAAATGCAGTTGGACAAGGAACATTCGATCATGATGCAGGAGCTTATGATGTAACAGAAGACACAGTAACAGGTTATACAACTATTCTTGCAGAATTCTGTAGTGGTACACTAGACATAGGTGATGAAGTAACCTGCACTATAACGAATGATGACGAACCAGCTACACTAACAGTTGTGAAGGTAGTGATAAACGATAATGGTGGCTCGGCACAGGTAGAAGACTTTCAATTATTCATTGATGAACAGCAAGTTATAAGCGAGGAAGCAAACTCAATTGATGCTGGACAACATGTTGTTAGTGAGATTCAGCAGGCAGGTTATAGTGCAACTATTTCAGGCGATTGCAGTGAGGATGGTACAATCACCCTGAACCTAGGCGATAACAAGACATGTACTATTACTAACGATGACCAACAGGCAACTCTTATCGTTGTAAAACAAGTAATCAACGATGATGGGCGAGAGAAACAGGCATCAGACTTTAACATACATGTAACAGGTAATAACCCAGATCCAGCTGACTTTGCTGGCTCTGAGCAGGGCACAGTAGTGGTGTTAGATGCAGGGGAGTACGATGTTAGTGAGGATCAAGTGTCTGACTATACAATGTCGCTAGGAGATGGATGTTCTGGCATACTCAATCCTGGAGACGAAGTGCAATGTACGATAACAAATGATGATACATCGATAACAGCTGACTTGCAGGTAACTAAGATTGGTCAATCAAATGCGAACTCAGGTGATACGGTAGAGTATAATATCCAAGTCCATAATAATGGACCGGATACAGCACAAAACGCCGTTCTTATTGATACAATAGATACTGAGTTAGTTGCCTTGTCACTTTCAGGTGAAGGGTGTGAGCTAGTAAATCCGACAACGCTACAATGCGATATTGGTCCAATGCAACCAAACGCTGATAGCTTCTTTGATATTTTTGTAGAAATATCATTACAGTCACCATCAGGTAGTTTTACCAATACAGCAGCTGTGACAAGCGATACCTTTGATCCAGATGAAGACAACGACTCAAGTTCAGTTGTTACAACAGTATCACAAACTGGTACCATTATCATCGTGAAGGACACTGTTCCTGATAACGAACAAGACTTTGCATTCACTGGTACTTTCGATACTTTCTTCCTAGATGATGACGGCGATGATGAGAACGAGCTTTCTAACACACAAACATTCAGCGACTTGCAGTCAGGCAGTTATGAGGTGACAGAACTTGCAGCTGATGGCTTTACACTCAATAGTTTGATTTGTAGTGATCCAGATGACGGGACAGAGATAGAAGATGCTACAGCTACCATAGACTTGGATGAAGGCGAAACAATAACTTGTACTTACCAAAATGTAGAGGAGGGTGTAGAGATTGTATCCACTGGTACCATTACTATCGTGAAGGATGCTATTCCTGACAGCGAACAAGACTTTGCATTCACAGGCAGTTTAGGTGCTTTCTCCTTGGATGATGACGGCGATGACGAGAATGAGTTATCCAACCAGATGACGGTCATAGTAGATCCAGGCACTTACAATGTAGCAGAGGAGCCAGTTCCTGAAGGTTGGAATTTGGCCAATGCCACGTGTGATGATGGAAGTCCTGTAACCGCTATACAGGTTAGTCCAAGCGAAAACGTTGTATGCACATTCACTAACAACGAATTAGCTTCAGTTCAGACATCCTCTGGATCTGGAATAGCTACCTTTAGTGTTAATAATGGCGGATTCGAAAGTTTGCCTACGCCAATTGATCCGCAAACACTTCCAGCAGCGCCCCCTGATGTGACATTCCCGCATGGCTTGTTCACATTCACAATATCAGGTCTAAATCCTGGAGATCAAGCTACAGTAACCATAACGTTTCCATCAGATCCCGGTTCTCAGTACTGGAAATTCCAGAATGGAGAGTACTTCCAAATGCCATCTGAATTGGTAGTGATCACTGGTAATCAGGTAATCTTGACTTTGACCGATGGAGGAGTCGGAGATGCAGATGGTGAAGCAAACGGTACTATAGTAGATCCCGGCGGACCTGTTGTCGTACCTACAGGCAAAGGTGGCGGCGAAGGCAAGTTCCGAGGAAGAGGTTTTGCGTTTGGAGATCCCAACAGCCCAAGCTATGACAGCAGTCCACCAACTTTCGGACAGGTGTTAACAATGCCGGGAAGTTTGAAGGTACTTGCGGAGATTCGTGATGATGTTGCAGTAAAGGATGCGAACCTTATTGTGATGAAGACAGATTCTGATCTTTACACAACGAAAACCACGTATCCAATGAAACGCCATGATGGCAACATGATGTGGTGGGACGGGATCATTCCTTCCAGTGATCTCTATGGCTATCAGAGCGTATCTTTCAGGATAGTAGCGAGAGACTACAACAACAATGTTGGAGAATATTCTGCTTCGGTAGATGTGCCTTCTGGAGCCTTGACTTCAGTTTCGACCGAAGGGGCGTCATTTGTGATGACTCCTTTGACCGTAGGTCATCAACCTGATAGAACGTATTCCATTGTTGCAAGCGGTATGAACCCAGGTAGCACAGAGCTTAAGCCGCAAATAACGATAAAGAACACGGGCGTTGAAGCTTTGCAGAACATAAGGCTGATACTATCTCCTGAATTGCAGGACAAGTTCCTGCTTAGTGACTATGCAATAAAGAGCATACCTCCTAAATCCGAAATTACTGTCTCTCTAAAACTCAATGGAAAGCCTAACGTAGATGAGATGGGACATCCCATACCGTACAACGGACAGGTCATAATCACAGTAAACAACCGCAGTCCGAACGTACTGCAACTCTCTGGAAACATTCCTAACGAGTCAGCTTCGTTACAAGCTCTCTTCATGCAGACAATTGCCAGCAAGACAGAGCAGAGATACAAGAGCTTTGAAAAACCAGAGCAAAGGATCTCTCAGGCAGAATATGCAGTTACGTTGGGAAGCGGAGAAAGTGTGATAAGGAATGCGTCAGACGAAGTGATAATTACCAACACTAGTGACAAGGCATTGAAGAACCTGCGCATAATGACGTCGGCAATTGGCAATCACTTCCTGCCGGATCAGAAGAACATAGAGATACTCCCGCCAGGAAGTTTTGTCAAGGTCAAACTCGTATCCAAGTTGAATGATGCAGAAATATCTAAGGATCTGAATGGAGAGTTGCTCATAGCTCCAGAGAATGGAATACCTGTAGCCATTCCAATCAACATAGGCAAGAAGATCGCTGACGACAAGAACTTGCTCTATGAAGTAAGAACCCTGTCAGGAAATGAAGCCATATCTAACACTGCTGATGGCATAGTGATAAGAAATAACAGCGGAGAGAGTATAGAAAATGTACGCATAATGCTTCCGCGTGAACTTACAAGGATATTCTCACTTACAGAGGACTCGTTCAGATCTATAGAACCAAACTCCGAGAAGATTGTTTCCCTGCAGCAGAGAGGCACGCTTGATAGCAAATCAAAACAGATACTGAGCGATTACGTTGGAGAAATAGTCATAGTTTCGTCAGATGGGATGAAGAAGATAGTACCAGTGAATATTGTATGGAAGAGCATTTCGAGCGAACATTTCGTGGTATATGCAAGAGATAATGCTGTAGAAATGGCCAGGGCAACCCAAGTCATAAACTTCCTTGAGCGCACTCATGATGAAACAACAAAGATCATTGATGAATCGAAGACCAAGACTGTGATATACATGACAAGTTCAATCGATGAGCTGCAGACGCTCAGCGAAGTACTTGCACCGTCCACATTTGTCTTTAGCGAAGGCGCAGGGTTCGTCTGGAGCGATTCCGAGGATGTTAACATACTTGCGTTGAGACAGTTTGTATACAGAACAATAATTGATGAATATTCTGCCTACTGGACGCAACAGAAAATATCATTCGACAAGGGCAACTGGTTGGTTGACGGCATGTCAAACTATGTCACGGCAAGCATAGTTGGCGAACGCGGAATGATAAAGGATCAGTTAGATACCTTTGTTAATGAGCCCGTCTCATTCGAGTGGTATGGTAGTGCAACTGACGCACAGTACGGCGCAACATACACGTTATTCGAATTCCTTGTTGAGAAATATGGTAATAGCGTAATAGACAAGACTTTGAACAACCTAGGTTCGACAATCGTGAGCAATAACGAATGTGAAACATTTGAACAATGCGCTTTGCTGAAGGCAGTACATGATGTTGACGCAAACACAAGTAAGGAGAATCATGATTTGAGCTTTGAAACTATAATGCAAGACTGGGTTGATTACGTAAACGATAAATATCTAGGCGTCAGCTAGATCATTAAATTAGTCATAAAGTAAATAAGTTATTACAGAACAAACTCTTTTTTACTAGGGCGTAACTATTCCAGACATGTCTCTCGCAAAGGCCAGATTGTTGAGCGTAACCTGAAACTTCAACCCTCTATGAGTTACAATCACTTCAATATCATCCAGAGCATCGGAAACCTCTTGATCCACAAGTCTCTTTATCACCACATGTATAGATTCGTGTGAGATCAGCCCTTCCATATGTGGTGCGACATTATGGAAACCACTTTTACCTAGCGCTGCATGTTCTTGGCTATTGATAATCATCATAGTTTCCCCTTCGTATGTAAAGTATGCAGGAGAGCTGTCTGTTGCACAAGCAAATGCAAAGTCGTTTATGCACATTTACGTTCGTTCTGGATATCGTTGTAATTAAGATAATTATGTTGACGCTAAATTATCAAGATTAGAGATACTATGTTTGAAATATTTCGTTCAAGCTAGCTGATTGTTAATAGCGCATATCACAACATGAATGGTAAGGTTGAAGTCCGTTTACTGCGTCTTGCAATATTAGACGAAACTATGAATGGTATACTTATATATTAATCTTAAATTTAAGATATAGTTATATACTAATCTTTCTAAGATAATACTATGAAATCTTTGTTAATGCTACAAGAGCTACAGTTGAAACCTGCTTACAGAGTAGATGAAATAATCGAATTAGAGAGCTCTAGAGCTACTGCTTACAAAAGACTGCATGAATTAGAACAGTTGGGTTTGATAGAGCGTACTAAGCGAGGATACTACACAGTTAGAACTTGTGTCAAGCAACCTTTTGATGTTATGCAACATCTCTTGCCAACTCTAAAGGCGCTAAAGCAAGCAAGAATGTTTGGTAAATACTACAACGAAAGTGATGTTAGAATTGCTAGAAGTATTATAGATGGTTTTGTTACCCTTGATTACAAAGCGTATGAGTTAACTAATTATCAAACTCCAGCAAGATTGTTTATCTATGTCGATGATATTCAGGAAAGTTCTGAAATTCTTAGAAAGCATGGATTTTCACAAGGAACCAAAGGGCGAGTAACACTTCTCCCTAGAATTGGAGATTTTACAAACGAAATCCAAAGAGCATATCTTGATTGTATAGCATATGGAGGAAGGAGCACACAGGATGCTGTAGCTATAGAACTGCTTTATGGGAATAAATTAAAGATCAAAGGACTCTTTCCTGTTGAACTGATAAATAAGGTGCAGGAAGATATGCCCAAAGTGTTACCAATTGAATCCAATACTAGAAGCTGAAAAGATTACGGAAGAGCTCGGAGACGTAGTATTTATTGGAGCGGTTGGAGTCATGATGCATCTAGGTACCAGACATAGACGCACGCAAGACATTGATCTAGCTATGGTTACTAAATTATCTGATGAAGAGTTGGAAACTCGAGGTTATAGAAAATATTTTGAAAAAAGAAAATATGTTACCTATACACCAAGACGTATCAAAGTTGACATTTATACTGAAGATGTGAGTGGGATACCAGTTGAAACAGTTTACACGACATCCCTCAATTTCACCGGCAAAAACAGGATTATCAAGGTTGCATGCATAGAAGTGTTACTAGTTGCAAAACATCGTGCAGCAAGACCTCAAGATGTAGAAGATTTGCAGAATTTGTGTAAAAACAAGGGAAAATCAATCAACTGGGCATTGCTTGCAAAGATAGCTAAACCAACTGAAGTATCAGAAATCAAAACAGTTGTCAGTGCGTTCATCTGATCGTTTGAATATGTGATTACATAGATGCTAGAATGATTAGAGATGATAGCCTAGTTATCTCATTAGAAGCACCAAACACATCTCCAGAAACACCTCCAAAGCTTCTGTTGGCAATCTTCAGAAGAATAAACGCAATTACAACTGCCGCTCCTAAAGCATACAAACCAGCAAAACCTCCTACTAGGTAAGCAATAGGAATTGTAATTGCAGTTGCAGCTAACAATTTCACTTTTTTCTTCATCTCCATGGTAAATGGAGAACCTATCCCCTCCCACGCTGCTATTCCTCTATTTGCTTGCAGAACCATAACATACTTTGCAATTACCTCGCTGACCAAGATTGCAGCAAACAAGCCATAGCCTCCCTTACCTGTCAAACTTGAAACAGCAATAACTGCACCAGCTAAGTAAAGAACAAGAGATGCAACACCAGCCGATCCTGCAGATGGATCACGCATTGCCTTCCGCTTTGAATCCTTACTTCCTTTTGCCATCAAACCATCAGCAAAATCAGACAATGCATCGGTATGGTGCGCACCCGTTAGAATGAACAATGCAGCCGTTGTTATCAAACCCACAAACAAGCCCTGAATTATCAACGACAGACCGAATGCAAACGAACCTATGAGCAGGCCAATTATTGCACCGGCAGCAGGGAACAGAAACATGTGTCTTGCAATATAATTAATGTCATAATCCTTGCCAACTGGTAAGATGGTCAAGAATGACAATAACGATCTTATCTGGTTAACCAAGATATCACCAACCCAATACTGCTAACAATACAATTGCTGGAAGCGCAAATACCAAGCAGAATAACAGGGTAGTTATCTTCATCAATGATATCGCAGTTTCGCAGTGCTGCAATGTCAGGATTTCATAACCCTCGCCCAGGGAATAGTATCCTATCTTCTCAAGTCTAACTCTCAATGCACCAGCAATCGTAGACATTGTCCAACCTCCATTTACGCTGGGCGTCTTATCCTTGTCTCTCAACATTATGTGCATTGAATTCTTCCAGTCAGCGCCTATCATCCTAGCTGCTATTACCATTAAAAATGCTGTTATCCTTGCGGGAATGTAGTTTGCAATAGTATCTAGCTTTGCCGAAAACCATCCTATGTTCCTATGATATTCATCTTTGTATCCGATCATTGAATCCAAAGTGTTTATGGCTCTGTATGTAAATGCACCAGGGACTCCAAACAATGCATAGTGGAATATCGGAGAAGTGATACCGTCAACTGTACTTTCGCCAACACTTTCAATAGTTGCTGATAAAATATGCTGCTCATCCAAGTGTGAAGTATCCCTTCCAACTATCTTTGACAGATTAATTCTTGCAGCGGAGAGATCGTTGTTTGCAATGGCATTCATTACTGTTCTGGCATGATTCTCCATGCTTCTGATTGCTATGGTACTCTTGAGCATTAATACGCTTATTACCGCAAGAGCCAGCAGGCCAAACAATTCCTGAACAAAATACAATAAGTAATACGCTGACAAGACTGCAAGCGCAACTATTGCGATTGCAGCTATCGTACCTTTGATTCTTTCTATAGTAGCCGATCGATGCTTCAGACTTGGTGTAATTGCACCAATTAGTCTCCCAATCCAAGCAGTTGGATGTAATTTATTGTGCGGATCACCTACAGTAAAATCCAGTGCAAGAGCTGCTCCAAGGACCAATACTATCGTAGAAAGATCTATCAATTCAGCCCCACCAACTTTCTTATTCCATGCATGTCAATGTTATCCTTTACTGTATCGCTAAACTTCTGAATCTGCTTGTCCCAGAATTCCATGGCATCAAATTCATGCGTAATCGCACTTATGCCCTTCTTGTGTGAAAGGAACTCGATTATATTGTTTCTAAAATTAGGTGTGTCAAACAATCTGTATATGGAGCAACCAAGCGCCAGCCCGTTCTTGCTTACAGAACCTTCCGCAAACCTGCTGCTCCTCCCCTTAAAACTCATGATATGAAGCAACGGCGTAACGTTCTTTCCGTTTACTACTCTAAAGTCTTCTCTCAGATAAGCTTCCAGAATACCGTCAGATGAAACCATTCCCTTGCTGCTTGCAACTCTTGCTTTGATATTACCAGCAAGCTTTCTATCTGCATAGACTGCTGTATCAAGCAAACCCAAACCTTCAAGCTTGCTCGAATCAAAACTAATCCTGTTGCCCATCATCGCAAAGCCTTCACACACTCCAATAACAGGCCTGCCCTTTGCATGAAGTGCTTTAATTTGATCGCCAACCCTGCTCTCATGCAGCCACTGCAGATCGCTAACGATGTCCCTGCTTGATGGCAACAGTATAAGATCAGCATCTTCAAGTTTGTTTGTTGATGTTACGTAATATGCGTTCAACGCATCAGATGCATGCAGTAAGGAATCGAAATCAGAGAGGTTAATGGCATCAGGATATCTTATCACCGCGATGTTGATCATATCATCTTTCACCCTCCCAACCGGAGCCCCTAGAGAATCCTCGTTAGGCAACAAAATATTATCAATGAAAGGCACAATGCCAAACACAGGTTTCTTTGTCATGCGTTCAAAAGAATCAATTGCAGAATCTAAAATAGATTTGTCGCCCCTGAACTTGTTTATCACAAACCCTCTCACAAGCGATCTGTGCTTTTGCTTCAGCAACTGCAAGGTTCCTACCATGCTCGCAAAACAGCCTCCACGATCAATATCTGCAACAATAACTACTGGAGAGTTCACCATTTCAGCGAGTTTCATGTTTGCAAGGTCATAGTCGGCTAAATTGATCTCAGCAGGACTGCCAGCTCCCTCTATTACAATTATATCATATTTAGAAGCAAGTTTTCGGAAGGCTTGTTTCACGTACTTCACACCTTGCTTCATCACGAACTTGCTGTAGTAATAATTCGCATGCATGTCACGATACGCCTTGCCCAGAAGCACTACTCTACTTACATAGTCGCCCATTGGTTTCAACAGTATGGGATTCATGTATACACTAGCCTCTGTCCTCGCTGCTATTGCCTGTATTGCCTGAGCTTTCGCCATCTCCAGACCTTCTTTCGTTATGTAAAGGTTGGAAGACATGTTCTGTGCTTTCAAAGGTGCCACTTTGTAACCTTCATCCGAGAATATCCTGCACAACGCCGCTACCAGCGAGCTCTTGCCAGCGTTGGATGATGTGCCTTGTACCATCAGGAGCTTGACCATGGTCAAACCTCCTTCAGCGCATTTATCAGTAGGGTATTTTCTCTTCTTTTCTGTATTGAAATTCTAACGTAATCGGTACCCATTCCAGTAAAGGTGCTGCAGTCCCTAACGAGTATCCTCTTCTTCAGCAGTTTTTCTTTCAGCAGTAATGAATCAACGCCATCGAGCTTTATCAGAAAGAAGTTAGCATCTGATTTGCATGGAGTAAACCTGCTTATCTTAGCGATGTTGCTCTGCAGGTATTGCCTTTCCTTCCTCACTAACTGCCTTGTCTTCTTGAGATGTTCTCTATCCTGCAAGGCTGCAACCGCAGCTTTCTGTGCCAAAGCATTGACGCTCCATGGAACCTTCACCTTGTTCAACAGTTGTGCGATCTTCCTGTTAGCAAGACAGTAGCCAGCTCTTAAACCGGCAAGTCCGAATGCCTTGGTTAGTGTTCTCAAGACAACAAGATTGTCGTATTCATTAACAGTATTAACAAAAGAGTTCCTTTCTGGCTCGTCAACAAATTCGATGAAGCATTCATCAATCATCACAAGTGTATTGTTGTTGTATGCAAGGTCTAGTATTTTTTGAATATGATCACGATTCGCCAGCAACCCAGTTGGATTATTGGGATTGCAAACGAATACAGCCTTCGTTTCCTTGTTCATTGCGCCTAAAATAGAATCAGGATTCAATACAAGATTATCAAGGTCAACATAACTTATCGTAGCAGAATTCTTATCACATGCAAACTCATACTCAAAAAAAGTTGGTATCGGTATGACCACTTTATCGCCATTCTTCACAAATGCATCGGCAAAGAGGTGAATGAGCTCATTTGCACCATTGCCTGCGACTACACACTCTTCATTGATCTGCAGATAATCGCTTGCAGCTTCCTTGAACTCTCTCGAATCCGGTTCAGGATAGGCAGAAATCAGATTGAGATTCTTCTTTATTGTGCTTACGACCCTCCTAGACGGACCTAGCGGGTTTACGTTTGTGCTAAAATCTATGATATCACCTTTGATATTTTTGATATAATGCTTTCCTCCATGTGCGCGAGGGCTGGCCGTGAGAAAACCTTCCTTGATCAATCTATTGATATCAAACTGCCCTGACTTTGTAAGCATATGATAGATTTAACCTACCAATATTTAGGAATTTGAAACGTGAGAAGCGTATGAAAAAGAAGCAGATATTTTGTTACATGACGTTGCCACAAACGATTATTAAATACAAATGCAGATTGACTGCGTATGCTTCGAGTAGCTGTAATAGGCGCAACGGGAGTAGTAGGACAGGAGTTCGTAGTATCACTCAACAAGCACCCGTGGTTCGAGGTGAAGCAGCTAGCCGCCTCTGAACGTTCTGCTGGCAAGAAGTACATTGATGCCATACACGATAAAACTACAGGGATAATGAAGTGGCACCAGCACGAGCCCGTTCCTGATTACGCTAAAGATATGATGGTTCAGAACGTTAACGATATTGATCCTACAAAGGTAGACCTTGTCTTCACAGCCATAGAGGCTGATGATGCTAAGATAATTGAGCCAAAGTTTGCTCAACATATTCCTGTCATAAGCACAGCTGCAGCGTTCAGGTATGAAAACGATGTTCCCATACTGATACCGGGAATAAATGACAGCCAGGCAGAGCTGCTCCACATGCAGCGAAAGAACAGAGGTTGGAAGGGTTTCATCGCTCCTCTGCCAAACTGCACAACTACTGGCCTTGCAATCACACTCAAACCCATACTTGATAACTTCGGCATTGAAAGCGTCTTCATGACATCGATGCAGGCAGTCTCTGGTGCTGGAAGAACGCCGGGTGTTGCCGCTCTTGATATCTTTGATAACATAATTCCGTACATACCAAAGGAGGAGGAGAAGGTACAGGCGGAAACTATGAAGATCCTTGGCAAGCTAAATGGCTCTGCAATCAACCCTGCAGGTATGAAGGTTAGTTGCACTTGCACACGAGCTGCTGTTTTAGACGGTCATACAGAATCTGTATTCGTCGAAACTGCGAAAGAGTGCGAACCTGCTAGTGTGAAGAATGCCATGCTCAAGTATTCTGACAGCGTGAGTATCAAGGACTTGCCTTCTGCACCTTCTGAATACATCTTTGTTCACGATGATCCAACTAGGCCGCAGCCAAGGCTTGACAGGCACATGAACGGCGGAATGACAACTGTTGTCGGAAGGCTAAGAAAAGATACGGTATTCGATAAGGGTATAAAGTATGTGCTGCTGTCGCACAACGAAAAGATGGGTTCTGCAAAAGGTGCAGTACTTTTGGCCGAGCTATTGAAACAAAGAAATTACATGTAATTGTCGCTTGCAGCATCCAACCAGAATAATCCGTGTTGATTTCTTGATTGCTTGATTTGTCCTTTATATAGACCCCCCCCTCTAGTACTTTTACACGCGTGCGTTTTTTGGCGCATTAGGGAAAACCTGTTCTAGACCTTACTGAATGGCTCTCCCCACAAACAAAAATCAACAACATTTTACAACACCCGACGAATCAACAGAACAAAAAATTGCATCATTAGTTGAATAGGCGGAATAGCCTGTATAATTGCATCAAAAACCTTTGAAATATGCTAAAAATAAGTTTATTAATATCTTTTTCCGTAATAAATTGGGCTAAAGGCATGGGAAGAATAGACGATTTAGACATGAAAATTCTTGCAGAACTTGTAAAAGATGCAAGTATTTCTGTACCTAGGTTAAGCAAGAAGATAAACGTAAACGCTTCTGTTGTTTACAGCAGGATAAAGCGACTTGCGAAACGCGCTCTGATCAAGAAATTTACAATCGTGGTCAACGAAGAAGCTCTTGGATTCAACGTAAAGGCAATTACCGGCATAAACATGGATTCCAAACTAAGGGACAATGTTCTTGCAGAGCTTTTCAAGATCCCAGAAGTCCGTGAAGTTTCTGAAGTCACTGGACGGTTTGATATTCTGGTTACTATAACGGCAAAAGCACTGGATGAAATGCACCAGCTTATATCAGAAAAAATTGGAAGGATTGAAGGTGTTCAAAAGACAGAAACTTTCATAGAAATGCGGAGAACAGTAAAAGAGCCAGCATATACGGCATCTGCCCTACAAGCGATTGCAAAATAAAATTAGGATAGCTTCTCGATAAGTGATTGTGTAGATGCTCTAGCTACGCTGCTGAGCCTGTACATTGCTACCCCGACTGCATCTTTCTCTTCAACAAGCAACTTGCTTCTTTTCATAAGGTCGCGCTTGAAGTTGCTGCCGTTCCACCAGCCTTCATCTACTCCAAGATCGATAGTCTTCTCTCTTATCTCCTCTTTAGTAAGAGCCTTGCCAGCATAGTAAAGCAGTACTTGTATCTTCTGCTTGTTGGTTAGCTCTGATATCTGCTGCAGAATATTTTCAGGGATCTTCCCAAGAGTAACCTTGGTCCTTGGTTTCCTGCCTATAGCCCCTTCTGGCAGTATCTCGCTTATCGAGGCATGCTCGATCAGCCTTGAGAGAATAACCTTGAACGCTTCAAGTTTGTACGGGTCTGGCTCGTCCTGAACCGCTTCGCGCGCTTGCCTGATCCACTGCTTGAGTTCAACAGTCTCCATCTTCACTGATCAGTGACAGGTAGTTGAAAAGATTTACTGATCCGCGTTTGAACGTATAAATACCAATACTGACAGAAACTAGGTGAGTTTACTTGCTGAAAACTGGCTTGGGCACGGGGGTCAGGGTTTACTACGAGGTTACAAAACCGAAGATCTGGTACCTTCTGGTATTCACAGCTGGAATG
>Ga0187894_10004528_pt1 | contig 14854 bp, 5 predicted proteins | sample GBC1701081metaG_FD_136650 | JGI IMG/M metagenome (GOLD analysis project Ga0187894, IMG submission 136650) | White microbial mat communities from a lava cave in the Kipuka Kanohina Cave System on the Island of Hawaii, USA - GBC170108-1 metaG ...
AGATCGCGGGGACGCGGCGGCTTGCCAGCGCCACGATTGGCGAAACGAGGGAGCGAGAATGGCGCCACGGATCGCCATCTCCGCGACCGCGCGAAGATAGGCGTGTCGCTGAACTGCGCCACCTCGCCAAGCCCGGTCAAAACCAACCGGACGTCAGGACGATTGCCTTGCCGAAAGATCGTCCGCAACGCTCCAATGGCCGCGAGATCGCCCTTGTCAAAGCTGCACGGCGCATAAAGAGTGACGTGATCCAACCGCCCGTCGCCGTCTTCATCCGTGGCCAAATAGTGCGCGTGCAGATGGCCTTCGAGCGGCGCGCCGTCAATCGTCTTGCCGACGATGGCTTCGGAATGAGAAGTGTCCACCCGATTGCGGATCAGCGCGCGCCGCACCTGTTCGCCGAACGGCATCGCGTCCTGCGCGAGCGGCAGCACGGTTGAATTGAGCGCATAACGCGCAACCGTACCAGTATGCAATTGAAACGCCTGCCGTCGTGATGTAGCGCAGGGTTCCACCAGCGCATCAGCAGATCGTGCGTCGGTGAGCGTCATAACATCCTCCTCAAATATGCCAGGGCATCATTAATCCAAAACCGGTGTGACGCCCACGGCCTACAATCAACAGCCCAACAACCGGTTTGCGGAAGATCACTTCGGCGTGGTAGCGCGGCGTTTCGGCTAAATAATCGGCGACACGGTAATCCAGTGCGCGAACAGTTTTTGGAATGATCGGCCCACTGAACGCGGCAATGGAATCAATGTCATTTTCATTCACTCCTGCTTGTTTCAACGCACGCGCAATCAACGGTTCAGCTCCGCGCCCGCGCCGCATCAAGCCAGTCAGGATGAGGGGCGTGACGGTGCGCCAAACGCGGCACTCTTTTCGGGTGAACAAACGAAGTACGGCATCATTCAACGAAGCCCTTTTCAGGTACCCAACTTTGACAGTCTGATCTTTCAGATCCACGCTGTTGATCCCGTTAGTTACGCCTTCAAACACCTCAACTGCATTTCTCTCTTCGCAGCCGAATCCAATCACTAGAACCCGACGAATCAATCCATCGGCTATTCCTTCTTCTCTCATAGTGGGAATCGGCACACAGGCGATGTGCGCCCCGTTATGCTGTTTATCGCCCTCGTGTCCGGCAATCAGGCGCGATGTCAGTTCTTCGCCATAATGCCGGCGAAACGACGGTCGCGCTTCGAGCCATTCAATCATTGCGTGTCTGACCATTGCCGCAGGCTGGCGCAAATCGCGCGGATCGTAGCGAAGCCTTTCATTCTCGTCGCGCCATAACTCAAACAATGCCATCGGCGCATCAAAGCTGATCGTCTCCGGCGAGCGATAATGCACGCGCCGCGCTGGAACCGATACGTTGTCTTTTGAATCGCCTTTCAACCAGGCTTGGTAACGACGGCGATAACCGTCTAGCGCCCCTGCTTTCGGAGAAGTCCAGTCGCCGTCACTTTGTTCAACCGGACGCATCGTATTTGCCTCATCAAACGATTCCACGTCGCTGGCTATTTCTCCACACACATAGACTGTGTCCTGGTGTTGGCCAAGATGAGTCACCAGCCGGGCTATCTTGCAGATCACTGCTGCGTTTTCATCGGCTTCCTGATCGCTTTCAAACCGCCAGCTATACTGCAGTGTATTGCTTGCGGGAAAAACCTTCGCCAAAAACGATTTTGCAGTGCGAACGTGGCCTGAGTTCGGAATATGCGCCAGCGGTATTTGATTGTCGTTGTTGGGTACGTAATTCGTAATTCCTCTTCCCGTTTCGCGGCAGGCAGAAGTTTCAACCATAGGTGGCTCCAGCGACTCCAGCCATTGTAATGCTCGATCCCGTTTGTCAGTGTGAATCACGCTGTAAGCTCCGCAATGACTACTGGCAATCAAAGCCTGAAATAACCGCGATGGTGACGGAGGAAATTCCAACTCTTCGTCGCTTATCCGCCCGTGATAACGATTTGTTGCAAAAGTCACTGTCAGATTCAATTGCATGGGAGTCCTCCGCTATTTGCTCTTTTTGGAAGCCTTCTCTTTGGCTGACTTCTTGGCAGTTTCAACGCCTTCTCTCATCGCTTTGACATCGAAGCCCACCGTCTTATCGCTGCCCACGCCGAAATCGCTAGCCGCCTGTTGAGCATAGGCCAGAATATCCAGGCGATTCCACTCAAACGGTTTGCTTTCACCGTCTGTGAACACCCACTGCGCTTGCGATTGAACACAACGCAACAAACAACCTTCGCGCAAGTTGTAATTTGTCTGGGCGCGCGCCGCGACCAGCGCCAGGCTCAGAACGTATCGCCTTAACTTCAAGGTTTCCGCCTCATCAATCTTGCCTTCGTTCGTGATTGCCAGCGCGCGCAAACGAACCAGGTTGATCTGTGTGCGACGCACAATCTGGCCGAAAACGCGCACGCCGCCGTGCGTATTAACTGCGGGGGCGGCGCGCAGCCCAAGCTTTGACAATGGGTCTTTGCCGTCAGCCGCTTTGCCTGAATTGTCCTGCGTTTCGGTTTCGCCTTCCGGAAGTTCGTCAACCAGTCCTAACTGTGTCGGGTCGAACGTGGGATTAAATTGAGCGGATCGTTTAACGATTCCGACGTTTGTTGCGCGAATCGTTGATGACAGCATTCGCCCGAACTTGTACATCGTGGTGTCAGGCCTTGAATCCCAAAAGCCGAAGACGAGCGAGGTCGGCGCGAGCTTGGCCAGTGGCGCTGCATTTGCGGCGTCGCGCAAAGCTTCAATCGCTGCTGTCACTTCATTGCGCAGCCCTGAGAATCGAACGGCTCCATCAGCAATGCGATGTCCAACGTCCAGCAGGTTGGCGCTGGTCTTCTCATTCAGCCGGACGATGATTTGCGGGACTAATGCTGAGAGCGGTTCTTGCTGAAAAATAGATTCCATCCGATTGGCTTGCGAGCCAACGCTGTCAATCAAACAGTTGTTTACTTCCAAACCGGCCTTTGCCGCCTCTTGCGGAGATAGCTTGTTACTCGACCTGTCATTCAACTCATCGAGCTGATAGGGATGCGGCGCCCCCTTCACCGCGAATGTCGGCGGAAAGATGATCGCGCCCTTGTCTTCGGCAGGCTCCAGGATTTCGGTTAGCGTGATTGCGATGGGAAGATCGGCATCAGCCAGCCAATCCACGGATTTGATGAAGTCGTCAAAACGGTCAATTTGAATTTTTTGCGCCATAGCATTCTCCTTCGTTCTTTGCCGCATAGCGGCGGTTGAATTTAGCCGTGGTTTTCAAACCACGGTACAAACGGAAATATTCACCGCGTCGCGTCAGCGACGATTGAATTCAGGCGTCGCTGACGCGACGCAAAATTCGCGTGGGCCATTCCCGGCGTTGATGGTCTTTGAGAAATAAATGCAACAACCACAATGAAGCGACAGCCGAGAGTGTGCGGGTGCTTGAAACCGCTTTGGTAGTCAATTCTTTCACCCATTACTTCCGGGACAACTGAGCGATTCCTCAATCCATAGTGACTGCGCATCGGCCACGTGGCGAGTTTCAACGAAAGTCTCGGATCAAGGAATTGACTACCAAAGCGGTTCCAAGCACCCGCACTCCAAAGGCTCCGCCGTTCATTCTCTGCCTTCCGGTCTATCTCCATGCTGGAGGGGGTTGTTGCGCTTATTTCTCAAAGACCATAAACGCCGGTCTAAAGTCAGGTCGCCGCTACGCGGCTGCAAAATTATCGTTGCCTTCTCATTGCTCCCGGTTCTTCCTCCTTCCAAACGGTCATCGTTGCCATCCTGAAGTTTGAGTATTTATCGCGGTTCGCTCGTTCGGCCTGAAGCGGGATCACATCATCTTTGTTGATGGCAGCCCCGATCGCGGCCACCCGCGCCAATGTGATTGGGAGCGGTGTTTTCCAAAGCGCGTATTGAAAAACGTCATTCCTGATCCACCCGCGCGATGAAGTGATGCCGGCGCCTGGTTGATTTCGCTGGGGGAAGAAATACTGTGTTGCAAGCGCCGTCAGCATCTCAGCAAAAGGATAGGTTGCAATCGGAAGGTTCAGATCGTTGGCTGAATACCCCGCGTCCAGCGCATTCCGCGAAGAACGCGGATCAAAACCAAATCGTCCGGTCATTCCAACGGACAACTTGATGAGGTCAGTTAGACGGGCGATTGAATTCTCCCTGAGCAATTGCGCGGCCTGGGTCACCATATTGCGGCTGATTTTTTCAGCCGTTTGTTGTCCGGCGTACATCTTCCACGCGCTTTTCGCTTTGATCTTTTTTTGCGGCGTGAGCGTTTCATACCACCAATCCAAAATTAGACAGGCAGTGTTGTCATTCAAACTAAATCGAGGGCGGAGCCTGATACCTTCACTACTCTCCCCTTCCTCTTCGCCGCCAGACTCTACCTCCGCTTCCGCCTCTTCATTTTCGACGCCATCGAATTCTCCTTCGGTTTCTTCTTCAGCATCTTCCCCGGGAAGCGCTTTTTCCTCTGCTTGCCATTGCCCCCAATCGGAAAGCGTCTGCGTTAGGCAAGTCAGAAGCGAAGCCTCATCAATTCCACTTTCAAGCCAGAAGCTGGGCTGCGATTCAAGTTCCCACCAACTGGTCGCGTTCGCGTCAAAGCGAGCGAGAATTTCAAACACGCCACAGCAAGCCAGATATTCGACCGGATTCAAGGGGGTCACCTGGATGTTGTATTTCATAATTCACCTCTACTGAAATCACGCGAAGCCAATGCGTCTGCGGCTTTGAGCACAGCTTCCAGATAGGCGAGTTGCCACCAGCCATACTGATGTTGCAGGCGATTGAACCGCAGCATGGCCTCGTGGGCGATCCGCTGGTTTTCGGGTTTGGGCTGATTACGATCAAAGGCTCTTTCAGGAAAGTGCGGGCGCGCATAGCCGTGATGCGCCGCGATCAGATGCAGGATCAGATCACGATGTGGATGCGCTTCGAGTAATTCATCGCCGAGCGAATCAATTAACGATCCGAACTCGTGGCGGTAACCCTGATTGAAACCATGATCAAATAGGTTCTTGTTGGATTTGGCTAGCGGGGTGGTCTCAAATTCAGGATTGCCGATGGCCTTCTGCCACCACTCGCGCGTCTTGCCCAGATCGTGACGAAATCCAGCGGCGGCTAGAAGTTCGATCACTTCATCCGGTAAACCGATTCTCTCAGCCAGGTCGCGGGCGTACTTCTCCACATCGGCATCGTGCTCGGCGACTGTTCGAGCCTGCAATCCAAGCGACGCAATATCATCAACGTCCTCGCGGAGAAAATGGTCGGCTTCGAGCGAAGCTTTTTTCTCGCTCTTGACGGCATCTTGATTGAAAAAGAAAGCGATGTAACTGACAGTTTCCCTCTCTTCATCACTGACATCGGCAAACGCTTCCTGGATTTCTTTTGTATTGACGCAAATGCCCATGCCTTTGACTAAGTTTGACTTTACGGCGGCTTGCCAGCTTGGCAAGTCAGTTTCTTCGTTAAGTTCGCCATTGGACTGGTCAAGCTGCATAAGTTGCTTGACTGAGAAATTCCCAGGTGAATGGCGAGTAATGAAATAACGTGTCCATTCTTTATACTCTTTCTCTATGACATCCGAGACGCGCTGTGAGTCTTTCAGCTTCTCAGTTGGATTGCCGTCCTCATCTAAACCACCGACTGAGCACGGAAGGATGACCGTCGAAAATGCGAGCAACGCAAAAAGGTTTTTGTCGTCCTTTATCTGACGCAGCGGATAAGCCGTTGCTTCACCGCTGGGATCAATTAAGACGACAGGCTTATCCGGCGACTTTGCCGCTAAAGCCTTCAGCAAGTCTGCGGCGCGAAACGTGGCGATATTGGCGCGCTCCTTCGGCTGGATCGGAATAGTGGTCGCCAATTCGACAGCTTGCTCGAAAAGCTTTTCGCTCTCATTGTCAGAAAAACCGAAATGGTCGAGATCAACACGCCAGACGAAAGCCGTTTGCGCTGTTTCATCATCTATCACGCCGCGTAGCCAGTATTGAACCAGCGGGCGCGGATAGTCCCGTTGCTTGAGTGAAGTCATCGCCCAATCGTCCACGCGCGCTTCATCAAAGGGCGGACTGACTGGAATGTCAGGCAATGCTTTTTGATTGGCGGCAAGCAAACCGCGCAACGCCAATGGCGACGCATTCACTTTTCCGCTTTCGTCTTCTCTGGATTTCAGCGCCCGCCAGGTGAAGTAGACTTTCGCATCCGCTCTCTCAATCTCTTTCAGCCCGGACTCCGCGCCTTTCCTTTCCAGCTTTTTCCGGGCGTCTTTTTTAGCGGCAATCTGCTTCTGAAAATCCTGTTTGGCTTTCTTGTCTGACCTCTGCGCTTCCGCCAGTTTTTGTAACTCTTCAATTTCTGCGGCAAGGCTGTCCAAGGCTCGATGATGTTCTTCACCCTTATGAAAATCAGAAGCGACAGCGCCGAGTCCGTGCTCGTCAATCACGACCGTAATTGCGGAATCTGTCAGGCCGAAGCGGTTAATGCGCCCGATGCGCTGAATCATGCTGTCGAGCACGGACAGGTCACATACCCCATGATCGGCATCCAGGTTTACACCGACCTCCGCGCATGAGGTGGCAATCAGATAGTGCGTTGGACGCGGCGTTTGTCGGTCACGTTCAGGCAGGAAGGCTTTGAATTTCGGAGATTCCACCAGATATTTCCCATCACGCTCATATCCACGCATCTCCCCAGTCATTTTCAGGATGCGAGATTCAATCTCTTCGCGCAGTTTCTTTTGTTCTTTCTTGTCAATGGACACTTCTGCGCTGCCTTGCAGCGCGAGTTTTTCAAGTTCGCCAGAAAGCTTTTCGGCAATCAGATTCACCAAATTGACAGTTTGAACAAAGATGACGATTGACCTGGTAGGTTCTATCTCAAGCTCGCGCTCATATTGAATTGCGCGGTTCATCAGACGCTCGGCAAGTTCTTCATCAATCTCTTTCCGCGAAGCCTTCTTTCCTTCTTTGGCTTTCGCCGTTTGATCGAAGGGGAGAAATTCTATCTGCTTCCTCGCATTCAGACGGAGCCGGGCTTTTTCATTTTGGAATTCTATCTGCTCCTCAATTGTCAGAGTCTTTCCGGGTCCGCTGAGAGTCGCCGAAAGCGACATCACGTGAAACGGGCGGAGTAGGGGGGGTTGATTGATGGCGCGTTTGATGTCGAGAAGGGTTGAAACAAAGACAGGCGAAAGATGCGCTTCGTCAATCACTACAAAAGTATCTTGTCCAAGCAATCCAGCTTGCAGGCTGCGGTGATTGATGCCGACTTTCCCATAACCCGAAAACAGCAACCGGCTGCCGATCATATCAACCGTGCCGATAATGATTGCCGGACGCGATGGGTCAAGACACCATTCTCGATTGTCAGCTTTTTGCCCACGCAAAGTCGAAAGCGCAATCAGAGATTCTCGCCCTTTCATTGATGCCGCACGAAAGGTTTGCGCTAGGGAATGAAGCGAGTTCGACTCATCTGAAAGAGCTTCGGTAAGTTTCTTCAGCAGGTTTTCAGCTTCCGTAGTCGCCTGGTCAACGATGACGCGGCGATCTACTACATACACTAGGCGCAGGGGAATCTTGCGAGCTTTTTCTTTGAGCAGGCAGGCTAGCGCGATCAACCAGATCGCCATCACTGAAGTCTTGCCTAGCCCGGTTGGGATGTCGCAGGCGTCCGGAAAATCTCCATTGAGGAATCTCTGAAATAATCGCATCTGCCAGTCAAAAGGATCATTTCCGGCCAATTGCCTGAAGCATTTTTCAAAATCTATCATTGAGTTCACTCACTCCTCTCACAATTCATAAAGCCTCAGCGTTTTTCGCAATCGCTCTTGCGTCATTTCCCACAGCTTCAGCGCGAACGTAGCGCACTTGATAGGAATCAAACCCAACTTCAATCACAACTTCTTCCCCGCATCCGGCCGCCATCCTACATGCGACACCGGGTAACTTGTCCCGCTGTCGCCTCTCACCCAAAAGATTTTTCACTCCCCACCTTCGCCTCACCCGATATACCGCTCGACGGAGACGAAGTTCGACAACTCACCAATATTTTTTTCACTCCCCGCATCGCGCCAGGGCCTGGCGGTAGGCATCGGCGACCTGGTGGCGAAGTTCCGGCGGCGAGATCACCTCGACGTCCGGCGCCCAACTCAAAATGAATCGGACCAAGCCGCGTCCTTTGGCCACTTCCATTTCGATGGTGATTGATTCGGGTCTTTCGGAACCGGCTGGGTAACGCTCGATTTCGCGTTGCGAGCGGTGAAAGGTGCGTTCGGCGAAGATCGAGGCTGTCACGCCGTGGGCGCGTAATCGCACTCGGATCGGTTCATCATGAATGCCGTTGAAGCAGTATCGGGCCAGGTGGTCGCGAAGGTTCCAATCGGGCGGACGCTCAAACCGTTCCCCCGTTTCGCGGATGCGGCGGATGTGATCCACCGAGAAAGTGATGATCTTTTCCCGTTCGTGGTCGTAACCGATGACCTTGATCGTCGCGCCGTCGGGGTCGAAATAGACGGCGTAAGGGTCGAGCTTACGCTCTTTGACTTCGCCGCTGTGGAGTGTGTGGTAGCGCATCAGGACGCGGCGGCGCTCGACGGCGGCGTTGGTCAACCGGTCAATCGTCCCGGCATAGGGCGTGAAGTCTTTGGCGGGAGCGGTGGCTGAGCCGTAGACGGCGGCCATCGCGTCCAACTTCTCGCTCAGTGATGGCGGCAATGCATCCCGCACCTTTTGAAGCAGCGATTCGGCGTGACGGGCGAAAGGCGAGCTGATCGCGGTCAGGCCGGTTGAACCTATGGCTTCCTGCGCCAGCAGTAGCGCCGCCAACTCCACCGGGATGAAGTTCGGGCGCTTGTATCCGCCCACACTGTGGTAATAAACATGACGGCCTTCCTTCTTCTCGGTAATCCTGTGGCGCTCGCTCAGAGCGTCAATGCTGCTCTTGATGGTTTTGCGATCGGCCTTGAAATGATCCATCAACTCCTTCTGAGTGTAGGGTCGTTCGGCGAGCAGATAAGGCAATTCGGCAAAACGCGCCGCCATTTTGTCGCTATGTGACATGCTGAATTCCTCCGAGGTTGTGTTGGCAAATTACACCGGCTGAGAGAGTCAGCCTGATGGCAATCGGCTATTAGCTTTTGAGATGTGCGGCTCACGTCATTCTGGGCTGACGAGATGGCCGCCGATAGAGTATTCCCAACTCGTCCCGGCGTAAAGAAAAATGTTGGGAAAGGGAGATGTGATAGAAAAGTTCGGAAGATCATTTTAGAATCGCAATTCGAAGCATCGTTGTCTGCCCCTCCGCCGTCTAACCGGCAATCCGGATCCCACATCCACGAAGCGTGTTTGAGAAATGAGCCGCCCGGGGGACCCCCTTGTGTCTATCGGCGAAGACTGGACGAAGCTGCGCGAGAGCAGCCCCCGGCGCCGCCTCATATCCGGAATCTTGAAAACAAATAGGAGTCCCGTTTATGAAATTGCCCAGAACCCACTTCAAAAGTATTTCCATCATTGTCCTCATTGTTTCAGCTATTGGAACCTCACTGCTCGGCGCCGGAATGCGTTGGGCGGCGGCGAGGTCACATCCGGCCACGAGCGCAGCGCTCGCCGCGCAGGGCTGTACGCTGAATTGCTCGGCGACCGTTCCCAGCGCGGGGCAGGTGGGCGCGTCCATCGCGTTCGCGGCGACGGCGACGCCGTCGAGTTGCCCCGAAGCGGCGACTTACGAGTGGAACTTCGGCGACAACTCGCCTGTTTCATCGCAACAAAATCCTTCGCACGTTTACACCGCGGCGGGCACATATACATGGTCGCTGACCACCAGGGTGGGCGGCGGCGGCGGCGCGGCGATGATTGACACAATCGCGGGAGGTCTGGGCGAAGGGGCGCCGGCGCGGCAGGCGCCGTTCGCCACGCTCAGCGCGGTCGCGCGCGATCCGCAAGGGCGCGGCATTTACGTCGCCGACGCGACCGGCGCCGCGACGTTCATACGGTTTATCAACACCAGCAACGCCACGGTCACGCTCGGCGGGCGCTCGATCGCGCCCGGAACCGTTCGCGCGATTGCCGGCGGCGGCCTTGATTTTCTTGGCGATAACGTTCCGGGGTCGCAGGTCGACGTGGGAGAGGTGACCGGGCTGGCGGTCAGCGCCAACGGCGCCCTGGTCTATTTCGCCAATCAGCTCGATGGGCTGGTGCGCGCCGTCAACGTTTCAGCCGGCGCGGCGCCCGTCGGCGCCAACTCAATCGGCTCAGGGCGCGTCGGGACTTTGGTTACGAGCGTCGGGTCGCTCTTTAACGGTCTTACGACGCACCCCTCGACTGGCGATGTTCACGTCATTGACTCGGCGACGGGTGTGAACAAGGTACTCAGGATTTCCAGCAACGGGACGATGACGGCTGTCGCGGGCAACGGCGCGAACACCACGGCCGAAGCCTCGTTTTCGCCCGGGCCGGCGACGGGCGTTCCCTTATTGCTGCCGCGCGCGATCGAGTTTGACGCGTCGGGAAATCTCTTCATCACGGATACCGGCCACGGGCGCGTGATTCGCGTGGACGGCGGGGGCGCCGCGACGCTGGTTCATCAGTTCCAGCTATTCAATAACAGCGGGTTAAATAGAAACCCGTATCCGTCCGGCATCGCCATCGTGGGGAGTAATGTTTACGTCGCCAACGGCAATCAGCAAACAATCTGGCGTGTGACAGGCGGGGCCGCGAGGATTGCCGGGACTGTAACTGTTCAGGATGGGGCTACGATCGGACAGCCCTGTGATTATTCCGGTTCTAACTGCGGCGATGACGGAGCGGCGGTGAACGCCGGATTTAAGTTGCTGGTGAGCACCGACAGTCCACCGCTCGCCGGCGTCGAAGGCGATCAGAACGGACTCTTCATTCTCGATCAGGCAGGCAAAGGGCGTGTGCGTTACATCAACCTGTCCGGCGGCACGGTAACAGTTGCGGGATTGCCCATTGCGGCGGGCGCGATTCGCACGATCGCGGGCAACGGCCTCGAACCGCCCTACGACGGCGGTCTGGCGACGGGAGCTTCGTTCAACGCTCCTACCGGCGTCGCCGTTGACGGCGCCGGCAATCTGTGGGTTTCGGATACTAACAGCGGGCTGCTGCGTTTCGTCAACCGGGGCGCGAGCCAGGTGACGATCTTCGCGGGAACCGCGGCGGCGCAGACCGTTCCCGCGGGCGCTATCGTTACCGTCAATAAGGACGCCGATTCCGGCGGCGGCGGCGGTGTGAACCAGGCGGATTTCGTGGCGCCACAGGGACTGTTCGCGACCAGTCAGGGCGTTTACGTCGTTGATTCGAACGGCGGCCCGAAAATTCCGCCGGAGACTATCAACGGACGCGACACCAGCCTGATTCGGTTCATCAACACGACATCAGCCGCCGTTACGATCTTCCCAGGCGCGGGCGCGAATGCGATTACAGTCCAGCCGGGCGCCATCAGGACAATCGCCGGCGGCGGCGCTGATGACCTGAGCAGCGGATTCGCTACAACGGTGACATTCAAGGGCGCTTCCGACGTCGTCGTGGCCGGCAATGGCGCGATCTACGTCACGGACGTCGGCAAGAAGGCGGTTCGTAAGATTGACGGCAATACGGGAACCGTCTCAGAGCTCATTCTGCCCGCGGGCAAGGAATACACCGGTCTCGGACTTGATTCGAGCGGGCGGTTGCTGATCGCGAACTTCACTGACGGCGCGGTCCTGCGCGAATCGAGCGCGGGCAGCGGGTCGTTTTCGAACTTCGCTACCGGCCTTGGCAAACCGCGCGACGTGGCCGGGGCGCCGGACGGCGGCGCCTATGTGACCGATGGCGCGGCCTCCTCGATCAGCGGCAATCATCGGATCGTTCGCATCAGTTCAGCGGGAGGGACCTCTGTGGTCGCCGGAGGATCGTCGCCGGGCTTCGGCGGAGACGGCGGCGCGGCGACGGGAAGTCAGATCAACATCTCCCCTCCGCGTCTGGTCCTCGGTTTTAACCCCCTCCTCGATGTGCCGGAAACGGTCAACATCGTCGTCGGCCAGAGCGGCGAGGTCATCTTCGCCGACACCAACAACAATCGCATCCGCCGCATCTCGGCGGCGGCTGTGACTTGCGTGAGGACCGGAACGATTACAATCTCGGGTCTCAATCCCGCCCCGGTTTTGACCAGCCTCAATCCGAACAACAGGCTGGTTAACAGCGGCGAGTTCACGTTGACGGCCATCGGAAGTAATTTCGCTCCGACCTCGGTCGTCCGCTGGAACGGCCAGAATCGCGTGACGAATTTTGTCAGCTCCACGGAGCTGAGCGCGACGATTCCCGCAAGCGATCTGACGACCGCGGGGACGGCTCAGGTAAGGGTCTTCACTCCGGCGCCCGGAGGCGGAACGTCGGGCGCCGCGCCGTTCACCATCGTCCCACTGAACCCGGTTCCCACAATCACCAGCCTGAGCCCGACATCGGCGGTGGAGGGCGGCCAGGGATTCACTCTGACTGTGAACGGAACCGGCTTCATCAACAACGTCTCTGTAGTTCGTTGGGACGGATCGCCGCGCCTGACGACTTTCGTCAGCGCGACACGGCTGACCGCGCAAATTGACGCCAGCGACATCGTCGGTGTTGGCCAGGCGAGCGTGACGGTCTTCAACCCGGCGCCGGGCGGGGGCGTATCGAACACCTCGGCGTTCAACATCACGCAGGCCACCAGCCCTGTTCCCGTGCTGACCGGCATCAGCCCCACTTCCATCGCCGCCGGCGCAGCGACATTCACCCTGACCGCCACCGGCTCCAACTTCACCCTCAGCTCGAAAGCGCGTTGGAATGGTCAGGAACTGCAGACGGCGTTCGTCAGCGCAACCGAGCTGACGGCTCAGGTCCCGTCCAATCTGGTGGCGAACCAGGGCACGGCTCAAGTGACCGTGTTTACGCCTGCTCCGGGCGGCGGCGCGAGCGCCGCGCGGACCTTCACAATCAATCCGCCGCCGCCGGCCAGCGCCGTGCGCGTTGTCAACACCAGTGGCGCTCCGGGCAGCGCGGTGCCCGTGCGCATCGAACTGGTCTCGCAAGGCGATGAGAACGCGATCGGCTTCAGCCTGAGCTATCCGGCGGCGACGCTCGGCAATCCGCAGACGGCGCTGGGCGCTGACTCCACTGCGGCCATTCTCAACGTCAATACAGCGCAGACAGCGCAGGGCCGTCTGGGAATAACCCTGGCGCTGCCCGCCGGGCAGAAATTCGCCGCGGGCGTGCGCCAGCTTGTGGTCGTGACCTTCACCATCGCGCCCGGCGCGACGGCAGGCTCCGCCGCAATCAATTTCGCCGATCAGCCGATTGTGCGTGAGATCGCCGATATCAACGCCACAACGCTGCAAGCCACCTTTGTCTCCGGCGCCGTCACCATCACCACCGGCTTCGAGGCCGACGTCAACCCGCGTCCGAACGGCAATGGGGCGCTCACGATTTCCGACTGGGTGTTGCTCGGCCGCTTCGCCGCCGGATTGGATACGGCGGAAGCGGGGAGCGAATTCCAGCGGGCCGATTGCGCGCCGCTGGGCACGCTCGGCAACGGCAATCTCACGTTGAGCGATTGGGTGCAGGGCGGACGCTACTCGGCAGGACTCGATCCTCTCACGCCCGCGGGCGGCCCGACGGCGCCGGCGAGCAGCAATCTACAGGCGGTGGGCGGCGAGCAGTGGGCAGTTGGCAGTGGGCGGCAGGCTCGGATTGCTCGCGCTGTCCGGGCCGTGGCGTCATCGGGCGAGCCCAACTTGATGACGGTCTACTTTGACGCCGAAGGCGATGAAAACGCGATCGGCTTCAGCTTGCAATACGATCCGGCGCGGTTGCGCTTTGCCGGCGCGGAGCTCGGCCCCGAGCTAGGAAACGCCACGCTGATGGTCAACGCCCGAAAACTGGCGAGCGGACGCGTCGGTCTGATGCTGGCGCTGCCCGCCGGTCAGAGTTTGCGCGCGGGCGGCGTCGCGCTGCTGAACGCGCGCTTCACGATGGCGCCGGGCGGTTCGCCCGCCGTGGCTCGTGTCAGCTTCGGCGATGAACCGATTGCGCGCGAGACGGTGGATGTCCATGCCCGATCGGCTCAGGCTGCTTGGGCTGATGTTGAGATGGCGGTTTATGCGCGCGCATCAGCCTCGGTCTCGGCGGCGAGCTTCGCCGCCGGCGCGCTCGCGTCCGAAACTATAGTGGCGGCTTTCGGCGATGGATTGGCGACAACGACGCAGGCTGCCTTCACGCTACCGCTGCCGCTCGATCTGGCGGGGACGCGCGTCGTGGTTCGCGACAGCGCGGGCGTTGAACGGCCGGCCCCGCTCTTCTACGTCTCGCGCTCTCAGATCAATTACCTGATGCCGGCGGGGACCGCCGCCGGACTGGCGACGGTGACGATCACGAGCGGAGACAGCAACGTCTTCAGCGAAGCGGTTGAGATCGAGCCGTCCGCGCCAGGATTGTTCACTGCAAACGCCGACGGGCAGGGCGTTGCGGCGGCCGTTGCGCTGCGCGTGAAGCCCGGCGGCTCGACCAGTTACGAGCCGGTAGCTCAATTCGACGGCGCGCAAGGGCGATACGTGACGGCGCCGGTGGAGTTGGGCGATGAAGAGGTCTATCTGCTGCTCTTCGGGACGGGGATGAGACCATCCATAGTCTCTAGGGACTCCGGATCACTCGCGGCGGTGAAGGCCACGGTTGGTGGAGTTGACGCGAAGGTAACGTACGCCGGAGCGCAGGGCGGCTTCGACGGACTCGATCAAATCAATCTGCTCCTACCACGCTCTCTGGCCGGGCGCGGCGAGGTGGAGGTGAGTTTGACGGTGAATGGACGCGCCGCCAAC
>Ga0187894_10004529_pt1 | contig 14846 bp, 25 predicted proteins | sample GBC1701081metaG_FD_136650 | JGI IMG/M metagenome (GOLD analysis project Ga0187894, IMG submission 136650) | White microbial mat communities from a lava cave in the Kipuka Kanohina Cave System on the Island of Hawaii, USA - GBC170108-1 metaG ...
CACGTTGACCACGGCAAGACGTCGCTGACGGCGGCGATCACGAAGGTGCTGGCGAAGACGGGCGGCGCGACGTTCACGGCGTACGACCAGATCGACAAGGCGCCGGAGGAGCGTGAGCGGGGCATCACGATCTCGACGGCGCACGTTGAGTACGAGACGCAGAAGCGGCACTACGCGCACGTCGACTGCCCGGGTCATGCCGACTACGTGAAGAACATGATCACGGGCGCGGCGCAGATGGACGGGGCGATCCTGGTGGTGTCGGCGGCGGACGGGCCGATGCCGCAGACGCGGGAGCACATCCTGCTGGCGCGCCAGGTGGGCGTGCCGGCGCTGGTGGTGTACATGAACAAGGTCGACATGGTGGACGACCCCGAGCTGCTGGATCTGGTTGAGCTTGAGGTCCGGGAGCTTCTGTCGTCGTACCAGTTCCCCGGGGACACGATCCCGGTGATCCGGGGCAGTGCGCTGTGCGCGCTGGAGGACCGCCAGCCCGAGATCGGCGAGCAGAGTGTGCTGGCGCTGATGGCGGCGGTGGACGAGGCGATCCCGCAGCCGGTGCGCGACAAGGACAAGCCGTTCCTGATGCCGATCGAGGACGTGTTCTCGATCTCGGGCCGGGGCACGGTTGTGACGGGGCGTGTCGAGCGCGGCATCGTGAAGGTCGGCGAGGAGATCGAGATCGTCGGGCTGAAGGATACGATCAAGACGGTGGTGACGGGCGTCGAGATGTTCCGCAAGCTGTTGGACCAGGGCGAGGCGGGGGACAACATCGGGGCGCTGCTGCGCGGCACGAAGCGCGAGGACGTGGAGCGCGGCCAGGTTCTGGCGCGTCCGGGTTCGATCACGCCGCACACGCAGTTCCACGCCGAGGCGTACATCCTGACCAAGGAGGAGGGTGGCCGGCACACGCCGTTCTTCACGAACTACCGGCCGCAATTCTACTTCCGGACGACGGACGTGACGGGAGTGTGCAAGCTGCCGGAGGGGACGGAGATGATCATGCCGGGAGACAACGCCCGGATGGAGATCGAGCTGATCCAGCCGATCGCGATGGACGAGGGGTTGCGGTTCGCGATCCGCGAGGGTGGCCGCACCGTCGGCGCCGGCGTCGTCACCAAGATCGTCAAGTAATGCACCGGGCGCGGCGATGAGCCGCGCCGCGCCACGGGAGCCAGGCCATGGACAGCACCAATATCCGCATCCGGCTTAAAGCCTTCGATCATCGCATCCTCGACCAGTCGACGAGCGAGATCGTGAGCACCGCCAAGCGGACCGGCGCGCGCGTGCGCGGGCCGATTCCCCTGCCGACGCGGATCGAGCGCTTCACCGTGAACCGCTCGCCGCACATCGACAAGAAGTCACGCGAGCAGTTCGAGATGCGCACTCACAAGCGTGTGCTCGACATCGTCGACCCGACACCGCAGACCGTGGACGCGCTGATGAAGCTCGACCTCGCCGCCGGTGTCGACGTCGAGATCAAGCTCGGCCAGTGACGCAGCGGAGCTGAGGGGAACGACCCATGCGTACCGGACTGGTCGCACAGAAAGTCGGCATGACCCGCGTCTTCAACGACGCCGGCGAGCACGTGCCCGTGACCGTGCTGAAGCTGGACAACGTCCAGGTCGTGGCGGTCCGCACCGACGAGAAGAACGGCTACAACGCCGTCCAGCTCGGCATCGGCAAGGGCAAGGTCAAGGCCAAGAAGAAGAAGAACGGCAAGCCCATGCGCGGCCGCGGCATGTCGGATGCCATGCGCGTCTACTTCGACAAGCAGGGCGTGCCGCCCAAGCGCAAGCTGGTCGAGTTCCGGGTCAGCAAGGACGCGCTGCTGCCGGTCGGCGCCGAGATCGCGGCCACGCACTTCCTGGCCGGCCAGTTCGTCGACGTTACCGGCACGACCATCGGCAAGGGCTTCGCCGGCGCCATGAAGCGCTGGAACTTCGCCGGCCTGGAAGCCTCGCACGGCGTGTCGGTCTCGCACCGCAGCCACGGCTCGACCGGCAACCGCCAGGACCCCGGCCGTACCTTCCCCAACAAGAAGATGGCCGGCCACCTCGGCGCCGAGCGCGTCACCATCCAGAACCTCAAGGTCGTGTCAACCGATGTCGACCGCGGCCTGGTCCTGGTGCAGGGCGCCGTGCCCGGCCACGAGGGCGCCTGGGTGCTGGTGCGCGACGCCGCCAAGCGCAAGGCACCCCAGGATCTGCCGTTCCCGGCCAGCCTGAAGACGGCCGCGGCGCCCCCGGCACCAGCGACAAACGCACCGGCAGCGGACGCGCCTGCGGCGGAAACGCCGGCGGCCGACGCGGAAGCGAACAAGGGCTGATGTCATGAAGCTCAACGTCACCACCATCGACGGCGACGAAGCCGGCGAGATCGAGCTCGCCGACGCCATCTTCGCCGGCCCGGTGCGCAAGGACATCCTGCAGCGCTGCGTCGTCTGGCAGCTGGCGCGCCGCCGCGCCGGCACGCACAAATCCAAGGGCCGCTCCGAGGTCAAGGCCACGTCCAAGAAGGCGTGGTCGCAGAAGGGCACCGGCCGGGCCCGCCACGGCAACCGCGCCGCGCCGCAGTTCCGCGGCGGCGGCAAGGCCTTCGGGCCGGTCAACCGCAGCCACGAGATCGACCTGCCCAAGAAGGTGCGCAAGCTCGGCCTGCGGGCCGCGCTGGCATCCAAGGCGGCCGAGGGCAAGCTGCTGGTGCTCGACCAGGCCAGCGTCACCATCTCGAAGACCAAGCCGCTGGCGGCGTCGCTGAAGAAGCTGGGCATCGCCAACGCGCTGATCATTGGCGGCGCCGAGATCGAGGCGAACTTCGCCCGCGCCGCGCGCAACATCGCCCGGCTCGACGTGCTGCCGCAGCAGGGCGCCAACGTCTACGACATCCTGCGCCGCGACACGCTCGTGCTGACCCGCGACGCGGTCAAGCATCTCGAGGAGCGCCTGCAATGAGCGTCGCCCGCAAGCCGACCGTGTCGCGCGCCCGCATGTACGAGCTGGTGCGCCGCCCGGTGATCACCGAGAAGTCGACCAACGGCAGCACCCACGGCCAGGTGACGTTCGAAGTGCCGATGGACGCCAGCAAGCCCGAGATCAAGGCTGCGGTCGAGGGGCTGTTCAACGTCAAGGTCAAGCCCAAGGGCGTGAACATCATCGTCGTCGGCGGCAAGAAGAAGGTCTTCAAGGGCATCCGCGGCCGGCGCGGCGACTGGAAGAAGGCCATCGTCTCGCTCGCCGAAGGCAGCAAGATCGACGTCACCACGGGCCTGTGAGACGGGACTGAACCATGGCGCTCAAATCCTACAAGCCGGTGACGCCGTCGCTCCGCCAGCTGGTGCTGGTGGATCGCTCGGGCCTCCACAAGGGCAAGCCGGTCAAGACCCTCACCGAGGGCAAGCGCAACACCGGCGGCCGCAACAACCACGGCCACATCACCGGCGCGCATCGCGGCGGCGGCCACAAGCGCCGTTATCGCCTGGTCGACTTCAAGCGCCGCAAGTTCGACCAGCCGGCGACCGTCGAGCGGCTGGAGTACGACCCCAACCGCACGGCGTTCCTGGCACTGGTCAAGTACCCCGACGGCGAGCAGGCCTACATCATCGCGCCGCAGAGGCTCAAGGCCGGCGACCAGGTCGTGTCGGGCGAGCGGGTCGATATCAAGCCGGGTAACGCCATGCCGCTGGCCAACATGCCGGTCGGCACCATCGTGCACAACGTCGAGATGAAGCCGGGCAAGGGCGGGCAGATCGCGCGCTCGGCCGGCACCTACTGCCAGCTCGTCGGCAAGGACGCGGGCTACGCCCAGCTCAAGCTGTCGTCGGGCGAGGTGCGCATGGTGCGCGGCGAATGCATGGCGACGGTCGGCGCGGTCAGCAACCCCGACCAGCAGAACGTGAACTACGGCAAGGCCGGCCGCATGCGCTGGCTGGGCCGCAAGCCGGTGACGCGCGGCGTGGCGATGAACCCCATCGACCATCCGCACGGCGGCGGCGAAGGTCGCACCTCGGGCGGCCGCCATCCGGTGACGCCGTGGGGCAAGCCGACCAAGGGCAAGAAGACGCGGCGCAACAAGTCGACGGACCGCTTCATCGTCCGTCGCCGCCATCAGTCGCGCTGAGCGGCGGCCAGGAGGAGGACGATCGTGACACGCTCCGTGTGGAAAGGCCCGATGGTGGACGGCTATCTGCTGCGAAAAGCGGAAGCCGCCCGGCAGTCAAGCCGCAACGAAGTGATCAGGACCTGGTCGCGGCGCTCGACCATCCTGCCGCAGTTCGTCGGGCTGACGTTCGGCGTCTACAACGGCCACAAGTTCATCCCCGTGCAGGTCAACGAGGAGATGGTCGGCCACAAATTCGGTGAGTTCGCGCCGACCCGCGTGTTCCACGGCCACTCCGGCGGCGGCGACAAGAAGGTCTCGAGGTAGGTCGCGCCATGAGCAAGCCCGCACGTCCCCGCCGCCTGTCTGACACCGAGTCGACGGCGATCGCGCGCATGATCCGCGTCAGCCCGCGCAAGCTGAACCTCGTCGCCGGCCAGATCCGCGGCAAGTCGGCCGCCTCGGCGGTCAACGAGCTGAAATTCTCGCGCAAGCGCATCGCCGAGGATGTGCGCAAGGCGCTGGAGTCGGCGATCGCCAACGCCGAGAACAACCATCAGCTGGACGTCGACCGTCTGGTGGTGAGCCAGGCCAGCGTCGGCAAGGCGATGGTCCTGAAGCGCTTCCATGCCCGCGCCCGCGGCCGCGGCGCCGGCATCCTGAAGCCGTTCAGCAACCTCACCATCGTGGTGAAGGAACGCGAGCAGGCGGCTGAGGAGACCGAGTGATGGGCCAGAAAGTCAACCCGATCGGCCTGCGGCTGGGCATCAACCGCACCTGGGAATCGCGCTGGTACGCGGCCAACGACTACGCCAAGCTGCTGCACGAGGATCTGCGCCTGCGCAAGTTCCTGCGCGGGCGCCTGTCGCAGGCCGGCGTCAGCAAGATCGTCATCGAGCGGCCGGCCAAGAAGGCGCGGGTCACCATCCACACGGCGCGCCCGGGCGTGGTGATCGGCAAGAAGGGCGCCGACATCGAGAAGCTGCGGCTGGACCTGGCGAAGATGTCGACCTCGGGCGAGGTCAGCCTGAACATCGTCGAGATCCGCAAGCCCGAGATCGATGCCACCCTGATCGCCGAGAGCATCGCCCAGCAGCTGGAACGCCGCGTCGCGTTCCGCCGGGCGATGAAGCGGGCCGTGCAGTCGGCCATGCGCCTGGGCGCCGGCGGCATCCGCATCAACTGCTCCGGCCGGCTGGGCGGGGCCGAGATCGCGCGCATGGAGTGGTACCGCGAGGGCCGGGTGCCGCTGCACACCCTGCGTGCCGACGTCGACTACGGCACCGCCACCGCCTTCACCACCTTCGGCACCTGCGGCGTCAAGGTCTGGGTGTTCAAGGGCGAGATCATGATCCACGACCCGATGGCGCAGGACAAGCTCGCTGCCGACTCGCAGCGACCCTGATCGGAAGGTAGTCCCCCGCCATGATGAGTCCCAAGAGAACCAAGTTCCGCAAGGCCTTCAAGGGCCGGATCAGCGGCGCCGCCAAGGGCGGGACGACGCTGGCGTTCGGGTCGTACGGCCTGAAGGCGGTCGAGCCCGAGCGCATCAGCGCCCGGCAGATCGAGGCCGCCCGGCGCGCCATCACGCGCCACATGAAGCGCACCGGCCGCGTCTGGATCCGCCTGTTCCCCGACGTGCCGGTGTCGAGCAAGCCGGCCGAGGTGCGCATGGGCAGCGGCAAGGGCGCCCCCGAGTTCTGGGTGTGCCGCGTCAAGCCGGGCCGCATCATGTTCGAGATCGACGGCGTGCCCGAGCCTGTGGCCAAGGAGGCCTTCGCGCTGGGCGCCGCCAAGCTGCCGATCAAGACCCGGTTCATCAGCCGCAGCATGGCGGTGGGAGGCGTATAATGACCGAGGCTGCCGACCTGCGGGCCAGGACCGTGGACGAGCTGAAGACCCAGCTCATCGACCTGCGCAAGGAGTCGTTCAACCTTCGTTTCCAGAAGGCCAGCGGCCAGCTCGACAACACCGCCCGCATGCGCAGGGTGAAGCGCGACATCGCGCGCATCCGCGAAGTGCTGATCCACAAGACCGACAATACAGCGCAGGCCCGCCGTGCCCGCGCCAAGGCCGCGCGCGGCCAGGCCCAGCAGGCCCGGGCGCAGCAGAAGGCCGCAGGCTAGGAGCCCGAGATGCCGAAGCGAATCCTGCAGGGCGTCGTCGTCAGCGACAAGATGGAGAAGACCATCGTCGTCGAGGTCGAGCGCCGCATCCAGCACCCGATCTACAAGAAGTTCATCCGCCGCTCCAAGCGGTACCACGCGCACGACGAGTCCAACGCCATCAAGGTCGGGCAGACCGTGCGCATCATCGAGAGCCGGCCGCTGAGCAAGACCAAGCGGTGGGTGGTCGTCACGGAGCAGGCGGCGTCCTGACGCCGCGGTTGGGAGCAGACACATGATCCAGATGCAGACGAACCTGGACGTCGCCGACAACTCCGGCGCGCGCAGGGTGCAGTGCATCAAGGTGCTGGGCGGCTCCAAGCGCAAGACCGCCACGATCGGCGACGTCATCGTCGTGTCGATCAAGGACGCCATCCCGCGCGGCAAGGTCAAGAAGGGCGAGGTGCACCGCGCCGTGATCGTGCGCACCGCGCGCGAGATCCGGCGCGCCGACGGCAGCGCCATCCGCTTCGACCGCAACGCCGCGGTGCTGATCACCAAGCAGGACGAGCCGATCGGGACGCGCATCTTCGGGCCGGTGACGCGCGAGCTGCGCGCGCGCAAGTTCATGAAGATCATATCGCTCGCCCCCGAGGTGCTGTGAGGAGCGCCGAAAAATGCCGAAGATGAGAATCAAGAAGGGCGACCGCGTCATGGTGATCGCCGGCCGCGACTACGGCAAGCAGGGCGAGGTCATCCGCGTGCTGCCGGAGGAGAACCGCGTCGTGATCCAGGGGATCAACATGCGCCAGCGCCACAAGAAGGCGAGGACGCAGACCGAGCAGAGCCAGATCGTGTCGTTCGAGGCGCCGATCCATGCCTCCAACGTCGCCCACATCGATCCGGCCAGCGAACCCGGCAAGCCACGGCCGACCCGGGTCTTCTACAAAACCCTCGACGACGGCCGCAAGGTGCGCGCAGCGCGCAAGTCCGGCGAGCTGATCGACCGCTAAGGGGAAGGACGATGGCGACGCGCCTGCAAGAGCATTACGAGGCCACGGTCAAGACCGCCCTGCGCCAGGAGTTCGGGTACAAGAACCCGATGGAAGTGCCGCGGCTGGACAAGATCGTGATCAACATGGGCGTCGGCGAGGCGGTCGCCGACCGCAAGGCCGTCGACAACGCGGCCGGCGAGCTGGCGCTGATCTCCGGCCAGAAGGCGATCATCACCAAGGCGCGCAAGTCGATCGCCACCTTCAAGGTGCGCGAAGGCATGGCGCTGGGCTGCAAGGTCACCCTGCGGCGCGACCGCATGTACGAATTCCTCGACCGCCTGGTGAACATCGCCCTGCCGCGCGTGCGCGACTTCCGCGGGCTGAGCGGCAAGTCGTTCGACGGGCGGGGCAACTACGCGCTGGGGCTGAAGGAGCAGATCGTGTTCCCGGAAATCGACTACGACAAGGTCGACAAGGTCCGGGGCATGGACATCATCATCTGCACCACCGCATTGACGGATGCCGAGGCCAAGGCGCTGCTGCGCGGCTTCGATTTCCCCTTCTTCAACTGAAGGGGCAGGAGACGGTCACATGGCCAAGACGAGCATGGTCGAGAAGAACAAGCGCCGCGAGAAGCTGTCCAAGCAGCACCTCGCCAAGCGCACGGCGCTGAAGAAGGTCGTGATGGACCGCTCGCTGCCGATCGAGGAGCGCTTCGAGGCGCAACTCAGGCTCAACGAGCTGCCGCGCAACGGCGCCCGCATCCGCATCCGCAACCGCTGCGAGCTGAGCGGCCGGTCGCGCGGCGTCTACCGCAAGTTCAAGTTGTCGCGCATCGGCCTGCGGGATCTGGCCTCGCGTGGTCAGCTCCCGGGCGTGGTCAAGGCAAGCTGGTAGGACGGAGAGACCGATCATGTCGATGAGCGATCCCGTCGGTGACATGCTGACACGGATCCGGAACGGGCAGTCGGCCCGCCTGGACAGCATCACGGCGCCGGCCTCCCGGCTGCGCGCCAACGTGCTCGACGTGCTGCAGCGCGAAGGCTTCATCCGCGGTTTCTTCGAGGAGGAGCTGCGGCCGGGCGTGCGCGAGCTGCGCATTGAGCTGAAATACGACAACGGCCGGCCGGTGATCCGCGAGATCAAGCGCGTGTCCAAGCCGGGCCGCCGCATCTATTCGAAGATCGCCGACCTGCCCAAGCACTACAACGGGCTCGGCATCTCGATCCTCTCGACGCCCCGCGGCGTCATGTCCGACAACGAGGCCCGCGCCGCCAATGTCGGCGGCGAGGTCATCTGCAAGGTGTTCTGACCATGTCACGCGTCGGCAAGAATCCGGTCCCCATCCCGGCTGGCGTCACGGTCGACGTGTCCGGCCAGACCGTTAAGGCCAAGGGCAAGAAAGGCGAACTGTCGTTGCGCGTCGCCGATGAGATCGCCGTTGCCAAGGAAGGCAACACGGTGGTCGTCAAGATGCGCCAGGAGAGCAACCGCTCGCGGGTGCTGTGGGGCACCAGCCGGGCCCTGATCCGCAACCTGGTGCAGGGCGCGCACGAGGGCTACACGGTGAACCTCGAGATCGAGGGCGTCGGCTACCGGGCCGCGGCCGACGCCAAGGCGCTGAAGCTGCAACTCGGCTACAGCCACGAGATCCTCTATCCGATCCCGACGGGCATCGCGATCAGGACGCCGAAGCCGACCGAGATCGAGATCAGCGGCGCCGACCGGCAGCAGGTCGGCCAGGTGGCCGCCGAGATCCGCAACATGAGGCCTCCCGAGCCCTACAAGGGCAAGGGCATCAGGTATGCGGGCGAGAAGATCCTGCGCAAGGAAGGCAAGAAGAAGTAGGGCCGGAGCACGACGATGTCCGAAAACAACTTCCAGCGGCGCCAGCGGCGCGTGCGCCACGGGCTGCGCGCCAAGGGTGGGCTGCGGCCGCGGCTGAGCGTGTTTCGCTCGGGCAAGCACATCTATGCCCAGGTGATCGACGACGCCAGGGGCCACACGATGGCGGCGGCGTCGTCGGCCGACAGCGAGCTCAAGGGCAAGCTGAAGACCGGCGCCGACAAGGCGGCGGCGAGCGAGGTCGGCAAGCTGATCGCCGCCCGCGCCATCAAGGCCGGCGTCAAGCAGGTCGTGTTCGACCGCGGCGGCTACATGTTCCACGGCCGCGTCAAGGCGCTGGCCGATGCCGCCCGCGAGGGCGGCCTGGCGTTCTGATCGGGAGAGGATAGACCATGGCACGTGCACCGGGTGCAGGCCGCGGCGGCCCGCGCGAAGGCGGGGAAGGCGGCGGCGGTCGCGGCCGCCGGTCGGACCGCGAGGGTGGCCGCGGCCAGCGCCGCGACAGCGGCGGCGGCGAGGAGAGCGAACTGGTCGACCGGCTGGTCGACATCAACCGCGTCTCCAAGACGGTCAAGGGCGGCAAGCGCTTCGGGTTTGCCGCCATCGTCGTGGTCGGCGACCAGCGCGGCCGGGTCGGTTACGGCACCGGCAAGGCGCGCGAGGTGCCCGAGGCGATCCGCAAGGCCACGGAATCGGCCAAGCGCGGCATGATCCGCATCGCGCTGCGCGAGGGCCGCACCTTGCACCACGACGTCATCGGCCATTTCGGCGCCGGGCGCGTCGTGCTGCGGGCGGCACCTGCCGGCACCGGCATCATCGCCGGCGGCGCCATGCGCGCCGTGTTCGAGACCGTCGGGCTGAAGGATGTCGTGGCCAAGTCGGTCGGCACCTCCAACCCGCACAACATGATCAAGGCCACCTTCGAGGCCCTGAGCGCCGTGCAGTCGCCGCGCACGGTGGCGGCCCGCCGCGGCAAGAAGGTCGCCGACATCCTCGGCCGCCGCGACGACCAGGCGGCCGCCGCCGTCGAAGCCGCCTGAGGAGAGCAACCTTGTCCGACAAGGCGACTATCAAGGTGACCCAGATCGGCAGTCCGATCGGGCGCACCAAGGACCAGCGCGATACGCTGATCGGGCTGGGCCTCAACAAGCGCCACCGCAGCCGCGTTCTCGAGGACACGCCCTCGGTGCGCGGCATGATCAACAAGGTCCACCACCTCGTGCGCATCGAGCCTGCGAAATAAACTCAGCCCATCTCCCCGAAGGCGGGGAGAAGGCCTGAAGGAAGAAGTAGCCATGAAACTCAACGAACTCGCCGACAACCCGGGTGCGCGCAAGCCGCGCATGCGCGTCGGCCGCGGCATCGGCTCCGGCAAGGGCAAGACCGCCGGCCGCGGCGGCAAGGGCCAGACGGCGCGCAGCGGTGTCGCCATCAAGGGCTTCGAGGGCGGCCAGATGCCGCTGCATCGCCGCCTGCCCAAGCGCGGCTTCAAGAAGCCGTTCCGCCTGGAGTTCGCCGAGGTCAACCTCGGCGCCCTGCAGAAGGCCGTCGATGCCGGCCGCCTCGATGCGGCCAAGCCGGTCGACGCTGCGGCCTTGCAGGCGGCCGGTCTCGTCACCAATTTGCGTGATGGTATCCGGCTGCTGGGGAAAGGCGAGCTCACCGCCAAGCTGACCGTGTCGGTGACCGGCGCCTCGAAGCCGGCGATCGCCGCGGTCGAGAAGGCCGGCGGCACGGTCCAGGTCGCGGCGGTGCGGGAGAAGGCCGCCCCGGCGGCGTAAGTTGCCCGTCAGAATGGGTCCGGCGGGCGTCCGTCGGGCCGTCGAGGGTCGAACCGCATGGCATCCGCCGCCGAACAGCTCGCCAAGAACCTGAACTGGGCGAACATCAGCAAGGCTTCCGAGCTGAAGAAGCGCCTGTGGTTCACCCTGGGCGCGCTGATCGTCTACCGCATCGGCTGCTACATCCCCGTGCCGGGCGTCGACCCGGTGGCGCTGGCCGAAGTGTTCAAGCAGCAGGCCGGCGGCATCGCGGGCCTGCTCGACGTGTTCTCCGGCGGCGCCATCGGCCGCATGTCGATCCTCGCGCTCGGCATCATGCCGTACATCTCGGCCTCGATCATCATGCAGATCCTCACGACGGTGGTGCCGTCGTTCGAGGCCATGAAGAAGGAGGGCGAGGCCGGCCGCAAGAAGATCAATCAGTACACACGCTACGGCACGGTGTTCCTGGCCGCTCTGCAGGGTTACGGCATCGCCGTCGGGCTGGAAGCGCAGAACGCCCAGATCGACGGCGCTACCCGTGCCGTGGTCACCGAGGTCGGGCTCTATTTCCGCTTCGTGACGGTCATCACGCTGACCGGCGGCACGATGTTCCTGATGTGGCTGGGCGAGCAGATCACGGCCCGCGGCGTCGGCAACGGCATCTCGCTGATCATCTTCGCCGGCATCGTCGCGGCGATGCCCGGCGCGCTGGTGCAGACCCTGGAGCTGGGCCGCACCGGGGCGCTGTCGGCCCTGTTCATCATCGGGCTTACGGTCGGCGCCGTGGCGGTGGTGGCCTTCACTGTCTTCGTCGAGCTCTCGCAGCGGCGCATCCTGGTCCAGTACCCCAAGCGGTTTACCGGCTACGGCTCGCAGGTCACCACCAACTACCTGCCGCTGAAGATCAACACGGCCGGCGTCATCCCGCCGATCTTCGCCTCCTCGCTGCTGCTGTTCCCGGCCACGATCGCCGGCTTCCAGGGCGGCCAGTCGGCCGACTGGATGCAGTGGATCGCCACCCACCTCGGCCACGGCCGGCCGCTCTACCTGCTGACCTACATCGGCCTGATCATGTTCTTCTGCTTCTTCTACACGACGGTCGTGTTCCAGCCGACCGAGACGGCAGAGAACCTCAAGAAGTACGGCGGCTTCCTGCCCGGCATCCGTCCCGGCAAGAACACGGCCGACTATCTGGAATACGTGCTGACGCGCATTACCGTGATCGGCGCGCTCTACCTGGCGGCGGTGTGCATCCTGCCGGAGCTGCTGATCTCGCGCGGCGGCGTGCCGTTCTATTTCGGCGGCACCAGCCTGCTGATCGTCGTTTCGGTGACCCTGGACACGATCAACCAGGTCCAGTCGCACCTCATGGCCTATCAGTACGGGGATCTGATCGGCCAGGCACGGCTCAAAGGGGGCAAGGGAGGACGATGAAGCTGATCCTGTTGGGGCCGCCGGGCGCCGGGAAGGGGACCCAGGCACGGCGGCTGGAGGAGCAGTTCGGCCTGCGCCAGCTCTCGACCGGCGACATGCTGCGCGCCGCGGTCGCCGCTGGCACCGAGCTGGGCAGGCGCGCCAAGGACATCATGGCCCGCGGCGACCTGGTGCCGGACGATCTGGTGGTGAGCCTGCTGCTGGAGCGGATCAGGCAGCCGGACTGCGCCAGGGGCTTCGTGCTCGACGGCTTCCCGCGCACCGTGGCCCAGGCCGAGGCGCTCGACCGGGCGCTCGAGGCGCAGGGCGTGAAGATCGACCGCATCGTGGCCCTGACGGTCGACGAGAAGGCGCTGTTCGACCGCATCGACGGCCGGGCCCGCGAGGCGCAGGCGTCGGGCCAGCCGCTGCGGCCGGACGACAACCCGGAGACGCTCAAGCAGCGCATCCGCGTCTACAACGAGCAGACCGCGCCGATCCTGCCCTACTACGAAAATGCAGGCCGCCTGCAATGGATCGACGGCATGGCACCAATCGACGAGGTCTACCGTCAGCTGACGCAAGCGCTTGGAAAAGCTTGACAAAACCCGGGAATTGACTCGGAGGGCGCGATTCATATAATCGCCCGCCTTCCGGAGCGCCTCGGGCGTTGTCTCCAGGGCGTTTAGTGCGTCTTAAGCACTTGAAGGAGCAAGGAAATTGGCTCGTATCGCCGGTGTCAACATTCCCACCGCCAAGCGCGTCGTGATCGCGCTACAGTATATACACGGGATCGGTCCCACTAAGGCCGGTGAAATCTGTGAGAAAGTCGGGATCACCTCGGATCGTCGCGTCAGCTCGCTGAGCGACGAGGAGGTGCTGCATATCCGCGAGGCCATCGACCGCGACTATGTCGTGGAAGGCGACCTGCGGCGCGAAGTCACCATGAACATCAAGCGGCTGATGGATCTCGGCTGCTATCGCGGCCTGCGGCATCGCCGGGGCCTGCCGGTCCGGGGTCAGCGTACCCATACCAACGCGCGTACGCGTAAGGGTCCGGCAAAGCCGATCGCCGGCAAGAAAAAAGCTGTCTGATCCCCAGAGGATAGGAAAGACGACACATGGGCAAAGCTCCCGCCGCGGCGGGCACAGCGGGCGCCGCGCGTCCGCGCCGCCGCGAACGCAAGAACATCACGTCGGGCGTCGCCCACGTGAACGCCTCGTTCAACAACACGATCATCACCATCACCGACGTGCAGGGCAACACCATCGCCTGGTCGTCGTCGGGGGCGCAGGGCTTCAAGGGCTCGCGCAAGTCGACGCCGTTCGCGGCGCAGATGGCGGCCGAGGATGCCGGCCGCAAGGCGATGGATCACGGCATGCGCACGCTCGAGATCGAGGTGCGCGGCCCGGGCTCCGGCCGCGAGTCGGCGCTGCGGGCGTTGCAGGCCGTGGGGCTGAGCGTAACGGCGATCCGCGACGTGACGCCGATCCCGCACAACGGCTGTCGGCCGCCCAAGCGACGGCGCGTCTGACGTTCAACCTGGTGCGCCGGCGCAAGCCGGTGGTGCCCGACGGTTTCAAACCGCGACGCTCTGCGGCGTCGCGGTGTTCGACGTAGAGGGGGCCGCAAGGCCCGCCGGAGCCAGTTGCTCCCAACCCGATCTCGAGAGGTATCCCCCGTGCTGCAGAAGAATTGGGAAGAGCTGATCAAGCCGACCAAGCTGCAGATCGAAGCAGGCGCCGACCCGGCGCGGCATGCGACGCTGGTCGCAGAACCGCTGGAACGTGGCTTCGGCCTGACGCTCGGCAACGCGCTGCGTCGCATCCTGCTGTCGTCCCTGCAGGGCGCCGCAGTGACGTCGATCAAGATCGATGGCGTGCTGCACGAGTTCTCCTCCATCCCCGGCGTCCGTGAGGATGTGGTCGACATCGTGCTCAACATCAAGTCGATGGCGGTCAAGATGCAGTCCGACCGCCCGCATCGCCTGGTGCTGCGCGCCAGCGGCCCGGGCGAGGTGACCGCCGGCATGATCGAGACCACGGGCGACATCCAGATCATGGATCCCAAGCTCGTGATCTGCACGCTCGACGACGGCGCGTCGCTGCACATGGAGCTCACCGTCTCGACCGGCAAGGGTTACGTGCCGGCCACGGCCAACCGCCCGGCCGACGCGCCGATCGGCCTGATCCCGGTCGACGCCCTGTTCAGCCCGGTGAAGAAGGTCTCGTACAAGATCGACAACAGCCGCGTCGGCCAGGTCACCGACTACGACAAGCTGGCGATGACGCTCGAGACCGACGGCACGGTGAACCCCGAGGACGCCGTCGCCCTGGCCGCGCGCATCCTGCAGGACCAGCTGCGCCTGTTCGTGAACTTCGAGGAGCCGCAGCAGGCGCGTCCGGTCGAGGCCGCCGACGAGCTGCCGTTCAACCGCAACCTGCTGCGCAAGGTCGACGAGCTCGAGCTCTCGGTGCGCTCGGCCAACTGCCTGAAGAACGACAACATCATCTACATCGGCGATCTGGTGCAGAAGACCGAAGCCGAGATGCTGCGCACGCCGAACTTCGGCCGCAAGTCGCTCAACGAGATCAAGGAAGTGCTGGCCCAGATGGGCCTCCATCTC
>Ga0187894_10004530_pt1 | contig 14834 bp, 8 predicted proteins | sample GBC1701081metaG_FD_136650 | JGI IMG/M metagenome (GOLD analysis project Ga0187894, IMG submission 136650) | White microbial mat communities from a lava cave in the Kipuka Kanohina Cave System on the Island of Hawaii, USA - GBC170108-1 metaG ...
CGACGTATTCTTCGAATCCACCCAGACTTTCACGCTGTTCTGGTTGTCTTCCACCGTGACCAGCACGGCGTCACCATGAGCGGCCAGCGCGCGGATGGCGGCAACCAGGTCAAGCTCATTCTTGTCGCCGGAGAGCAACGCTTCCACGACGGTCATCGGGATTTTCACGTCCACGCGCTCGCTGCGCGCCGGACGCTTTTCCCCGTCCTTGCCCAGGCGCTCCCCGCGGTCTTCCTTCACCTTCACCAGCAGGTAGCCGGCCTCCTTCACCACGCGCACGGTCTGTTCCTTGCTCTCGACGGTCACGAACTCGCCGTCCCTGGTGGATTTCACGGCGTTCAGCACAGCGCGAACGTCCACGCCATCCACATTGAACTCGTTGATGCGCACTTTGCCGGCGTGCAGCTTGTGTTTGTTGATGGCCGGCAGCACGGCCTCTGCCAGCGATAGCGGGACATTGACGCGCACGGTTTCGCCCTTGGCGTCATGGCTCACCACGCTGACATGCAGCCACTTTTCGCTGGTCGCTGCGCTGCCAGCGCTTTGACCGCCGGCCAGCACTGCCGCCGTGCCCAGTCCCAGGGCCAGCGCGGCTACGGCCGCCAGCACGATCGCCTGTCTCTTCACAATTGCCTCCTTGCCGGGTGTTGGCCCTTCCGGCTGGTGTCATGTACGACGGTGCAACAACAAATGTTCCGTCGGAAGGGGGCTGGGGCGAATCGGACTGCCCGGCAAAGCCTAGGGCTTCCGCTTGAAGAACAGCGCGCCGAGGGGAGGGAGCGTGAGCTTGAGGGAGTGCTCCTTGCCCAGCCAGGGAATCGGCTCGGAGAGCACGCCGCCGACGTTGCCCACGTTGCTGCCGCCGTAAATGGCGGCGTCGGTGTTGAGGATTTCCTCGTAGAACCCGGCCTGGGGGACGGCCACGCGGTAGTCGGTGCGCACCACCGGCGTGAAGTTGTACACGGCCAGGACGAAGCCCCTGCCGTTTTTCGCGCGGCGGATGAACGAGAGGGTGCTGGCATCGGCGTCATTGCAGTCCATCCACTCAAATCCAAGCCACTCGAAGTCCACTTCATGGAGTGAGGGCTCGCTCGTGTACAGCCGGTTTAAATCGCCCACCAGCCGCTGCACGCCGCGGTGTGTCGGAAAGTCCAGCAGCATCCAGTCGAGCTGCGTGTCGTGGTTCCACTCGGTCCATTGCGCCAGCTCGCCGCCCATGAACAGCATCTTCTTTCCCGGGTGCCCGTATTGATAGGCATAGAGCAGGCGCAGGCTGGCAAACATCTGCCACATATCGCCGGGCATCTTGGCCAGCATGGAACGTTTCAGGTGAACAACTTCGTCGTGGGAAAACGGCAGGACGAAGTTCTCGCTGAACGCGTAGAGCATGGAAAACGTCAGTTTGGTGTGGTGGAACTTGCGGAAGACCGGATCTTTCGCGAAGAAGTCCAGCGTGTCGTGCATCCAGCCCATGTTCCATTTCAGGCTGAAGCCCAGGCCGCCCAGGTAGGTCGGCCGCGACACCATGGGCCATGACGTGGATTCTTCGGCAATGGTCAGCACGCCGGGATGCCGCGCGTGAACCACTTCATTCATCCGGCGCAGGAAGGCGATGGCCTCCAGATTCTCGCGTCCGCCGAACTGGTTCGGCAGCCATTCGCCTGGTTTGCGGGAGTAGTCGAGATACAGCATGGATGCCACGGCATCCACGCGCAGGCCGTCGGCGTGGTACTTGTCCAGCCAGAACAGCGCGTTGGCGATCAGATAGTTCTGCACTTCCGTGCGGCCGTAATTGAAAACCAGGGTGCCCCAGTCCGGATGCGCGCCCCTGCGCGGGTCAGCGTGGTTGTAAAGGTGCGTGCCGTCAAAAAATGCCAGCCCATGCGCGTCGCGCGGGAAATGCGCCGGCGTCCAGTCCAGAATCACGCCGATATTCGCGGCATGGCACTGGTCAATGAAATACATCAAGTCGGTGGGCGAGCCGAAGCGGCTGGTGGCGGCAAAGTAGCCCACGGTCTGATAGCCCCACGAGCCGTCGTAGGGAAACTCCATCACCGGCAGCAGCTCGATATGCGTGTAGCCCAGTTGCTTCACGTAGGGGATCAGCTCCGCGGCCAGCTCACGATAGGACTTGTAGCTCTTCCCGTTGCGCTTCCATGAGGCCGCATGCACTTCGTAGATCGAGATGGGCGAAGCCAGCCAGTTCTGCCGCTCGCGGGAATCCACCCAGGCATCGTCGTTCCACTTGTACCGGTCAATGTTGCACACCACCGACCCGGTGGCCGGGCGGAACTCCCCGGCAAATCCATACGGATCGGATTTGAGCACCGGCCCGAGTGCGGTGAGAATCTCGAATTTGTAAATGGCGCCCTCACCCACGCCGGGAAGAAATATCTCCCACACGCCGCTCGAGCCGAGCATGCGCATGGGGTGCACGCGGCCGTCCCACTGGTTGAAGTCGCCCACCACGCTGACGCGGCGTGCGTTGGGAGCCCACACGGCAAAGCCGGTGCCGCCCACGCCGTTCACTTCCACCACGTGCGCCCCGAGCTTTTCGTATTTCTCGTAATGCGTGCCTTCGCCCATCAGGTACAAATCGAAATCGGAAAGCAGGGGAGGGAACGAATAAGGATCGTGGATTTCGGCGGATTGGCCCCGGTCAAAAACGATGTGCAGCCGGTACGGCGGAACAGGTGCATCCCCGGGGAGGAGCCGCGTGGCTTCGAAGAAACCTTCATCGTGAATGCGCATGGCCGGCAGGCTGGCGGGATCGCCCTCAAAGGCTACGCTCACCTGGCGGGCGCGGGGATGCCACACGCGGATGGCCAGGGTGCGCGCATCGCCTTCGCCAATAATGTGCGCGCCGAGGACGTGATGCGGGTCGCGGTGCTCGCCGCGAACCACCTCCTCGACCTCAACGGGCGGCGCCGTCGGACGCGCCGCCGGCGCGACATCCTCTGGTTTCCTGCGGGTGGGCAAGTTGCTCCTCAGCGGGATGACCGGTTCATTCTACTTGCCGCAAGCCGCAGGCGATAGGGCGAGGCGCGGCAGGTGTGCGCAACGGCGGGTGTGAGCCCCGGGACCTGGGGGTGAGTCGAGGCCGGCAACACCCAGAAGAGAGTCAGGACGATTGCTTCGCCATGCGGAGAATGGCTGCCAGGCTGCGTTCTACGTCGTCTTCGGTGGTGGCCCAATCCGATACACTGATGCGCATCGCGGTATGTCCCTGCCACTCCGTCCCGCCGCACCAGCACGTCCCTTCCTGCTGCACGGCGGCGATCACCGATCGAGTCTTTTCCGGCCTTCCGAAGCTGACCATCACCTGGTTCAGCACCACATCATTCAGCACCGCATAGCCCGCCGCGCGCAAGCCTTCAGAAAACCGCACAGCGTGACGGCAGCAGCGTTCAACCAGCTCAATCACGCCCGCGCGGCCCAGGCTGCGCAGCGCCGCCCACACTTCCACGCCGCGCGGCCAGCGCGAAGACTCCGGCGTGAAATGCGCCGGCTCGCGCGCATCACCGGAAATCAGATAGGGCGCGGTGACGGACATGGCCGCGCGAAGCGCTTCCCCGTCACGCACGAAAACAAGGCCGCTGTCGTACCCGGCATTCAGCCACTTGTGCGCGTCGGCGCCCCATGAGTCCGCGTTCATCAGGCCGCGCGTCAGATGCGCGCGCGCGGGCGATGCCGCCGCCCACATTCCGAACGCCGCATCCACGTGCACCCACGCCCCGGCTTCGCGGGCGCGAGCGCAGGCCTCTTCGAACGGATCGAATGCACCGGTATTCACGTTGCCGGCCTGCAGGATCAGCAGGGAGCCGTCGCCCAGCGCCGGGATTTTCTCGGCCCGCAGGCGGCCCTGGCCATCGGCCGGAATGCGCGTCACGCGCTCGCGGCCGAAACCGGCCATCATCAGCGCCTTCAGGATGGAGACGTGGACCTCCTCTCCCACATACACAGCGATTTCCGGCGCGCCAAAAAGGCCGCGCTGCTCCACATCCCATCCCGCGCGTCGCAGCAACGCGTGGCGGGCGGCGCACAAGGCGGCAAAGTTGGCCATGGTGGCGCAGGTAACGAATCCGCCGCCGCACCCCGCAGGCAGTCCCAGCAGATCCTGCAGCCACGCCAGCGCGATATCTTCCAGCTTTGCGGCAATGGGAGACATCACCCGCAGCGCCGCATTTTGATTCCAGGTGGCCGCCAGCCACTTTGCCGCCAGTGCCGCGGGCAGCACGCCGCCGTTGACGAAGCCGAAATACCTTCCAGCCGTGGAGACTGTCGCCGCCGGGGAACCTGCTTCATCGAGCAGTCGCAGGACATCGGCCGGCGCGCTGGGCTGCTCCGGCAGCGGACCATCCAGGTGGCCCAGTGCATCTCGCGCCGCCTGGGACGGAGCGATGCTCCGTGCGGCGGCCGCTTCCGCATAGTGGCTAGCGCGGGCCGCAGCATCGGCCAGCAGAGGAGCCAGACTCGAGCCAACCGTAACCACCCGCACTTTTCCGGACACAGTGACCTCCAGCGCGCGGGATTCGCGCACACGCTATTCACACCTATATCTGAGCTTCCTGCTACAGGCAATTTGGCTGGGCCGGGCAAGGCGCACCATGCAAATTGGACTGTTCTATCAGGACTCCGGAACGCGGGTCAGGCAACAGGCGGGCGTAAAAGACGGCGGACGGCAGGCATTCGCTTGGGGGGCTCTAATACTTCCCGCCGTCCGCGTGCTTGGTATCCGGTCGCCCCATCCCAGGCTTCCGGAAGCCAACCCTCAGTAGCTGCAAATCTGAGGATGGCAGATTAGACCGCGCGTCGCTGCAGCCGGAATTAGGAAAAGTACGGGTTTTTTGTCGGTACGTACGCGGCCCAAACAGCCCCATAGCCAAATATGCAATTGTCCCTGTATGTAACCGACCATTCATGTAGGACGCGTCCGAAGGCTTGCGGCAACTGCGGCCCGCACGAAAGCGAGCGCCAGCGAACAAAAAGGGAACTCGCACCCTGGGAGCCGTCAGTAAGACGCCCCACACCCGCCAGGCCTGGGCCTGTTGCAGTAGTCTTGCGGCGCCGTTCACGCTACTCTCGCACCATGCAACTGGATTGGGTCACCGTCGCCACCTTCTTCTCCCACGCCGAAGCCCTGTTGGCGCGCACGCGCCTGGAATCCAGCGGCATCGAGTGCTTCCTGAAGGATGAGCATCTGAATCGAATTCACGCGCTGGCCGCACCCGCCATCGGAGGAATCAAGCTTCAGGTACCAGACGCGGACGCGGCCCAGGCTCGCGACATCCTGGAGAACTGGCCGAGCCGCCCCTACATTGTGGAACCCGAATCCTGAGCCCGAATTCACCTCCGTGCGCCCGGACGTGGCCGCCCGCCCGTGTTTCTTCCGCCGGTGAAAATCCGATGAATTCCCTTTTCAGAGCCGAGAATCCCCGCTATATTCCCTACCTGCTTGCATGGCACGAGTTCGCGGTTTCGTGCATCACCGGGGGGACGCCCGTCGGCGTGCGGGCACGGAGATCCGCGTCACTTGAGACTTGTTGCTTGTTCCGAATGTTTGCCCGCCCGGCCTTTTGCGCGGGCGAGAGCCGCGCTTCTGGCTCGGCTGTTGCTGCTTGCCGCGGCGTTTGCGTGCACGACGGTTGTCGCGCAACCGGCGCCGGACGACGCCGGCGGCGTGCTCGCCAGCGGCACGGTCTCCGGCCCGACGGCCACGGACACAGCGCGGGAGCCCAGGCCGGCTGAGTCCCCCTGGCGAACCGCTTGCCGCCTGCCAAAAGACAGCGCGCTTGCCCCCAGGCTCTCGCCCTGCGGCCCGCCCGTTCCCGTTCTGACCGAGGATACACAGTTGCGCGTGTTGCTTGGCTCGACGACTTCGAGCAGCCCGGTGCGACCCGCTGTGCAGCCAAAAAAGGAAAACGTACAGTGGGGCAGCGTACTAATGCAATCGGGACTGTTTCTGGGAATCCAGCACACCATTCGCATCGTCCGTGAACCCGGCACCAGCAGCCGCCTGACCGGGCCGTTCTGGAAGGATTACGCGGAATCGGTGGGCGGCCTGGGTGGCTGGGGGGATGGCGACTCCTTCGCCATCAACTACATTGCCCATCCGCTGCAAGGCGCCATCACCGGCCACATCTGGATCCAGAACGATCTGAAGTATCGTGACCTGCGTTTCAATGAGTCGAAGCAATACTGGACCGGCCGCTGGCGGGCCATGGGCTGGGCCGCCCTGATGAGCACGCAGTTCGAAATTGGACCCATCAGTGAAGCCTCGCTCGGCAACGTCGGCCAGTGGAACAAGGACTGCACCAAGAAGAACTGCGGCATGGGCTGGACGGATATCGTGGTGACTCCGGTGTTCGGCGCGGCCACCATGGTCGGCGAAGACGCGCTGGACTACTACGTGATTCGCAAGCTGGAAAAAAAGACGTCGAACAGGTTCCTGCAGGCCATGATCCGCGGCATCATGAACCCCAGCCGCAGCGTGGCCAACGCCATGCGCTTCAAGTATCCGTGGCACCGTGACGACCGCCCGATGCCCTGGGCCCGTCCGGAGATCGTGGTGCGCCGGCCCGGCGCGACTTCGACCTCCGGCAGCGCCACCAACCGGTAGCCATCCCGGACCCCGCACGCTCCCGCCATCGAGTACTGCCAGCGCGCTTGCTCGGAGCCGAAAAGAACAGTAACCTGCCCGCGCTATGAACAGACCACTGGCTCGTCGCACTGTGTTCACTCTTTCCGTGTGTCTCAGCGTGCTGCTGGCCGGTGTGGCGGCATCGCAGGCGCCGCATCCGGCTCCGGCGCGCTCGCTGCAGGAAGCGATTGGGCGGGCGCGCGCCGCGGTGCAGGCCAACTTCGCGCCGAAAGTTCCCGGCCTCTCCGTTGCCGCGGCGATTGACGGAAAAGTGGTGTGGTCGGAAGGGTTCGGCTTTGCCGACGTGGAAGCCAAGAAGGCGGTCACGCCGCAGACGATGTTCCGCATCGGCAGCATCTCCAAATCAGTGACCGCCGCTGCTCTCATGAAGCTGGTCGAGCAGGGCAAGCTGGACCTGGACGCGGATATTCACGTGTACGTTCCCGACTATCCGGACAAAGGCGCAAAAATCACCACGCGCCAACTGGCCGGACACCTGGCCGGCATCCGCCACTACCAGGGCGATGAGTTCGCCATGAACAAGCCCTTCGCCACGGTGCGCGACGGCTTGAGGATTTTCGAGAACGACCCGCTGCTCGCCCCGCCCGGCGAAAAATACTCGTACTCGACATACGGCTGGAGCGTCATCAGCGCGGTGATGGAAGGCGCGGCGAAAGAGGACTTCCTGAAGATTATGCAGCGCGAGGTATTCGATGCGCTGAAAATGAAGAGCACCGTGGCGGATCGCGCCGGAGCGAGCGTGCCGGAACGCACCCGTTTTTACGAAGTGCGGCAGAATGGCGCATTCGAAGTCTCTGCTGCCGTGGACAACAGCTACAAATGGGCCGGCGGCGGGCTTCTCTCCACGCCGGAAGACCTGGTGCGATTCGGCAATGCGCACCTGCGCCCCGGATTCCTGAAGCAGGCGTCGCTCGATGTGCTGTTCACCTCGCAGAAAACCAGCGACGGCAAAGAGACCGGCTACGGCATCGGCTGGGGCGTGAGCCAGGACTCCGGCGGGCACGCCATCTGGAGCCACACCGGCGGCTCGATGGGCGGCACTTCGGCGCTGGTGATTCATCCGCAGTCGCGCGTTGTCGTGGCCATGACCTCCAACTGCAGCCGCTCGCCGTTTGACAAAAACAATCGGGAAGCGCTGGCGGAGATTTTTGCCGCGTTCGCCGCAGTGAAATAGTTCCGCTCCCGCTCCTGCGCGGTCTGCGCCTGCGGGGTTTCTGCCATGCGTTTGCCTTCCGGAGTTGCTCGTGGCTTCATTCTCCGCTCGTGATATATTCCGCGCCGGGTTCGGCCGGGAGCGAAAGATGAAGTTCGCCAGAATTGCTGCGGTGTTGCTTGCCATGGGGTTGGTCATGGATGGTGCATTCCAGGATCTGGAAGCGCAGGATCGCGCCTATGCGCGCTCGATGGTCATTACGCGCAGCGGCATTGTGGCCGCCGAGCAGCCGTTGGCCGCCCAGGCCGGCGCAATCATGCTGGCGCAGGGCGGCAACGCCATTGACGCCGCCGTGGCCGCCAACGCCGCCATGTGCTTGATGGCGCCGATGAGCAACGGCATCGGCGGCGACCTGTTCGCCATCGTGTACGAAGCCCGCAGCGGCAAGCTCTACGGGCTCAACGCCAGCGGCTGGGCGGCCCAGGCGCAAACCAGCGCGCTGCTGCGCAGCAAAGGCATCACGGAAATGCCGCAGCGCGGCGTCTGGACGGTCACCGTGCCGGGCGCGGTGGATGGCTGGTCGAAACTGCTGGAGCGATTCGGACGCAAGAAACTGGCCGACGTGCTGGCCACGCCCATCCATTACGCCGAAGAGGGTTTCCCGGTCACCGAGTGGGTGGCCGGATTGTGGTCTGCCAACGAATCGCTGCTGAAGCGCGACGCCAACGCCACGCGGGTCTTTTTGCCCAACGGCCATCCACCCAGGGTGGGCGAGATGTTTCGCAATCCGGAGCTGGCCTGGACCTACAAGCAGATCGCCGCCGGCGGGCGTGACGCGTACTACAAAGGCGAAATCGCAAAGCACATCGTGGAAACCGTGAAGCGCAACGGCGGCGTGATGGAACCCGCCGATCTCGCCGAGTTTTCCTCCGAATGGGTTGAGCCGATTTCCACCGATTACCGCGGCTGGAAAGTGTATGAGATTCCGCCCAACGGGCAGGGCATCGCCGTGCTGATGATGCTCAACATCGCCGAGAATTTTCCCATCAAGGAATATGGCCACAATTCCGCCAAAGCCCTGCACACGCTGATTGAGGCGAAAAAGCTGGCCTATGCGGACATGCTGCGCTACGTGGCAGACCAGCGCTTCGCCGAAGTTCCCGTGGCGGGTATGCTCTCCAAGGACTTCGCGAAAGAGCGCGCGAAGCTGATTGACGCGGCCAAGGCCAATTGCAGCGTTCCGGCAGGCGCCCCGCCCGGCCACGGCGGCGACACCATTTATCTGAGTGCCGTGGACAGCGCCGGCAACATGATTTCGTTGATCCAGAGCAACTATTCCAACTTCGGCTCGGGCCTTGTGGCGGACGCGGTGGGCTTCGCGCTGCAGAACCGCGGCGGACTGTTTTCGCTGGAAGCGGGCTCGCCCAACGAGCTGGCCGGCCGCAAGCGTCCGCTGCACACCATCATTCCCGCGTTCATGGAAAAGGGCGATGTGCGCATCGCCTTCGGCATTATGGGCGGATGGAACCAGTCACAGGCCCACGCCCAGTACGTTTCCAACATCGTGGACCACGGCATGAACATTCAGGCAGCGATGGAAGCGGCGCGCTTCACCAAGGAGACGTTTCCCGGTTGCGACGTGCAGATGGAGTCGCGCGTCCCTGCCGCCGCGCGCGAAGAACTCACCCGGCTGGGTCACCAGATTCGAGTGCGCGGCGAATACTCGAACGTCTTTGGCGGCGGCCAGGCCGTGCTGCGCGACTTTGCGGCTAAGATGAACTACGGCGCATCCGACCCGCGCAAAGACGGCGCCGCCATGCCCGAGCCACCGAAGTAAGCTCAGCATCCACGACTAACGCACCGGGCAGGACATGCCGCTGAAGAAGCCCGGGCGGAAGATAAACGGCGCGCCCGCCGTATCCACGTCAAAAACAATGCGTACCGGCGGGCCTCCGGCCAGGCGCAGCGGCTGGTTGGTGCGGCCGCTGGTGGGCATGCGTTCAATGCGGTAGCCGTTGCCCAGCGGAGTGAGCTTGTCCGCGTCGGTCAGGAACTGCACCATGGCCCACGGCCCTTCGTAGGTGCCCAGAGTGTAGTCGGCGCCGCCGGGAACTTTCAGCGAGAGCGTCACCCGCTGATCGCCCTGTCCGGGCCAGACGAAGTTCATCGGCTGGGGCACACCGATGCCGGAGCTGTGGGTCTGCCCGTTCACGGTTACGCCCACGCCTTGCACGCCCTCGATGATCGTTGGCCGCAGGGTGAAGCTGTAGCGCATGGCCGGTGAATTGGCCGGGTACAGCGCGCGCTGAATGGCCATGGCGCCATTGAAGAACGGCACGAACCCGGCCGGGAAGCGCATCGGCTTGGTGGGATTCACCACATATGTGGTTCCCTGCAGGATGAGCGCATCCTTCAGGTTCTGCTCGTAGAACTGCGAGAGAATCCCCGCCGTGGGCTGGAAAAACGCGCCCACTTCTTCAATCGAAGCCTGCACTCTGGCCGTGGCGTTGAACGGGTACTTGGCGCGCAGGCGGTTGAAGGCCTCACACAGCGGCCCGCTGGCCGTGCCCGGCGTGACCACATTTTCCAGCTTGGCGATGGGTTCGAGCATCAGGCGCTCGAGCGTTTTGTCGAGCTTGGCTTCCTGATCCGGCTTGAGCGTGACGGTGACCTGCCGCGTGGCGGCCTTGGCCGGGACGGTGGATTGCAGGCACTGGGCCTTGGCCGCGTCTTTTTGTTCCGGCGGGGCGATGTTCACCTGCTCGAGACAGGCCTGCAGCGGCGCCAGGGCCTGCACGTACGCTGCGTTGGGCGGCTGCACGTACACGCCGGATATGAGGCAGGCCGCCGGCGCCAACTGCTGCACGGCCTGGAACGCCTTCTGAATCTCCGGATTATCTACGGAAGTGTTCGCCGAGGCCTCGCAGAACAGAATGATGAGCGGCGGCTGGTTCCCGGAGTGCTTCAGCAGTTTCTGCGACGCGTCCTGCATGGAGCTGTAACCGAACACGGTGGTGCCGGTAATCACTTCGCGCCACAGCTTGATGAAATCGGCCTGATACATGGCTTTCAAATCGGATTCCAGCTTGGGGAAGTCAATGCTGGCCGCGGCCTGCGGGCCCAGCACCCACTCCTCGCCGCCGATGTAGTCCTTGGGATTCTTGAACGCGTTCTGCATGAAGGCGTAGCCATCCTTCAGGAACGCGCCTTCCACTTCCACCCCGTTGCTGACCGCGCTGGCGCCGTCCGGGTATTTCTTGTTGAAGATGAACGGTGGAATCTTCTTGGCCGCCGCGGCGCGCATGGCGCGATATACGCGTTCGGTGGCCGCGAATTTTGAAAGATAGTTGCGCGCGCGCTCGATGGCCGTGGCATCGGCCTCCGGGCTGAACGGATTCTTCACTTTCAATTCGTCCGCATAGAACTCAAACTGCGCCAATGCCAGCTTGCTGCGGTCGTCGGTCAGGCCGCGTCCGCCGGGCCAGTATTTCTGCAGCGCCGGCGCCAGCCACTCGCGGGTGCTCTTATCGGGATGCGAGGTGGTGATGAGGTAGGCCTTGAGCTGCTCGTAAATCGGGAAATACTCATCGTTCGGGCCGGGCGCGCCGGGAACCTTGGCGATGGCGTCATGCATGGCCGCCTGCGTCTGGCCGAACATGAGCTGGTGGAAACGGTTGAAGTAGGCGCGGCGCGCGTCCGGCTGGACCATTTCTCCGGCATAGAGGCCCCAGCGCATGTACCACGGCGCTCCCTCGCGATTCCACGCATTGAGCTGCACCACTTCCTGCCGCAGCGCGTCGAGCTTCTGCAGAGCTTCGAGCGTGGGCGGCTGGCTGGCGTCATAGGGAACCGCCGCCGCGGCCTTGGCCGCTTCGGTGACCCGGCTTTCCATCCGGCGATTGCTGATGAAGGAAATCAGCCACAGGATGCTGAACACCACGCCGGCAATCGCCGCCAGGGTAAACAGGAACCGGCGCACGCCGCTCACCCGGGTGCTGGCGGAACTCGCGCCCATGGCCGACTGATCCTGCAGAATCACGTGGCTGAACAGGTGGCTGAGGAAGACGTGTTGCGAGACTTCACGCATTTCACCGCCGCCACCGCCGCCGGAGCGCGCGGCCAGTTCCGCTTCCAGCAGCTTTTGCGCGTCGCCCATGCTCATCATGCGCGTGGCGCTTTCCGCGCCACCGCCCTGGAAGGGTGACTGGGCCACCATGGTCGCCGTGCTGGCGCCGGCTCCGGGCGCGGCCTGGAACACCTTGCGCATCCCGGTGAAGTAAAAGCCGCGGAGGAACGGCGCGGTGCGAAGCTGGCTGGGACGGCACAGGTCCACCATGAATTGCACGGCCAGGGAGCGAAGTTTGCGGAACTCCCGCGGGAATTCGTAAACGCCGGGCTGCGTCGCCGCGTCGCGCTCGCGGGAGAGCAGCGGCACGCGCCAGTCGCACAGCGAATGGAAGAGCGTGTTGAACGCCGTGCTCAGCCGCTTGGTTTCCTGCTCGGCGTACACGCCGGTGCCGGCCGCCGAGGAAAGTCCCAGCGTGGTGCCGAACACCTGCGTGGCCTCGTCCGCCTGCAACGGCCGTGCATATTCAGAAAAGAAGGGAACGCGGTCCGCGCGAGTGAAGACCACGTACACCGGAAAGCTGATGCCCAGAAGCTGCGAGATGTCTCCCAGTCGCTGCCGCAGGTTGCGGGCAATGCTGGCCACGGCATCCTGCGCGCCGCCCTTGGTGAACGCCTCACAATCAAAGCAAACCACGGCAGCGCGCGGCGCCTGCTGCTTGCGGCCGAACACCGAATGCAGGCTGGAGGGCGTGAGTTTCTTCACCAGCCGCGACCAGCGCTCCGGGTCCTTCTGCATGCGGCCGCCGGCTTCCGCGAATACGGTGCGGCGCGCCAGCCAGAAGTTCACGGCGCGGGTCGGAGCCACGCCGCCGTCCTGAAAGGCGTGGCCGGCCAGCAATTCCGGCTCGATGCCGCTGTAATGAATCGTCGAGGTCTTGCCCGAACCCGATTCGCCAATCAGGAAGATGGCCGGCAGGTTGCCGAGTGTGGCGCCTTTGCCGAGCCGCGAGCCGGCCAGTTGCTGCTGCGCTTCCTTGATGAGCAGGTCAACGTCTTCGGTGCCGCCGCCCGCGCCGCCCGCCGAAACCTTCTGGGTTGTTTCCGGGTCAAATCCGACGCCTGCGGGCGCCGAGGGCTGGCTGATGCCGCGCTGTGACGCGCCATACCACAGCAGTCCGCCAATGCCGAGTCCGCCGAGGGCCAGAATCGCGGCGCGCAGGAACAGGATGTCCGATGCGGTCTTGCTGATGGCCGGCGGCAGAAACCACATCAGAATCAGGATCAAAATGGCCAGTGCGGCGGCCACCCAGTATTCCCAGTAGATTTTCATTCCGCTTCTCCGAATGCGGATGCAAAACCGCGGCGCCGCGCCCGCGCGGCCCCGGCAAACTTACAGCGCGCGTCCCTGCGATGCCGCGGCGTTCAGTTCCCGTGTGCCCATGTTGAGAAGCAGCTTGAATCCGCCGAAGAGCAGCGCAGCCAGCAGCACGCAGGCAATCGCGGCCATCATCAGCCGCTTGACCCAGGGATCCTCTGCAGTGACCTTGATGACCTGTTGCGGCGGCGCCCAGTTTGGGGCCAGGTTCTGCGGGGTGCCGCGAATCCGGCGGATTTTCTCCAGCACGGCGTCCAGAATCGGACGAATGGCTTCGGGGCCCGCGCCCACGCCGTACGCTCCGCTGTACTTTCCGCGGAAACCGAGCATGGTGCACAGCGCATAGACTTCCAGCACGTCCGCCACATTGTTGGCATCCGGGCGGAGCGCCAGCTTTTCCACATTCTCAAAAAAAACTTCGCCGGCAATCAGGTGGCTGTACAGTTCCTGCTGCAGCAACTCGCGCGACCAGTCCGCAAAAACGGGATTCTGCGAGCCCTGCACCGATTCGTCGAGGAAGGCCACCATGGCGTAGGTGGCCAGGCGCGCGTCATCGAGTGAGTAGCCCTTCTGCACGGCGTCGTGCTCGGCGGACTTGAGCGCGCCCTTGATCTGCTGGCGGAAGACGTTGGCATCGTCCACGCGCTGCCGCCCGGAACGCAGGCGCACAATCGCCGTGAAGATCTCCTGGTAGACCAGCGCGAGGTTCTCGGTGAGCCGCCGCCCGCCGCTGGAGGGTGCGGCCGGAGCGATCACCGTGCCGCCGAACTGTGTGCCGCCGAATTGCGTTCCACCCATGTTCGTCTCCATTTCCCGCGCCGCGTGGAGTGTATCAGGAGTCAATAATGACCAGCAGTTCGATTTCCGGATTGGGCAGTTCACCGGGGACGTGCACGCCCACCTTGCGCGTTTCTACGATGTGCTCCCAGCACTTTCCTGTGCGGTTCACCCCGAAGTACTGGAAATCCACTTTCGGCGCGACGGCGGAAGGCGGAATCTGCAGATGGGTCAGGGTCATGCCGGGCAGCGCGGTCTTGACCAGGTCCGGCAGCAGGCGGCTCGAGCAGATCTTCACCGAGCGCGGCGTGCGCGTGATCAGTTCCAGCTCGCCGACGTCGGAGGCAATGGCGAAAATCCAGCGGGCCTTGCCGAGCACCCGCTGGTCGGTGATGTCGCCTTCGTACGCGTACCGGTCCACTTTCTTGAGCGGGATGGGGATGCAGTTGGTGGGAACCACCAACTCCAGGTGTTTGCGCAGGTGCCGGTCGAGCTCCTCGAAACAGACGTCGAGCTTCACGTGATCGTATTGCGGCAGGGACTGCACCTGCGAATCCAGGCCGAACGTGCACAGCGCGCCGCCGAGGCGCGACATTTCCAGGAAGAGCTGCTCGGGGTGCCCGCGCCGCGTGTAGTACAGGTGGCGCAGCGTGCTCAGGCTGGAGTTGATGGTATGGATGAACCAGAAGGCGGCCACTTCCTGCGAGGAAAAACCCGCGCGAAAACGTTCCGCGCCGCGCTGGGCGCGAAAAAGCGTGGTGCTCTTCTCGTCCATGATGTCAATCAGGCGGCGAACCATC
>Ga0187894_10004531_pt1 | contig 14833 bp, 16 predicted proteins | sample GBC1701081metaG_FD_136650 | JGI IMG/M metagenome (GOLD analysis project Ga0187894, IMG submission 136650) | White microbial mat communities from a lava cave in the Kipuka Kanohina Cave System on the Island of Hawaii, USA - GBC170108-1 metaG ...
AGCCAATCTGGACTCCCGACGGAGAGACAAAATTCGCGCTGACAATAGTTGACCCGCAAGCATCATCAGGAACATGGAACTTTGCAGGAAACGCGCTAGCAGTACACACAAAGAACTCAGAACCGTTCACAGCGACATATACAATAGTTGCAAGCCAATAACTTTCCCTTTCTTATTTTTGTATTAATTCTGGAAAATCCGTTTTTCATAATCTCAAATGACACAAGCGGATTACTTTAATCGGGAGACATCTGAATCCAAATAGATGTTTGAGCTGATTGTGTTTTTTACGGCATTTAAATACATTTTCGTGGAGGGGGGCGAGCAGGTGCTAGTGGGAATCGGGACTTTAAGGAAAATTGGAACCAGAGAAACCCTGAAGATAACGATTTTTGGCTTGGCAGTCGGCGTTGCACTCTACTTTGTTTTCCTAAAAGTGGCTGGATTTGTACCGGTTAACATACTTGAGATTGCCTTGGGACTAGGGCTGCTATTTTTCAGTTTTACAATGTTCAAAGAATTCTTTGAAGAAGAGATACACGATGACAAAACAAAGTACAGGGTAGGATACTTTTACGTTGCAATAATGGAGGCAGTGGAGAACTCTGTTGCATTGGCCACGTTTAGCCTGATAGAAATGACAAGTGCTTTGCTGGGTGCATTAATAGCTGTTATCTTACTTATGGCGCTTTTTTGGGTTGGGGCCACAAAAAACATACCACTACGGCTCACGAGGCTGATAGCCGGAATACTGCTTGCAAGTACGGCAGTGCCGCTAATAATTTACGGTCTTGGAATTCCATCACCAGAGATTTTGCACTGGCTTGTTCCACCACTGTCATGATAATCTTTGATAATGGTGATGATGAAAACCAAAGACAGAACGAAATGATAAACCTATAAAGGAGCTCCCTTGAATCGTCATTACACAGTGATACAATGGGGAAATTACTTGAAAAAGCACTAAAGGACGCACTACAGGAGAATAAATGCGTGTTGGGAGTAAAGCAAGTGCTGCAGTCAATCACGGACGCAAAACTAGTCATTATTTCAAAATCCGTTTCAGAAGAATCACTGGAAAAAATCCAAAACTCAAAGGGAGAAAAGGTGACAATGTTCCAGTTCGACGGTACTTCTGTCGCACTTGGAAGAGTGTGTGGTCAGCAGTTTAGAATATCTGCTGCATCATTGAACTCGATTCCAGAATCAAGCATCAAAGCAATAATAAAAGAATCAGAGTCACAATGAAAACACAACTAAGTTTAAATGAAACCCAAAAGGCTTGGAGATAATCATCAAAAATGCCACAAACAATCAAACTAACAACTGATCAAATGCGTTTAATCTCACTTTTTCAAAACGTCACCGGCGCATCGGCGCGTGATTGCGTGGAAGATGAAAAACAAAACCGTGTCATCTTCGTAGTAAATGAAGGAAAGATGGGCCTTGCAATAGGCAAGGGGGGTTCCCACATTAAAAACCTGCAAAATATCGTCAAGAAAAATGTTGAACTGGTGGAATATTCTGATGATCCGATCAATTTCCTCAAAAACATGCTAAACCCAAAGCTCGTATCTGACGTTAAACTTAACAAAAGACTTGATGGCTCAACCCAGGCAATAGTCATAGTCGACCCAAAAAAGAAAGGCATTGTTGTAGGACGCGAAGGCAGGAACGCCGAAAAGGCACGCCTCCTGGCAAAAAGATACTTTGAAATTACAAGCGTTTTAATTAACAGTCCTGAAAAAATTCTAGAGTGATAATATGGCAAAGTCTCCACTTGGTCTGTTTGCTGGTCGCGTACTGAAGACAAAACGAAAGCGACAGAGATGGCAAATCGGCGTATACAAGCGAAGAATGCTAGGCCTTGACAGAAAGGCAAACCCGTTGGGGGGATCTCCTCAAGCAAGGGGAATTGTACTTGAGAAAGTGGGAGTCGAGGCAAAGCAGCCAAACTCCGCGGTAAGAAAATGTGTCCGAGTCCAACTAATAAAAAACGGAAAAACAGTAACGGCATTCTTACCACGAGACGGCGCAATGAACTTTATTGACGAACACGACGAGGTACATGTAGAGGGAATGGGAGCATCAATGGGCGGAGCAATGGGAGATATTCCAGGTGTGAGATTCAAGGTTTTCAAAGTAAACGGCACCTCATTGCGAGAATTGGTGCGAGGAAGAAAGGAAAAACCAAGGCGATAAAAAAATGGCAGAGACTCAGAACTTGTTGTTGTTTAGAAAATGGGATCTCTCAGGTATTGAAATAAAGGATCCCGGACTAAAAACCGTAATCTCACTTAATAAAACTATAATGCCGCTTACCTTTGGACGCTCCTCGCTCAAGCGATTCAACAAGGCAGAGGTAAACGTAGTGGAAAGACTCGCAAACAAGCTGATGCACTTTGGTAAAAAATATGCAAAGAACACTGGAAGAATGGGCGGCAAAAAGGCCCGCACGCTCAACACGGTAAAGGCAGCACTTGAGATAATCCATCTAAAAACAGGCAAGAATCCAGTAGAAGTGCTGGTCCGGGCAATCGAGTATTCCGCACCAAACGAGGACACCACCAGAATTGTGTACGGCGGAACCGCGTACCATGTATCAGTTGACGTATCGCCATTGCGACGGGTTGACCTGGCTTTGCGATTTATCGCAGACGGAATAAAGGAATCATCATTTTCAAACCCAAAATCAATGGAAGAATATCTGGCAGAGCACCTCATCGCGGCAGCATCAAACGATGCAGCAGCTCCATCTGTCAAGAAAAAGAACGAGCTCGAAAGAGTAGCTCAAGCGTCAAGATAGAAAGTAGCCCGAGGCAGATTCGAACTGCCGTCTCGGCGTATCCTCTCGTTAGATCCAGAGCGCCGAATCCTTAACCTGAAAATCATTTGGCCGCTAGACTATCGGGCTACTGAAAAAATTCCGCAGGCCTTGGCATATAAAATTATTTTATTTGGTTCTAACCTCGCGAATGGCAGTAGAATAATCGCATTCTGCCTTTAGTCTCATATACGGGATCAGTCTGTAATGAATGGAATAAAGGTCTTTTTCCTTGTATAGGATATTTCTCTGCAGCAGGGATGCAAGGCCTCGTGAGGCGACTGTGATGGAGAATCCGAATTTCTGGCAGACCTCGTCCCTTTTTTTCTGATACTGCTGCAGCGTAAACGCAACGTCGTTGAGCTCAAGAATAAGTGGCCAAGCTATCTCCTTCCAGACAAATCTCCTGTTCTGTGTGCCAGATGCGTACTTGCCTTTCTCGCTCAACATTAATAGTCTTGAGAATTTGGATATATCTTGATTGTCGCACATTGAGGAATCGCTCAATCTTTTAGAAAAAAGCTGGCAGGTCGACCAGATACTCAAAGACTTTGTGCTCGGAAAAAGAACCGACGTAACGGACCACCCGGTCAAAGTAAAAGACGTGATATTTCACATCCCGTACCTGAAGGGAGAAAAAAAATTTATCCTATGGAAATGCTTCTGGCCTGACTGCCACAACTGCTGCGACAGACAGGGCAGGCTGCCTCTGACGGCTGATGACCTGATAGTTATAGGAAATGGACTAAAATATCAAAAGACATCTGACTTTGTAAAAAATGAAACCTTGATTGCAACATGGAAAGAGTCAGGCCCATCTGGAAACGAAATACTCATGACATCCGTGAACCTCAAGCGAAAAAAAGATGAAACCGAAGTAGACGACGGAACGCACATATCGTGCAGATTTCTGGACTCAAAGGGAGGGTGCTCGATGCATCCAAACCGGCCTGGTGTTTGCTATCTGTATCCGTTTTCCACGTGGCTTGAAAACGAGAAAGGTCACGCGCGCGTGCACTCGACCTTCCAGTTTACTGGTGACTGTCCTGGGTTTTATCTGGCAGAGTCGATTGATCCGATGAAAGAAGTCCTGCGTGATTATTCAAGTGTAATCTACGACTATAACATGAAATACACAAGGACAGTTAGAGAAGGATTAAGCACAGCAAGTTTTGTATGATCTTACCATGTGCATTTAGATTTTTCCATGCTAGTGGAATGCGAAATCAGAATGTGATCCGCAAGGCTTCGAATGCGAATTAATTTTCCGCAATGACCGCACTCTACTTCTAATTTGTCTGCGGCTTCCTCAGAAATGTCCACTCCCAAAACATCTTCTCTAAAGATGTCTAGCACAGGAGTATCTTTCGTAACATCGTACTCTGCTTCCAGATGTTGATCAGTCATTTGATATTATTGGTGAAACTGATTTGATAAGCATTGCCCTCCATTCCAAATCTGGAAAAAAGCGCTCTAACTAGTTGTTCAAAAAGTCCAACTTTTATTCTAATTGCGTTTTCTAGGCATAATTGCAGACAAAAACCAAACCGATTTTGTAATTTTGTGCTAAAAAATGAACAAAAGTTTGACAAACTGACATTCAGAGCAAATTTGGTTGTGTTTTCTTAGGCTTTTGCTACTTTCATAAGATCGCGCATATGAATTTCCATTCCAAAACGCTGCTCGTTTTTCTTCATGTACAGGAATATTGAAATGAGATCTGCTATGCTCTTTATCGCAGAAAAATCACCCTTCATTTTCTGTCTGATGAACTTGAGAACCTTTCCATAAATCGCAAAATATTCCAGAACCTCCTTTCTGTATTTCTCCCGATCATTGATATTTCTAACAAAAATATCCGCGCAGACCATGCTTGGTATGATCCCCTCACCAAGGAGCGGGTAAACAGTTCCAATGGATTCGCCAACTCCGACAACTTTTCCGTGATAGAACGGCTCACACATGTCAGGAGTTGCAAGTCTGATTGGCCTTCCGACAGTCTTTGTCACCTTGCCGCCGTATTTGGCAAAGAACTTGTCTGTTTCAGTTATGTGGTTTTTCTTATAATCCCCGGCTCCGATGTGCGCCATGTTGTCGTTTAGCGGGAAATACCAGAAATACCCAGTCATTCCTGGAAACGGTTTTACAAAAAAATCGTCTATTGGAATCTTCCCGTCATACTGAATCTTGTACTGGTATGTGGGGAGGTAAAAGTCCTTTTCAATTTTCGGTAGATAGCTCCTGTGGAATCCAGTACAATCTACGATCATATCGAATTCTTTTTCCAAATCCTCAAGCTTCGGGGCTGCTCCGTAGTGGATTTTGACTCCTCTTGCCATCTCCTTTATGAGGCCGATTTTATCAAACGTGACTAGGCCCTTTAGCTTTATGTCGAATTTCTGGCCGTTGTTCATGTCTATGTGCATGTCCTTTCCGTGATGAATTACAAAATCGTCGAAATTGATTCCAGACTTGGCGCATAACTCACTCATCTCGTTTTTTGACGTGCCCCACGCGCAAATCGAATCGTGGTTTTCCTCAGTCATGCGCTCAAAGCCAACTAACTCATGATCTTTTTTGAGACGAGAAATCAGGTACCCACCAGCAACCCCGACTCCAACTACAGCTATTTTCAATTCACTCTGAAATTTTCCCTAGTCTAATAAATAGACTTTTGTGCCTGTCACTCGATGAGCAAAGCCGGCTTGAATGGCCGAGCCATCTTCGCCTTGTTTTTCGGATCATATTTTGCAGGATCCGATTCCTCAAACGCCTCAAGCTCTACCCCAAACTCCTTTCTGATGAGTGCTGAGAGCTCTGATTTGATTACCTGGATCTCGTTTATCGGTTCGTTCTCTGCCCTTATCCTCCTCATTTCAACTGGCTCTGCTAGAACCGCGTTGATAGTTTTTTTGACAAAGTCTGGGTCCTTTTTGACATTTTCAGTCTCCTTATTTGCAATCAGATCCTTGATAATTGCGCCAATGTTTGTCTGACCCACGATAACATCTCTTGCTATTTTCTGGTATGCGTTTACTTTCCATCTGTCTGCCGTGTACAGGACAATCTTTTTCGGGGTGATCTTGGTCACTTTCAAAATGTTTTTGACGTCCTCAAGTACTGACCGGAGCAACTCCTCTACTTGGACTGACTTGGTGTCCTCCTGAGAGACCGATTCTGGCCAAGCTGATCCCGACACATGGCCTTGATTGCCGAGGCGCTCCCACATCTCTTCTGCAATGTGAGGCGCAAACGGACATAGCATCGCAACCCTCAGTGTGAGAATGTGGTGCAAAATCGCAGAGACGTCATTTCTCTGTTTTGCCTCTGCCCGCTTGAGGTACCATTGCAAGTCCGACTCGAAGGTGAAAAGTATGTGGTGCAGTGCCTCCCGCAATCGCATTTTTTCAAGCGCCGCAGTAGTCTGCCCGATCAGGTGCTGGAGCCTTGAAAGAATCCACCTGTCCTCTGACTCTTGACTTGAAATCTTGGCAGGCCTGTATCTTGCGCACTCGTCGTAAATGTTTTCAAGCTTGTTCTTGATTGTGTTAACTGAATCCAAGTTAAAGTCGGCATCCTGGAGAAGCTCGGCTGAAATTATTATTGCCAGCCTTATCGGGTCTGCACCGTACTGCTTAATTGCCTGTCTTAGCGGTATGATGTTTCCCATGGATTTGGACATTTTCTTTCCGTCCATGAGCACCGAGCCGTTTACCACTATCTGCCTTGGCCAATTCTCGTGCGGAAACAACGCTACATGGTTTAACACAAAAAATGTCAGGTGGTTTGGAACAAGATCCCTGCCAGAATGCCTTGCATCAACTGGATAAAAGTACGCAAAATCGGTACAAATTTTTTTCAACAAATCCTCTGGAATTTTGCAGTTAGACGAAATCTTGGCCGAATCGCCGCTGCCAAAAAACACATGATCAAAAAATTCGTCTGAGAGGCTTTCTGCAAAAAGCTCATTCGAGTTTACGTATTTTGCTAAAATGTAATACGCCATGTAAATCACGGAATCCGAAAGGCTTTCCACGATCCAGTCCTTGTCCCACGGGAGTGTGGTTCCAAGGCCGTGTTGTCTTGCGCACGCCCGTTCCCTTAACCAGCCTACGACATAGTTGAACTCTGTCCTGATCTCATTTGGAAGGATGCTCATCTCTTCAAAGCACTTGTTGGCTTTTTCTTTCCATGTTTTGTCGGAATAATTCAAAAACCACTGGTCATTAAGAATTTTCACGACGCATTCTGCACCACACCTACACCTGACAGGGCCGTTGTTGAGCTCAAGTAAAATGTCTGATTTTTTCTCCTTGTGTAGCCACTCCTTGATGGAATCCTTTGCCTCTGAGACCTTTAGGCCTGCAAATTCGCCTGTATTCTCCCTTAGTTTTCCACCGTAGAACTCTTTTGCATAGACATCCTTTGTGGCCTCTTCTAGTCGCGGATCATTCTGATCTTGGATTTTGAGCCTGTCTACGGCCTCTTTTGCGGGAATTTCTCCAAACCCCTCTGTCTTGATTATCGATATTGGCTTGATGTTTCTCGCAATTTCCTGAACTGGGCATTTTTCTTTCTTGATGTCTTCTAGTGCTTGGTAGTCAAACGGGGCATGTGCAGGAACCGACATCACCACCCCAGTTCCGTTGTCACTCTTGACAAAACTTGCGGGAAACACCGGCACGGATTTATCAAGGACACTCACCGACTTTCCGACAAGCTCCGAGCCATTAACTTCTCCAAGGGGAGAGATCTCCTTGTCAAGAAACTCTAGCTTTCTTGCGCACTCTGGACTGACTATCCAGGTTTCGTCGTCTACCTTTATTTTCTTGTACTTGACTGTAGGGTTTATCCAGAGGTTTGTTACACCAAAGATTGTCTCGGGTCTTAACGTGGCAGTCGGTACTATCATTCCGTCGTAGTGGAACTTGATCAAAATGTATTCTGTAAAGTCTGGTTCTACGTCGCCAAGCGTATCGTGCTGTGAAACAGGGTTCTGGTCCTTTGGACACCATCCGACGGGGTGGGATCCCTGCACCACTAGATTCAGCCCTTTTAGCTTGCGAAATTGCCACTCGATGAATTTCTTGTACACAGGATCTATTGTTGTAAATTCGCGTCTCCAGTCGATGGAATATCCCATCTCTATCATGCCGAGCTTTATCTCCTCGTGGAAATAATCAGCTATCTTGACTGGTTCTACGAATTCCTTAATTGTGTCCCTTGGAACGTGGTAAAGTTTCTCAAAATTCTCGATAAGCTCCTTATCACCTTCTTGGACTCGTTTTGCCATGCCGAGGATTGGCGTGCCGGTATAGTGGAATCCCATGGGAAAGAGCGTATTGTAGCCACGCATGCGCAAAAATCGAGCATGGACGTCTGCCAAAGTGTATGTTCTTCCATGCCCTATGTGCTGCGGCGAGTTTGGATAAGGGTACGCAACAGTGATGAATTTTTTTTCCCTTTGGTTTGGCTCTGTTTCAAATTCCTTTGACTGCTCCCACTTGGCTCTCCACTTTTGCTCTATCTTGTTCCAGTCTATCATGAGTTCACTGTCTTTTTGATTAATAATTCGGCGTGTTCTAATGCGTCTGTAAGCATTGCTGTGTCCTTTCCTCCTCCCTGCCCGAACCTTGCGTCACCGCCGCCTGAGCCTCCTAGCCTTGCAGATATTTCGCGTACCAGATCCCCTGCCTTGAATATCTTTGACGCGTGTTCTCCTGCAAAAACAATAATCCGAATTCCAGTGTCTTTGATTATCAGGGCACAGTATATTGTAAACGGGTTCTGTCTTATTGCCTCCTCGCCCACCGCAATGTGAAATTCCTCATCAAGATCCTCGTCTATTATATGATAAAATTTCACCGGACCAAAATCCCTTGCTGACTCGATTGCGTGTTTGGCGACAACGGTGTTTGTCCTTTTGATGAGATGCTTTTGTTTTTTCTTTGCTACATCAGAGTCTGTCATCGCATGTTCAAATGACTTGAGGAGCTTTTCCCTGTTTGATCCGAGTGCGCGTATTATTGTAGAGATGTCGCTGTGCTGCTTTTGGATATACTCAATTGCGGCTTCGCCTGACACAAATTCCAGTCTTACTACCCCGTCTTGGATTCTTTCTGACTTTGTAATCTTGATTAGACCGAGTTCACCAGTCCTCTTCACATGTGTTCCGCCGCAGGCCTCTACGTCAAAATCCTCGATCCTGACGATTCTTACCAATTTTACAGGCACAACACCACCCTGGTAAATCCTAAAGCCAAATGACTGCTCTGCCTGGCCCCTTTCGTATTCCTTGATTGTTATTGGAAGGTTTTTCTGGATTATCCCATTGGCAAAGCCTTCAATCTTGTGGACTTCTTCATCTGACAAGCTAGAATGGTGGGTGATGTCTATTCGCCCATAGTCTTTTTCCTTGAACGCAGAGTGCTGCCATACCCAAGAGCCAAGTACGTTTCTTGCAGATGAGTTCACCACATGAGTACTGGTGTGGTGTTTTGTTATTCCTTGGCGACGCGATTGGTCAACCTCGCAGTTTACCATGGTTCCCTCCTTTGGGGCTATACCGCTAATCTCATGTAGCACAACAGTGCCGTGCTTTGTAACATCTACTACATCAACTCCGTTTATCTTTCCGTGATCGGGCTCTTGTCCTCCACCCCTTGCATAAAACGACGTCTTGTCAAGTACTACAAACTTGTTTTTGAGCACCTTGATGACTTTGGCGTCAAACCTCATCGGGTCGTCCTTGTAAAACATCAACTCAGTGTCAGCGATTCCCTGCAGATCAAACTCCTCGACATCCTTCTTTTTCTCAGACTGGTGTAGCTCGGAGAGCTTGCTGTAAAAGCTGTCTGGAATCTCCGGTATCACCTGGTATTCTTTTAGATAGTCTGGGGTCACACCGTCTGACTCGTAGAGGCGTATCATGTCATCTACGCTGAGGGTTTTCTTCTGGGTTTTGAGCCCTTGCGCTATTTTTTCCATTCTTGATTTTGATTCGTGGTACCTGCCTACCTCGATTCTAATTATTGTCTTGACCTCCTCGCGGTATTGCTCAAGTTCATGGTACGTCTTTTTGAGATAGTCTATGTGGGCATCGATAAGCTCATCTAGGTCGAGCTTTAGGCCGAGCCTATCTATTGTAGCCATTATTCTTCGAAGGATTATCCTAAGGTTGTAGCCTCCACCCACATTGCTTGGAAGAGCACCATCAGATATTGCAAAGATCAGAGTCCTGAGATGATCTGCAATCATGTAGACACCCTCAAGCGGCGTTATCATCTTGCTGAGGTTTTCATCTGATAGGCCAGACGCCTTGATTGCGGCCTTTCTTACCTGGGATAAATCATGGTGCTTTTCGAGGCTCTTTGCAATTTCCGTAAAGTATCTTGTGAGAATTTTCGAGTCTGCATCTATTCCGGCCTTTGAAAAAAGATTACCAGTTATAGGCCCAAAGCAGCAGTCGTACGCGGTGGGGGTTCCCATAGTTATCCACGCAAATCTCTCAAGGCCTGCACCCATGTCAATTATCTTTTGATCCAAAACAGTGTGCTCTCCAAGCTCGCCTTGGAACTCCGTAAAGACTGCGTTTCCAAGCTCAAGGCCGCGGACATAATATTCAAGCGAAGATCCAAATGATCCGCCGCCTGCCCAGACGTCTTCTACAAAGACGACTTCGTTCCTGTTTATCCCGAACGCATCAGTCAATAATCGAAAGTCAAGATCAACACACTCGTCCTTCCAGTATCCCTTGTTGTTTGGAATGCTGTGCTGGCCAATCATGCAAAAGCTGGAAAAATGTCTACCTGTGACTCCGACATTTTCAATGTCCTTGAAGCGCAGACATGTCTGCGGAACGACTAACGGGTTGGCGGGAAACTCAAAGACGACCTTTGAGCCCATCACTCTCTGAAAGTCTACAATTGACGCGATTGTAAAGTAAAGGTCGTCTCGCCATCTGCACACTACTGGATACCTGCTAATCGAGGTGTGGCCATTTTTTACAAAAAACGACTCTACTTGTTTCCAGGCCTCGGTATAATCAAATCGCTTTGATGTAGGAGGATTTCCGATAAACGAGTAGGTGTCGTCTGAATGATCAGGGCATGCGCTCCTGCCAGAATCAAGCGTCCAGAAAAATCTCTTACAAACTGAGCACGGCTTTCTGGCAAAGCCTTGCTCTGCAAAAAGCTTGACCTTGTAGTATCTATCAGGATCTGAAGAAAACTTGGCAAGGATCTCTTCTTTGTTCATCTTCTGAGACTCCACCTGACCAATATTAAGAATTATTGTTAACCAAAAATTAAATAGAATACAATATGCAGCTTTCTCGTGTTTGGTCGCAAAAAGGGACTCGAAGAGGGAAGCTACATCTTTACGTCAAAGCCTGACGGCGAGTATCAAAACATCATAGTCGGAGTCGTAACCGGAGTAGACGGCACCAAAGTCGGCGTCAGTGGGCTGATTATCAACGCCGCCGGCCTCAAGAACAAGGTTTCCCAAGGAAAAGCAGGGCCACAATCCATGGAAATTCTAAAGAATCCAACCCCGGATAACTGCATTCTGGCTTTCGTATACAGGACAGAACACGAGACGTTTAACCAAGTCTTGGACCTAAACGAGGACAAGCTGATCCAGATCCCGCCAAAACTGTACTTGGTATTGGATGGATGGATTAGAGAGTCGCTGCCTGAGATGCTCAACAATGTACTATCGCTTCCGGACGGTCCAGAAAGGGATCAGGCAAAACGAGTCCTAAAACAGCGAATGGATACTCTGTATGATAAAAATCTAAAACGAAACTTGTATTCTGTTTGTCGAAGTCTGAAAATCCTAAACTAATCTACATAGTTTTATATTATCCTCAAAAAAGAGTCACGATACAATGGAATATGTTTACGCTGCATTAATTTTGCACAAACTCAAAAAAGAGATTAACGAAGCTAACATTACTAGTATAGTAAAAGCAAGTGGCGCGGAAGTAAGCGAGGCTCAGGTAAAAGCACTGGTCTCAGCGCTTGCAGATGTTAACATCGAAGAGGCAATCAAGGCAGCTCCAATAGCAGTTGCAGCAGCACCTGCAGCCGCGGCAGCACCAGCAGCGGGCGGCGAGCCAAAAAAGGACGAGGCTGCAGCGGCAAAATCAGAAGAGGCAGCAATGGAAGGCCTCTCCTCACTATTCGGCTAAATTCTAGCCCAAAAATTTCATTTTTACCTTTATTCTTATTTATGATGATATAATTTCAATTCTAGTTGGCAGACAGCTCATTTGTCTTTCTCATCTATGTATTTGACCTATTTGGAACGATGGCGTTTGCAGTAACCGGGGCCTTCAAGGCAATCGAGCACAAATCCGACATTGTCGGGATAATAATACTCTCGATAATTACGGGCGTTGCGGGAGGAACAATCCGCGACATAATAATAGGTAGATTCCCACCAAACTCAATTTCTGATCCCACATATGTCGGAATTTCAGTCGCATCTGGAATCGTACTCTTTTTTTTGTATCCGCACCTGCAAAAGCACTGGAATCTGTTTTTGAAGTTTGACGCGATAGGACTCGGGGTGTTCTCGATAACCGGAGCAACGTTTGCGTACAATGTTTTCGGCCTAAACTTTCTGGCAATAGCGTTTGCAGGAATTCTTACAGCAGTAGGCGGTGGAATTCTCCGGGACGTGTTTGTAAATGAGATCCCGTTTATCTTTGTAAAGGAGCTGTATGTCACGGCAAGCTTTGTTGGGGTAATTGTGTTCTATGGGCTGCTGGCTGGCAACGTGCCATTGTTTGCCGCATCAGTCATTGGAATAATCATCACCACTGCAACTAGAATTGTGGCCATGAGGTACAACTGGAATCTACCTAGGGCACGTGAAAAATAGACTATGCCGGAGTGTAGCCCTTTGCCTTTGAGGCAACGGATTTTGCTTGGGAGTCTGCTTTTTGCAAAACCTGTTCTTTTGTCTCGTCTGTGACGTATCCTGCCTCTACTGCGACAGAGCGTGCGCCCAGTGCTGCCTTTGCGAGTACTTGTTTTATGTTGTCTGCAGTAATGTATCCTGCAGAAATTGATAGTGAAACTGCTTCCTGGTGCGCCTGTGCAAAGAGGCTTCTGTACTTGTCGAGGTCTATTACAAGTTCTTCTCGCTTGTAGTACGTGCCTTCTTCTATAGCAGCGTCAAGGAGGATTCCTGCCTCAACTGTCTTTATGTCTAATTTTTGCAATAACGTGGCAAGCTTCTCACCCACGGCACCGCCTTTTTTGACAGGCGTGGTATCTTTGGTAATCCAAATTGTTCCTTGGTCTATCTTTGTCGCAATTCCAGCTTCCTTGAACTCGGTAAGCATTGGTCCTGGAGCGATGCCGGTATTTTTTGCCGGTACTACTACATCGACGCTTGCAATGTCTCCTCCCCTTGCAAACATCATTATCTTGTTCTTTCCTAACAGAACGTTTAGTTTGAATGGAGACATGTTTGTGAACATCAAAACGCACTGGCCTGTCAACGACTCTACCATCTTTGAGAGTCCTGGAATGTTTAGTGTGGCTAGTGCCTTCTTCCCAACTTGGTTCTTTATGCTCATGATGACTACCTGATCAAGGAATTTTTTTCTCAACGGCAAAAGCTGCGAAGATCTGACCTTTTCCATTCTTACCAGTGCAGTAACTTTGTATTTTTTCGGAAGCTCCTGCAGCTGTTGGTACATCTGGACTTTCTTTTGCGGGTATGTTGTTCTGTTCTCGTGCATTTACTTTCTTACCTGCTGTACTTCCTTGACTGGTTTTCCCATGGATGTCTTTACGATTATTCTCCTGATGTTCCTGTCGCCGCTTGGGAGTTTTTTCTCGATTGCTGCCAATATTGCGTGCGCATTTGATGCCAAGTCATCATCAGACATTGACTCGTCTCCAATCTTGCATGATATTGAAAGTGAGTTCTTTACCTTTACTCTAATTGATGATCTATATCTATCCAAAATTGCATCGATTGGCGCGTTGAACGGAACAGGAACTGGCATCTTTCCCCTTGGACCGAGAAGCTGACCTAGAACCTTACCTACAGTTGTCATGAGCTGCGTGTCTGCCAAAAAGAAATCATAATTATTGATGAACTTGCGGGCTTGGCGCTTGTTTGCTGCAACGTTACTGAGCTCATCTCCACTAAGTACGCGGTCTGCATTTGCGCTTTTTGCCTTGAGACCCATGTCGCCTCCTGCCATTACGCATACGGTTGTTGGGCTGCTAAGTTTCTTTGGAAGCTGAATGGTGTCGTTGAGCGCAAAACCTTTCTTGACGTCGATATCCTTTAGAATTATGTACATTTCGACAGACTGCTTGAACTTGCGTTCCTTGTCTGTGCTCTTGGCTTCTGCTATCATCTTTGCTAACTCTGCTTCGCTAATCAATGACGACACTCCAAGAAAGCCTATTTAAAATCGTTTGTTGGTCACCAAAGAAAATTCGGCAAAAATTGTAATTTTTTGAAATTTAGTCATGTTGGTTTCCAGTATATGCAATTTTTCGACCATTAAATTACATTTATTAATATCGAATCTGTTATCTCGAAAATATTGCACAAGCTTGACAATCTTGACATGAGTCTTCTATACGAGCTTACAAAGGATGGGAGCATCTCCGTTCCAAACCTCTCAAAGAAAATGGGGATAAACGCATCTGTCCTATACAGTAGAATCAAAAGACTCACGAAAAAGAAGCTGATAAAAAAATTCACAATTCTAGTTGACGAAGCCCAGCTTGGAATCGGCGTCAAGGCGACCATAGGAATAAACCGCGACCCGAAGCTAAAGGATCAAATCCACAAGCAACTCCTACAGACACCGGAGATAGTGTCGATTTCCGAGGTCACAGGAAGGTTCGACATAATGGTGGGGGTTCACGCGGAAAATCTGGAAAAGCTGCACACTATTGTAATTGACAAGATAGGCAAGATAGAAGGTATACAGAGCACGGAAACGTTCGTGGAATTACAGAAAACAGACAAAGA
>Ga0187894_10004532_pt1 | contig 14829 bp, 16 predicted proteins | sample GBC1701081metaG_FD_136650 | JGI IMG/M metagenome (GOLD analysis project Ga0187894, IMG submission 136650) | White microbial mat communities from a lava cave in the Kipuka Kanohina Cave System on the Island of Hawaii, USA - GBC170108-1 metaG ...
CAGAGCCTGAGGCGGCAGAGCTTGAGGCGGCAGAGCTTGAGGCGGCAGAGCTTGAGGCGGCAGAGCTTGAGGCGGTGGCCGCGGAAGCTCCCGCTGAGGCAGACAAATCAGGTAATGGCCGTAATCACGCCTTGGTCGTGGAGGAACTCGGCTAGACCTTCGGCCAGGTTGAGCGAACTGACGTCGCTCAGGGTCACCCAGCGCACTTCAGCAGCGTCGTCACCCGGAACCGGGACAGCCATACCCGGAGCATCGAGCAGCGTCACCCAAAAGTCCAGGATCACGTGGTGGTAGTCGTCCTGGATCTGTTCGATCCACCCGGCGAAGGCGTCGCACACCCCTTCTATCCCCGTCTCCTCCCTGAGTTCACGGACCACGGCCTCGGCCAGGGTCTCCCCCGTCTCGACCCGACCACCAGGAATCGACCAGTCGCCCGCGGCCGGACCCCGTCCTCGCCTCACCATCAATAAGTGGTCGTCGTCGACCACGATTGCCCCCACGGCAACCACTGGCGTCATGAGCTAGTACCGCGACTACGGATGAGGGGCTTGTGCATGGTCAATCGGCGGGCGGTAAATCCGGAGTCCTCGAAGAAGTTCTTAGTCTGGCGATGTCCGGGCAGCGCCATGGCGTCCACGCCGATGCAGTCCCGATCCTCACACCACTCAATGACCTCGTTGATCATGGCCTCGCCCACCCCCACACCCCGAGCCTCGGCCTCGACGAATATGTCCTCGATGACGCCCAACCGGGAGCCATCACCCAACTCCACGCATCGAACCACGGCGTAACCGATGCCGACGGAATCAATGGTGCCCACCAACACCGTGTAGTCAGGTGCGTCCAGGAGCTCCGCAAATCCCTTTTCCAGGGGCTCTCGACGCGCCTCTTGGGCCATCCAGACCGAGCCGCCTCGCGTCGGCTCCAATTCCTCCATGCCCATCCGGGCCAACTCGGCCAAGCGCTCAACGTCGGTCAATTGGGCCCGCCGGGAACTCTCCATCAGTGGAGGAGTCGAGGAAGGGCGGGCTCCGCGCCGCCGGTCAATTGATCCACCCGGTTCAAAATGGTCCGTCGAACTCGACCAGCGGCCTCGTGGGCCCCGATGGCTTCCAATTCAGATGTGCTGAGCCCCTGAAGCCGTACGACCACTTGCGACGCTGAGAGCGTGTCGTAGTCGGCGATTGCGAGGTCCGCCCCGCCTACGGGCCGTGCCGACACCGAATTTGTGGGCGCCGGCTGCGCCGGCGCAACCGAATCCGCGGTGGCTGCCGGTTCTGAAGGGGCGGGGGCCCTCGGAGCTGCGTCGGCGGCCGAGCCTGGTCCGGAGGGAGGTGCCGCCGGGGCGTACCGGGTGGCAAAAAGGCGGGCTAGTTCGCGTCCGCCCTGTTTGGTAGCGACTCGACCGATGACCTCCGCCATCTTGGCCTGCTTGGCTACCTCGGCCTTGCCCTTCTCCGTCAACGTTGGCAAGAGCTCGCGAGCTGCAATGGCCAGGCCCACGGGGGCGTAGAGCACAAATTCTAAGACGCTGGTGCTTCGGCGGGTGACCATCAGACGCAGTCGCGACACAGCATCCGACTGGCGTCGGCCAGTTGACCGGGATGTTTGACCAAAAAGCAGGACTGGCAGACAAATTCCCCCGGTCGCTTGGGCGGCACCCGGGCCGTGGGTTCGGAGCGGTCCTCAGGCTCAGCGGTGTCGTCGTCGTCCTCCTCCTCGTCGATGACAACCAGGCGATCCTTGAGAATCACGTCCAGGCCGGCCTCCACGTCGTCGTCGAGTTCGTCGTCCTCGTCGTCGGCGTCGTCGTCCTCGGTCGCCGGATCGCCGACCACGGGCACCTTGATCGCCGGGTCGCCGAGTACCCCGCCAGCCACGAGGTCGTCCACGTCGATCACATCGATCACGTCATCGGCCTCGTCATCAACGACGGCTTCGTCCTCATCGTCGAGGCCATCGTCGTCAAGGCCCTGGACATCATCGTCGTCGAGAGCGTCTTCCAGGGTCTCGTCGTCCAGATCTTCAGTAGCGAGAACACCAAGCTCCGCGGAGTCGGACTCGTCAAGGATGGCTTCTTCGTCCGCCATGGCAGTTCCATTCGGGGGCTAGGTGCGGATAACGAAGGGTTCGTCGGGCTGAGGGGCGGGAGCATAGACGACGAGCCAACCGTCGATTCTGCGTGTGCCCAAGGGGTTTCGGTCGGGCTGCTCGCCTCGCCAGGACTCGGTACGGGTGCGGGTTACGGGATTGAGGGACCTTTGGTGCCGCGCCTTCGCTCTCTCATGGATCCGACTTGTTGCTGAATCAATAAGGAGTTATCGGAACGTTCTCTACTTGGCCCCCCAAACCCGCGCTGCCCTTGACCGCCCCCTCCGCGGCGCCTGCCATCGGCGACACCGAAGCCCACGACCTGGGGGTCCTGGGGCGTCGTGGACACCGGTACCTTGGCCGCAAAACAGAGTCGGCGCAAGGGGACGATGACCGTTGTGACCTGCGGCTATTCCCAATAGTGCAGGTCAGGGCCGTTGAAAAACCTAACCTCGACAACACGTAGAGGGTTAGGCCACCGCCATCAGTGACGACCGCACCGCCGAGCGCAGGCTTTGGCTTTCGATCACCCTTCGGGCAACGCAATCACGCCGGTGTAGGCCCCCGAATCGGACTTAGCTTCCGCCTCTAGATTCCCCAGCCTCCCTCCGAAGCTCGGCTGCCCGTTCGCCCCCCAGGCGCTCCAGGCCGCCATTGCTGTGGTCGACAAAGCGCATCATGGCCGCCACGTGGCGGTGCCCGGCCCGGTGTTCGATTAGGTGGTGCATCTTCTGTACCACCCTGCGGTACGAGGAATGGCCGGCGGGCGCCGACCGTAACTCCAGCATGTGAAGAGCTTCACGAGCATTCATCTCGATGGAGTAACGCACCCGGTATCCCAGCGCCACGACGTAGGAGGCTCGGAGCCCGAATTGCTCTTCCAATACGGCATAAAGCGCGGCCGAGCGGGCCATGGCCGCATGGTAGGGGTCTCCCACGCCGGCGTCAGCCACCTCGGGGGGAAGCTCGTAGCCGTGGCCGGCGGTCAGGGCTTGCCACTGGATGGTCAAGAGACGATGGCGCTGCAGGTCCCGGAACGCGCCGTAATCGGACAGCACATCGAAGCGATAGCTAACCCGCTCCAGCGCCCGACCCGGTTTGTGGCGCCGGTTGGTCCGCTCCCCCACGTACGCCTCGACCAACTGAGCCCGGTCCTCATCGGCCATGGTTGCGACCCGGGTCGCTATCTGGGCCTCGGGGACGTCCACGTATGGGTAGAGCATGGCAGCGAACAAGACTTCCTCGGCCGAAGGATCGAAGTGGACCAGGGTTACTTCGTCAGCGGTATCGGGTGTCGCTCTCTCGAACAGCGCTGCCGCCACCGCCGCTGTCGCCGAATCGACGTCGCGGAGATACTCCGACCACACTCCCCCCCGATCGGGCCGATCCACCCTGGTCAGGAACGAGGGAATCACCTTCCTCAGCTCCGTCAGGATCATCTCGGAGTATGAATTGGCCTCGGCAAGGCGGTGCGCCCGCATCCGGACCAACATCGCCTCATAGCCCTGCCCCGACCCGAAGACACCAAGGTTGGACAGCGAGGCGGCCGGCAGCAGCCCTCGTAGGGAGTCCAGTGCCTTGGCTCGCACGGCCCGACGGTGCACCCCTTCGGAATCGCCCGGGTCGCGAGGAAACTCCTGAGCGAAGTAGGCCTCCATCTTGGGCAGGAGGTCCCGATAGGTATCGAACAGGCTGTCCACGTCGGCCACGTAGCGCATACCGAAGGGACTGGCCAGGATCTCGGGATCGCGGTAGTACCGGTAGCGGCCCATTACCCGGTCGTCGTAGGCGATGTAGCGAGTCGACTGCTCCAGGTACGACATCAACCGGCCCCGCTCGATCACTTTGGTCAAGACGTTCGACACCTGCTCGCAGGCCAGGTGGGCTCCCCCCAACTGCGCCACCGAGTCGTCGCCGTATTCGGAGAACACCCTCTGGTAGAGCTGCTCGGCCCGGTCCACGCCCATGGTTGGACCAGGGCCCGAGCGGCCCCCGGGGCGGGGAACAGAGGTCGGGTCCTCCCAAACCTCAGCGGGTTCGGCGAATTCGTCCAGAAAGAGGCGGCGGAGACTCTTTGGCGTGCGCGAATAGCGAGCGAAAAGGGCTCCTTTCACGACTTCGGGCAGGTTGATCAGGGCGAAGACGGGTTGGTCGAGGTTGGTGAAGTAGCGATTCAAGACCGAAGCTTCGCCGTCGGTCCAGCGCTCGACGGCGTAGGGATGCGTGCTCAGGCCGGACATGGCTACTAAGCGGGGGCAGGCGAGTCGAAGGCCCGACGGACCGCTTCGGCTGACCCGGGCACCATCCAGACATCGATCATGGTCATGGCCATGGCCTTGGCCGACTCGACGATCGCCCGGTCGGCTGCGGCCGAGACCGACCACTGCGCAAAGTCGGCTGAGTGCAGGGAGACGCCGTCTGGGGCAATTTTGACCAAGGGGTGGATGGTCGGCACGGCCAGACTCACATTGCCGGCGTCGGTGCTGGCCATCAGGCGCGTGGTGGAGTCGGGTTGCGCCACCGGCCGCCCGACCGCGGCGCTGTTGGTCCGGTAGAGGTCCATCAGCGCAGCGTTGGTGACCAACTCGGCGTAGTCGGGTCCCAGCGGCTGGCACACCATCTCACATCCGGCGGCCGACGCTCCGGCCTGCAAAGCATTACGGACGCGCTCAGCCAGTACGGCCAGCGCCGCCGTGGTCGACGAACGGACATACCACTCAGCCACGGCCCGGTCGGGAACGATGTTGGGCTTTTCCCCCGCCTCGGTGAAGACACCGTGGATCCGCTCGGTCGGCGCGATGTGTTGGCGGAGGGCTGCCACCGCGTTGTAGCCGAGTACCGCTGCGTCGAGCGCGTTGCGACCCAACCAGGGCGACGCCGCCGCATGGGCCGCCACGCCTCGGTATTCCACCCTGAAGGTGGTGATGGCCAGGACTTCGGGCTCGGTGAGATCAACTGCGGCAGGGTGGATCATCATGGCGGCATCGACGCCGTCGAGTGCCCCCCGCTCCATCATCAAGACTTTTCCCCCCCCGCCCTCTTCGGCCGGTGTGCCCAACACCACGAGGCGACCGCCACAGGCACCAACCACCGCAGCAGCCCCCAAACCAGCCCCCAGTCCGGCCGCGGCGATGACGTTGTGGCCGCATCCGTGGCCGATGCCGGGGAGCGCGTCGTACTCGCACATCACCGCAATGCAGGGTCCGGGGTTGTCCTCCCCGCTCCGGGCGACAAAAGCCGTCGGCAACCCGAAAGCACCCCGGCTGACCTCAAGACCCCCCTGCTCCAGGCGATCGGCCAACAGCGCGGCCGCGAAATACTCCTGGAACATCAACTCCGGTTGGGCGTGCAGCCGGTGAGCCACTTCGATCAGCCCATCGGCATGGGCCTCGACCGCAGCGGCCGCCGCGCTCTTGGCCGCTGCCACGTCGCAATCGAGCGGCGCGCCAATCATGGATACCGTATCCTCATTCACCGCCGCCACACTAGGAGGTCGCCCGTAACGGCTCCGGGGGCGGTAACTCTTAGCTGCTGGAGACCGGCAGCCAGCGGGCTCAGCGCGAGCAGGGCCGACAACCAAAGTGCTCCGAGTATGAGGCCACCAGCTACGTCGGTGAAGCAGTGAGCCCCGAGGTAGAGACGGGTGACGCCTACCACCACGGAAACGAGAATTGCCCCCGCCCATACCGCTACCTTCGAGGACTAGGGGAGAGTAGTGGTCTGCCACGGATGACTGGCCATGAGCCTGCGGAACACACTGCGGCCCAAGTGGAAGACCTATCCACTCGCTCCGGATGACCCGGTATGGTGAGCCCGGGTTCGCCAATTCCCATTCATCGACGCCCAGTTTCAGGGAGAACCATAAGTGCAGCGCTCCTGGTCGGCGGATTGACACCACCGGGAAGCGCCGCGTCGGTCCTGGGCCGGGTTGCTCAGGAGGCCGACTTGGTGGCCGCCCGCCAACAGATGGCACTGTCGTTGGGATGGCACATCGTCCTGGCCTGTCTGGGAGTCGGCTTTCCCATCCTGATTCTGATCGGCGAGGGCATCGGCCTGCGCCGCGGCGACGCCGTTGCCAGTGAACTTGCCTACCGCTGGACCAAGATCTTTGCGGTCCTTTTTGCCGTGGGCGCCGTGTCGGGCACCATTCTCTCGTTCGAACTCGGAATCCTGTGGCCGGGCCTCATGGGCACCTTCGGTGACGTCTGGGGTCTCCCCTTCGCAATCGAAGGTATTGCCTTCTTTCTCGAAGCCATATTTCTGGGCATCTACCTCTACGGGCGTGACCGCCTTTCGCCCCGGGCCCATTTCCTGGTAGGCCTCCCGATCCCGGTCGCCGGGATCGCCTCGGCCTGGTTTGTGGTCACCGCCAACGCCTGGATGAACCAGCCCACCGGGTTCGACGTCGCCCTCTACAAGGCCACCGGCCGGGTCGAGGGGGTCGATCCGGTGGCCGCCATGTTCAATCCGGCCACGCCGGTACAGACCACCCACATGGTTCTGGGAGCGCTGATGCTTGCCGGATTCCTGGTCGCCAGCGTCTACGCCTGGGCCTGGCTGCGCGGGCGCCAGGATCGTTATCACCGTCTCGGTTTCACCATCGCCTTCGCCTTTGCCGCCGCGATCACACCGGTTCAGATCGTGGTTGGCGACTGGGCCGCGCGCTTCTTGGCTGAGAATCAGCCCACGAAGCTGGCCGCCCTTGAAGCTGTGAACGAGACGGCCTCCGGCGTGCCCCTGACCATTGGCGGAATCGTGATCGATGGCGAGGTGCGGTACGGCCTCGAGATCCCCAATGGTCTGTCGTGGCTGGCCCATGGCCGCCCCGATGCGGTGGTCAGGGGCCTTAACGAGGTACCCGTGGACGAACGACCCCCGGTAGCCATCGTGCGGACGGCATTTCAAGCCATGGTGGCCATCGGGTTTTTCTTGCTAGGCCTCGGGGGCTGGTTGGCTGTTACCTGGATTCGGCGGCGGCGCCTGCCCCAAAGCCTGTGGTTTTTTCGTGCCGCCGTCGTCGCTGGCCCGGCGACGGTGATAGCTCTCGAGGCGGGCTGGGTCACTACCGAAGTGGGTCGCCAACCGTGGATCGTCTATGGCTTGATGAAGGTGGACGAGGCGGTCACCACCGCTCCGGGAATTCGATTCGGTTACTACGGTCTCATCGTCGTCTACACCGCATTGACCGTGGCGGTGGTAACAGTGTTGAGACGGCTACGGCGCCCGTGGCCGAGCGCAGATCCCGCTGGTACCGCGATCATCGGTTCGTCCTCGCCCGGTATGGAGCCGGTCGAAATGTCATGAAATCGCTGAACCTGGCCAACATCGTTCTTGTCGTGATGTTCGCGGGCGGCACGCTTTATGCCCTCTTCGGAGGAGCGGACTTCGGGGCCGGTGTCTGGGACCTGATGGCCGGTAGAACCCGGGCCGGGGCTGGCCAGCGTGCCTTGATCGAAGCCTCTATCGGCCCCGTGTGGGAAGCCAACCACGTATGGCTGATTTTTGCTTTGGTGGTGCTCTGGAGCGGTTTCCCGCGCGCCTTCGCGCCGGTGATGTCTACCCTTTACGTACCCCTCACGGCAGCAGCCGTCGGGATCATCATGAGAGGGTCGGCCTTCGCCTTTCGCAAAGCCGCAGTGCCGATTGTGACCAAGCGAAGCTACGGAGCTGCATTCGCGCTTTCGTCGGTGGTGACGCCGTTCTTCCTTGGGACGGTGGTCGGCTCGGTGGCGTCGGGGCGGGTGCCGGCCACCCTTCCGGGACCTGATTCGCCCAGTCCGGATGTCATCGCCGTCTGGTGGAACCCCACGTCGATCCTGGGCGGAACCCTTGCCGTTCTGGTTTGCGCCTACCTCGCGGCAACTTACCTAACCGCCGATGCCGCCCGGCAAAGCCAACGCGATCTGGCGGACGAATTTCGAAGCCGGGCTTTGGGCACCGGCGTGATCACCGGGATCGTCGCCTTAGGAGGAATCGTCGTATTGGCGGGCGATGCACCGCAATTGTTCGAAGGACTGACTGGGCGGGCCGCGCCGCTCATGGCCTTGTCGGCTGCCGGGGCTTTAAGTTCGTTCGTTCTGTTGATCAGACGCCGTTACCGCCCGGCGCGCTACAGCGCAGCCCTGGCCGTGGCTGCGGTCCTCTGGGGTTGGGCCGCGGCGCAGTACCCCGACATGCTCGTGGGATCGCTCACCATTGCCCAGGCCGCCGGCAGCCGGGCGACCATGGTGGCCATGCTGGTAAGCCTCGGATTGGGTTCGCTGATCTTCATTCCGGCTCTGTTGGTTCTATTGGTTATGTCTGATCGGGGCAAGCTGAACTGATCGCCTGAGGGTCCCCGCTCAGAGAGCCGCTCGGGCCCCGGTCCGGCGTCGTACACCGACGGGTCCAGCTCCGAACTACGGGTGGCAGTCTCGCCACTCAGATGGAGGTTCCACACATGTCCCGGTCCGCAGTCAATGTCTGGCCCGCACCGAAGGGTGCCGTGACGGCTGCCCGTTTGGTGGCCGCTGCTCTGGTTCTGGCCGGTGGTTTCATTCACCTGAGGCTCTGGGCCGGGGGCTACCGGGCCCTGCCGGCCATAGGCCCGCTCTTCCTGGCCAACGCGGTGGCCTCGGCCGTGGTGGGTATCGGCTTGGTCTTCACCGTAGGACGAGCCATGGTGACCGCCGGGCTGGCCCTGTCTCTTGGGGCCATGGCCGCTTTGATTACTGGTTCCACCGTGGGTCTCTTCGGATTCAGCGAAGGCTGGAGTCCGAGCATGCTGCAGACCCTGGCCGCCGAACTCGGTGCCATTGTGGCCATCGGGGCAGCCTTTACCGCCCGCCAGATGCGAATTCGAGCCGCCCTGGTCCCCCTGCCGGTCAGATCCGACCGGAAGGGTTCCTAGTTCTCTAGCGTCCCGGCCGCTCAGCCCGGCGGGGCCGGGGATGCTTTTTGGCGGCGTCGGGCGGACGGGGGGCGCCGCTCCCGAAAGACTTTCCGGCTCCGGCCGACTTGAGGGGTGCGGCGCTGTAGCCACCGGGGCGTCGGCCGCGAGTCGGCGAGACGGGCCGACGGGCGGCCGAGCGGTCCGAGGCATACCTGACGACGGGAACGCTGTTGGCGCGCTCGGTCTGGTCGAGGCGAGGGGTGTGATGGACCGTTCCGGCCGGAGCGGCCGATATCGCCTCCGGCTGATCGACCAACTGAGGCAGACCGAGGTCGCGCTGCAGAGCCCGGATGGCCCGACGCTGATCCCCCCCAACGAGCGACACCACGGTGCCGGTGGCTCCGGCCCGACCGGTTCGTCCGGAACGGTGGACATAGTCCTTGCTGTCGGCCGCCGGATCGAAGTGCACAACGCAGGGCACCTGATCCACGTGGATGCCCCGGGCGACCACGTCAGTGGCCACCAATGCCTGAGCCCTACCTGTTGAGAAGTCGCCCAACGCCCGTTCGCGCTGGCCCTGGGAGCGGTTGCCGTGAATGGCCACGGCGCCGACGCCGGTGGCCGCCAGTTGCTTGACCAGTCGATCAGCCCCGTGCTTGGTGCGGCAAAACACGATGACGCGGGCGTGAGACCGAACCAGATGAGCGGTGAGTGCCACCCGATGCGCTGCTTCGGCGTGCCAAAAGAGGTGAGAGACATCGGCGCGCTCGGCGTCGGTTGCGACCACGTCGTGACGCTTGGGGTTGGTCTGGTAACGACGGACTACGGCGTCCACTTCGCCATCGAGGGTGGCCGAAAACAGCAGCGTCTGGCGCTGGGGTTTGGTGGCGTCGAGGAGGCGACGCACGGCGGGGAGAAAGCCCATGTCGGCCATGCGGTCGGCCTCGTCCAACACCACCATCTCCACGTCACAAAGGTTGGCGTCGCCCTGGGAAACCAGGTCCTCAAGGCGGCCGGGACAGGCGACCACCACGTCGACACCTCGGCGCAGAGCCTGGCGCTGAGCGGTGTAGCCGGTGCCGCCATAGACGGCCATTACCGACCGCTTGCGGGCAGCCAAGAGGGGCTCGAGTTCCGCGCACACCTGGGCTGCCAGTTCTCGGGTGGGAACAAGGATCAAACCTCGGGGGCGTCGCGAAGAAGCCGATCTAACTCGTAGCGCCATGGCCAGAGCGAAGGCAAGGGTCTTGCCGGACCCGGTAGGAGCACGGCCACAGATGTCGTTGCCGGCGAGGGCGTCGGGAAGCGTGGCGGACTGAATCGGGAAAGGCTCGGTGATACCACGGCCTGAAAGACGGGCAACCAGATCAGCGGGCACGCCGATAGCGGCGAACGAAGGCAACGAGAACTCCAATCGGAAGGCGTGGGCCTGGCGAGCGGATTCTCGAAGGGCCCTGCTGGCAGCAGCCAGCGATCCGGCACGGCCGGTGAATAAAGAGTAGCGCCGCTCACCGACTGCTTTCGCCATGCCCCCTGAGGACTACGTCCGCAGGATCAACAGAAGGCGCATCAGCTTCCCCACGGCGGGGTAAGGCTGGCGTAGCGCTCGACCGGCATGGTGCCTGAATCCCGCTTGTTGAAGGTCCAGTCGGGTTGCTTTCGCAGGTGGCGTTCGTCGAGCACAGCCTTGCCGTTGCGGATGTCGATCAGTTCTGCGATCAGCGCCGAGCTGACGGGTTCGGCCTCCCCGCTCAGGTGGGCCTCGATCTCGTCTGGGAACCTGTCCAGGAGACTCGACACCAGGACCTGTTGCTGGGTGGCCAGGAAGCATCGGGAGCGGTCGGCCACCGTGGACAGCTTGCGCCGGATCACTGCCCGGTCGAATTCGACCGCCTCCGACGACGACAGCTTCACCAGTCCGGCGGCCAGGCTGGCCCCGTCGAGTTTGCACGGCGTGCACTGTCCGCACGACTCCACAGCCAGGAACCGGGCCACGCCGGCGGCGACCGCCGCCATGTCGGCTGTGTCGTCGAACACGATGAACCCAGCCGAACCGAGGCCGCTACCGACCCCGTTGAGGCCCTCGTAGCTGACCGGGGTGTCCAGGCTGTCCGCGGTGATGACCGGGTTGGCCACGCCGGAAAGGATGGCTTTGATAGTGCGGCCCTCGCGAGGGCCCCCACCGATAGCCTCGATCACCTCTCGCAGCGGCGTCCCCATCTGTACCTCGCCCACCCCGTGATGGCGGGTATCGCCCGTGACCGTGCAGACGATGGTCCCAGGCGATTGCTCGGTACCCACGGTGCGAAACCAGGCCGGGCCGCGAGCGACGATCCGGGCCACGTTGGCCAAGGTTTCGGTGTTGTTCACCAGGGCCGGACCTACCGGGCCGTCGGTGGTGGCGACCACGCCTCGCCGAAACGTGGGCACCACGCGGGGGAAGGGCCAGCGCCCGTCGATAGTTTCGAGAAGTGCGCTTTCCTCGCCGTAAAGATATTCGTCGGGGCCCTCGAAAACAGCCAGACCCACGCCTTCGGCCCATCCCGCGTTTTCGACCTGCTCCACCGCCTCGCGCAGACGATCGACCTCGCCGCCGAACGATTCCTTGGTCGCGAAGATCGCGTAGTCGGCCCCCACGGCACGAGCCGCCACCAGGGCGCCCTCCACCACCTGGTAGGGGTTGCGCCGGATGATGGTCCGGTCTTTCAGGGTGCCGGGCTCGCCCTCAGCAGCATTGATGATGACGGTCGCGGGTGCACCGGCGGCGGCGTTATCGGCCACGGTTCGCCACTTGCGCCCGGTGGGAAATCCGGCACCGCCCCGCCCCCGCAGTCCGGAAGCCGAAACGCATTCGATAATCGCGTCGGGCGTCATTCCCCGGGACGCTTCGAGACCTTTACCACCGCCTCGGGCGATGTGATCGTCGAGGGAAATAATGGCCCGGGGATACAAAACCCGATGGACCAACGTCATGGCTGGACTCTATCCCAGATGGTGATTGTGTTCACGTTCACAACCACCCCCCGGCGGCCGCCCGTTTGGTACCGTCCTGCGACGCTCGACCGCCCGGGAGGCAGCCATGGAGATCGGATTGCTCATTAGCCGTGCGGTACTGACCGTGGAGGCCACCGAGTCCTTGCGGGAAGCTTCGGTTTTGATGTTCGAGCGGGGCGTGGGTTCTGCCGTGGTCATGAACGAGGGGAAACCCACGGGCCTCATAACTGATCGGGATTCGCTGCGGGCTATCGCTAGCGAGGTCGACTTGGACTCGGCCACCGTCGCTGATTTCGTGGGCACCAAGCTCATTTCGGTCAGCCCGGAAACAGAGGTCAGGGAGGCTGCTCGTATCATGCGGGAAAAGGGCTTCCGCCACCTGGTCGTCTTGGACGAAGACGGCGACCTGTTGGGCGTGTTCTCCATGCGGGACTTGGTGGTCGGCCTGCTTCAGGAACTCAAGAACGCTTCTGCCTGATGGGTTGAAGACCCCCGTGTACCTGGCGACCCCTGGTGTAGTCGTCAGCCGCCGTAGTTCATGCGGGTGTCCTCCATCCGTAGAATCGGCGTGTCCTCAGCCTTATTGAATCCGGCGTCGACGACTTCGCCGAGGAACAAGGTGTGGTCGCCCACGTCAACCGATTGGTGCAGCCGACAGTCGAGCCAGGCCGTGGCGATGGTCAATATGGGCACTCCTGTCACGGCCTCGGCATAGGTGAACCCGTTGAGGGTCCGTTGCTCGACGTCGACCTCGACGGGCTTGGTGAATTTGCGCACCACAGCACGATCCTCACGATCCAGGATGCACAAGCTGAAGGCGCTCCCTTCGCTGATCAAGTCGTGGGTCAGGGCTCCCTTCAGCACGGCGATGGCGAGAAGCTTCTTCGGCTGCATGCTCACCTGCGTCGCCCAGTTGAGCGTCATGGCATTGCGCCGCTCCTCCGCTCGTGACCCCACCACGTAAAGGCCGCTCGGCATGGTCCAAAGCACTCGGCGGCGGAGCCGGTCGTACTCATCGGCATCGCGACCGGCGGGAATTCGGCCGGCTACACCATCGTTTTGCGACATGACAACCTCCTCAAGCGCGGCGCCCCACCATCGGCGACCCTAGTCCTGGGCGGATCGGGTCCGAATTACCTCCACCAGGTCGCCGACCGTGGTCACGCCGTTGAGATCGGCCTGGGACAAGATGACGTCGAAGTCGTCTTGCAGTTCGATTGCCATCTCGACCAGGCGGTAACTATCCGAAACCAGTTCCGCCAAATCGGCGTCGGCCGGCATTCGCTTCTCGGACACGCCGAGCGCAGTGGCCATGGCCAGGCGAACCTGATCCGCGCTGGGAATGGTCATGTACGGGATCCCTTTTCGTCGTCGGGCGGGGGGTGTAAGAACCGGAGGCGGTCCTCGTGTTCGGCCAGGGTACGGGCATAGACCTCGCGATCGGCTTGGCGGTAACGCTGGAGGGTTTCGGCCACGGTGGCTGCGCCGAACTTGTCGTGCATTCCCTCCAGGGCTTCCTTCACCCAGGCAACGTGGCATCGCTCGTCGGCCATGATCCGATCGATGGTGTCACGAACCTCCGGCCGGACCCCCAAGAGAGCCAGATGCTTGGCGTACTGATTTATCACCCGCCGTTCGAACACCAGCGTTATAGCCATGATTTCCATCAGATTGACGGGTAGCCCGGCCGCCTCCAGATACTGGTCCTGGTAAGCGTCGGACAGCTTCACCGGCCGGGTGCCCAGTCGGTCGAGGCAGTCGGTCCAATACCAGGCGTGAAGGGCTTCGTCGGCGAAGTGGCGGGTGAGGTCGTGCTGGATAGGACTCGGTCGCAAGGTACGCGCCAAACGGCCGAAGAACAGCGAGCCGTTGATCTCCGAGGTGCGGTAGTAGCTGAGAACCCACCGCTCGTCATCGCCCAAGGGAGCAGTGGTCGACGCCTGCGGGTCGGCGTCGGGGCCGGGCTCTCCGATCACGGCTTCAGAACCGGGTCGCAGTGGAGGAACTCTCGAAAGCGGCGGCGGGGTTGGGGTCCCCGCCGCCAGCCACGGGCGTGGTCCGAAGGACCCGGGTGCCCGTGGCAACAGAGATCGCGACACAGAGCGGCCCGTGGTCGGTGAAGTCGCTGATGTATCGAAATCGGCGACCACTCGGCCCCCGGGCCTCGCCCACCAGCGCGACCGGACTTTCGAGACAGAAATCGAGCAGCGTGGCCCCGGCGGCGCGGTTGTCTATCAGCGCCTTGAACAGCGCCTCCTTGACAGTCCACAGGCGCAGCAGCTCATCGCCGGGGCGCAGCGTCAGGTGGCCCGACTCACAGGGGTGCAGAAAGTACCGAGCCATGCGGCCGTCGGTGAGCCGCCAGGCCTCGAAGTCGACGCCGAGGCCTCCGGGGCCGGCGCCAGAAAACGACATCGCTCGGGCCGCCACCGCTCGCCCACCGGCGTGGGTGAGGGAGTAGCGCGCCGACGGAAAACGGATCTTGGACGTGTCGCCTCCCCCGATCAAGGCTTTGAGGGCGCTACGCCCCAACATCCATTCGCGGGCACGAGGCCCGGCACCAAGCCCCGCGAACTGGATGCGCTCAGGGTCGCTCAGTTCTTCGGGCGCCAAGGCCTGGGTGGCCTCGCTCAGTTCAACCTCCCACCCCAAGGCGGGGCCGGTAGCCGCAGCGGCGGTGACCACGTCGCACCACATCAGGGCGACCACATCAGGGCCCACATCAGGGCCCACATCAGGGCGACCACATCAAGCCGACCACATCAAGCCGACCACATCAAGCCGACGCGACCACATCAAGCGCTGGCCCAACCGTTGGCGACCAGCCAACCGCACGTTCGCCGCACCAACTCGGCCGGATCAGGGGCGACGTA
>Ga0187894_10004533_pt1 | contig 14821 bp, 13 predicted proteins | sample GBC1701081metaG_FD_136650 | JGI IMG/M metagenome (GOLD analysis project Ga0187894, IMG submission 136650) | White microbial mat communities from a lava cave in the Kipuka Kanohina Cave System on the Island of Hawaii, USA - GBC170108-1 metaG ...
CGTGATCAAGGTCGAGCCGCCCGACGGCGATCCGCTGCGCCGCATGGGCATGGGCGCAGGCATGCCGAAATGTCCGGTCGATTATTCCTGGGAGCTGGACGGCCGCAACAAGCGCTCGATCGCGCTTGACCTGAAGCATGCCGACGGCCGCGCCGCGCTCGAGCGGCTGGTCGCGCGCGCCGACGTGCTGATCACCAACTATCCGTTTCCCGTGCGGGCCCGCCTGCGGCTGCGCTACGACGACGTGGCGCCGCTGAACGCGCGCCTGGTCTACGCCTCGCTGTCGGGCTACGGCGAGACCGGCCCCGAGGCCGACCAGCCCGGCTACGACGTCTCGGCCTATTTCGGCCGCTCCGGCATCGTCGACGCCATGCGCGTGGCCGACGGGCCGCCCTCCCTGAGCCTGCCGGCGCAGGGCGACCATCCGACGGCGATGACCTTGTTCGGCGGCATCATGCTGGCGCTGTTCGCACGCGAGCGCACCGGCCGCGGCGGCCAGGTGGCGACCAACCTGCTGCACAACGGCATCTGGTCGAACGGCATCTTCGCGCAGGCGGCCCTGCTGGGCGCCTTCCCCGAGCCGCGCCGCGGCCGCCAGCACGCCAGGAACGCGCTCGCCAACGCCTACCGGGCCCGCGACGGCAAGTGGCTGTCCCTGGTCATCGTGCGCGAGGAGCGGCTGTGGGCCAGCTTCTGCGCCGCCATGGACCTGCCGCATGTCGTCGATGATCCACGCTTCGCCACCCGCGAGGCGCGCGCCGGGCACGTGCCCGAGCTGATGGCGATCCTCGACGCGCAGTTCGCCACCCGCGACATCGCCGACTGGCACGCGCGCCTGGCTGCATCAGGCATCACGTTCGGCACGTTGCCCGGCCTTCGCGACCTGCCGGACGACCCCCAGCTCGCGGCCAACGGCACCTTCGTCGCCACCGGCGACGCCGAAGTTCCCCGCACCATCGCCAACCCGCTGAGCCTGGCCGGCGCGCCGCAGGTTCCGCCGCGCCGCGCGCCCGCGCTGGGCGCCCACACCGACGAGATCCTGCGCGAATGCGGCCACGCCGACGCCGACATCGCTTCGTTGCGCAGCAGCGGCGCGGTGGGATGAAGATGATTAACCACAGAGAGCACAGAGCACACAGAGGAAGACAAGGCGAACCACAGAGGCAGCGAGGCACAGAGACAAGATTGCATTGCGCGCCGCTGGTGCGCCGGCCTTCATTCCTTGCCTGAAGTTCCACTGATAGGCGCTAATGTTGGATATTCATTTCCTCTCCTCACCCTGAGGAGGCCCCATAGCGGCCGTCTCGAAGGGTGGGACCAGTCGCGGTCGTATTGTTCGTATTGGCTTTCGAACCGTCGGCGCGACTCCCACCCTTCGAGACGCGCGCTGCGCGCGCTCCTCAGGGTGAGGAGGAGGGCAAAACAGCCGAAGCTTTCTCTTCTTTGTCTTCCTCTGTGGGCTCTGTGCTCTCTGTGTTTAAATCTTCTTCCTTCGCGGCCATCACACGCGCTGGGCCTGGGCCACCTCGTCCGGCTTGTCGCGGCCGCGCTCGGCGCGCTGCTCGACCGGCTTCTGCGCGTGCGTCAGGTTGTAGGCCGTGTTGACCAGCGCGATGTGCGAGAAGGCCTGCGGAAAATTGCCGACCAGGCGCTGGCGCACGATGTCGTACTCCTCCGACAGCAGCCCGAGATCGTTGCGCAGCGACAGCAGGCGCTCGAACAGGCGCCGCGCATCGTCGTAGCGGTTCATCAGCACGTAGGCATCGGCCAGCCAGAAGCTGCAGGCCAGGAACGCGCCCTCCCCCGGCGGAAGGCCGTCGGGTGCCGCCGTGGTGTCGTAGCGCAGCACGAAGCCGTCGCTCATCAGGTGGCGCTCGATGGCGTCGATGGTGCCGCGGATGCGCCGGTCGGACGGCGGCAGGAAGCCCACCGCCGGCAGCAGCAGCAGGCTGGCGTCGAGCTGCCGCGTTCCGTAAGCGCGCACGAAGCTGCCGAGCTGCCGGTCGAAACCATTGGCGCACACGTCGGCGTGGATGGCCTGTGCCAGCTGCCGCCATCGCGTCGTCGGGGCGTTGAGCCCGAACGTCTCCGCGCCCTTGACGGCGCGGTCGAGCGCCACCCAGGCCATGACCTTGGAATACGTGAAATGCTCCGGCCCGTCGCGCACCTCCCACAGGCCGGCGTCGGGCTGGTCCCACACCGTGGCGAGATGGTCGATCAGGGCCCGCTGCATCTCCCAGGCGGCTTCGCCGCTGTCGAGTCCGCCGCGACGTGCCTGGTGCAGCGCGTCCATCACCTCGCCATAGACGTCGAGCTGAAGCTGGTTGTGGGCGCCGTTGCCGATGCGCACGGGCGCCGAGCTCTCGTAGCCCGGCAGCCAGCCCACGGCCCACTCGGTCAGGCGCCGCTCGCCGCCCACGCCGTACATGATCTGCATCTGCGCCGGGGCGCCGGCGATGGCGCGCAGCAGCCACGCGCGCCATGCCTGCGCCTCGTCGTAGTAGCCGGCATCCATCAGCGCCAGCAGGGTGAGCGTCGCGTCGCGCAGCCAGCAGAAGCGGTAGTCCCAGTTGCGCGTGCCGCCCAGGCGCTCGGGCAGCGAGGTGGTGGGCGCAGCGACGATGCCGCCGGTCGGCGTGTAGATCAGCGCTTTGAGCGTGATCAGCGAGCGCTTCACCGCGTCGGACCATTCGCCGGCCGGCGTGCACTGCGCCGCCCACTTCCGCCACACCGCTTCGGTGGCCGCCAGGGCGCTGCGCGGGTTGACCGGCGGCCGGGAGATCGGCAGGTGCGAGGCGCAATACGTCAGCACGAACGGGATCATGTCGCCCGCCGTGACGATGAACTCGGCGACGGTGCGGAAATCCTCGCCGCGCAGGGCGACGGGCGTGCGCAGCAGGGCCATGTCCGGCCCGGCCACGGCGCGCAGGGTCCCGTCCTCCATGCGCGTGACCCAGGGCACCGCGGCGCCGTAGCCGAAGCGCAGCACCAGCTCGGTGCGCATCGGCACGCGTCCTTCCTCGCCGATCACGATCCGGATCAGCGTCGCCTGCGGGTCGCGCGGCGGCATGAAGTCCACGACCGTGACCACGCCGCTGTCGGTGACGAAACGCGTTTCGAGGATCAGCGTATCGTCGCGGTAGCGGCGCGACACCCGTGCCGGCTGCGACGGGGCCAGCAGCCAGCGCCCGTGGTCGCGCGTGCCCAGCAGCGCGGCGAAGCAGGCATCGGAGTCGAAGCGCGGCAGGCACAGCCAGTCGATCGAGCCGTCGCGCCCGACCAGGGCCGCCGTCTCGCCGTCGCCGATCAGCGCGTAATCCTCGATCTTCAAAGCCACGGCGGTATCCCTGGCGCATGCCGTCGATGGTCGGAACGTGCGCCGACACCTCACGTTAACGGTCGGGCGCGCAACCGGTTGCGGCCGGGCGTGCATTGTCGGGCCGGCGTACGGATGCGTGCGCGGCCGGAACAATTCCAAGGAGGCGAAGGATGAGCCACGTTTACGCGATCAATGAAATCGTCGGCACCTCGGAAGTCGGCATCGAGCATGCCATCAAGACGGCGCTGGCCACGGCGGCCGAGACCGTGCGCAATATGGACTGGTTCGAGGTCGGCGAGATCCGCGGCCATATCGAGAACGGCAAGATCGCCCACTACCAGGTGAAGATCCGCTGGGCTTCCGCTACGAACGCCCCGGCAAGGCGGCGTAACCAGAGGACGGAAGACAGTGAGCAGAGGACAGAATGAGCGCGCGCATGCTCTTTCTGTCCTCTGTCACCCGTTTTCTGTCCTCTGTTACCGCACCACCGCCGCCGTCTGGCCGAACAGGATCTTGCGTTCCTCCTCGGTGCGGATGCCGCCGGCGCCGGGGTTGTATTTGGCGGTCAGCGCGTAGGCGCGCTGGGTCGCCGGCCGTTCCCGGATGGTGCTGAACCAGCGCTTGAGATTCGGGAAGTCATCCAGGTTCTGCTGCTGGCGCTGCCAGGGCACGACCCAGGGATAGCTCGCCATGTCGGCGATGGAGTACGCGCCGGCCACGAACTCGCGGTCGGCCAGCCGCTTGTTGAGCACGCCGTAGAGGCGGTTGGTCTCCTTGACGTAGCGGTCCATGGCGTAGGGCAACTTCTCCGGCGCGTACTGCACGAAGTGGTGGTTCTGCCCTGCCATCGGCCCCAGTCCGCCCATCTGCCAGAACAGCCACTGCAATACGTCCGCCTTGCCGCGCGTTTCCTGCGGCATGAACTGCCCGGTCTTCTCGGCCAGGTAGACCAGCATGGCGCCCGACTCGAAGACGCTGATGGGTGCGCCGCCTTCCTTGGGCGCGTGGTCGACCATCGCCGGGATGCGGTTGTTGGGCGCCGCCTTGAGGAAGTCGGGCTGGAACTGCTCGCCCTTGCCGATGTTGATCGGGATGACGTTGTACGGCAGCCCGGTCTCCTCCAGGAACATCGTGACCTTGTGCCCGTTGGGCGTGGTCCAATAGTAGAGATCGATCATCGCCGGCCTCGCGCGTCACCAGGTACAAAGAATGCGCGACCGTAGCCGCTGGGGACGCGTCATGCCAGAGCACGGAGGACCGACGACAGAAAGAGGCGCAACTCTTTCCGTCCTCTGTCGTCCGTGCCCTGTCCTCTGACAAGAAAACGCCGGCGGCCGGGGGAGGGGCGGTCGCCGGCGTGGAGGACGGTGGCAGGTCCCGCCCTCAGGCCGTCCAGAAGGGCTTGCTGGCCTCGTAGCTGATCAGGCCCGGGTCGATGCCAAGATCCCGTGCGTCACGTGCGGTGAGCTTGGCCAGCTCGTTGCGGTCGCGCGCCCGCTGCCGCCACAGCCGGAGGGTGGCGAAGAGACGGGTGGACAGGCTGTCGCTGTGCCTCGCGCTCGGGAAGCTGGCTTCGTTGATCGTGGTGTAGGCCATGTGAATCTCCATCGAATTCGGTGTTTGCCGGGTGTCGCGCCTCAGGCGGCACTTGCCCTGGCGTGGCTGGGACGGTGGGCGGCGGTCCGGGGACGCGTGAACCAGCCACGCACCACGCGGCCGATCGTTCGCGCCGTTTGCCGCATCGCCGCCGCCCGCATCACCCGCGCCCGCAGTTCGAACATCCGGCGGTCGTCCGGATGGATGAATTTCCCTTGTGACAGGAAGGTCTTCGGCGTGTCGTTCGAGGTGGCCATGGGGGCCTCCGTTGATGCTGCTTCGATGCGAACGGATATGCGTCCGCCGCCGGGTCTTTACAAACGACGATGGGTCGGGGCAGGATAAGAAAAGCTCATGGATGAAGGGCGTGCCGCCGCGCCGTCCGGGAGAATATCGATGCGCCGTTCGCTACCGCCGCTCAACGCGCTGCGCGCCTTCGAGGCGGCCGCGCGCCACCTGTCCTTCACCGACGCGGCCGACGAGCTGGCGGTGACCCAGGCCGCCATCAGCCACCAGATCCGCGGCCTGGAGGACCGCATGGGGCTGAAGCTGTTCGTGCGGCGCAACCGCGAGATCCTGCTGAGCGAGGCGGGCCAGGCCTATTTGCCGGGCGTGCGCCAGGCCTTCGACCTGCTGCACGACGCCACCGAGCGGCTGCTGAAGACCGATGCCAGCGGTCCGATCACCGTCACGACCACGGCCTCCTTCGCCACCAAGTGGCTGGTGCCACGCCTGGGTTCGTTCCAGGAGGACTACCCGGACATCGACGTGCGCATCTCGACCAACACGGCGCTGATCGACTTCTCGCGCGACGATGTCGATATCGGCATCCGCTATGGCCGCGGCCAATGGCCCGGCGTCGCCGCCGAGCGCCTGGTCGTGGAGGACATCTTCCCGGTGTGCAGCCCGGCCCTGCAGAAGGGCCCCAAGGCGCTGCGCCGTCCCTCGGACCTGAAGGGCCACACCCTGCTGCACGTCTCGACCTGGCGCGACGACTGGCAGGTCTGGCTGACCGCGGCCGGTGTCAAGAGCGTCGACCCGACGCGCGGGCTCAAGTTCGACAACGCGCTCGCCGCCATCCAGGGCGCGATGGAGGGCGTCGGCGTGGCGCTGGGCAGGGGCCCGCTGGTCGAGGCCGACATGAAGGCCGGCCGCCTGGTGGCGCCGTTCGACGTCAAGCTGCCCAGCGACAGCGCCTACTACATCGTCGCTCCGGCCGAGCGCCTGCGCCGCCCCAAGATCAAGAGCTTCGTCGCCTGGCTGCGCGACAGCGTGGCGCGGGAGAAGGCGGCAACCTGATCGGCATTAAGCGAGATCAGTCCATTTGTGGCGTGGAGAGACAAGGAGGCGGAGCGGGGCAGCCGTCAAACGGCGTTGTGATGTGCCTCCAAACGCGCGTTGCCGGTGACCGAAGGTAGCGGAACCGGACAGTCGTGCTATGCTGATCGGACAGCACGGGGGAGCGCCGATGATCCTGTTCATCAGCTATGCGTCGGCCGATCTGGGTGGCGACCGTCTGAAGCAGTTCTTTGTCGATCTGGTCGAGAAGGTACGCGAACTCAGCGGCCGGGCGCCCAAGCATCTGGCCTTCATTGACCGGGAAAGTGTCGAAGTCGGCTTGAAATGGGAGCCGCAGATCGCCGCAGCGTTGAGCACGGCGCCGGTTTTTCTGCCAATCCTCAGTCCGACCTACGTCAACAGCAGGTACTGCGGCCAGGAATGGCAAGTCTTTGCCAAACGGATGGCGCTGGTACCGCATCCGCCCGGCAAGGCGTCACCGCTGCAGCCGGTCCTGTGGACGCCGTTCAACGTAAGCCACAACCCGGTCCCCGACGTGGTCAAGGAGGTACAGCAATACTGCGCGCGGGATGGCGAGGAGTACGGGAAGAACGGGCTGAGCAACCTCGCGAGATTTCCCGCCGAGCGTCCGTACTTGGATGTCGTCAATGCCATCGCGGCCCGGATTGCCGAGGCAAGCCAGGACTCCGTCTTGCCGCCGATGGATCCACTGCCGGACCTCGCAAAGGTCCAGCCTCTGTTTCCGGTCGAGCGGGAGGGCGATCCGGACGAAAATGGAGGGGGCAATGCCGCTGACGAGCCGGGCGGCCCCGAATACGCGAAGTTCATCTTCTTCACGGCATATCGTTCCGAACTGGAAAAGGTCGGCGTGAAAGACCTCAAGCCGGACATCAGCACCTTTCCGCGAGAAAGCCGGCCCCGCGGCGAGTGGCTGCCGTTTCCCCGGACCAACCCCGGACTGAAGATCAGCCTGACGGCTCAGGAGATGGCGTCGCGCAACAGCCTGGAGTTCGGGCAGATCAACTTCAAGCTGGCGCCCAAGGTCTTGCGCGATATCCTGGACAAGCCGGAGTATGAAAATACGCCGGTAGTGGTTGTTGTTGAACCTTGGACGCTCAAGCTTCAGACCTACCTGAACGAGGTGGCGTTCCTCGGCAAGTGGATGAGCGTCAACAGCGTGGTGCTCGCGGTCTGGAACATGAGCATTCCCGGCGCTTCGGCCGCCCAGGCCGAACTGGAGACCCTGATATGGAAGACGTTCGCCGGACGCTTTCCGGGGCAGAGCACGTTGCCGGTCGAGTTCAGCATTTCCAGCCATGAGGAGCTTCGCGTCGCGCTCAACCAGACGCTTGCAGTCCTGAAAAACCGGATGATCTCGACGATGAATCCGCGCGTGTTGAATCTCGACAGGACGAGCGTCGAGACGATGCCCACGGTCGCCGGGCAACGCGGCGCGGCGGGGACGTGAACCCGTGGCAGCCCCGCGTCAGCCTGGCCGCATCATCACGTTCTACTCCTACAAGGGCGGGACGGGGCGGACGATGCTGCTGGCCAATGTCGCGTGGCTACTGGCGAGCAGCGGCAAGCGCGTCCTGACGATCGATTGGGATCTCGAGGCGCCTGGCCTGCACCACTATTTTCATCCGTTCCTGATCGACAAACGATTGATCGACAGCGATGGCCTGATCGACATGGTGATCGCGCAGGCGGCCAAGGCAGCGTCGGCGTCGATGACCCGAGCGGCGCCGGCGAAGCCGGCCGATACGGCGGCGGCCGAGCCGCCCGAGCAGACATTGATCGGGGTGTCCGGCACAGTGGATCAACCAGCCATCAGCGTTGATCCCAAGAACTACATGGTCGGCCTCAACTGGTCCTTCGACCGCGGCGGCTCGCTACGCTTCATGCCGGCCGGCCGGCAGGATCTGGCCTATGCGACGCGGGTGAACACGTTTGAGTGGCGCACGTTCTACGAGCGGTTGGGCGGCGAGAGCTTCTTCCGCGCCTGGCGCGACAAGCTCAGGGAGGAGTACGAGTACGTTCTGATCGACAGCCGGACCGGCGCCAGCGACACATCGAGCATCTGCACCGTCGTGATGCCTGATGATCTGGTCGTCTGCTTTACGCCCAGCGATCAGAACATCCAGGGGGCGGTCTCGATCATTGCCTCGGTCAGGCAGCAGCGCGAGCGCCGGGCCGCGGCGTCTCCTCAACCTCCACCCGAAAGCGGCACTGCGTCACCCACGCCGAGGTCGGACTCACCGCGAATCTTCCCGATGCTGACGCGCGTCGACGTGTTCGAGAAGAACAAGATGGAGGCCGCGCGCGATCTCGTCGCCGAATCGTTCGCCGACATCCTGCCGCCGCTCAGCCCGACCACCCGCAATCCTCACTGGGCGAACGCCGACGTGTTCTATGTGCCGTACTACGTCTACGAGGAGACGCTGGCGGTCTTTGCCGACAAGGAAGCGACGACCGGATCGATTCTGTCTGCTGCGCAGACCGTCGCCAGGCTGGTCACCGACGGCGCCGTTTCGACGTTCGAGCCGCCGCCGCCCGACAAGCGCGAGCAGGCCCTTGCAGCGTTCGAGCGCAAGCGGCCCGGCCAGAATCCCGATGTCGTGATCCTGCTGGGACCTGACGACTGGCGCGACGGGCATGCCGTCATCGAAGCGCTGAAGGCAGACGCGCAGCTGCGCGTGGTGCCCATGTCGTGCGAGGAATGGCTGGCCGCGACGGCCGGCGACCGGCTCGGCATCTCGACAAGGTCGGAGGCGGCACCCTCGGGCAGATCGCTGATTTTTTACGTCGGCCGGGGCGGTGCAAAAATCCCGCCGGAAGCCATTGAGCGGCTGAATATGGTTGTGCGCCGCGGCGGAACGGACAGGGTCGTCGTTTTCATCGGGCAGGACGCGCCGCCGGATCTTTCGGTCGGCGGGATCGAGGCAGCCACCATTCTCGATGCCCGTCAAAGCAGCAGCATCGAGGACACAATCTTCCGGCTGCAGTATCTCGTCAAAGGGTCAGGGGCCTCGCTCAGTCGTATTTCGGACGCCAATGTCCGCCAACGGCGGAGTCTCGTGCTGTCGGCCGAAGAATGGATCAAGTCCAACCGCAAGACCGACTATCTGTTGCGCGGCTCGCAACTGGAGGCGACGGAACGGCTGCTCGAGCAGACCGCAGACCTGCTGCTGACCGATCGGGAACAGGAGTTCCTGGCGGCAAGTCGCAAGGGGCGCGACGCCGACGAGGCGGCCGCCATGCGGCTGGAGCTGCCGCCGCTGAGGGCCGAAGTCGAACGTCTGCGGCAGGAGATACCGAAGGCCAAGGCGGAGGCCGAGAGTGCGCGGCGCGAGGCGACCGAGTTGCGCACCGAAGCGGGTGGGCTTCGCCAGCAGCTGCCCCAGGTCCAGGCAGAAGCGGACCGCCTGCGGCAGGAACTGTCGGCGGTCAATGAAAATGCGAGCATTGTTCGCGAGGAGTCGAACGCGTTGCGTGGTGAAGCCGCGCTAGCCCAGGCGAAAAATGCCTTCAATGAGAATGTACTGGCGGCGGCACGCGAAAAGCTCGAGGAGACGAGGGTCAATGCCCGGCGGCACGAGAGAAGGACACTGCGGCTAGCTGGCACGCTGATCGCGGCCGGTTTAATCGCTGTCTTGTTGGGCTTCCTGTTTGTTCGGGCGGAGACAGAACTCCAGGGTGCCAAGCAGATGGTGCTGATAGCCGAAGCACAACTGGACAAAATCCGGTCATCCGAGCAACAGGCGAGGGCTGCACGACTGGAAGCGGAGGCGGCCCTGCAGCGCGCGAACACCGCGAGAATGGTGACGGATCTCACAGCAAAAGCCGCAGGTCTGGGGGCCGATCGGCAAGAACTCGCCGTGTTGCTGGCGGCTGAGGCCTTCCGCAGATCTCAAGGCAGGGATGGAACCTTCGACGACGACGCCCGGAGATTCGTCGCCAAGATGTTGGCCTCGGTCAATGGCTGGCCATTGCGCGGGCATGGAGGTGCGGTGACCTCGGCGCGCTACTTCGCCGGCGGGACTCGCATCCTGACGACGTCGCAGGACGGGACCGCGAGGATATGGGACGCGGTGACAGGGTGGCAGGTATCGATCCTTGTCGAAGGGCGGGGCCCAATTTCAGCCGCCGATGTGGACAATGCAGGCGGCGTCGCTGTCCTGGGCTTTGCGGATAGCAGGATCGGAATATGGAACCTGGCCGATGGCCGGCAGGTCGGAATGGGCAAACTGCCGTTCGAACGGGCGGCCGCTCTGCGTTTTGGCGGCAATGGCGAGCGCCTCCTCGTGGTTTCGGACCGCGGGATGCTCGCGGTCGTCGATGCCAGAAACATGGACAAGACAATCGTTGAGCGGCGCGGTCCGTTCGCCGCCGCAGCCTTAAGCATGGACGGCCGCAGAATTGCCGCCGCGACCCCAGACTTCCTTATCCTGATTCTGGACGCAACGAAGGGCGGGGTGCTGCAGGAAATCGACGGCCGCAAGATCCCGGTTGCTTTCATCGCATTTGCGCCCGAGGGGAGATCACTCGTCGTTGGATCGGTTGAGGGGCGGGCTCGGCTCCTGGAGCTGGCACCACTTAACGAACTGCCGTTGGCGCTGAGCAATCCAGGCGGCAAACGCGTGTCCGTGGGTGCAGTTGGTCCGGATTTTCAGCAGGTTGCGATGGGATTCGTCGATGGTGGCGTCCTCGTCTGGAGCCTCCAGACATCCGGGGTAGCACCTGCCACTCTCCTGCGAGGTCACAGCGATTGGATATCGGATGTCTCGTTCGGTCCGGACGGCAACACCATCGTGACGGCCTCCAGTGATCGTACGGCGCGCATGTGGTCGATCGCCCGCGGCAGCGTACCGGGAACGGAAGCGCGCGAGGCCTCTTTCGCCGGGCTGCTGCCGCAGGAATTGCTCGACCGGGCGCAGCAATATGTGGGCCGCAACATGAACTGTGCCGAATGGCGCACCTTTTTCCCGACAGGACCATACGAAAAGACGTTCCAGGCATTGCCGGGACCGGCATCGGATCAGGCGGACTGTCCGGTCGAGCAACGCGGAACGGGGAAATAGGCGCCAGCCTTCGGGTGGCCGCGATGATGATGCTTCCGCGCCGGCGCCGCGGTTTCCACATTCCCGATCTGGGAGTTATCATTCCCGATATGGGTATGCCAGCAACGAGCGGTCTTGCTGATGCTCTGTTCTCGCGTGTTCAGCAACGCATGCTGGCGATTCTGTTTGGCCATCCCGACCGCAGCTTCTATGCGACCGAGATCATGCGGCTGGCGGACGGCGGCATCGGCGCTGTGCAGCGCGAATTGACACGGTTGGCCGAGAGTGGGCTCGTCACCGTCACGCGGATCGGCAACCAGAAACACTACCCTTCGTGACGGAGATCGCGAGTCAGCCCAAACCGTTTGTGGTCGGCACGGGAGCAGACGTTTGGGTGTCATGCCCAGATTCAGCGGCCGTCAATCGCGCCGCGGCCTGCCCTCGATCATGTCGCGCAGGGCGATCGAGCGCGCGCCGAGAAAGTCGTTGAAGGCGCGCACCCGCAGCCCGTGGCCGGTCGACCAGGACTCCAGAACAGGCTCTCCGGCGCAACACTCGCCGCCCAGGCCACAACGTTGCCGTCGGCCTTGCCCGCTCTTGCCTTCCGGAGTTCAGAGATCACGTTCGTGTCGAGCAGATACATCACGAGAGATCCACCGCCCGCGGCAGGTCACGCCGGCGCGGAATCTCTAGCTCCACATCTTCGGCGCCGGGCATCGCGAGCCTGTCGATAATGCTGCCCTGACCCCCGGTGAGCTTCTGATACGTCTCGATGCTCAACAGCACGTGGGACGGCCGGCCGCGATCGGTGACGAATACCGGTCCCGTCCGGGCCAACCGCTTGGCGTGGCCGACATCCTGATTGAACTCGCGGCTTGATAAAGTCGTAATGCCCATTCGAACGCCTCCGTCACTTTTTGTAGATATGTTACTACATACCTTTTGCCAACGGGCAAACACCATGTAGTCCGGCAGGACGTGCTTCTCCAGCCATGCGCGCAGGATTGCCCCTTGTCGCGGGTCCCGCCGCTCGACCAGCAACGTGCCCGTCTCCAATTCCTGGACGGTGATGATAGCCGCGACGGCGCTGGTCCACAGGATGACGCTCGTGACCCGCAACGCCGCCGACTTCAAGTCGAACGGCGTCAAGATCGTCAACCCGTGGCACGTGCAGCAAGAGGAGTAGGTACGCCAAGTGTCTGAACCGGCAGCGATCTTGCGCCTCGGCCGTGGTTCAAATATTTGCATTTGCAAATATCTCGAATCGTGCCATGATCCCACCCGGCATCAAGGGAGGATCGGCCATGGCGCTCGATTTCGGCTACTTCACCCTCAGCGACAACCGCTACCCCAATAACCCGCGTACTGCCGAGCAGTTCCTGAAGGACATCTACGCCGAGGCCTTGTGGGCCGAGGCGGTGGGCATGAACTCGGCCTGGATCGGCGAGCACCATTTCAACCTGCTGGGCGTCAACGCCTCGCCCATTGCGATGCTGGCGCAGATCGCCGGTGCCACGCGGCGCATCAGGCTGGCGCCTGCGGTGACGTTGCTGCCGGTGCACCATCCGCTGCACGTCGCCGAGGAGTGGGCGACGCTCGACCTGCTGTCGGGCGGCCGCGTCGATTTTGCCGCCGGCCGCGGCTACGACCGGCTCGAGTACGGGCCGTTCCAGGCGCCGTTCGAGGACTCGGCCGAGATCTTCGCCGAGGGACTTGAGGTCGTGTGGCGCGCCTGGACCGAGACCGGCAAGTGGTCGCACAAGGGCCGCTTCTACCAGTTCGACAACGTCGAGGTGCGGCCCAGGCCGGCACAGGACCCGCTGCGGCCCTACGTCGCCTGCTTCTCGCGTCCGTCGATGGAGCTGGCCGCGAAGAACGACTGGAACATCATCTACGCGCCGTTCGCCGCCGCCATGGTCTACGGCTCGCTGGCCGACGCCGTGCGTGTTTATCGCGACGAATGCGAGTCGAAGTTCCAGCGCCCGGCGCGGCGCGCCATGTGCTCCTACTTCGTGCACGTGGCCTCGACGCCGGAGGAGGAACGCTACGGCAACGAGACGCTGATCCGCTATTTCCACGACGCCCTGATCGCGGCCTTCCCCTCGACCTCGGGCGAGAAGGTGCCGCCGACCTACAAGTACTTCGTCGAGATCGTGAACATCCTGCGCGGCATGAAGGCCGACACGCTCACCACCAAGTCGATCCTGTGCGGCCCGCCGCAGCACATCATCGACACGCTGAAGACGGTCGAGCAGGCCGGCATCGCCGAGGTGATCCTCTACTTCAACTACGGCGCCAAGCCGCACGCGATGGTGAAGGACCAGATGCAGCGCTTCATGGAAGAGGTGGCACCGGCGTTCGAAGGCAGCCACACCACCCTGCGCCTGAAGGCCGCGGAGTAGGGAACTGCCGCACGCCATGAACCTTCCCCCGGAGGGGGAAGGTGGCGCGAAGCGCCGGAAGGGGGATGCTGCAACGGACGCCGTACAGGTGGAATGCATAGAGGCTGATCTGACATCCCCCTTCCGCCCTTCGGGCACCTTCCCCCTCCGGGGGAAGGTAATAAGATCGTCGCATGCAGCCGTTTGCGATGGCCCATGCTCCCCCTCGACGATTACGTCCCCTATCTGCTGAACCGCGCCGGCGCGCGCATCGCCCAGTCGTTCTCCGAGGAGATGCGCGCCCTGGGTACCAGCCTCCAGGCCTGGCGCGTGCTCGCCGCCTTGCGCGACCGCGACGACCAGCGTGTCTCCGAACTGTCGGACCACACCAGCATCGAGATCTCGACCCTCTCGCGCGTGCTCGATGGCATGCAGAAGCAGGGCCTGATCGCGCGCCGCCGCACGCCGGGCGACGGCCGCGTCGTGACCCTGCACGTCACCGCCGCCGGCCGCCGCCTGGCCGACCGCATCATCCCCATTGCCGAGCGCTACGAACGCGTCGCCGTCGCGGGCCTGAGCGCGTCCGAAACCGACACGCTCAAGCGCCTGCTGCGCCAGCTGTACGTCAACATGGACGGCCTCCAGCCATCCTGACGGCTGGTACAGGAGACAGCTCCTGGCGTACGACGGTTTGTGCGGGACCGCGCGCCTCCTGGCGCGCTCATGGCGGTGCGGCGAAGAGGCGAAGAGTTCGGCAGCAGCCGCACGGGTCCGTCCGGACCCTCTTGCGTCAAAGTTGGCCCCTGTGCGCTGAAGGCCGCCAGGACGAGCCGCCATGCGCCGACTGATGGTTGCGCCGCGCGGTTGCGATGGCGCCCGTCCGCTTCATATGATGCGCGCCAACGGGAGGAACCCATGTCGCGCCTTGACCCCGCCACGCCGCCTTTTCGCGCCGAGGTGATCGGCAGCCTGTTGCGGCCGCGCGTGTTGAAGGAAACCGCAAACGCGGTCGCGGCGGGCAAGGCGACGGCGGCGGACTACGCGGCCGTGCTGGAGGGCGAGATCGCGCGCGTGGTGGCGCGGCAGGAGGAGATCGGCCTGCGCGTCGTCACCGACGGCGAGTTCGGCCGCAGCTCGTGGTTCGGCTTTTTCTTCGAAGGACTGGA
>Ga0187894_10004534_pt1 | contig 14816 bp, 10 predicted proteins | sample GBC1701081metaG_FD_136650 | JGI IMG/M metagenome (GOLD analysis project Ga0187894, IMG submission 136650) | White microbial mat communities from a lava cave in the Kipuka Kanohina Cave System on the Island of Hawaii, USA - GBC170108-1 metaG ...
CTACTACAAGAGCGAGGGCCAGCTGCGCTTCAAGTATCTCGGCGGCAGCTCCTATCGCTACTTCCTGATGGACTGGTACCAGATTCCGAAATACACCGGCCGGCCGATCTGGACCGAACCCTACTTCGACGAAGGCGGCGGGCAGGTGGTGATGTCGACTTATGCCGTGCCGTTCTACCGCAACGTCGATGGCGAGCCGCGCTTCGCCGGGGTGATCGCCGCCAACATCTCGCTCGATTGGCTCAAGACGATCACGGCCTCGGTTCATCTGCTCGACAACGGCTACGCCTTCCTGGTGTCGCACAACGGCATGATCGTCACCCACCCCGACTCGCGCTGGGTGATGAACGAGAGCATCTTCAGCCTGGCAGAGGCGCGCGGCGACACCGGTCTGCGCGCGATCGGCCGGTCGATGGTGCAGGGGCAGACGGGCTCGGTGCAGATCGAGTGCCTGCGCCGCTCCGGGTCGTGCTGGCTCGTCTACGCGCCGTTGCTGGCCAACGGTTGGTCGCTCGCAGCCGTGCTGCCCGAGAGCGAGCTGATGGCCGACGTGATCACGCTCAACCGCACCATGCTCCTCATTGGCGCCGCCGGTTCGATGCTGCTGGTGATCGTCGTCGTCTCCGCGGCGCGCTCGCTCAGCCGGCCGCTGGTGGCGCTGGCGCAGGCGAGCCAGGACATCGCGCGCGGCAACCTCGACGCCCGCATCCCCGCCGTCGCCTCGCAGCACGAGGTCGGTCAGCTCGCCGCGGCCTTCTCCGGGATGCAGCGCGAGCTCAAGCGCTACATCACCGATCTGCGCGAGACCTCCGCGGCGCGCGAACGCGCCGCCGCCGAAGCGGCAGCGCTCGGTCTCGAGCGCGAGGCGATCCGCCGCGAGCTCGACATCGCCGCCAAGATCCAGCAATCGATCCTGCCGCGCCAGTTTCCGCCATTCCCGGAGCGGCGCGACGTCGACATCCTCGCCGCGATGATCCCGGCGCGCGAGGTCGGTGGCGACTTCTACGATTTCTTCCTGATCGACGGACAACGCCTCGGATTCGTCATCGGCGACGTCTCGGACAAGGGCGTGCCGGCGGCGATCTTCATGGCCATCAGCCGCACGTTGCTCAAGGCGACGGCGCTGCACGGCCTGCCGCCGGGCGAGTGCCTGCGGCGCGTCAACCATCTCCTCTGCCTCGACAACGGGTCACAGATGTTCGTGACGCTCTTCTACGGCATCCTGAACACCGCCACCGGCGCGCTCGGCTACGCCAACGCGGGCCATCCGGCGCCACTTCTCCTGCGCCGTGACGGCGGCGTCGAAGCGCTCGCGACCACTGGCGGCGTCGCCCTCGGCGTCGTCGACGGATCCGTGTACCATGCGCGCCAGACGCGGCTCGACCTCGGCGACACGGTTCTGCTCTTCACCGACGGCGTCACCGAAGCGATGACCGCCGACGGCACGCTCTTCTCCGAGCCTCGGCTACGCCAGCTCCTCGACGATGCCGCCGGCGTCAGCGCTTTTGACCTCATCGAGCGCGTCGTCAGCGCCGTGCGCGGCTTCGCCGGCGACCAACCGCAGAGCGACGATCTGACCGTGATGGCGGTGCGCTGTCGACCCGAGATCGAACAGGCCGACGCCCTGGTCCGCTCGCTCCGCTTGCGGGCCCAGACGCAAGAGCTGTCGCGTGTGCGCGAAGCCGTGGAGGAGCTCGCCCTTGCCGCTGGGCTCGCGCCGCGCATCACCTTCGCCGTCCAACTCGCGCTCGAGGAAGCCCTCGCCAACATCATTGCCTACGCCTTCGTCGACGTGCGGCGGCACACGATTGGCCTGCGCCTAGCGCTGCGCGGCCGCGAGTTGGTGGCGGAGATCGAAGACGATGGCCAGCCCTTCAATCCGCTCGAAAACCCCGCGCCCGACCTCGATGCGAGCCTGGAAGACCGTGCCGTCGGCGGGCTCGGAATTCACCTCGTCCGCGCGTTGATGGATGACGTCGAGTATCAGCGCCGCGGCGAGAAGAACATCCTGGTGATGCGCAAGAGCACCGAGGTCGCGCTCTAGCTGCTAGCGCGCGGGCTGCGCCCGCCAACGCGCGAGTGCCGCGCCGATCTCGGCTTTGACGCGCTGGAGCAGGGCCGGGCCGTCTTCGCCGGGTTGGCGCGGGATCGGGTCTCCCATGTAGACGTGCACCCGCGTGCCGAACGGCACGGGCAGGAGGTTGTAGCGCAGCAGCTTCCAGGAATTGTCGATGGCCACCGGCAGCACGGCCACTCCCGGAGCGGCGTCGAGGAGCTCGAGAAATCCCTTCGGCTTGAACTCGCCCAGCTCGCCGCGACGCGCGCGCGTCCCCTCGGGATAGATCACCGCCGAGACATCGCGCTCGCGCACCTGCTGGCCGAGATGGCGGATGGCGCCGAGTGCCTGGTCGCGGTCGGAGCGATCGATCAGCGCGTGCCCGCCGCGGCGCAGGTTGTACGAGATGCTGGGGATCCAACGCGCCAGTTCCTTCTTGGACACGTACTTCGGAAAGTTGGTGAAGAGCAGCGCGCCGAAGATCGGCACGTCGAACATGCTCTGGTGGTTGGCGACGATCAGGTAGGGTGTCCACGCCCGGATCTTCGGCGAGCGCTCCACTTCGACGCGCGTGCCGGCGAGTGCGAAGGCCCAGAGAAGGGTGCGTTGCAGCGCGCCCGCGACGAGCTCCTGCGGCCTCTGCCCGAAGAGCCGCGCGATTCTCTGCAGCGGATCGAAGACGGCCAGGATGAGGCCGAACGAGAGCAGAAAGGGAATGGTGAAGATCCAGTCGAGGACACGACGCATGCGATGCGTCTAGCACGCCGCGTCCGCAGAGGGCAGCGCCCTTGCAATCGATCCGAGGGGAGGGAAGTTATCGCACTACAGATGGACGCAACTGAAGGCAAATGGGCGGGAAGTTGAGGCGCGCGCTTCGCCGGACGTGCTCCTCCGTGTTCGTCTGTGGCCTCCTCGCCGGTGCGGTGCTGGCGAGCCACGGCGCTACCCTCGAGCGCGTGCGCGAGAGCGGGGTTCTGCGCTGGGGCGGCGATGTGCAGGGTGGCGAACCGTACGCGTTCCAGGATCCCGCCGATGGCGACCGCCTGATCGGCTTCGAGGTGGAGATCGCCGACGCCCTGGCGCGCCGGCTCGGCGTCCACGCCGAGTTCGTGCAGAACGACTGGTTGACCTTGGTTCCCTCGCTCGAGCGCGGCAATGTCGACATCGTGATGAATGGACTCGAGATCACGCCAGCGCGCCGCGGCCGCGTCGCGTTCACGCGGCCGTACTACCGCTTTCGCGAGACGCTCGTGGTGCGGCGCGGCGACACTTCGATCCACGCTCTCGCCGATCTGAACGGCAGGCGGGTCGGCACGCTGGGCGGGTCGCAGGCGCACGAGATGCTGCGCGCGACGCCCGGGGTCGAAATCGCCCTCTACGAAGGTGTCGATGAACCCTACGCCGACCTCGAGCAGGGGCGCATCGATGCCGTGTTGCTCGACCACATCATCGCCGAGCGCTACGGCCTCTCGCGGCCGGAGCTGGCGAAGGCCTCGGACGTGGGCGAGGGCGTCTACGCCATCGCCGTGCGCCCGGCCGACGCGAGCCTGCTCGCGGCGATCGATGCGGCGCTGGGCGGGATGATCGCCGACGGCGAGATCGAGCGCATCCTGAAGCGCTGGAAGTTGTGGAGCGAGGAGCAGCTCCGCCTCGGCGAGGGAGTCGCCGACGTCGCCGGCCCGGCGCCCGCGCGCGTTCTCGATCGGCCGCAGCTCTGGCTGTTTGCGCGGGCGACGGCGGTGACCGTGGCGATCTCGAGCCTGGCGATGGCGGTCGCCGTCGCCGGCGGCCTCCTCCTCAGCCTGGCGCGTCGCTACGGAGGCCGGCCGCTGCGCTTCGCCGCCGGCGTCTACGTCGAGGTCTTCCGCGGCACTCCCGTCCTGCTCCAGCTCTATGTGCTCTACTTCGGACTGGCTCCCGTCCTCCGCCTCGACGCCTTCACCGCGGCGGTGTTGGGCCTCGGCCTCAACTACGCCGCGTACGAGGCCGAGCTCTACCGCGCTGGGCTCGAAGCCGTGCCGGTCGGACAGACGGAGGCGGCGCTGGCGCTCGGCATGTCGCGCCGCCAGGCCCTGCGCCGCGTCGTGCTGCCGCAGGCGTTGCGCGTGGCGCTCCCCGGCATCGCCAATGATTTCATCGCGCTGCTGAAGGACTCGTCGCTGGTATCGGTGATCACGGTCGTCGAGCTGACCAAACAGATGACGATCACCGCCGTCGACGTCCGCAGTTGGCTGGTGCCGGGTGCCCTTTGCGCGATCCTCTATCTGGCGCTGAGCTATCCGCTCTCGCTTTTCGCCCGCCGTCTCGAGCGGCGGTTGGTGCCGGTGCCGAAGTGAACGGCGAGCCGATCATTCGCGCGCACGGCGTCGGCCTCCGCCTCGGTGAGCAAGAGATCCTGCGCGACCTCGACTTCGAGATCGCGCGCGGCGAGGTGGTGGCCGTCGTCGGCCCGTCGGGCAGCGGCAAGAGCAGTCTCCTGCGCGGACTGAACTACCTGACGCCGTTCACCTCCGGCGAGGTAGAGATTGCCGGGCACCGCCTGCTTCCCGGTCTCAGCGAGGGGCGGGACGCCGAGCTGTTGCGCTCGGTGCGGACCAAGGTCGGGATGGTGTTTCAGAGCTTTCATCTGTTCCCGCATCTCTCCGCCCTGGCGAACGTGGTCGAGGCTCCGCAACGTGTTCTCGGTCTGCCGCATGCGGAGGCGCGCCAGCGTGCCGAGGAGCTCTTCGCACGCGTCGGCCTGAGCGCCTACGCCGACGCCTACCCGCACACGCTGTCGGGCGGGCAACAACAACGCGTCGCGATTGCTCGCGCGCTGGCGATGCGGCCGGCGGCGCTGCTGCTCGACGAACCGACCTCGGCCCTCGATCCGCGTCTGCGCGGCGAAGTTCTGTCGGTCATCGCCGATCTCGCCGGTGCCGGACAGACCATGATCATCGTCACGCACGAGATCCCGTTCGCGCGCCGAGTCGCGCACCGGGCCCTCGTGTTGGTCGGCGGCTCGATCATCGAGTCGGGCACCGCCGAGGAGATCTTCGAGCGGCCGCGCAGTGAGGAGACGCGCCGTTTCCTCGGCGACGGATGAGCGTCAGGCGGGTGGGCGGCGCATGAGGGGACGAGGCGAAGACCAGCGGCTGGACCGCGTCGGCAGCGCCCTCGCGGTCATCGCCGTGGTGGCTTTGCTGGCGGCGCAGTTCTCGCTGTTCTTGAGTCAGCCACTCGGCTTCGACGACGCCTTCAACGTGCAGATCCCGGTGAGTCTCGTCCGCAGCGGACGCTACGAGACGACGTATCATCAGCCGACGCTCTTCGACTATCGCATCAGCACCGGGCCGACGGTGCTGGTTCCGGTCGCCGCCGTGCTCGCGTTGCTAGAGCCGACCTATTGGAGTGTTCGCCTGCCGATGGCGCTCTATCTCCTCGCCTACATTCTGGGTCTGGAGCGGCTGAGTCGCAGGCTTGCAGCGCGGCCTGAGCGCGCGTGGATGCCGTTTCTCATGATGCTCGCTGGCTTCGTCCTGGTACCGTCGGGTCTGGCGACGTCGGCGCAGGTGCTCGGCAGTCTGCCGGCCGCCGCATTCTTCCTGTGGGGCATCGAAGTGATGTCGCGCGCGCTCGAGCGCGGCCGCACTGCGACCGCGGTCGCCGCCGGCGTTCTCCTCGGCCTCGCGGTCGTGACCAAGCTGATCGCGCTCCTCTGGGTCGGCGGGCTCCTCTTCGCGCTCTGGTTTGCACCCGAGCTCGCCGGCAGCTTGCGGCGGCGACGAGCCTTCCTGCTCGCGTGCGCGGCCGGTGTCGGTGCGCCTCTGCTCCTTTGGCAGAGCGTGATCTTGATCGGCTTGGGCTACGAGGGCCAGCGGCAGTGGCTGCGCGACTTCTGGCGGATGATGTGGGTCGCCGGCAGCGGAGTCAGTCTCGGTGCGCTGCGTCTGTCGGCGCTCGGCCCGGCGGCGCATCTCGAGACCGTCAGCTCGATGTTCGCGGTCGGCAAGGTGCCGCTACTCCTCGGCTTCGCGATCGCGGCGTTGTTCACCGCACGCGTCTTCCTCGCACGGCAGCGACCCTTCGCCGCCCATGCCCTGCTGCTGGCGACCGCGGCTCACCTGCTCTGGTGGTTCGGCCTGAGCACCTGGCTTTGGTACTGGCATCTCCTCCCCGGCTACTTCCTCTACGCGACGCTGATCGGCTACGTCCTGTACGTCAGCGTGACGGAGGCGGGTAGGAGGATGGGGTGGGTGATCGGCGCGCTGATCGGGTTGGCGGTTTGGTGGACGTTGCCTCTGCGTCCGCCGTCCCTGTCGCTGCAGCCGAATCTCGTCCTCGACGGGCAGCTGCAGGCGGCGCAGGTGCTGCGGCGCATTCGCAGCGAAGACCCGGCGGCGCGCTTCTGGGGCCTCGGTTGGTTCCAGTGTCCGGAGCTATCGTTCCTGGTGCGGGAGTCGTTCAAGGACCTGACGCGAGAAGCTCCCGCCCCCGGCGCGGCGAACTACTTCTCGATGGGCAAGGCGACGAACTTCTTCGTCACCGGCGTCGGTGAGTATGCCAAGGCGAACTGCGCCGAAGACGTGTTCGACGGAGCAAACTACAGGATATGTCGCCTGCGGCCCGAGGCGCCGCAGGCGCCTGTGCCGCAGTGATGCCTCGACCGCGCCGCTAGAAGAAGGAGCGCGCTTCGGCGGCGATCTGGGCGATGCGCTCGGTCTCCTCCGAGAGCACGGGCAGATCGGCGGAGAGACGGTCGAACTCGGCCTCGGCGGCGACGAAGTCGGTCTCGCGGCGGATCTGCTCTTGCGCGTCCTGTCCGCGCGCGGCGATCTCGGCGAGGCGCGCGTCGAACGTCTGCGTTGCCGCGGCGCGCGCCACGTGCACCGCGTCGTCGAGCCACGCCGTTTGCGCGCCGGCGTCGTCTGCGAGCCCGGAGCCCAGCAGGCGATCGACGCCGGGCAGGTACCAGCGGTTCCAGAGGGCGCGCCGCGCCCACTGGAAGTTGCCGCTGACCGCCTGTTGCAGGCGCTCCTCCGGCGCTAGCTCGCCGGCGTCGAGCCTGGTGCGCGGCGGCGACGCGGCGGTGACATGTGCGCCGAAGGCCGCCACCTCGTTTTGCAGGCGCTCGGCGGTCTCTCTCGCGCTCGCCTCAGCGGCGTCGGCGTGGTCGTGGATCGCGACCGCGACGCTCTCCGCAAGCGCGGTGGCGTTGGCATTGTTGATCCAGCGCCGCCGCGCGCCCCGCAGGCGCTGGCGCGCCTCGTCGGCGAGCTTCGCTGTCGCCGCGCGGTGCGCTTCGGCGACGTGTCCGATCCTGGTCTCGAACTCCTGCAGGCGCGCCCGCTCGGTGTCGGCCTCGGCTTGCGAGGACGCGTCCGCCGCGCGCAAGCGTTGGCGCGCCTCGCGTAGGGCTTGCTCGAGGATGTGGTGGCGCTCGCCGAGCACGCGCTTGGACGCGCCGAGGAAGCGCAGCGCGCGCTTTCCGGCCTCGCGCACGGCCGCCAGGTCGCGCCCACCGGAGGAGACGAAGCGCGTGAGCGCGGCGGTGAAGGCGCCGAGCCCGCTCGCGGCGATCGCCGCGGCTTCGCGCCGCTGCATCGCTTCGAAGCCAGCGCGCGCGTCGACCCGGAAGAGATCGTGAGCGCCGGCGACGTTCGCTCGCAGGGTCTCGGTATGGTGCGTCTTCTCGGCCGGCGTCAGCTCGGCGCAGGCCTGATCGAGGTTCCAGACCACGAACAGCTTGCCCATGTCGTTCTGTAGGCCATCCATGAGCCGGCGCGTCGCCTGGGTGAATACGGCGGGATAGCGGACGACGAGGACGACGGCATCGAGCGAGCGCAGCACCTCGCCGGTGATCGAATCGAAGCGATCCTCGCTGCCGACGCCGGGAGTGTCGAGCAGATCGACCTGGCCGCCCAGCTGGAGCAGGTCGAGCGCGGTCTCGACGACGACTTCACCGATGCCCGGTTCTTCCGCACGCATGAGGCGGGCGACCTCGTCGGCGCTGGCGGCGGTGCGGTCGCCGATGCGCCAGACCGTGGTCTCGCCGTAGGTCACGCGCACCGGCACCGAGGTGAGCGGATCGAACGCCACCGGCGAGAGCGCCGTGCCGGCGATGGCATTCAGCAGCGTGCTCTTGCCCGCTTTCACCTCGCCGTAGAGAGCGATGCGAACCCGCCGCCGCGCGAATTCGGCGAGCATCGCTTCGACCTCGCCGAGCGTGCCGCCGGGGATCAACGTCGCGTGCGGGCGCAGCGCTTCGCGCACATGCTCGAGGGCGGTGTTGAGGCGTGTGGTGAGGGCGCCCGAGCTGCGCCCGGGGACGTTGCTAACTTGATTGGCGGTCATGGCTCTCCTGCGTGTGGATGACGAAGAGTGTGGTTCTATGGTCTCGCAGTGGGCAGTTCAACCGTGGACGGCGCCGGCGACGGGCGGTATAGACCGCGCGTGGACGAGAAACTCGCGACGCCGGCCAATGCCATCGTCGTCCTGCTGGACAGCTTGAACCGCCACATGCTCGGCTCCTACGGCGGACGCGAATTCGACACGCCGAATCTCGACCGATTCGCCTCGCGTGCGGTGCGTTTCCAGCAGCACTACTCCGGGTCGCTGCCGTGCATGCCGGCGCGCCACGACTTGCTCTGTGGCGCGCTCGACTTTCTCTGGCGGCCGTGGGGATCGATCGAGATCTGGGAGCGGCCGATCACGGCCGAGCTGCGCCAAGCGGGCGTGGTGACGCAGCTCATCACCGATCATCCGCACCTGTTCGAGTCCGGCGGCGAGAACTATCACACCGACTTCAGTGCCTGGGACTATCAGCGCGGCCACGAGAGTGATCCGTGGCGCACGCGTCCCGACCCGAGCTGGGCCGGGGCGCCGCTCATGGGCCGGGGCTTCATGCCGTACGACAATTCGCGCGGCTACTTCCGCGACGAAGCCGACTTTCCGGGGCCGCGCACGATGGCCGCGGCGGCGCACTGGCTCGACGACAACGCCGGCGTGCATCCGCGCTTTCTCCTTTTCGTCGACGAGTTCGATCCGCACGAGCCCTTCGACACACCGGAGCCTTACGCTTCCCGCTACGACCCCGACTGGCAGGGCCCGCACCTCATCTGGCCGCCCTACATTCGCGGCGCGCGCCAGCACGGGATTCTCGACGAGCGCCAGGCGCGGCAGGTGCGCGCCTCTTATGGCGGCAAGCTGGCGATGGTCGACGCCTGGTTCGGGCGGGTGGTCGAAGCGATCGAGCGCAACGGGTTGTGGCGCGACACGGCGGTGATCGTCTGCACCGATCACGGTCATTATCTCGGCGAGAAGGACATCTGGGGCAAGCCGGCGGTGCCGATGTACGAGCCGCTCGGCCATACGCCGCTCTTCATCGCCTGGCCCGGCGCGGCGCCGCGCGAAGTCGACGCGTTGACGACCAATGTCGATCTGCACGCGACGCTGCTCGACGTGTTCGGCGTCGGTGCCAGCCATCGGACGCACGGGTGTTCACTGCTGCCGCTGCTCGACGGTGCGGCGCGGTCCGTGCGCGAGCACGCGCTCGCCGGAGTCTGGGGGCGCGAGGTCCACCTGCTCGACGGCAAGCGCAAGTACGCGCGCGCGCCGGTGGGAGCGAACGCGCCGCTCGGCGTGTGGTCGAATCGCTGGTCGACGATGCCCGTCCCGGCGCTGCCCGAGTTGCGCATGCCGCCGCCTGACGACCGCGCCTTCCTCGATCACATGCCCGGCTCACGCATTCCGGTGATCCACCAACCCTTCGCCGACGGCGACCCGCTGCCATTCTGGGCCCTGGGCCGCTTCGATGGGAATCACCTGTACGACCTCGCCGACGATCCAGGCGAGGACCGCAATCTCGCCGGTACCGCGGCGGAAGCGGATGCAGTGGAGCAGTTGCGCGCGGCGCTGCTCGAGATCGAAGCGCCGTCGGAGCAGCTCGAGCGCCTCGGGCTGCGATAGGCGCCCAGTCGCTGGTCGCCGGTGCTCATTTCTTGCCGTCGCGGCCGGTGAGGTAGTCGCCGAGGAGGCCGCGACTGTGCTCGTCGTCGTGGCAATAGACGCAGAGGTTCTCCCAGTTGCTGCCGTCGGGCGGGTTGTTGTGATGGTTCCCGTCTTTGTGATGCACGGTGAGCAGGTGCAGGTTGGAGGCATCGAATTCGCGCGCACACTTGGCGCAGATCCAGCCGTGCAGCGCGAGCGAGCGCTCGCGATATCCCTGGCTGCGGGTGCGGGCCGCCTCTCCCGCTTCCTTCATGATGCGCTCGATCTCCTCGGGTGAGCGCTTGCGTTTCGATGGGCGGAAGGAACGGGCCATCGTTCTCGTCGCTAGTCGCGGGTCGCTGGTCGCTGGTCAAGAACGGTACCTTGAGACGGACGAGGTGAGAGTGAACGGAGTGTTCGTCGATTCGCTCGTGCGTGTTTCATGAGCAGGCGATTTTCGCCTTCCAGCGACCCTCAGACGATCTCCCCGACGCGTGCGCCGGTGTAGGCGTGGTCTTCCCAGGCGACGGTGCCGTTGACGATGACGGCGTCGATTCCGGCGGCGTGGCGTACGTAGCGATTGCCGCCGCCGGGGACGTCGTTGACGAACTCCTCGACGCCGCGGTCGATGGTGTCCGGGTCGAAGAGAACGAGGTCGGCGGCGAGGCCCGGTGCGATCCGACCGCGGCCGCGAATGCCGAAGTCGTCGGCGAGCTGGCCGGTGAGGCGATGGATCGCCTGCTCGAGGGTAAAGGCCTTCAGGTCGCGTACCCAGCGCGCCAACAGATAGCCGGTGTCGCCGGCGCCGCAGAACTGCGCCACGTGTGCGCCGGCATCGCTGGCGCCGATGTGGATGCGCGGGTGCGAGAGGATCGCGGTGACGCCGTCCGCGTCGGCGTGGATCACGTTGCGGATGCTGAACTCGGTCTTGAGCTCCTCGTCGCAGGCGAGGTCGAGGAGGACATCGGTCGGCGTAACGCCGCGCTCGTTCGCCAGATCGGCGAGGAGGCGGCCCTCGAGCGGCTTGTTGTGTGGGCGCGCGGTCTGCCCGACCGCCGTGACGGAGAGCAGCGGCCCGAGCAGCATCGCCTGATTGCGCAGCTCCTCGCGCCGGCTGGGATCGCGGAAGCCGGCGACGCGTTCCGGCAGCGGTTTCTTCATCAGCTCGTTCCACGCCGGCAGGGCGAGGAGGAGGAGCGAGGTCTCGGAGAGGCGCATGTTGATGTCGAACGTGCGCGGCATGCTCTGGCCGTACACCCTGGCGCCGCGGCTCGCCTCTTCGTCGAGCGCATCGAGCGACTCCTGCCAGAGAGTCGAGCCGGCGTTGTGGACGATCGGCGCGATCGAGCAGAGCAGGCCAGTGGCGCGCGAGATCTCGCCCATGTCGCGGATGTTCTGGAGTTGCTCGGGCGGATTGTAGAAGACCGGCACGGTCTGGATCAGACCGCGACCGGCGGCCTTCATGGCGCGGCCGAGGGCGATGACCTCGTCCTTGGTGGCAAAGCGGCTCGGCACCGGGCGCATGTCCTCGTCGATGTCGACGTAGGAAGTCGACAAGCCGGCGGCACCGCCGCGGATGGCATCGGCGAGCACCGCCGACATCGCCGCGATCTCGGCGTCGGTGGCAGCGCGCTCCTGCGCTTCCGCCCCCATCACGTAGAGCCGCAGCGCCGAATGGCCGACGAGGCCGGCGACGTTGATCGCGAGGTCGCGCCGGATGTGATCGAGGTACTGTGGATAGGTCTCCCAGGACCAGGCGACGCCCTCGGCGAACGCCTCGAGCGGAATGTCCTCGATCTGCTTGAACATCCCGGCGAGGTGGGCGCGATCGGAGCGCCGCACCGGCGCCAGCGAGAGCGAGCAGTTGCCCATGAGCACGGTGGTGACGCCATGCTCGATCATCGGCGTGGCGGCGCGGTCCCAGCAGATCTGCGGGTCGAAGTGCGTGTGCACGTCGATGAAGCCGGGCGCGACCACCTGGCCGCGCGCGTCGATCTCGCGGGCGCCGCCGGGCAGCGTGCCGGCGGGCACGTCGCCGACGGCGACGATCTTGCCGTCGCGGACCGCGACCGAGCCGTTGCGCGCGGGCGCGCCGGTGCCGTCGACGATGCGGGCATTGCGGATCAGAGCGCTACTGCTGCTTGCCATTCCTCGACCCTCGCGGTTGCTAGAACAAAAGTTCTAGGACTGGGACGGATCAAAGCGTACATCCGGCCCGGAGGCAAGTGGCCTTCGGGTGTGGCGCTCTAGCGCGCGCCGAACAGGCGCTCGAAGGACCGCAGGTCGCCGGCGTACGGCATGCCCGCGCGCGGCCAGTGCACGATCCAGTCGGTCGCCCCGGCTTCCGCGTAGCGTCCGAGCGTGTCGTCGAGCTGCCCCCGCGAGCTGGTGCCCGGTGCAAGCTGCGGCCCGCCGAGCACGATGCGCGCGAGCGACGTCGGGTCGCGGCCTGCGGCGACGCACGCTTCCTCGAGACGCGCGACCTGGGCGCGCACCACCTCGGCTCCCGCGGCGGCGTCGAGCACCCCGTCGCGCCCGCGCTCGCCGGTCGTCACCCACGCGGCGCCGTGGCGCGCCGCGAGCCGCATGCCGCGCGGACCGGTCGCCGCGATCGCGAACGGCAAGCGCGGCTGCTGGACGCAGCCGGGCGCGCTGCGCGCTTCATGCGCCGAGTACCAGCGTCCGGCGTACGACGTCTCGCGCTGGCGCAGCAGCAGGTCGAGCAGCTCGACGAACTCGGCGAAGCGCCCGGCGCGCTCGCGCGGCGACCACGGCTCGTGGCCGAGCACGGTCGCGTCCCAGCCGAAGCCGCCGGCGCCGAAGCCGAGCGTCAGCCGGCCGCAGGACACGTCGTCCAGCGTCAGCAGCTCGCGCGCGAACGGCACCGGGTGGCGGAAGTTCGGCGACGCGACCAGCGTGCCGAGCCGGATGCGCTCGGTCGCGAGCGCCGCCACTGTGAGCGTCGGCACCGCGGCGAACCACGTCGAATCGCGCAGCGAGCGCCACGCGAGGTGGTCGTACGTCCATGCATGGTCGAAGCCGAGATCCTCGGCGCGCCGCCACGTCGCCTGCGCGGCAGCGACGTGCAGCTCGGGCAGGATGACGACGCCGAGGCGCACGCGCGCGGACGATCAGCCCTTGAATGGCTGGTTGCCGTAGCGGTCGAGGTGCACCACCTCGCCGACCGGACGGCGCGTCGTCGGACCGTACTTGCCGCGCGGCCAGCCGATCGGCACGACCGCGCAGGGCATGACGCTCCAGGGCAGCCCGAGAGCGCGCCGGGCGAGGAACGTGCTCCACAGCGGCAAGGTGATCAGCGCCGCGCCGAGGCCGGCCGCGCGCGCCGCCAGCAGCAGGTTCTGCACCGACGGGTAGATCGAGCCGTAGTAGCTGCTCGCGACCATCGGCGGCAACGGCGCACGCGGACCGCGCAGGCAGGCGACGATCACCACGGGCACGTCCGCGAAGTGGTCGGCCTGCCACTGCACCGCGTCGAGCAGGCGCAGCATCTTGGCGTCGTTGCGGCTCAGGCGGCGGCCGATGCGGCCGTAGATGTTCCAGGCGCGGCGATTGAGCTGGCCGAGGCGCTCCTTCACCGCGCGGTCCTTGATCACGACGAACTCCCAGTTCTGCGCGTTGCTGCCCGTCGGCGCCTTCAGCGCGAGCTCGATCAGCTTCAGCACGAGAGCGTCGTCGACGGGGTCGGTCTTCAAGCGCCGGATCGCGCGCTGCGTGCTCATCGCGTCCTCGAGCGGCATCGCGAAGGGCGACGACGAGGGCGCGGACGACGGGATGCTGTTCGCGGGCTCGGACATGGGTTGCCTCCCTTGACGTGTGGCGCCGATCCAAGCACGTCGAAGGCACCGATGCGACCGCGGCGGTGCCGCAGGCCCATCGGAGGAGCGGAGCATCGAGCGCAGCTCGATGGCAGCACCGCACGGGGGCGATTCGAGGAGAAACCCATGCCACTCAAGGAGCGGATCGACGGCTCGCCGACACCAGGCCTCGGCGCCCTGCGCCGCATGATGCCCTTCCTCATGCCGACCAGGAACGAGGCGTACGTCCTGTTCGGCCACGAGGTCGACGCGGCGCCGACGCGCGAGCTCGCCGCGCGGCTCAATACCGAGCGCTCGCCAGACCGGCCGGTGACGCAGTTCCACATGCTGCTCCGCGGCCTGACCAAGATGTTCGCCGAGTTCCCGCGCCTGAACCGCTTCGTCATCGGCGGCCGGCACTACGACCGCGACGGGATCTGGCTCGCGTTCAGCGCGAAGATGCGCTTCGACGCCGACGCGCCCGTGTTCGCGCGCAAGATGCGCTTCGCGCCCGACGAGACGCTGCTCGACATGGTCGACCGCATCTACGAGGTGCTCGAGGAAGGCCGCTCGGGGCGCGAGTCGGCGAGCGACCGCGAGGTGAACACGATCCTCCGGCTGCCCGGCTTCGCGCGCCGCGCGCTCGTCCGCATGGGCCGCAGGCTCGACGCCGCCGGCCTGCTGCCGCGGCCGATGATCGAGAACGACCCGCTCTACGCGTCGGCGTTCGTCGCGAACCTCGGTAGCATCGGGCTCGACGCCGCGTACCACCACCTGTTCGAGCACGGTACGACGCCGATCTTCGTCACCATGGGACGCGTTCATCGCGCACCCTTCGTCCGCGAGGACGGCACGGTGACGTCGCGCGAGGTGTTCGCGCTCAAGTACACCTTCGACGAGCGCACCGAAGACGGCTTCTACGCGGCGCGTGCCCTCGCGCGCCTGCGCGAGCTGCTGGAGCGCCCCGAGCAGCTGTA
>Ga0187894_10004535_pt1 | contig 14814 bp, 12 predicted proteins | sample GBC1701081metaG_FD_136650 | JGI IMG/M metagenome (GOLD analysis project Ga0187894, IMG submission 136650) | White microbial mat communities from a lava cave in the Kipuka Kanohina Cave System on the Island of Hawaii, USA - GBC170108-1 metaG ...
ATACGAAGGCTGCGGCTGTGCGGGCGGGCAGGTGACGACTGTTCAAGGGCCGCTTGTTCCGAGAGACGATATTCCAACGCAGAGCGCGCGGAGAACGCAGAGAACATACGCCGACATTCTCGGTCGGGCTTTCAAGACGGAAAGTTACAACTGGGATGGCTCAACCGTTTATTCGAGTGTCGTCAATACTTTCAACGGACGCGATCAGGCGACGCTCATTCGCGAGTATGCTGGTTCCGATTCAAGTTCTACATATCAGGACACGACCGCGACGTTCGACGGGCACGGGAGACTGGCGAGTTCGCACAAGCCCGAGCAGCGGGATTCGTCAAACAATCTGAAATACGCGACATACAGCTACAATCTCGACGACAGCATCCAAAGCATCACGGACGGTCGCGGTGCTGTGACGAACTATACTTATAACTCGCGTGGACTGGCCACAAACATCGGCTGGACCGTTCCGACCGGCTCTGGCATCACCGATCCCGCCGACGTGACATTTAACTATGATAATCTTGGCAACAGGACAGCGATGACCGACGGACTCGGAACGCAGACTTACGCTTACGATTCGCTTTCGCGCATTACGAGCGAGACGCGCAGCTTTACGGGCTTCAATTCATACACGCTGGATTACACATACACGCTTGGCGGGCAGGTGAAAAGCTACGGATTTCCGAACGAATCGAGCCGGACGGTGACCTACGCTCATGACAAGACGGGACGCATTATCGACATAACGGGCGGCGGGTTTGCGGGAGTCTATAACTATCTGACGGGTATCGATTATCGTGCATTCGGCGGCGTAAAGGATGGTGCTTACGGCAGCGGAAAGACGCTGACACAGACATATGACAATCGGCTGCGTCTCGCAAACTATACGATCAGCGGCAGCACTCCGAAAACAGCGAAGTGAATAGCACCGTCAATATCCCCGAGCCGGTCGCACATGGCCGAATAAACCTTAAGACGGACGATTGCGAAGTAGAAGGTCAGGATTCAACATCGAGTCGAATCAGAACATCGCGTCGGTGATACAGCACGACACAAATTACTCGGCGAGTTTCAGATCGCCTGCTTGCACATTGAAACAAATTAAATAACACTACGTAGTAACAAAGACACGATGGCGGTGCGGGCGATTGCAACTGAGGTTTTGAGAACGCTTACTGACGGTGAGTTGATCGTGAATGCGATCGATGGCCGGGCGGATGGGTTTGAGGAGCTGGTTCGGCGTTATCAGCGGCAGATCACGAGTTATATTTTTCGCATGTTGGGCGATTACGATCTGTCGCTCGACGTCACGCAGGAAGTCTTTATAAAGGTTTACAATTCACTCACAAAATATAGTCCCGAGTATAAATTTTCGACCTGGCTTTATCGCATTGCGCACAATGCGGCGATCGATCATTTGCGACGAAATTCGGTAAATCTGCAAAGTCTCGAAGCCGAAAACAGCGAAGGTGCGTTTGAGTTGCAGATCGAGAGCCGCGGGGCGACGCCCGAGCAGGAGCAGGAGCGAAGCGAATGGCGCAACGAGATCGAGGCGGTTGTCAGATGTTTGCCGCCCGCGTATCGCGATTTGATCTTGCTTCGACACGCGCGCGATCTGAGTTATGACGAGATCGCCGAAGTCACGGGGTTGCCGCTTGGGACGGTGAAGAATCGTTTGTTTCGTTCGCGCGAGATGATGCGCGAGATGTTTATCGAACGCGGATTCGAGTGGAAGTGATGATTGCCAGCGAAACAACTCAAATCACGACTTGTGCCGTCGAGGACATCGCCGCCTATATCGACGGCGAGCTCGACGCTGTGCGCGAGATCGAGATCGAGGCACATTTCGCCGTTTGCGCGCATTGCACGGCCGAGTTGAATCTTCAGAAACAATTTTTGTGCAAGGTGAGCAGCGGGCTGCGTCGCGAGGGCGACATTGACTTGCCCGCCGATTTTGCAAAGACGATCGCGGTCAATGCGGAGAGCTCGGTGAGCGGCCTGCGCGGTGCGCACGAACGATTTAATGCCGTATTTATTTGTGCGGCGCTTGCGCTGTTCGCATTATTTACGATCGGGTCCGACGCGGGAAGTTTGTTAAGTCCGGCGTATGGTGTTCTCGAACAAGTTGCGGCGGTCGGTTCGTTGTTCGGGCAGATCGTCTATTCGTTTTTTGTGGGCGTGGCGATCGTGCTGCGTTCGGCGGCGTTGCGTGTCGGTGTAGAAGCGGTGATCGCGGTTGCCTTTGTGGTATTTTGTGCTGCCGCAACTTTACGATTTCGACACATGGTCTTGCGGCTGTTACGTGTTTGAATAGCTGTTCTCCTTCCAAAAATTAGTGAAAGTTAAAGGTATGACAACATTCACCCCGGCGAACGTGCTTGCACACTTTTCACGCGCCGTTGTCGTTGCCTCCGTAATTCAAATCCTCAGCTTCTGTATTTTCGCGAACACCGAGATCACAATTTCCGAGGATGATACGACCGTCACCGTAAACAACGCTCCCGAGCAGGAAGTTTATGTGATCGGAAAGTCGGTCGTTGTGAATGAAAAGGCCAAGGGCGTGCTCGCGGTCGGCGGCGATGTGGTTGTCAACGGCCGCATTGAGGGCGATGTTGCGGCGATCGGCGGCAATGTCATTCAAAAAGAGAAAGCATACATCGGCGGCGACGTTATTGTTTTCGGCGGCGCTTACAGAGCGGAGGCGCAAAATCCGCTGCGTGAGCCGGGTAAAGAGACGATCACGTTTGGCGTGTTCGAAGAAGAGTTGAGAGGCTTCGGGCAGAATCCGTCGCAGCTTTTTTCGCCGACCTTTTCACTGAGTTTTGTTGCACAACGCATTGTCGTCGCATTGCTTTGGTTCGTGATCTCGATCGTGTTTACGACGGTCGCTCCCGGAGCCGTCAGCCGTGCCGTGTCGCGAATAAATCTCACTCCGCTTAAAGTCTGTGCGATAGGGTCCGGTATTTTTTTGCTTGTGACAATTGTTTTGATCGGCGGTGCGTTTGCGTTGCCAAGCTACCTCGCGGCCACACTTTTGATCACGGGATCTTTACTCTTTGTCCTAAGTTATGTTTTTGGACGAGTCTCGCTTCAGGTGAGCGCGGGCAAGTTGATCCAAAAACATTTTCTAGCCGAGACCAATCGCTCTGAGACACTCGCAACGCTGATCGGCGTTCTGCTATGGACGCTGCTGCTTTCGCTTCCATACATTTGGCTGATCGCACTCTTCACGGTCTTCACTTTCGGCGTCGGTTTGATCGTCACGGGTCGCACACCGGCCAAGTGGCAGAGCACTTAAGTCGTTTTCTTGCACAATTTTACATTTCTTTACACTGCCCTTCGAACCATGCTGATAGAATTTACGTCTTAAGCTAAAGACGCAACTATTCGCGGATTCAAGCGTAAAAAACTTTAGCCTCAGCGGGATTCAAAGATGCAGAAGAAATTTTTTGTTGCTTTTGTCATAAGTCTATTTAGCATGGTCGGCGTTGTCGTTGCTCAGACGACCGATGCCTCGATCAAGCCGGTTTATAAATCCGGCGACGTGGAATCGATCGCGACCGACAAGATCGTTATCAAAACGGCGAGCGGAGTGGTCGATATTGTTTTGAACGACAAGACCGAGTTCAAACGCGTGTCGGTCGAGAAGCCGAGTCTTGCGACCGCGACTGCCGTTGCACGCACCGAAATTTCGGCTGGCGACAAGGTAGCTGTCTCGTGCCTGGCCAATGCCGACGGCAAGTCGCTGTGGGGGCGCACAGTTTATCTGATGACGAAGGCGGACATCTCGCAAAAAGCCGCTAAGGAAACTGCCGAATGGCGAACACGCGGAATCAGCGGCAAGGTCATGACGGCGAATGTTGAGACGAAACAGATCGTTGTCGAAGTCAGCGGCATGGTGAGCAAGACAAACGTCACGCTCACGCCCAAGTCGGACGCGAAATTCTTGCGCTACTCGTCCGACTCGGTCAAATTTACAGATGCGAAAATGAGTTCGATTTTAGAAGTTAAAGCCGGTGATCAGATCAGGGCGATCGGCGATAAAAGCACGGACGGCGCAGCGTTTACTGCCGAGACGATTCTTACCGGGTCGTTTCGCCAGACGGCCGGAACCGTAAAATCGATTGACGTTGCGAACAATGAGGTCGTCGTTAAAGATTTGGCGACCAATAAGGATGTGACGATTGCTTTCGGCGACGCGATCTTGTTGAAGCGTTTTCCGCCCGAAATGGCCGAGCGTATGGCCGGTGCGCAAATGCCCGGTGCGGTTCGTCCACCGGGAGTGCCGGCGCAAGGTCCGCCGCAGGGTGTGCAGCCACCGGCAAACGGCCAGCCGCAAAGTCAGGGGCGAATGATGGGCGGCGGTGCACGCGGCGGCATCGATGAGATGATCGAACGTTTTCCAAATATCACGGCGGTCGATCTAAAGGTCGGCGATGCTATTGCGGTTCTGACTTCGGGTTCGCAAGCTAACGTGGGCAAGATCAAAGCGATCAAGCTTCTCGCCGGTGTCGAGCCGTTTATCAAAATGGCGCAGGCGGCGGCTGCTCAAGCAGGGCGCGGACAAGGAGGCGGCAATCAGCCGGGGCTTAATATTCCCGGACTTGACGGCATCGGTGTTCCGTAAAACTTTTTCTTCCTTACTAAATTAATTATCATCATGAATTTTTTAAGATCCATATTTTTACTATTGTTGGCCTCGACTGTTTTCACCGGCGTGGCCTCGGCGCAAAGTGCGGGCAGCATTGCCGGTTCGGTTACCGATACGCTCGGTGCGGTCGTTGTCGGAGCAAACATTACGGCGGTTGCGGCTGACGGCAAGCAGAAACAGGCCGTTAGTAATGCACGCGGTGAATACGCGATTACTGGCCTCGCTCCCGGAAAATACACTATCAAGGCGATAGCTCCGAAGTTTGCGCTTTACGAAAACGCGGATGTCGATGTCACGACCGGCGAGCGCACAGACTTGATGCTAGTGCTGACGGTTGGCGGCGTCGAGGAAAACGTCGAGGTCGGAAACGCAAACACCGTTTCGACCGACTCGGACAACAACGCAAGCGCAACCATTCTGAAAGACAAAGATCTCGAAGCTTTGCCCGACGATCCCGACGAGTTGGAAGCAGCTTTGCAGGCGATGGCCGGCGCCGCGGCCGGGCCCGATGGCGGACAGATCAATATCGATGGCTTCACGGGTGGACGTTTGCCGCCTAAGGAAGCGATCAGAGAAATTCGAATCAACCAAAATCCATTTTCGGCCGAGTACGATCGCATCGGCTTTGGCCGTATCGATGTATTTACGCGTCCCGGTTTTGATAAATTTCGCGGCAACCTTGGTTTTAACTTTAACGACGAGAGTTTGAATTCGCGGAACCCGTTCGCACGCAATCGAGCGCCGAGCCAGACGCGCAACTTTAACGGATTTTTGAGCGGGCCGATCAGTGCAAAAAAGGCGTCGTTCTTTGTCGATGTCCAACAGGGCTCGAACGATCAAAACAACGTCATCTCGGCCGATGTGCTCGATGCGGCGGGCAACATCGTGAGGTTTGAGCAGGATGTGCGTCTTCCGAACCGACGACTTTCGTTTAGTCCGCGTATCGATTATGCGATCAACGATCGCAACACGCTCGTCGGACGCTATAGTTTTTCGCGAAACACATCGGAGAATCAAGGCCCCGGCGGTTTCACACTGCCGTCGAGGGCGACCAATTCGCGATCGACGCAGCACGGAATTCAGTTGACCGAATCGATGATCATAAATGCGAAAACCGTCAACGAGACGCGTTTTCAGTTTGACCAGAATTATCGAGAACAGGTCGGCGACGATTCGATTCCGTCGATAAGTGTTTCGGGTGCTTTCAACGGCGGCGGTGCACAGGTCGGCACGAACTCTACTCGTAATCGACGTTGGGAAATTCAAAACTACACGACCACATCGTTCGGCAAGCAGTCGCAGCACGCCGTTAAATTCGGCATCCGAGTTCGCGGCGTCAATATCGAGGACCGTTCGGAAAATAATTATGGCGGTTCATTTTTCTTTCAGGGTTTTGCTGCTCCGGGCGGCGACCTCTGCGACCTGAACTCGGACCTTATAGTTTCGTCACTCGAGCAGTATCGTTGTAAGGTATTGGGAAGTCCTGAGTCGCGTTACAATCCGACGCAGTTCTCTTTGACGACTGGGAATCCGCTCGCGTCCGTTTCGCAGATCGATTACAGCCCATTTATTACCGACGACTGGAAGGTACGACCGGATCTGACGTTGAGCTTCGGCTTGCGTTACGAGAATCAGACAAACATCGACAGCAACATCAATTTTGCACCGCGATTTGGTTTTGCATGGTCGCCGGGTGCCGGCGGAGCGAAGGCTCCGAAGACGGTTTTCCGTGGCGGTGGAGGCGTTTTCTTTGATCGCTTTGGCGAAAATTTTACACTTCGAGCAAGGAGAAACGACGGCGTTTCGCAGTTGCAATACACCGTGACAAATAATCCCGCTTTACTAAGCCAGGCGGTGTTCTCGCCAAACGGCACGGTCACAAACGTGCCGACCGCGGCACAGGTTGCGGCGGTCGCTCCGCTCGCGAGCATTCCTTATCGGATTGCGGACGACATCTCGGCTCCGTATTCGATACAGGCTGCGATCAGCGTCGAGCGGCAAATTGCACCGTCAACCGTTTTCAGCGCGACTTATGTAAATTCGCGATCTCTGCACACGCTGCGAACGCGGAATATCAACGCTCCGGTTTGCCCGACGGTTGCGGTGTGCGCGGCCGGTTTGACGACGCCACAGGTTCAGGCACTTCGCCCTGACCCGACGCAAGGAAATATTTATCAGGTCGAATCGAGCGGCTATTCGAAGTTGAATATGCTGATGTTCAATTTCAGAACAACGATCGCTCGGAAATACAACTTCAACGCGGGATACACGATCGGTGCGTCAAGCGGCGACACGGACAGCCTCAGCAGTCCGAGGTTTACCGTAAATACGGTCGGGTTTCCGGCTTACAGTTACGACTTGAACGGCGAATTCGGGCCGTCTGCGTTTATCGCGAGACATCAGTTGTTCATTTCGGGTTCGGTGCAGTTGCCGTGGGGCATTCGCGCTAATCCGTTTATCACCGCTTCGACCGGACGACGCTTTAACATCACGAGCGGCGTTGACACAAACTATGACTCGCTGTTCTTCGAGCGACCGACGTTCGCACTTTTAAATCAGCGATGTCAGGAGCGAAACTTAACGAACTCGTTCTGCGACATGAGCGGCGTGGCCGATATGAACGCCGTCATTCCGCGTAACTACGGCAAAGGGCCGGGATTCTTCACAATGAATATGAACCTGACAAAAACGTTCGGTTTTGGCGGCGGTTCGAAAGCGGCAGTCGCGTCAAACCAATCCGACGGGCAGGGTCAGGGCGGCGGCCAACGCGGTAATCGCGGCGGCGGCGGACGCGGCCCAGGTGGCGTACCACAGATGGTGGGCGGCGGTCCGGGCGGCGGCGGCGGAGGCGGTGATGTGCGAAAACCGTATAATCTGACATTCGGCGTCAACATCCAAAACGTCCTTAACAAAGTCAATTTCAGTAATCCCGTAAGTTCGCTGACATCGACCTCTTTTGGACAGTTTCGTTCGACGGGTGGTAGTTTTGGGTTCTTTGGCGGCGGCGGATCGGCAAATCGCCGCGTCGATCTGCAAGTGAGGTTTAGCTTTTAAGCCGTATCTAGTTGTAATCTAAGTGTCGAGAGGTGAAACGCATCTACATTTCACCTCTCGATTTTTTGAAGGGAAACTTAGTCATGAAAAGAATTGTATTCACCATCGTTTTAGTCTGCGTCTCGGTTGTCACTGCTCTCGCTCAAGGCAGTGTGAATCCGAAACCTCAACAAATAAAATCAGATATGCAGGACAACAGAGCGCTCGATCTCGCAAAGGCGACCTTAACCGCGCACGGCGGCGACAAATTAAAGAGCATGAAGACGCTCGTGATGAAAGGCTCGCTCGACATGAACGTTTTTAATCAGATCACGCCGGCGGCTTTTTCGGTGGCGATCAGCGGCGAGAAATATTCCTTTGAGATCAACAATCCGATCCAGCCGATGAAGCAGGTTTATGACGGTGTGCAGACATCCTCGACGATTCAGGGGTTTCAGTTGCCGCCGGTCACGAGCCTCGGCTTTCCGCTGCTGCCGAGAATCGGTGATAACGGTTTCATGGTTACGGCGCTCGCCGACACGAAGAAAAAGCGCAAAGGCTTTCGCATTACGACACCCGACGGTTTTTATACGGATTTTTTTATCGACGAAAAGACGAACCAGATCAAAGGTTACGAGTCGAGCTATGTTGTTAACGAACGAAGTGTGACGACCTCGGTCGAGGTCGATGAGTTTCAGACTGTGGACGGCATCCTTGTGCCAAAAAAATATTCGCAGCGGTTCGATCTCGGCACTATCACGGCCTACGCAAATTTTAAGACAAAAGAGATTCTCATAAATGTCGCGATCGACGACAGCGTGTTTGCGATGCCGAAGTAAATTTGCGGGAGCCGCGGCCTTAGGTTGTGTCCTAAACTTGTGGTGGCCAGTGACTTTTCCCTTTGCGCCCTTTGTGTCCTCGCTCAGTGCACTCTGTGATTACTTCCTGCTTTAATCACAAAGTTCACGAAGGCAGGACACAAAGGGCACAAAGGCTGAAAACCACAGGATTAGGACACCACCGGCATTAAGAGTTAGTTGCAAAACGGCTCGACTTCCACCAGTCGATAGTTTTTCTCAAACCGTCTTCCAGACCGACAAGCTGTTGATAATCTAAACACTCTACGGCGCGGGCGTTGTCGGCTTGTGAGTGTTTGACGTCGCCGCGACGTGGCGGTTGGTAATCGGGTTCGATCGCTTGCTCGCCGGTAATTTCCTTTAAAATATCGAGAAGTTCGTTCAGCGTAACTCGATCTCCGTTTGCGACATTCATCGTTTCGCCAAAACCTTTTGTTGTTTGCGCGGCTTTGATGTTGGCATCGACGACGTTTGCGATGTAGGTGAAATCACGCGACTGTTCGCCGTCGCCGAAGATCACGGGCGTTTTGCCTGTCATCAGCGCATCGATGAATCGCGAGATGACGCCGGAATAAGCGGACGAAGGATTTTGCCGCGGTCCGAATACGTTGAAATATCTCAGCGAAATCGTCTCGATTCCATACACGCTGTGAAACGCTTTGCAATACATCTCGCCGACGAGCTTCGCTGCGGCGTAGGGCGACAACGGATCGGGCCGCATAGTTTCGACCTTTGGCAACGTCGGTTGATCGCCATAAGCGGAACTCGAAGCCGCATAAACAAAACGTTTAACGCCCGCCTCGCGCGCTTTTAAGAGTAAATTGAACGTGCCGTTGACACAGACGTTGTGCGTTTCGGCCGGATTCTCGACCGAGCGCGGAACGCTCGGCAATGCCGCCTGATGAAAAACGATTTCCGCATTGTCGATTGCTTTTGCGACAGCCGCGTCATCGACGATGCTCCCTTCGACAAAATCGAAATCGCCGGCGATCTCGTCAAGATTTTCGCGAAAACCGGTTGAAAGATCGTCGATGATGGTGACCCTGGCACCTTGACGGATCAATTCCTCGGCGAGATTAGAACCGATAAAGCCGGCTCCGCCGGTTACAAGAACTCTTGAGGTAATAGCCATATCGAACCTTTATCTGCCGACACCCACATACTCGAAGCCCATTTCACGCATGTCTTCGGGTTCGTAGATGTTGCGAAGATCTGCGATCTTCGGTGAATTCAAAAGCTGTTTGACCTTTTCCATGTCTAACGCGCGGAACTGATTCCACTCGGTGATAATGACGAGCGCGTCTGCGTCGCGGATTGCTTCGTATTCGTCCGCCGCGAATTCGATGTTGGAAATATAGTGCCGTGCTTCATCCATCGCAACCGGATCGTAGGCTTTAACTTTCGCTCCGCGCGCAACCAACGCATCGATGATGTCGATCGCGGGCGACTCACGCATGTCGTCGGTTTCGGGTTTGAAGGACAAGCCGAGCACGCCGATCGTTTTGCCGGAAAGCTCGCCGACAAGCTTCTCGATCTTTGGAAGCATCGCTTCCCGCTGACGTTCGTTGGCATTGATGACTGCATCGACGATTCGCGTTTCGACGCCGAACTCATCCGCAACCGTCGTGAGAGCACGCGTGTCTTTCGGAAAGCACGAACCGCCGTAGCCGGGTCCTGGATGCAAAAATTTGCGTCCGATACGGTTGTCCATGCCCATGCCGCGGGCGACATCGTGAACATCGCAACCGATCGCATCGCACAGGTTTGCGATCTCATTGATAAAAGTAATTTTGGTTGCGAGGAATGCATTCGCGGCATATTTTATAAGTTCAGCGGCTTCGAGCGATGTGATGACGATCGGTGTCTCAATCAAAAACAGTGGCCGGTAAAGTTCCTTCATCACGTCGATCGCCGGGGCTTCGTTGCTGCCGATAACCACTCGGTCGGGGCGCATAAAATCTTCGATCGCGGCTCCCTCGCGAAGAAACTCGGGATTTGATGCCACGCCAAACTCAGTTTCGATCTTTAGATTTTCCGTTACAAAATTGCGAAGCCATTTACCGGTTCCTACCGGCACAGTCGATTTAGTCACGAGCACCTTGTAACTATTGATAGATTCGGCGACATCTTTCGCTGCTTGCCGATAATAGCTCATGTCGGGCGAGCCGTCTTCCTTCGGCGGCGTGCCGACGGCGAGGAAAATGACCAAGGCTTTTTCGACAGAGCTTTTAACGTCCGTTGTAAAACTGAGCCGCCCGGCCTCAGCATTTTTCCTGACGATCTTGTCGAGTCCTGGCTCATAGATCGGGATGACGCCCTGATTAAGCTTGTCGACTTTCTCACTATCGACATCGACACACGTAACATCGACGCCGAACTCCGCAAAACATGCTCCGGTGACAAGACCAACATAGCCGGTACCTATAACAGCGATATGCATAGAGTGATAATAACTAGTATTTAAACAAAATGAAGCGGGTCACGTAAACAAACATGACCCGCAGTCAAACCAAAAAGAACTGAACAACAGTTAGCGTGTGGGACTTACGACGACGGTGCCTCCGCCTTGATTCGAGTCGTCATCAATCAACAAGATCGCTCCAACTCCGACCCCTGCTGCAACCAACAAAAGCCACGGCCATCCGGCAAAAGCCGGAGGTGGTGTCGAACCCGGTCGCAAACACGGCTTGCAACCAGTCTGCATCAGATTGCCTGCAACGGCCGTCGAACCTGCGGCAACCTGCTTGTCGCTGGAACCCTCACGCATCGTTACCAACCCGCTGGTCGTATCGACGTGCGTGTGCGAGCACTCAACCTCGAGACCGAAATTGTTTGCTTGCGCAGAATCCGCGATAAACGTAGCATTTTTTGTCGTAGCTGTAGTTGCTGTTCCGACCGAAGACGAAACTCTCACCTTGCCCGCATCAACAACAGCGATGATGTTATTCGTGCCGAAGTTAAGCGTCATGATCGAGTCGGATGAGACCTCAATTCTACCAAGCTTGCCGAGGCTGACAACGGCGCTCGAATTAGCACCTGTGCTGATTACCGAGCCGGAAAGCACGGTCGCATTAGAGACGGCGGGCTGGCCGTTTATAGTGACTTGACCGCTCACGCTTATCTCTCCCGGCGTATCTACAGTCACCGCAAAGGCAACCATTGAATAAACACACCAAACTGCGGCGAGCGTGGTTAGTGTAACGGATTTACGAATTATATTTTTACCGAACATCTGAGTATCTCCTCCTGAAATAACAATTCAATCAATTCAAAAAAACAGTTGTCGCGATTAGCGAACCGGACTTGTCTGAGTTTCCTCGTCGTCGTCGAGTACAAAAAACAGCAAAAGCGCGGCCGCCGCAGCACCGAAAATTATCGCAAAAAGCACCGTATCGTTGCCTGCATAGTTAGCGGTATTCTTCTTTGCCGTAGCTGAGTTTGCGGTGACCGTCTCGCCTGCATTCAGACTAACAACTTCGCCTGTGAGCGTCTTGACGCCAACGGAACCGGTCGAATTCAAAACCTTGGCGCTGCCTGCCGTGAGTTCGCCACTCAGCGTGCCGTCAGCGTTCAGGTTGTAAGTGGTTCCCGGGGCAAGTTCTATCTTGCCGCCTTTACCGAGATCGAGGATCGCGGTCATGCCGTCCGGCGTGGTGATGGTGCTCGCGGCAAAAATTGTTCTGCCTGTCGTGGCGGGCTCGCCGTTTACCGTAACGGCTTTATCTGACGAACCGCCGACGATCAGTTCGCCGACGGGCTTAACGGAATTTGCCAACGCCACCATTGAAGACGACACTAGCACAGTCATGATAAGGCACAGAGATGCGATTGTTCGCACTATTCCCATAAGATTATTTAATTTCATAATTGACGCTCCTTCAATGGTTTAAAATCAAACCTATCAATTTTTTACACGAATTAAACGTGCTTGTCAACGAATCTCAAGCTCAAGGACTAATAAGGTAGAAATTTCAATTGCCCGAGAGCAAATTACTGACTTAACTACTATGTGATTACTTTTATAGCATATTTGGCGAGACTTTCAAATGCAAATTGTCGAAAAAACGCCACTTGCCACAAAGTTATTTTGGTTCGAAATCGGGACAGATTGCCGAAACAGGCTATTTCTGTTTTAATCGTGGCAAGTTCCCGACAAAAATTCAGGAGAATTTAGTCTATATGAGATTAAGGTTATTGGTTTTATTGCTAACTGCTCTCGCTCTGTTGAGCGCCTGTTCAGGCGGAACAAAAGAAAAGAAACTCAGGATTGGCTTTGCGATGGACACGCTCAAGGAAGAGCGTTGGCAGCGTGATCACGACGCTTTTAAAGCACATTGTGAAAAGCTGAATGTCATTTGCGAGATAACGGTTGCGAACAACATTGCCGACAAGCAGGCGAATGATGTCGATAACCTTCTTACCAAAGGAGTTGATGTCTTGGTGATTGCGCCGCACGATGCGACGCAAGCGGCGTCGATGGTTGAAAAGGCAAAGAAGCAGAATGTTCCCGTGATCAGTTATGACCGGCTTATCAACTCCGACAAGATCGATCTCTACATTTCGCATCAGGTGCCGGTCATCGGCAAAAAGATCGCCGAGTATGCACTTAACAAAGTTCCGAAAGGCAATTATGTAATGGTTTACGGTTCGAACAAAGATAATAACGCCCACATAATGAAGAAGTTTGAGCTTGAGGTTCTACAGCCTGCGCTCGATAAAGGTGACATCAAGATCGTCGCAGATAATTTTATGGACGACTGGCGTCCCGAGGAGGCGCTCAAATTCGCGGAAAACTCATTGACACAACAAAATGACGACATTCAAGCGTTCGTGGTTTCGAATGACGGAATGGCTGGCGGCGTTATTCAAGCGCTCGCAAAACGCAACCTCGCCGGCAAGGTTCTTGTCACCGGCCAAGACGCCGGGCTCGAAGCTTTGCAAAACATCGCCGAGGGCAAACAGACGATGACGGTTTACAAACCGATCATTCCGCTCGCGAGTGCTGCGGTCGAGGCGGCGATTAAGCTCGCTAACAAACAACCGCTCGATACCAAGCCATTTATGAACGACAAAATTCAAAAGGAAGTGCCGTCGATCTTGCTCGAAGTCACGTCGGTGGACAAAGCAAATCTGATGGACACGGTCATCAAAGACGGCTACGCAAAATTCGACGACGTTTACAAGAACGTCCCTGAAGCGGATCGCCCTAAGAAGCCGTAAATTAAAATGAAGGACGCCGTGTTGGCCGTCGATCTCGGCGGCACAAACATTCGAATGGCCGCCGTCGCTGACGATGGGGCCATTCTGCATCTGACGCGTAGGCCGACGCCTAAAAATGTTACGCCGGATGAGTTGATCTCGCTGACCGGTGAAATGGCCGATGAGTGCGCGGCTCACATCAGCGCTGACGATCGTCTAGTCGGTATCGCATTTGCGGCTCCGGCACCGGCGGCGAAAGACTTCGACGGCGTGCTCACGCAGCTCCCAAATCTTCCATCGGTTAGCGGGATGAATTTGCGCACAGCGCTTGAGCAGCGATTCTCGTTTCCGGTGACCATCGAAAACGACGCGAATGCAGCGGCGATCGGCGAAAATTGGCTCGGTGCGTCAAAGGGCGTCGATACATCTATTATTGTCACTCTCGGCACCGGTATCGGCGGTGGAATTATCATCAACGGTGAACCGCATCGCGGCAAAGACGGCACCGCCGGCGAGATCGGACATTTCTGCGTTGTGCCCGACGGCCACCCTTGCGGTTGCGGAAGTCACGGCTGCGTCGAGCAATACGCATCGGCGACGGCGATTCTAAGGATGGCTCGCGAGAGCGGTTTAGACGCGGCCACCTCGCGCGATGTTTACGACGCGTTTCAAAATGGCGACGAACGCGCGATACAAGTTTTCAGTCAGATGGGCACATATCTCGGCATCGTGCTCGCAGGTCTGGTCAATACGCTTAATCCCGACATGATCGTAATCTCAGGCGGCGTGGCGGCGGCGTGGGATGCGTTCATCGAACCTTTGAAAAATGAAGTTCACCGACGCGCGTTTGAAGCTCCAGCAAAGAGCGTAAAGATCGTGCGAACACATCTCGACGACAACGCCGGCATACTCGGCGCCGCTCGCTCCGCCTTTATAAACGCCGGGACAACCGTTGGGTAGTGATGTTATGAAGTTGATTCCAACGGGTTCGAGTTAATAGACTCGAAGTCAGTTTGAAAGAGACGGCCCGATGGAATCAACATGACATTATACATCGGGGTTGACTATCATCCGTAT
>Ga0187894_10004536_pt1 | contig 14814 bp, 17 predicted proteins | sample GBC1701081metaG_FD_136650 | JGI IMG/M metagenome (GOLD analysis project Ga0187894, IMG submission 136650) | White microbial mat communities from a lava cave in the Kipuka Kanohina Cave System on the Island of Hawaii, USA - GBC170108-1 metaG ...
CATCCTGATCCGTTCGTTGGAGATTTCGAGCTTCGCGCCATTGAGGGCATAGCGCGAACCTTCCTGGCCGGCGGCGTGAATGACGCGTGGGATGAAGCGCGAGAAGATTTCGGCGGGAATTTCAGCGAATGGGCCCGAATACTCCTGCGACTCCGGAAAGTCGTCGCCGCTCAGGCCATTCATTTTGAACCGCGACGGCGCGCAGTTGATCGTCGCCTGGCAGAGATCATTGGCTTTGATTTCGATACGACAAGCCGAGCGCGCTGAAATCGATGTCTTCGGCGACGAGCGCATAGACGAGATGTTCGCTGCCGGCGCGGTTGATGACGCGGATAAGCGTTCGCCTGCGACCGCCGCCATTCTCATCCTGCTCTTTATCATCCTGTTGAAACTGCGACCTTCGAACGGTCCGCTGTTTCGTCCTGATCCATTCCGCCAAGGCGCGCCGCAGTGCCACCCGCGGCGTCGGCGGATCGGGCAGGTGTTTGTCAAAGCCGGTCGTATGCAGCGCCTGCTCCAGATCAGGATGGCTGACGCGAATCCCGGCCAGCCGCCAGAAGACGGTATAGCCGATGAGCGGAAACTGCGAGTTCGAGGCTTCCACGCCGTTCAGGTCACGAATGTTTACTCCGTTATACATAAAGACACCTCCTTGCTTTCACTGTCTGCCGTCCGCTCAACCTCTTCTTGGAGGAGATGCCTTTTGGACCTCATTGAAGGTTAGTGGCTACCAGGTCATCGTGCGATAATGACAATGTTCCAGCCCTCCGTCGAGAGTTGCGCAAAACGTGACGCCGCGCGATAGCGCTCGAAAGGAAAATAGCGACCGAACGTTGTGTGGACATAGCCCCCCCGGTAAGGAAAGCGCAAAGAAGTCACTTGAACGTTATTAGGCGCTTCGTGAAACGTTAGCTTTGCTGCTCCCAAAAGAGATGATCAAAAATCAGACTAAACTGAAAAATGGCGATATTCTCCAAGAAGTATTTCTTGCAAGTGAAGACGCCGCCAGATGGCGCGGCTCCGTATCAAAGTTGGCCCGCCATCTTGCAGAACCCGTTGTTGTTACCGGAAGCATTGCTGTTCACTGGCATTTACTGAACAATGATGTGCGAAGAAAAATGACACATCTCAATGACATTGATGTCGTGGTTGAAGGCTTACCTAGTCTCCGAACATCTCTGAGCCAAGAGTTTTTGATAAGGCATTTTCACCCGCATCGTGGCCGTGGAAGAATTCTGATCATGCTCGTTGATGAAGAGCACCGCACGCGAATAGATATTTTTACCCCTGGATCAAGCTCATTAGCCGCACGATTGACGGAACTCGCCACCGAAGGCTTTCCGTGCAGGGTTGTCTCAGCCGAAGACCTGTCAGCGAAACTGCTTTCGATTATCTACCCCGCTACAACGGGCGAGCCGGTTGAGCCGAAGTACGTTGAAAGTTTTCGCGCGCTTTCGACAGTAGTTGATTTGGAACAGGTGAATAATGTTTGGAGAGATTACCGAAAGGAAGGGCAGCCCTTGAATTTTGAGGAGGCGGCGGAAGCAATTCGGCGGAGCCTTACTGTGCATCCCGACCTGCTTCAGATAGGTCACTATAATCGAGACGTTAACCAGACGTGTCCGTGGTGCTCCAAATCTGAGCTATTTCCACTCGCTGATTTATCCAAGATTTGCAACATCTTGGGTTATGTATGATCCTGCTTGCCATGACAGCGCGCCTAACAGGCGGTTCAACCGGACGCGCCATCAGCAGGCTTTCAAAAGATGGTATTCTGTGTGCGCCGGCTAACCGCAGCGTCCGGCGATTGAGACCAAGGAGCCAGAATGAACGAAGAATTCCCCGGCGCAGTACCCGAGATACCCGTCAATAATGTGGACGAGGCTGCTGCGTACTATGAGAACTGCCTCGGATTCCTCAAGGATTGGGGTGGAGAAGATGGCGGTATTGGTCAAGTTTCCAGAGGAAGCAGCAGAATCTTCCTGACCAACAGCGCCTTTCGCGAACAGTATGGAAATACTGGGCCAGTGTTGATCTGGCTCAACCTTAACAGCAAGAAAGAGGTGGATGAGTTGTACGAGGCGTGGAGCAGCTGCGGCGCACGCATTGTCAGTAAGCCCGAGTCCAAGCCCTGGAATCTGCATGAATTCACTGCGATGGATCTGGATGACAATCTTTTGCGCGTTTTCTACGACTTCGCTTGGGAGTTGCCTGCTCGTGGAGCATGAAGCCCCGAAGAGGTAGGTCGCGCAGCGCCGAACGCTGGCGTTCTACGGACGAAGTGGAGGAACCATCTGAGTGACGTACACCACGAAGGAGCTCACCCCTGCGACGTGGGCCGACTTCGAGCGCCTGTTCGCGCCCGGAAGAGGTTGGTCGTTCTGCGCCTGCATGCTGTACCAGCGCGGTTGTCACCTCGACGTCAAGAGATTCCCAGACCGAGCATCGTCATTGGCCCAGAATCAGGCCGAAAAGCGCGCGCTCGTCGACGCCGGGCAAGCACACGGCATTCTCGTCTACGACGACAGGGAGCCTATCGGGTGGTGTCAATTCGGCCCGGCTGAGGAACTGCCAGTGTCTGGCGCCACTCGCCTCGACCGACGCATCCCGCCCTTGGGCGCTGGCGTGCGCTGGCGCATCACATGCTTCGTTACCATCGTCCGTCAGCGCAGGCGCGGCGTCGCAAGTACCGCGCTTCGCAGTGCGCTCAACGCGATCCGCGAACGTGGCGGCGGGCTGGTTGAGGCGTACCCGACGCTGACGCCGCGTGACCCGAACTGGGCTCACGCGGGCGCCGTGTCGCTGTTCGAGCGCGAGGGGTTCATCATCGTTGGTCGGCCGAGCGAGAAGTACGTGGTGATGCAGCGTGAGGTCTGACCTTTTCGGACATCTCAACGTTGCGTCCGGCGTCGCGAAGAACGCCAGGGTTAGACCCCAGAGAAGATCACTTCGAGCGCCGGCAGATCGCCGCGCAGGTCGTCGAGACGAAAGACCGCGTCGCCGATTTCATCAAGCAGCGCCTCTCCCTGATTCGAGCCGATCAGGACGCCGTATGCACGCATACCGCGTTCCGCCCTTCTCCTCGTCCATTCCGCCCGCGCTTCGGGAGAAACGTCGCTGATGCCGTCGCTGACGCATATTACATCGGCCTTCTCGAACTGCGATCCGTCCACCAGTTCCAGAGCCTTTTTCATCCACGGCTCGAAGACCGTCCCGCCGTCGAAAAAGAAGCTGGCGCAGGCGATCACCTGGGCGGGCGTGGCTTCGCCCTTTGGAAATAGGTCGAGCCGCAAGTCGTCAGGGCCGGAGAAATGGATCACGGCCAAGTCGCGCTTCTGCAGCCGTGCGATTGAAAGCAGCGCCAACATCACTGCCTTGCTCCAAACTTCACCCGTCATCCCACCGTAGTCGGTCGTCATCGATCCCGATTCATCTATGGCGATGATGATCGGCCCCTGTCCTTTAGGTTCGTGCCCGATCAAGTCGTACTGCATCAGGCCACGCTCGGCGAATCTGAGGTAGAAAAGGTCTTCGAGGTCGGGATCGGCCAGCAATGCGATCTCGCTCGGCAACAGGCGCTCAATTTCATTGCCTGTGGTAATCGAGGTGATCTCGTAGGGCGGATGCTTGACGCGGGTCTTCTGCTGCTGAAGCGCGATGCGCGTGAAGCGTCCGCAGACGGCGGCGATCTGTTGCAGCTTTGACGATTTTCCAACTTGTTGCGCGATGACGAGCTTATCTTTTATCGAGAGCGAATTTCGCCCGCCCGCGCCGTTCTCTATTCCGAAGCCGGTGTCGTAGCCGCCGCCGAAGGCCTTGATCGCGTCGTTGGCCTGTTCGACTTCGGCCATGGCTTCCGACAGACCTCGCCGCACTGCCCGGCGCACCTTCTGCCCGCGCTCTTCGCTCGACTCTTCCAGCTTGCGGTTCAGACGCTCCGCCTTCTTCTCTTTCTTTGCGGCGTCAGCTCTCGCTTCTCCAGCTTCTCTCTTCAACTGATTGGAGCGTTCCTCATCCGGCGCCAACGCCGCCAGTTCATCAAGCGCTTCGGCGCGGGCAAATAACTGCTCAACCTCGTCAGCCAGTTCGTGCAGTTGGTTGAGATACCGGATGGTCTCTTTATCGAGCGCGGCGACGGCCGAAGCTGCACACCCAATCGTCGCCATCGCGCTCGATAGCGGATCGCCCACCGTACCGCTCTCGCGCATCTCCCGCCATTCAGCCGTGAATAGAATCTGCTCGACGATTTCACGGTTGATCTCATGCGCAGGAGAGAGTGGCGCAACCGGCGCGATACGCGGCGCGCGTTTGTGGAAGCTCCAGAACAGGTCTCGCAAAAGCGCCGGTCCGGTGCAGATCGCGCCCGCCGTCTCTGTCACGATTCTGGCCAATCGCGCGTAGTCATCCGACGCCTGCTCGAAAGTCTCCACATCGAAGCCGTCGTGCGCGATCGCCTGGCTGCCGTCAGTAATTGCGCCCGCGACGATCTCCACGTCTTCCATTTCGGCGACCGGTTCCGGCTCCTGGATTTGTTCGCTAATTGTTTCCATTAGCTCTCCCGATCGAATGGTTAGAGAACGAGCGATGCGATCTCCTGCTTCATCTTCATAACGGCTTCAATCACCTTATCGATACGATTCGTGTTGCGCCCCTGTTCGGTGGCCTGCTCGCGCAGTTCCTGCAGCTTCACGCCGATTTGCTTGAGCTTGGTGTTAGCCTCGATCGCTGCTTGCATCTTCTGCTCCTCGCTCTGCGCGGCGTTCTGCGCATCCATGCATTCACGATGCACCGACGCGGCCTGGTCTTCGAAATCAACGGCTTTGGAGTTGAGCGGATTGCCGATGCGGGCGAGCGCCTTGCCGATCTCGGTCTGCTGTTCGGGCGATTGCCACAGGACATGTTTGAGAAAGACCAAGTCGTCTTCCGTCACCGCGTCGCGTCCTTCCGTGAGCGCGTGAGCCTGCAAAACGCCGAGAGCCTGCCCCCAGCGCCGGTCACTGATGATGATGCCTTTGGCCGCGAGGTCTCTGCGCAACTGCTCGATCAGGTCGATCGCCGCGTCCGGAATGGCAACTTGGGAGGCGCTCTGTTGCAGGGATCTCAACTCTGACTGCAAGAGCGTCAACGGCTGGCCGCCGTTTGAACCATGACCATTATGTTTCGCGGCAGCGGCACGGATGAATTTAACGAAGCCTGTGTCGGTAACATAGCAGACGCGGAAGCGCAGCAGGAACCGATCCCAAAGCGCTTCGAGTTCATTGCCCTGCGGCATTTCGTTGCTCGCGCCGAAGAGCGAGATCAGCGGGACGTGCATCTCCTGGCCGCCGTTATTGAAGACGCGCTCATTGGCTATCTTCAGTAACGCGTTCAGGATAGCGCTGCTTGCCTTGAAGATTTCATCGAGGAAGGCGAGTTCGGCCTCGACAAGTTTTCCAGCCGTGATGCGCACGTACTCGTCGCGCTTGAGACCGCTGACCGACACCGGCCCGAAGAGTTCTTCCGGAGTGGTAAACCGCGTCATCAGGTAGGCGAAGCTCCGTTCCATCCTTGCCTGACTTCATCGACCAGACGGATTTTTCTGGCGGGATGAACTGGCGGTCGGTCCGTTGGCTCCCCATCCTAACTTGCACATCCCTGCCGCCATCGGAAACATTCGTCCGGTAATCCCAATCAATCTGATCCGGAGTGATCCCACAGACCCAAGCTTCCGCGCGAATCAAATCATGAATCACTTTTTCGAAGTCATCGCCTTTACCTACAATACGATTAAGGTCTTCATCTTTTATGATCACTCTTTACGTATTCACACCTAACCGGCTTCATTGATATCGATATCAGTACTCTTTGTTCCATCTGATAGTCCGGTCATTGCTTTCTATGTCATTTTCATTAATCAATTATTTCAGTTATTGCTAGATATTGCAAGCTGCCAGCCTTTGGCTCTATAATTTGAGCTGATAATTCAACGGGGATAATTATCCACTAATGGAGTATGAACAGTTGTAGACAGGGAGTAAGAATCATGAAGGGCCAAGAACAAACACTATCGGTCTCCATTTTGTCGCCGGAGATGTTAAGGCTGGCGAAGGAAAACAGCGAGATATTGAAACAGTATATAAAGGATAAAGGATCAGCAAATCTCAAATTAATCGGGGCTGGAGGTAAGGAGATCGCGCTCCCGGACTCAATCCTTCGGCTGGTTTATGAAGCCATGGTCTCGGCGGCGTCGGGGAAGAGGTTGCGGTTGGTCGAGGAGGACGAAGAGGTCTCGCCGGAAAAAGCTGCTGAGTTCTTGCAGGTTTCGCGCCCTTACCTGGTGAGACTTCTGGATACCGGTGAGATACCGTTTCACTATGTCGGCACTCACCGCCGGATCACGATGTCCGACCTGATCGAGTACAAACAGAAGCGGAAGACAAAGTCGAAGGATGCGTTGCAGCGAATGACCGAACTGTCCGAGGAGATGGGATTGTATGACGAATGATGCTGACGAATCGGCGCCTCGGCCAGTAGCTGTGTGTGACGCCTGCGTGCTCTATTCGATCACGATGGCCGATTTGCTGACATCGCTGGGAGAGGCCGGTCTGTATCACCCTCGATGGACACACGAAATACACGAGGAGTGGATTTGCAACGTGATCGAGAATCGGGGGGCGAGCGGAACCGTGACGCGCGAAAAATTGGAGGCCCGCCGTGATGCGATGATCGAGGCCATCGAGGATTCGCTGATTGAAGGGTACGAAGAACTGATTCCGACTATCATGCTGCCCGATGAGGACGATCGTCATGTAGTGGCGGCTGCGATCAAATCCGAAGCCACCCTGATTCTGACGATAAACCTGAAAGACTTTCCCCAACAGACGCTCGCCGCTTGGAATCTCACAGCCAAACATCCTGACGATTTTACATTTGAGTTGTTGCAAAGCGTTCAGGAGACTGTTGTAGCCGTAGTCAGAGAAATGAGAGCACGGCGAAAACGACCGCCAATCAGCGCTGGAGATTTTCTGGCGCAATTGGAACGACAGGGTTTGAAGAAGTTTGTCGCTGAACTCCGAAATATCGGCGCCGAGATTTGAATGCGCGTGATGAGCGGCGCCCATTCGGTAGGCCACTGCGTGGCGCAAGCTGACCATTACTCTGAATGGACGCCTGGCGCGGAATTCAAAAGGTCGCAAGAGTACAGCCCCAAGCGCAGCAAGAGATAATTGGCAATCAATCGAACAGAAACTTATGACAAGGATTACGCTGGCTGGCCGGACAGACATCGATGAGTACTTCAAACTGAGCGGCGTCTTTGAAAGTGAACGTCTTACACATACGCCACTTCTGGTGTTCATCGCCGGCCAAGACTCGGTTATCGTGCGCATTGTAGATAAAGCCTCAGATTTGCTCTCTTTTCCTGACGAGACGCCGGTAATGGGCCAATGGGCTGGCCAATGGCACAGCGACTTCTTCCAATTTACTGTGGGTCAGTATCGCCAACACCTCGAAGCAAAGTTAGAGCCGCTCAAAACCGCGCAGAATGTTGTCAAAACGGTAGGACCGCAAGGCGGCTTCCGCTATTTATCTTACGAGTATGTAAATGAGCAGGGGACAACAGCACACGCCGGCACAGGTTCCAAAACCGAAGCCGAGAGACTTGAAATGTTCTTTGCACAGCACAATATTCCAATCAAAATTGAAAAGGCACGCTAAACCGGTTTGCCACCCAACCCCGCCATGCAGCCGATGCTTCGCCTTCGGCTCAGTGCGGCTGATGGCGACCGTTAGGCGGCAAGGGGTAGGCGGAGGATTCAGAGATGTACAAGTTGCGCACTAAAGGCGGGAAGCGGAACCCGAAAATAAACTGGGCCTTACCCGAACGGGTTTTCTTTGCATGCGGCGCCTGCCACATCTTGGCATATGCATTCCTCAAGGCTTATCCCGATAGCGGATTCACTCCAGTTTGGATTCGTCCCACGAAAGGCTATACGGGAAATCACATTCTGGTCGTTCGTGACAAGTTTGCGTTTGACTACCATGGCTATTCACACTGGCCTACACTGCTCGCCCATATGAAGCGAAAAGCCGATCGGTGGTGGCCTGGCTGGGATGCGGACTTGATCCGGCTTCCCGAGGATGTATTAGTATCCGAACCGAAGTCGAAGGCATATGAAGGGCTCTGGTTGAGAGAGCCGAGGCAGTTCTTGTTTGATGCGATGCCACGCGCGCAAAGGTTTATACAGAGATTTCCGGCGCCGCATGAGTGTGCTAAGGAAACTGTGCGTTTTTAGATAAAGACCGCCGGAGAGATGCCGAAGAATTCGCCGAGCTTCTTCGCCTGCGCCTCCTCGAGTTTCGCAACTACGTTGCCGGAGAGATATTCATCGGCGGTTACCCAAACGCCGGAGGGCGTCTCAAAAATCAGCCCGCGCAGGGCGTTGGCCGCTTCGCCTCGCGTTTGCCCGGTCAACGCAGCGATACGGTCGAGATCTACGCGGCCGCATTCGTTTAGGCAGAAGAACAACGCGTCTTTGGGCGAGGAGATGTGCGTGAAGTTTTTGTGCGGACGAATCGTCCGCGAATGGAAGATCGCCGCGCGCTTCCACGCCCCCTTGCCGGCCGGCTCTTCCAGCGCTTTCAGGAACGGAACTATTGGAGAGCGGCGATCGAGGTCCTTCAGGTTCTGTTTGGAGTTGATCCGACCGTACCGCGTCGTGAAACGGAAGTAGATGTCGTTCAGTTCTTGCTGCGCAGTGGTGAGTTTTTCATCCCCGGCGTCAAGGAGTTGAAGCCTGATGACCTGTTTGGCTGCCGCATAGATGTCGAGCAGCAGGGAAGCCCGCTGGCGCGAAGTCCCTGATAGGCTGTCGAGATTTACGGCGTTCGCCTTCTCTTTCTCGTGCGCATCTTCAATCAACGATGGCGTCAACGCCGGCGCCGACATCTCCGGTTGACTCACCGCCGCCGTTACCGCCTGATATGGCAATTGCGAAATCAACGAGTCCCTCAAAACGCTGGCGAGATGGCCCCCATCCGGCTTCAGCGTAAACTCGCAATCGCAGTACATCCCGCGTGAACATCCCGGTATGCCCAGCATCGGATCAGGCCGTTCAATGTAGAACCGATTGATCGGAACCTGGTAATCCATCTCGTTCGGAAAGACCTCCGTCTCAAGCCAGCCGGTCTTTTCATCAACGCCGCCAGATTTAAATTTCTTTCGCAGGATCAAGACATCGGCCACAACTTCGGTTCCGGCGTTCTTTCGAAAAGCGCTCTCAGGCAGGCGCGCCGCGGCGAGCAAGTCCGCGCGTTCGGCGATGTGACGGCGCACGCGTGAATCAACTTTATCGAGCGTATAGCGTGAGGTGATGAACGCGATGATCCCGCCCGGCTTCACCAGCTTCAGGCTGCGCACAAAGAAGTAGTCGTGAATGGCCGCCTTGAGATAGCGCTCTTTGATCCGGGGATCGTGAATTGGGACATTACCGAAAGGCACGTTTCCCACCGCCAGATCGAAGAAGTCGTTCGGCAGCGAAGACTCTTCGAAGCCTTGATTGAAAACCTTCGCGTTCGGATAGAGGTATTGCAAGATTCGCGCGGTGATCGAATCGAGTTCAACGGCCACGCGCTCGGCTTTGGCTGCGATCTCCACCGGCATCGCGCCGAAGAAATGGCCGATGCCCGCGGCGGGTTCGAGCGCGCGAATAGAGTCGAGAGCGCCGATCCCCAGATAATTGAGAGCTTCATAAATCGCGCCGATAATCGGAAGAGCTGTGTAGTGAGCGTTGAGCGCGCTCCCTGCAATCTTCCCGCGCTCTTCGACCGTCAGGAGCCTATCAAGCTCTGGGTGGATAGGCGCTTGCGAATAAGCGCCATAAGGAAAAAGCCGGTTGAGAACTTCGCCGTCGCCCCAGCCGGAATAACGCGCGAGCGTCCGCTGTTCATCCGGCGCCAGGGCGCCGTGCGCGCGACCTTCCGCTTCCAATGATTTGAGCAACTTGATTGCGGTTATGTTGTGGTTGAAACGTGAGGCCGGGCCGCCGAAATCGGCGAGGTCGCCAGTGGACGCGAAACGAAAATCATCATAAGCGGTCATCGGAAGTCGTCTCCTGATGCGGGTTGGAGAGCGGCGGGCGGACGAATTAAACCGTCACCGCTCAATAACGCTGCGAACCGCTTATGTTTTTTATCTTGGCGCCAAAGGCGGGATATGTCCTGATCAGAATGTCAGAGAGGCCGGTCTTCGATCTTCGGACTGCGCCTTTGGGAAACTGCTCAATCCTATTCTTGAGTGCGGAGATCAAGCCAAGATCGTAGTGGGCGACATCGATGTGCCCCGATCATTTGATAGAGGTGGTTCTCCCCCGTTAGTTAGAACCGCCCGTCTGCTTTGTTGCAGGCCAAAAATACTGACCATTGACCGATTGTTTAGCGATGCGCCGTATCGTTACTCTCCAGACGGAGGTAACGATCACTATGAAACGAAGAACACCGAAGGCTCTGCGAATCCTGGCTTCAACCATCACCTTGTTATTTCCAACGTTCATTGCGACAACGCAATCAACCACGATGTCCGATTTCTGGTCGCTCATCCGCATCGGCGATCAATCGGTCGGATACTTTCACGAAACAGCGCAAATTGCCGGCGCCGGCCGCACGGTTACGTCGGTTGAATTCATCGTCGCGCTGAATCGCCTCGGGAGTAAGGTCGAGATCATTCAGAAGGCCAGGACGGAGGAATCGGCTGATGGGCTGGCCTGTCTTCGCTGACGAAAACCAGATCCTTCTGGCGCAGGATCGCGACAGTGTCGTGCTCGAAATTCGGCGGCCTCGTCTGAAAAGTAATGCCGCGGTTTCCGCTCACTCTACTGACAAGCGGGATGAATATCTTCGGCCGAACGCCGTGCTTCAGTCGGACGATGCGGAAGTGCGAAGGATCGCGCGTGAGGTCGTGGGTCAGGAAAGGGATTCAATGAAAGCCGCTCGGAAGCTGCAAACCTGGGTGGCGCAGAATCTGAAGCTGGATTTGGGCATTGCGCTGGCTCCGGCCTCTGAAGTCGCGCGCAATCGCGGGGGTACATGCGTGGCGTTCTCGGCGCTGCTGGCCTCGCTCGAACGGGCAGCGGGCATCCGTTCCCGCGTTGCAATGGGCTTCGTATACACGGGCGGCATCTGGGGCGGACATGCCTGGACCGAAATACTGATCGGCGATCAATGGATTCCGGTTGACGCGGTGATGTTTACGCCCGGCATCGCCGACGCGGCCCGATTCAAGTTCTTCGCCGGATCACTCGAAAACGGCTTGGGCGCGGGCATTGCCGCGCCGCAACAAATGTTCGGAAACATGGACATCGCGATCCTGGAATACACCGTGAATGGTCAACGCGTCGTCGTTGCAGAAGCGCGCAAGCCTTTCTCGATTGACGGAGATGTCTATCGGAATCCCTGGCTCGGTTTTGCGATCCGCAAGCCACGAGGGTTCCAATTCACGGCGCTCGACGAGGTGTGGCCCTCGGCGACAGTCGTCGGAATGAGCGGCCCGAATGGCGAGCGGGTACGCTTGCTTCAACAAAGTGTCGGCGCCGGTGAAAGAGCGCGATTGCCGGAGGCGTATCTGGAGAAATTGAAAATAACCGGGCAGCGAGCAAAGCGTCAGATCAGCGGGCGTCCCGCCGTCAAGTTCAGCGCGCCTGAAAATGCGGGACTGGCCTTCATTGAAGGCTCGACCGTCTGGGTTCTGACGGCGGAAGGCTACAACGCGCCTAAACTGCTGGATGAAGTGGCGTCGAGATGGAGGGCGGTGAAAAAGTGAGCGATTGCGGATTGGCTGTCCAAGTCGAGAATCTGAGCAAGAGCTACGGCGTTGTTAAAGCTGTTGACGGCGTCAGCTTTGAAGTCCGCGCCGGCGAAATCTTTGGCCTGCTTGGCCCTAATGGCGCAGGCAAAAGCACGACGCTCAGCGTGCTGCAAGGACTGCGCCGCGCAGACAGCGGAGCGGTGAAAGTGTTGGGGCTCGACGCGCAACATCGCATGGCGCAGATCAAGCGGCGGATTGGGGTACAGTTGCAACGTACCAATCTGATGCCCGATCTGACGGCGCTGGCTCAAGTGGAATTGTTTGCCGTTCTCTACGGCCGCGCCATCAGCCGCCGTGAGGCGACGAAGTTGTTGGAGCGCGTCTCTCTGGTTGAAAAGGCCAGGGCGCTGCCCGGCAGACTGAGCGGCGGCCAGCAACAGCGGTTGTCGCTCGCGCTGGCGCTGGTCAATGATCCGGAACTGATCTTTCTGGATGAACCGACAGCCGGGCTTGATCCGCAAGCTCGTCGCAATGTGTGGGACATCATCCGCCAACTGCGCGATGAAGGCCGGACCATTGTGCTGACCACGCAATATCTCGAAGAGGCGGAAGCCTTATGCCAGCGCGTAGCAGTGATGGATCACGGCAGGCTGCTAGCCTTGGACACACCCAATGCGCTCATCAATCGTTCAGACGGAAGCTCCAGTCTCGAAGATGTTTATCTGCAACTCACCGGGCGTGGAGTTCGAGAAACTTGAAAATAGTCGTAAATATTTATGTTGACTGCTCAACCACAATTTCGGGTTTCAGCGATGATCATGCGGACCGTGCGATTCGCCATCGCGCTCCTGCGGGCTAGCTTGACGGATTGGCAATCGAGTTTGATCAGCCTCTGTGTGCCATTGCTGCTGCTATTGATTTTTCGTATGGTGGAAAGGCCGCCCGCGCCCGGAGAGATCCGCCAATTGAATCTGGTCTTTCCTACGGTAGTCGGCCTGACGGCGATGCTCGGCGGTCAGGCTGTTATGACCCGATTGATTACCTGGCGGCAGCAAGGGGTTTTTCAACGCCTGGCCTGCGCCCCGACACCGTTGGGAATGTTGGTGGTCGGAGCCGGATTAGCGCAAACCGCGATCAGTATGGCGCAAGCCGTATTGGTGATCGCCTTCGGGGGCTTGATGATGGGGCTGCCGGTGGATGCGTCCGGCGCGCTGGCCGCCACAGGTATTCTGCTTTTGTGCGCTGTCTGCTTTGTCGCGTATGGAATGGTTATCGCCAGCCTATCGAGCAAAGCGGAGACCGGCGGCGCTGTCTACATGTTCACCCTCTTGCCGATGTACTTTCTAGGCAGCGGGCTGTTCAATAGTACATTGCCCCCATTTCTTAAAGCCGTTGCAATGTGGTTGCCGACAGCGATGGGCAATACTCTGGTCAGTCCGCTGATGATGAATGGCGCGGCGCCTGCCGGATCAGTGAAACCGGTGTCAGGCCTATTGATCTACACCATTGCTTTCGCCGCCCTGGCCGCCTGGAGGTTTCGCTGGGAGTAGTCGCTTGATTTTGAAAACCCTCGAAAAACTCGATCAGTGGTCGATGCGATTCTATCGCCTCGACCCCGATCGCCTGGAACGTGAGCGGCCTCTGCGCGCGCAGCTTCTCCGCCAGACGCTCATTTTCGTTACGCTCCTTTCTTCGCTCTATCTTGTGTTGGGCGCGGCCGGCGCCGTCAGAAGCATTTTCTTCCCATTCGACGCGATTGAGCTTTTGGTGACGGCGACTGGCTGCGCATGGCTCGCGCGTAAGGGGAAAATATCTCTTGCGACCGTGCTTTTGCTAACCGTCAGCAGTCATCCGGTAAGCTACCTGATCGCGAAGTACGGTCTGCATAGCCCGGCGGCGGCGTTACTGGTACTGACGATTCTCGTCTGTGGACTGTTGGTTGGCGGGTATCTGTTAAAAACCTGGGTGATCGTTTGCTGTCTCATTCTGGCGTTGATAGCGGCGGTTGAGTGGAAACGAACGTCCGGTCAGGATCAGGTCGCGTTGATTCGCGCGATGCTTTTCTGGTGGGGGGCTTCGGTGGCCACGGCCTGGCTGGTTTCATTGTTCACGCGGCGCTTGGAAGACTTTCTCGAACTGAACCGCCGAGCCGAGCAGAAACAGCAAGCGGCGATCATCGAGGAACGCACTCGCATCGCCCGTGAGATACACGACACGCTCGCGCAAGGTTTCACAGGCATCGTCGTGCAGTTAAACGCGGCTGAGGAGATGATCGGCGGCGACGAGTCGAAGTTGCGCCGCCATCTGAGTCAGGCGCGCGAGTTGGCGCGCTCCAGTCTCGATGAGGCGCGCCGCTCGGTTTGGGCGCTGCGCCCCGAATCGCTTGAACAGTCGGGCCTCGCTCAGGCGCTTGAGCGCATCGGGCGGCAGGCGGCCGCCGGCGCAAACATTCAGGTAGAGATGCAGCTGAGCGGAGAGCCTCGCCGTTTTGCGGCGGAAGCGGAACTCAATTTGCTGCGCATCTGCCAGGAAGCCGTTACCAACGCTGTTCGGCACGCGCGACCGGAGCGGGTCACCATCAGCCTGAGTTATGAACCTCAGTCACTGCGCCTCGAAGTGCAGGATGATGGCGCGGGAATGAATCAAAACGGTCTGGCGGGAAGCAAAGGCTTCGGCCTGACCGGGATGCGCGAACGGGCGCGGCAGCTTAATGGCAGTATCGAGATTGAAAGCGAAACTGGAAAAGGAACTACCGTGAGAACCATCGTTCCACTAGGCTGAGGAGGGGCGACATGGAAGAAGTAAAACCAATTCGCGTGCTACTGGCTGAAGACCACGAGGTGGTGCGCGACGGGCTGGCTGCGGTCATAGACTACCAGCCGGACATGACCGTGGTGGGACACGCCGGCAATGGCGCGGATGCGGTGGAACGTTTTTCCGAGTTGCGGCCGGACATTACGCTGATGGATTTGCGAATGCCGGAGATAGGCGGAGTAGCGGCGATTGAAGCGATTCGGGAGAAGTTCGGCGACGCG
>Ga0187894_10004537_pt1 | contig 14811 bp, 17 predicted proteins | sample GBC1701081metaG_FD_136650 | JGI IMG/M metagenome (GOLD analysis project Ga0187894, IMG submission 136650) | White microbial mat communities from a lava cave in the Kipuka Kanohina Cave System on the Island of Hawaii, USA - GBC170108-1 metaG ...
AATACGGTAAAATTATTTTACTCATCACGTGAAGTTTCAACGGATAGGCTGTTGGCTACGATTGTACTTGCCGAGGAGTTGAAAGCGAAGAAGTAATGTCGGTAATTTAATCAGGTGAGGGGATCCGATACGATGATCCTTCACTTGATCTGCTTTTTTAATCTGACTCAGAGCGCGCTCAGGAGTGAAACACACTTGATCTAACGATCAACCCGTCACGTATCTCCAGCATCTCTCCTACCACTAAATCTTCTTCTCCATTCACATGACGGATGTATTCCATAAAAACCCGATCCTCATGGGGGGTAAGCCTTTTTACTTCATAGCTTAATGAAGGCAGGCGTTGAAAAGCATCTTTCCACCATGTACGCAGAGCATCCTTACCTTGAATAAACCCGTGGGTTTCAGGATGGCGAACTTTCAACTTAGGACTATAATGCTCAGCCCGGGCATCGTATAATGCCAGGAGTTTCTCCAGATCGTGTTCGTTAAATGAAGCGAACCACTGATGCGCAATATCATTCAAGACTTCCGAATCCATCGCTTAAAAATTCACGCTCCACATATTTCGCAACTCCAGTTGCTCTGGAGTTGGTGTGGGATTAATCGAAAACGCATAATCTGTATACGAAATACCAATCTTTGTAAAATACTCGTCAACCGGCAGGGCATCCGTTCCCTTGACATACCTGTTCATGAAGTCAGTTACTTCAGTCGGATAGCCCGTTAACTGTGCGAGGTCGTCAAAGAAATTCTCTTCTGAGAATGCATTTTCGGGTCCGTACGTATCAATAAGCTCAAGAATAACCTCTCTCAAACCTTTTGTGCCACCCGATAATTCAAGCAAGTGAATATCAAGCAACGCAGCTACGAGTGCGCCTTTGTTATACACGTTGCCAAACTGAGAGCCGCCTTCGCCATAACAAGTCAGGCTCATTTGGCTTAAACTAAGGGGGCCGTTATTATTGATATTGTACCAGTCAGCATTGCTTTTTTTTGAAGCAAATCGACTCAGCAAAGTGGTCATGCTAATATGATTATTGCGAAACTGCATAACATGTGAAGCCCATTCTGTTACACCTTCGTACAGCCAAAGGTGTTCGGATGGCGTGGGGTCAGCAAAATTGAAATCTTCAATTATTTCACTATGAATATTAAGTGGGGTAACAACATGAAAAAATTCATGAGCTGCAATGTTACGCAGAAACTGCCCGTAGGTGGCATTATACGGTTGGTCAAGGAGTACATATACTGAGCTATAAGAATGTTCAAGTGCTCCGGCATTGAACTCATCGAATAGATAAATGAAACTGTACCGGTCAACCGGCAAAATGTTGAGAAAGGCGCTGGCATCCTCCAGTACAATACTCATATCGTTTAATATCTGTGATGACTGTATGAAATTACTCTTCGAATACGTATACACGCTAATATCAGCATCATCAACAGTTACAGTCGCGGTCGAGATCAGGCCAAACAGCAGTGGGCTATCAACGAGCTTATCAAAATCAGTGGCATAATAATATCCATTCTCATCTTTTGGCAGTGAGGTCCCGACTGACCATCCCGATGGGTAATCTATATTCAGATAGAAGTCACGTTCTTTCAATCCTGTGGGGTAACCCAGCACATCAAAAGCGTTTAGCAACGCATGACTCTCCTCAAGAGACGTGCCTGCCATTTTATAAATATCATTTTCAGTAACAGGAGTATCAAAGGTTTCCTTCACTTCAAATTCAATAATCCTGGTGTTTTCCGGATCTGACAATACCCACTGGTTGGTTGAAGGATGCATGGCAGACAACTCGTTATGATTCTCATCAAATACTTTAAACGTGGTAACAAATCTTCCAATATCATGAATATCGTACGTGCCGGGGGTAGTTGCCGGGAATTGAAAAACGGCATTATCGCTATCTAAATTATCCACGAACATGCGCACTTTAAAAGTGTCATCACTTCGGTCATTCAGGTTTATTTCGTAAAAGAATGAATTGGTCAGATCAATTTCTTCCGGAGCGCTGGGAATTTTATGGCCGACTTCATCACCACATGAAGAAATGAGGATAAATAGCAATACGGTAAAAATCCTGTTCTCAATTTTCATGCTTCAAAATTATTTTTTTCCGGCATGTTGGAAAATCTGATATACCAACATTAATAAACATAACCAAGAATTGCTACCACATGACACGCAGTACCTGCCAATACAAACAAATGCCATATGAAATGAGCATACCGAATGCGATGGTCATTCGCATAAAACAATACTCCGGCAGAGTACATGACGCCACCCGCTATTAACCAAAATAATCCCCATGCCTGTAAACTGTCCCATAACGGTTTTGCTGCGATGATTGCCAGCCAGCCTATTCCCAGATAGAGGGCGGTAGAAAGTTTACCGGTACCAGCGCCTCCAACAGATTTTAATACGACTCCCAAAATAGCAAGCCCCCACACAATCCCGAAAAGTGTCCAACCCCATGCTCCCTGAAGTACGCTCAATGTAAAAGGCGTATAGGTTCCCTCGATTAAAAGGAAAATAGCTCCGTGATCAAAGATTTGAAAGACACGCTTCGTTTTATTGTGAGGAAATGCATGGTATAAGGTTGAGGAGAGATACAGCAACATCATGGTAGCGCCAAAAACACTTGCCCCTACAATACCGGGTGCCCCTATTGGAACTGCGGCCAAAATAAGGATTGGTGTAATTGCCGCTGCACCCAGAAACCCAACTCCATGACTAATGCTGTTGGCAATTTCTTCACCCAGACTTTGTTGACGCTTTGCTTGGGCTGAATCGTTCATGAGTATCTCTTAATCAGGATTGATGCCTAAATTATTATTATGAACAGCAAAAGTACTGATTTTTACAAAGAGATTGTATCTTGTGCTATGCGCCAATTCATATTCCTGCTTATCACATATCTCTCTTTTTCCTGTACAAATAACCCAACGCAATATGAGTATGCAGATGGTAATGGAAATCGGTATATACTCACACCTACTTCACTTTCTTATATTCCTGTAAAGCCCGGGGAAAGTTCCTCCGGGACATACAGCGGTGGTGAGCCGAAGGAAATTCTTTTAAAAGATGGGCAATTCAATTCTATTCGTACACTCCTGGATAAAGCAATAAACAACACCTCTATTCATATTCAGGATCGCGTAAAAATGAGTGGTGCTATTTCAATTGTGTATAAAAAAGAACGTAAACAATACATTCTACGACCGGGTAGTGAAGAGCTGAAGGCCATCGAAGAGTTACTCAAGGTTCAAAAAATCAGTTTAAATGCGGGTGAAAGCAAGCAAGTAACTTTTACGCTTGATCAGAATGACCTCGCTTTTGTAAATTCCGTTTTGAAGTCAGTCACTGAGCCGGGTGATTTTGAAGTCATGATTGGGGATAAGAAAGCAACGTTTACATTCAAGTAATAATCATATTTTGACTTCGTGAACTATGTCTTGCAATCTGATTGACTTGTCGGTGCGCCCAGGTAGTTGTGATGTGTTTTAAAATTTCATTTACCTCACCCAATTGGAGTTAGTCGCGATTTGATACTTGCTGTGAGTATGTGCTTATTATTTTCCGGGAAAATGGTCAGGCCTGGGATAAAAATGATGCGGATAAAAAAGTAACACTTTTTTATTTTTTCACATCATTCGCCATAGTGAGCTACAAATAAGTTCGTTTAAGCTACCTCACCCTCCCTCGTGGTTCCAATTCATTACGCTTTTTTCCTTAACGTCACGAGCGTCCAGACTGCACCAGCTGCATCTGCTAATCCAAATAAAATGAGTTGCACAGGCGCCATTCCAAGAGCTACGAAAATTATAAACCACAACAACACTGAAGCACGTAAGTAAATCGTAAGGGTCATAAAAAGCACGTTGCTGGAGGATGCCATGAAAACATACAGTATCCCGATATTCAAAACAACAACGCCAACCACACGAATCCATACCTCGCTGGTGAGCTCAATTTGAAACAAACCAAGCAATGTATTGGGAAATGCCAGAAGCGTTACCGCCAGAAGCGCCAGATAAAAACCAAAATAGTAGATTGATTTAGATGCAGGTGTCATAAGCATGGTTTAAGGTGTTTGTGATAAATACGTAAACTTCAAGTAGACTTTAAATAAACAATGTTCCCGATTTACAGGAGAACATTGCTTGTTCACTTATTACTGGCTGTTCACGGCTCTCTGTTTTTTTAATCTCTTATACACCTCTGTACTCGTGGAGGCATCTTCTGCTGTAATGATTTGTGTAAATTCATCGGGTCCATTCAACGAGATGTTAATATCAACGGTTTCGCCTACGATTGTTTTATAGGTTGATACTTTGATATTCTCTTTAATCTTAGAGTCACTTACTGTTTCAAATGTGCCAAAGCCAATACCTGTGTGCAATACCTTTGTAGAGTCACGATAGGTATGGCCAAATATGAAGCCTCCTGCAGAGTAGGCTTTAAACTGGTTGATTTCAACCTTCGTTGTATCGCCTTTTGAGATGTTGACCATGCTCACCAACTGCCAAGCCCCGTCCAGGGGAGAACTCTGCTCTGTACCAGCGCGTTCATACACTTCTGTCAACTGATACTTGACACTGTCAATTTCCATTTCACGGATTACCTGTAAATATAAGAAACTCCTGCGTTTTTATGCATCATTCCCAGAGCCGTCATACCACTTCAATGAGCGTTAGCAATTTCCTTTGTTTCGCAGGAAGTAAAATGATCACCATGGATCGATGGATCTAACTATTTCTGCGTGCTGCTTTAATAGTCTTTCATATAAGCCGTCTTCTTTTGAATAGCCCGTTACCTTAATAATGTTTTTACTGGAAGTTTTATTTGTAACCGGGGGTGTTAAACCACTCACATTCATTCCTGCTTTTTGCATAGCATAAATCTTGTTGGTAAAGAAGTTTTCGTTTGTTATCTGACCACACACCTCAAATGTTCGCTTGGCGTCATCCCGTATGATTTGCCAGTACTGTATGTTATTCATAATCGTGCCTGCAAAAGCAAAGGTACGCAATTTGATTTTCAATGGTCTATCTCTTCATTTTTCGACTAATGGCACAATCACCCCTGTAAATTGCAGGAAAACGTATAATGAGTTATGTCGTTGTGATGTATGTTTGTATTGTTAAAATTAACCCTATGGAAACAACAAAAACAATGATCACCGTTCAAGCCCTTGTAGAAGCTCCGGTAGAGAAAGTGTGGAATGCATGGATTAAACCTGAACACATTACACAGTGGAATAATGCCTCCGATGACTGGCATACTCCTAAAGCATCAAATGATTTACGTGTTGGAGGAAAGTTCAGCGCTACCATGGCGGCAAGAGATGGCAGCGTGAGTTTTGATTTTGAAGGTACTTATACAACTATAAAACTTTATCAGTTGATTGAATACACTATTACAGATGGCCGTACGGTAAAAATTGTATTTGATTCACATGGAAAGCACACCCGTGTAATAGAAACCTTCGAAGCTGAAAGCGAAAATCCGATTGAAATGCAACGTGGTGGTTGGCAGGCAATATTAGATAACTTTAAGATGTATACAGAGGGGATTAAATAACCCCTGTCCTTTCATTAGCTTTCGTAAACTTCTGATTACGAGCTTTATTGTTTTGTATTGCTTAGGTATTAAATTGTAAGACTAGCCATGACAGCCGAAATTATTTTGCGTTATGTTCACTTCATCAGCATTTTTACTATTGTTGGTGCTTTGGTGTCGGAGCATTTGCTTCTTAAAAAAGAAATGACGCGTGTAGAAATCAAACGCCTGTCAAAAATTGATGCCATCTATGGTCTCGCGGCCTTCACGTTATTGGGAGTTGGGCTCACCTTGTGGTTTGGTAATGTTGGTAAGCCATCTCAGTATTATAGTCAAAACTGGATCTTTCATTTTAAAATTTCACTTTTTGCCACCATTGGTCTCTTATCTGTTTACCCGACCATTTTCTTCCTGAAGAATCGTGGTGATCAGCAAGTGTTGGTACATGTTCCCCCATTGGTTTTTTGGATGCTTCGCCTGGAGCTAGTGTTACTCTTTATCATCCCATTGTTGGCGGGCTTAATGTCAAGAGGCGTGGGATTCTTTGGATAATTAACGAGCCTGCTGTATTACAATTGAAGATTTACAATTAGCAAACACAAGAATCATGTCACAAGTAGTCATGCGATTTCCATACTTTTGTACATGTCATTATTTATAGCCTCATTGAATTCGGGAAGCAACGGCAACTGCTACTACATTGCCAACCACCACGAAGCTGTTTTAATTGATGCAGGTATTTCCTGCCGCGAAACGGAAATACGCATGAAGCGACTTAACCTTTCCATGAAAAAGCTGAAAGCCATTTTTATCACGCATGAGCACCGCGATCATGTGAAGGGCGTTCGGGTGCTTTCTAAAAAATATCAATTACCGGTTTACATTACGAATGCCACGTTACAAAATCGCGTTAGTGTGAAACGACATCTGGTCGCACACTTTGAAGCATATAAGCCTGTTAAAGTTGGTGGATTAACCGTTACCGGCTTTCCGAAATTCCATGATGCGAGCGACCCACACAGTTTTATTGTGGCCAATGAAACCGTGAGGGTGGGCGTGTTCACCGATATTGGCGTTGCATGCAACCATGTTATTGATCACTTTCAACAATGCCATGCTGCTTTCCTCGAAGCTAATTACGATGACCACATGCTGGAAACCGGACCCTATCCGCTTCAATTGAAAAACAGGATCAGGAGTGATGTTGGTCACTTGTCTAACGCTCAGGCGTTGGACTTATTTGTGAAGCACCGGCCTTCGTTCATGAGTCACCTATTTTTGTCCCACATTTCAAAGGAGAACAACTCACCTGCACTTGCGGAGAGCTTATTTAAACCTGTGGCCGGAGATACAGGCATTGTCATTGCTTCACGGTATAAGGAAACGAAAGTTTTCCCCATCCACCATCAGGCTGTAGCGCAAGAGGTTCAGCTTTCGTTGTTCTAGACTTCAGGAAATTAAACTCACTCGTTTCCCAAACTCGTACCAATCAAATCCAGTTTCAATTCGATTATGCCGCAGGGCTGGCATCTGTGTAGTGATTATTAATATAGTTCCATTGATAGTCGTTTGGTGATGTTGCGGAATTTGCAGTTTGATGCCTTTGACCGTTTTAAATTTTGCTCCCGGAAAAACTCAAATTCAATGACATCACATCCTAAGCCTGTCGAGCCGGTGATTGTGGTAGTACCGGTAGCTGTTGCAGATGCAGTCGATGATCTTGCTTCGATTAAAGCAACAATTTTTCAAGACAATTATTTGGGCGCTTCAAAAAAATTAGGTCCGGGGCGCTACAATGCCACCGCGATGGGTATTGGTGACAATACGCTTTCGTCTATCAAAGTTCCGGAAGTCTGGTAAGCGTTCAATTTCACCATTATTTGATCGGGGAGAATGCCAAATGCCTACTGACTATTAATTATATTTGCGCCCTTATTTTCTAAAGTATGATTTCAGTTGACGCAGTAACGGTCGAATTTAACTGATCGGCCCTTTTTAGTGACATTACCTTTAATATTAATGAGAATGACCGCATTGCCCTCATGGGTAAAAACGGTGCGGGTAAGAGTACCCTTCTCAAAATTATAGCAGGTGCAAACAAGGCTACCCGTGGCAAAGTTAGCGCCCCTAAAGACGCCATCATTGCCTACCTGCCCCAGCATTTGCTTACAGAAGATAAAGATACTGTGTTTGATGAGGCTTCGAAGGCATTTTCGAAAATACACAACATGAAAAAGCAGATGGACGAACTGAACCATCAGCTTGAAACGCGTACAGATTATGAATCGGACGAGTACGCTAAAATAATTGAGCAGGTAAGTGAGCTAAGCGAGAAGTTCTATTCCATTGAAGATATTAATTATGATGCGGAAGTTGAAAAGACTTTATTAGGTCTTGGCTTCCTTCGCAGCGATTTAACAAGGCCAACTTCTGAGTTTAGCGGTGGGTGGCGCATGCGCATTGAGTTGGCTAAAATTCTCTTGCAAAAGCCTGATTTAATTTTGTTGGATGAGCCTACAAACCACTTAGATATTGAGTCGGTGCAGTGGCTGGAAGAATTTTTAAAAACTAATGCGAAAGCAGTAATTGTAATCAGTCATGATAAAGCGTTTGTTGATAACCTTACAAACCGCACCATTGAAGTGACCATGGGTCGTATCTATGATTACAAGACCAACTATACACATTACTTACAGTTGCGTAAAGAAAGACGCGAGCAACAGCAGAAGCAATTTGACGATCAGGCAAAAGAGATAGCCGACATTCAGGCTTTTATTGATCGGTTTAAAGGAACCTACTCAAAGACCTTACAAGTTCAATCACGCGTGAAGACACTTGAGAAGTTTGAGATTGTACAGGTAGATGAAATGGATACCTCGGCATTGAACCTGAAATTCCCTCCTGCTCCACGCTCTGGTAACTACCCGGTGATTGTTGACGGCCTTACGAAAAAATATGGCGACCATGTTGTGTTTAGTGATGCATCAATGACCATTGCTCGTGGTGAGCGGGTTGCCTTTGTTGGAAAGAACGGTGAAGGTAAGTCGACCATGATTAAAGCGATTATGGGCGAGATTGACTTTGAGGGACGCATGCAACGTGGTCATAACAGCATGATTGGGTACTTCGCTCAAAATGAAGCATCGCGATTAGATGAAAGCGTTACCGTGTTTGAAACAATTGATGCTATTGCGGAAGGTGATGTTCGTACAAAAATGAAAGACCTGCTGGGCGCGTTTATGTTTAGTGGTGATGCCATTGATAAGAAAGTGAAAGTTCTATCAGGCGGTGAGAAGACGCGATTGGCGATGTTAAAATTATTGTTACAGCCGGTAAACCTGCTGATTCTCGATGAACCTACCAATCACCTGGATATTAAGACCAAAGATATTTTGAAAGAGGCGTTGCTCGCATTCGATGGTACCCTAATTCTTGTATCTCACGATCGCGACTTCCTGGATGGCCTTGCCAACAAAGTTTTTGAATTCGGTAACAAGCGCGTGAAAGAGCACTTCGAAGACATTGGGGGATTTTTAAGGAATAAAAAGATGGAGAATTTGAAGGAGATTGAACGAGCGGTTAAGTAGAGAAAGTAGGCTGTAGGCAGTAATATTTTCAATTCTCAATTCCTTGTTACTTTCTTGGCTACCTTTTTATTAGCAGTTTTCTTCTTTCTTACTTTTTAGCTTTACTGTTAAATGACATGCACACGTTAAGCCAAAAATCAAAGTCTCTTTTAGATTTGAACCCTTCATCGCTAACGTATCCAAATCCTTATACTCTCGTCTCTTCATAACCATGGTACGAAAACCCCTTCTTTCAGATAAGGTTTCTTGAAGGTCAGGATCATGTTTACGGTGAAACCCCAGAATCAAAAAAATATTAAAAATTCTTTTCACTCCTGACATAGGGCTGTCATGGCGTATGCGTTATTGTACCTAATTAACATTAACCATTTAAACAAACCAAACCATGACAACACAAGAAGTCGCAAACCGTTTCTACGCCTTATCTCAGGAAGGAAAATTTGATCAGATTCTGGACGAGCTATTTAGCAAAGATGCTAAGAGCATTGAACCACCAAACATCCAATGGCTTAAGTCTGTTTCAGGTCTTGATAAAATAAAGGAAAAGGCAGTTGAGTGGAACAACAACATAGAAGAAATGCACGGTGGCTACACCAACGAGCCACAAGTGGCGGGAAATTATTTTACCTGCATTATGGGCATTGATATTACCATGAAAGGAAAACCGCGAGCAAAAATTGATGAAATCGCTGTCTATGAAGTGAAGGATGGGAAAATAATGAGTGAGCAGTTTTTCTTTTAATAACCGTATCAGTTTGTTCTGATGCATGGCCACCTGAATCTTGCTGAATAAATTCATTTACTGAAAATATATTTTGGATAAACTCATGTATCCAAAATATATTTATTCAGGTGCAAAATTCGCGCGCCATTTTCCAGGTATTGAAACTTGCACTACACCAATTCCGACAACTCAATCCACCGCTCCGTCTTTCTATCAAGTTGCGAGCTAACTTTTTCTAACTGAGAGCCCCACTCAGTAAGCTGTTGATGGTCTGTTGAACAGCTATTTAATAGTGAATTGATTTCGGCTTTTTGCTTTTCCAGTTTCTCAATCTCTGCCTGTAGACTGTTAAACTCCATCTTCTCTTTGTTAGAAAGCTTACGCTTTTCAGATGAAGCTGAAGGTTGATCAACAGATTTTACTTCTTTCTCCTCTGCCTCATCCTCTTGACCATCAACCCAGTTTCGATAATCGGAATAGTTGCCATTGAACAAGCGAATCTTGCCATCACCTTCAAATACAAAAAGCTGATCTACCAGGTGATCCATAAAGTAACGATCGTGTGATACCAGCAATAAGCACCCTGTAAAGTTGATTAAGAAATCTTCGAGCACGTTCAGCGTATCAATGTCGAAGTCGTTCGTGGGTTCGTCCAAAATTAAAAAATTCGGGCTCGTGATCAGCAACTTCATTAATTGAAGGCGCTTCTTCTCTCCCCCACTGAGCTTGTCAATAAAGTTGTATTGTTTCTCGGGAGGGAAGAGGAATGTTTCCAAAAACTTAGAGGCCGACATTTGTGAGCCATCACCCATCGTGATGAATTCGGCAATTTCTTTCACTTCCTCAATTACCCTGTGGTTTGGATTAAGCGTTATTGACTCCTGCGTGAAGTAACCATACTTAGTCGTAACACCCGGCCATATTTCACCGGTATCGGGTTTAAGTTTGCCCGTAAGCATGTCAAGGAAAGTAGATTTACCAATTCCATTCTTACCCACAACACCAATACGGTCGTTCTTCTTAAATACGTATGTGAAGTCGCTAACAATCGGCAGTGTCCCGTACTTTTTACTAATATGAAGTACCTCAAGAATCTTCCCTCCTTGCCGTGATTCCTTTACATCAAGTTCAAGCTTTTCGCGCTTTAAATCTATCGAGGCCTTTTTCTCTAATTCATAATAGGCATCAATACGATACTTCGCTTTCGTTCCACGTGCACGGGGTTGCTTGCGCATCCACTCGAGTTCTTTCTTTAATAGCTGGCGCGCTTTCGATACTTCTACCTTCAACATCTCTTCACGTGCCTCTTTCTTTTCAAGGAAGTAGGCGTAGTTCCCTTTATAACGGTATAGTTGTCCGCGGTCGAGTTCAATTATTTCGGTAGCTACATTATCGAGAAAGTAACGGTCGTGTGTTACCATGATGAGCGTGATCTGCTGGCCAGCCAGGAAGTTTTCAAGCCACTCGATCGCGGTAAGATCCAGGTGGTTGGTAGGCTCATCCATGATGATGAGATCCGGCTCGGCAATTAAAAGCTGTGCAAGAAAGATGCGCTTGCGTTGCCCTCCGGAAAGTTGGCCAAAGGTTTTATCTAAATCCGGAACACCGAGCTTACCAATTATTTCGTGCACCTTGGCTTCATAGTCCCAGGCTTTCAGGTCCTCCATTTTTTCCAACACGGCTTGCATGCGTTCGGCAGATACATCGGGGTGCTGGAGACAGTCTTCGTATTCCTTCACCACTTTAGCGATCTCGTTGGAGTCGCTGAAGAGTACGTCTTTTACTGTGGTGGTATCTTTTACGCGCGGTTCCTGCGTGAGGAAGCCTGTCTTGATGCCCTCGCGCATACTTACTTTTCCGCCATCCGATAGGATTTCACCTGTCAGTATCTTTAGAAGTGTGGATTTTCCAACACCGTTATTGCCCACGAGAGCGTATTTCTCCCCTTGCGCGATCCCAAGGGTGATGTCTTTAAAGAGCCACTTATCGTGGAATGATTTAGCAAGGTTTTCTGCGGAGAGATAGTTCAAAGCAAGGTATCAGTTATCATGTATCAGTTAATCGTTAATTGCGGTTTGGGATTAACGGGGTGCAAAGCTAATTGATTCTGGCTTGTTTGAAAAGGCTTGGTATCCTCCCATGAATGTCATCCCGGGCGATCGGGCCCGTCCTACCGGATTCATTTTAGTTTATCTGAACGTTAAGTTTTCTCTTTGCTTGCATAAGCAGTTCTCACCTGCTGAGGCTTCTGTTCCTTTTACCCACACAAAAAGAACCAAAAAAGTCAAAGCCGAGCATACTTCTTCACGCCTGCCTGCGCACCCTGCGGTTGGCTTCGGGCCCTCCTTCACAAATTTACATATGACTGAGTTGGTAGCACTCGTGCGCAGTTTAACCTATCGCAAATACCCAATGAAAGTCTCCTTTCCTTCTGGCCGAGGACCGGAGAAAAATTATAGAGAGTATGGAAAGTAATTTCAGTAAATACGAACTTTAGCTGTCTTCTTTAAGAAGCAGAAAAGTACCATCCCGATCTGAAACATGACTGTTGAAACGATGGCAAAAAATAATTCCATAGCACACCGGGGTTTATTTTAACTAATTAATTAATAAAAGTATGTAAAACACCTTACTAACAGACAGTTAAAGTAATATGTTTAAGTTAAATTTCCAAACATGGATATCAAGAAGGAGTTATTGAAGGAGCATTCTAAGCGTCAAACTTCAAAGGTGGTGAATTATATAGGTAAGGACTCGAAACGGTTTAACTCGCTGATAGAGATATTCTTAGAGGGCCCTTACCGGGTTACCCAAAGGGCTGCCTGGCCACTTTCCTACTGTGTAGAATCCCATCCAGCCCTTATAAAACCTCATTTGAAATCTGTGTTAAAGATGTTGGATAAGCAAGACGCCCATGTCGCGGTGAAGCGTAATATCCTAAGGTTTCTTCAAGACATCGAAATCCCAAAGCAATTTTATGGAACCGTAACAGACAGGTGTTTTAAGTTAATGGACCCAAAGGAACCCATTGCAGTCCGTGTATTCGCGATGACTGTATTGGCCAACATTACAAAAGAAGAACCGGACCTGAAGAAGGAACTGAGGATCGTGATTGAAGACCAACTACCGTATGCGAGTGCGGGGTATTTGTCGAGGGCGAGGAAGGTGTTGGGGGAGTTGAAATAGCTTTGAGCTACGAGCCTCAAGCTGTGAGCTTGTAGCCGGCAGCTTGAGGCTTGTGGCCTTTCGAGGGTTCTTGAAATTCTTTTTAGGCACGTCAAGAGTTTTTATCTTTCCAACCATGGCTGAAGAGACGCTTACTCCTACCCAACATACATGCAAAAGTTGTGATCATGTTTTCACCGGATTGTATTGTAATGTGTGCGGTGAGAAGGTTATCGAACCGAAGGATCGCTCCATGCGAACGTTCATGAGTAATATTTTAATAGCAATTACATTCGCGGATAACCGGTTTATTAAAACACTCTGGCTGACTATTCAGAACCCCGGCTTTCTTTCGAGAGAATATGCGGATGGTCGCAGAGTGAATTACCTGCGGCCCTTGCAATTATTCTTTATTCTCAACCTGATCTATTTTCTGTTCCCGGTGCTGCAGTTATTCAATTCATCCCTCCGTACACAGATGTATTACCTCTTCCACAGCAAAATGGCGCGCGAATTGGTGGTGAACCACATCGTGCGTGAGGGGCTAAGCATGGACGGCTATAGCCTCATGTATGATGCAAAAACTACGGCACTGGCAAAATTACTCATCGTGCTTTTTGTATTGCTGGCTTCGCTCCCGCTGAGCCTGATCTTCCTAAAGAAGAATCGTTACTTCACTGATCATGTCACCCTCTCGGTGGAGCTGGCGTGCTTCAACATGTTTGTCAATGCTATTTTTCTATCGGGCTTATTGTGGGTACTGAGTAAAATATTGCATTGGAGTGGATCCGGACTTGGTGATTATTTGAATGACACCACCTTTACCGTAATCTTTATTTCTACAAACCTGTATTTTATTTACAGAGCAGCACGCACATTCTACCAGCAAAAAGGGAAACGGTTAATAGCGAAGAGCCTTCTGGCCATCATCGGATTATTTCTCGCATTAGAAGCGTACCGGTTATTACTGTTTTTTGTAACGTTTTGGTCTGTTTGAAAATAGCTTCGGGCCTTGAGTTACGAGCTTCGAGTAAACCGCGAACTCGCAGCTAGAAGCTCGTAACTCGTAGCTATTTTCTAAACAATCGTCAGTTGCCTGATCAACTCATCCGTGTAGGAATGGTCTTCACCTGAAGATAGAGTGCGATACGTGTACAATAACCTCACAGCTTCATCAAACTCTTTATTGAGCGCCAGGGTAATGCCCAGGTTAAAATAACTATTGGGATAAGCTGGTTCTATCTCAATCGAAATGCCGTAATGGAATTTAGCCAGGCTGTAATTGCCTACTTCTGCGTATAAATTCGCCAGGTTATAGTGTGCTTCGAAATGACGTGGGTCTATTTTCAGGCCCTGTGTAAAGCAATCAATGGCTTTTGTATGATTACCTTCTTCCGATTCAATAATACCCAGGTTACAATATGCATCCGCGAGGTTATCGCCCTCAGCAATCGCTTTTTGATACAGATCTCTGGCTGATTTCAGGTTATGATTTTCGTCTTGCAGGAGAGCCTCTTCGAACGAGGACAACTGATTCAGCTTAATAACCTTTGCTCCGGTAAACAGCGGAAGCTGGTTGGGCTTTTCCTGCTCTTTTATTTTCGTCTGCTTCTTCCCAACTCGCTGCAGTCCGAATTTCTCCGGTGCAGGGCCAGGGAATTTCACAGCTTTTGCCATGGGACAAAGGTAATAACTTATCGGTTAATCCTACTTTGTCAAGTTACCGTTTTTAGTTGATTTTCAATTTGGTTTTGGTATTTGGG
>Ga0187894_10004538_pt1 | contig 14810 bp, 12 predicted proteins | sample GBC1701081metaG_FD_136650 | JGI IMG/M metagenome (GOLD analysis project Ga0187894, IMG submission 136650) | White microbial mat communities from a lava cave in the Kipuka Kanohina Cave System on the Island of Hawaii, USA - GBC170108-1 metaG ...
AGCGCGTGGACATGACCTTCAGCGTGACCAAGAGCTTTCTTTCCTCCGTCGCCGGACTGACCTACGACCGCGGAATGATCAAGGATTTGAACGAACCGGCGCAGCGGCTCGTCAACGACGGCGGCTTCGATTCGCCGCATAACGCGAAGATCACCTGGCAGCACTTACTGCAACAGACCAGCGAATGGGAAGGCTGGCTCTGGGAGAAGCCGGCGACCATTGACGAGCCGCGCGGCCATCAACAAAAAGAGGCGGGCGCGTTCTGGAATTACAACGACGTGCGCGTCAACCGTCTCTCGCTGGCATTGCTGCGTTTGTGGAAGCGGCCGCTGCCGCAAGTGCTCAAAGGCGAGATCATGGATCGCATCGGCGCGTCGTCGCTTTGGCAATGGAACGGTTATCGCAACTCCGAAGTCGATCTCGCCGGCAAGAAGATCGTTTCGGTCAGCGGCGGCGGGCATTGGGGCGGGGGCCTGTTCATCAACTCGCGCGATATGGCGCGCTTTGGCTACCTGTTTCTGCGACGCGGGAAATGGAACGGCAAACAGCTCATCTCGGAAAAGTGGATCGAACTGTCCACCACGCCATGCGCGATCAAGAGTGATTACGGCTACCTGTGGTGGCTGAAGCAGTGGCCGGGCGATGCGCGAACGACTTTCGCGGCGCGCGGCGCGGGCGGCAATGTGATCTGGATAGATCCGAATAACGACCTCGTCGTCGTGCTGCGCTGGGCGACGAATCACGACGAAATTTACAAACGCGTGCGCGCCGCGGTCATTCAGTCCGGAGGCGGGTAAGAATGTGAAACTGGCGACTCGCATTACCAATTGCGCACTCCGCATTGCGCCTTGATCGGCAGAGGAGCAGACGTCGGGAAAGACCTCCTTGCGAAACAATGTGGAATTTGGAATGCGCAGTGGGCAAGGCTTGTTCTCCCATGGCCTGGCGGCTGCGCGCGCCACTTGTCGCGTTTATCTCTCAAAGACCATCAACCCACGTCTAAACTCAAGCGCTGCTAGCGCGGCGGAAAGGAAACAAGGAGCGAATCAATGAGCGCTGAAAACAAGTACCAATATCCGAAACTGCATAACGCGACCTGGCCGGGGCTTGTTGGCAAAGGTGGGCCGGACGCGGAACCCGTGATTGACTTTGAAACTATGCTCGACCTCACGGCGGCGGCCGAGGTGGATGGCGTCCGTTTCGACGGCGTAGACATTTTCCTGTCCTTGCCGCACACGGATATTGATTCGTCCGATGACGATCTCAAACGCCTGGCGGACAGCGTCGCATCGCGCAACCTGGTTATCGGCTCGCTCGTCGCTCCCGTTTGGGGGCCGACTGGCGGCGGATCGGCGATGGGGTCCGCCGAGGAGCGCAAAAGCTTTCTGACCCAGGTGCAAAAATCCTGCGCCGTCGGCAAAAAGCTTCGCGACATCGGCATTCGCTCTTATGGAATCGTGCGGATTGATTCGTCGTGCGGTCCGGCGGATTGGGCTGAAGACCCGGCGGGCAATACAAAGAAGATCGCCGACACCTTCCGCGAGGCATGCGACATCGCTGAAAGTTACGGAGAGCGGCTCGCCGCCGAAGGGGAAATCTGTTGGGGCGGCATGCATAGCTGGAAGCGGATGGCCGAGCTGCTTGAAATGGTAGACCGTCCGCAGACGCTGGGAATGCAAGCGGACATGGCGCATACGCTGCTATTCACGCTCGGATACAACGCGCCCGAGGACAGCCTGCTGCCTGAAGGCTACGACTGGTCGAACAAGGAAACGCTTTACGACGCGCTGGGCGAGATGACCAGCCGCCTGCGTCCTTGGGTAAAAGATTTCCACGTAGCGCAGAACGACGCCACCGTGAAAGGTTCGGGCTCGCACGACAAGACCGGACGCCACTGTCTGCCGAACGATCCGAACGGCAAGCTGGACATCGTGCGCGCCGCCGGGCTGTGGATGCGCGACGAGAGCGGCGCGCCCACCAAAGCCTATCAGCACATCAACTGGGACGGCTGCATGTTCCCCAATGAAACGATGACGGATCCGCAAACGTGGCGAAACATCCTGGCCACGATGATCGCGGTGCGGAATGCGCACGGTTGGAATTAGGCGGTCGTTGACCGTGCAAGACAAAAAGCCGACAATTTCAAACATGAATTACAAAGATTACATTACGATTGATCCAAACAAACGCGGCGGTAAGCCGTGCGTGTGCAGTTTGCGAATCACAGTCTACGAGGTGCTTGAGTACTTGGCTTCTGATATGACAGAAGAAGAAATACTTGATGATTTTCCCGATTTGACGCGGGAAGACCTCAAAGCCTGCATTGCTTTTGCCGCTGACCGTGAACGCCGGTTGATGATAGTCCCGCTTTCTGCATGAATTTACTCGTTGAGGGTGAATTCTTCGCCGCGTATGCGGCGGCTGACTTTAGCCGTGGGTTTTCAACCCACGGAAAGCGTCGAAACAACATTCCGCGTCGCGTCAGCGACGCTTGAATCACCGGTGAGGGAAACGAATTATGGCCAATACCTACACCGCCTTGTTCTATCACATCGTATTCAGCACAAAGAATCGCGCGCCTTTCATAAAACCGGAGATTGAAACGCGCATCTGGGAATATGTTGGTGGCGTATCGCGTCATCACAAAATGACAGCCATTCAAATCGGCGGTATCGAAGATCATTTGCACGCGTTGGTGATGGCTCCGGCGACTATTGCGCCGTTTGAAATCGCCAAATACCTCAAAGGCGAGTCGTCAAGTTGGATTCACGAAGAGTTTCCTGATTTGCAGGATTTCGCTTGGCAGGATGGTTATGGAGCGTTCACAGTCAGCAAGTCGAATGTGCCGAGCGTCGTGAGTTATATCCAAAGCCAACGCGCGCATCACCAAAAACAGAGCTTTCAAGAAGAGTATCTCGACTTTCTGAAAAAGGCTGGAGTGGATTATGACGAGCGTTATTTATGGGGCTGATTCAAGCGTCGCTAACGCGACGCGGGGTCTGATTTGACGCACTCTTCCGTGGGTTGAAAACCCACGGCTAAAGTCAGCCGCCGCATACGCGGCGAAGACGCTGAGGATTTTAACTGTGCTTGCTTACAAGTTCCGCTCATCGAGTCAGATAGCTTTTGCGCTTGATATTGTGTTCAACCGTCGTCTCCGCTGCTCAGATTGGTCAACTCTGAAGGGTAGATCAAGAAAGGATAGTTGCAGTTGATGCTCTTTGAATAATGGATAAATGCGATGAGTAACGGCCAGCCTAGTGGTTAGGCCACAAGCTTACCAAGAACAATTTATGGCAAAAAAACACCTGAATATTGGTTTAATCGGCTACGGTTTTATGGGACGCACACACTCCAACGCGTTTCTGCAAGCTGGCCGTTATTTTGATTTACCGTACCAACCGGTTCTCAAGGCCGTTTGCGCCCGCAATCCCGAACGCGTGAAACCCTTCGCGGACAACTGGGGCTATGAATCGGTCGAGACGGATTGGCGCAAGCTGGTCGAGCGCAAAGACATTGACCTGATTGACATCGCCAGCCCGAACGATACGCATGCTGAGATCGCCATCGCCGCCGCCCAGGCCGGCAAGATGGTGATGTGCGAAAAACCATTGGGCCGAAACGCCGCCGAAGCCGTCGCGATGACCGAGGCGGTCGAGTCTGCCAAAGTCGCCAATATGGTTTGGTACAACTACCGCCGCGTGCCGGCCGTGGTGTTGTTGAAGAACCTGATTGATGAAGGGCGCTTCGGGCGGATTTTCCATTACCGCGCCAAGTTCCTGCAGGATTGGACGATCTCGCAGGATTTGCCGCAGGGCGGGGAAGGGTTGTGGCGTTTGGACGTGGCGGTCGCGGGCAGCGGCGTGACCGGCGATCTGCTGGCCCACAACATCGACACCGCAATGTGGTTGAACGGGCCGATCTCCGAAGTCGTGGCGATGACCGAAACCTTCATCAAAGAGCGCAAGCACAATCTGACGGGGAGCGTCGAGCCGGTCGGGATCGACGACGCCAGCGCGTTCCTGTGCCGGTTTCATAATGGATCGCTCGCGACATTTGAAGCGACGCGTTACGCGCGCGGTCACAAGGCTCTCTACACGCTCGAAATCAATGGCGAACATGCTTCGGCCATTTGGGACCTTCACGATCTGCACCGCATCCAGTACTTCGACCATCGCGATGAAGGCTTGACACGCGGCTGGCGCAGCGTTCACGTGACCGATGGAGATCATCCTTACATGAAGCGATGGTGGGTGCCGGGACTGCAAATCGGGTACGAGCACACCTTCATTCACCAGTTCGCAGATTTCCTGGAAGCGCTCGACGCGGGCAAGGAAGCCGCGCCGACGTTCCGGGATGGTTTGGCCACTGATGCTGTGACCGACGCGGTGTTGAAGTCCGCGAAGTCTCGGCAGTGGGAGAAGATCTAAGTGAAGAAGTAAGAACGAAGAGGAAAATGTGGGAGAGGAAAATAAGACCTCCTATTTTCCTCTCCCACATTTTCCTCTTTGTCGATCTCAATTAGACAAGGAGATTTTTGTGAAGAAACTTGTAGCAATCTCCGCCGCCCTGCTTGCGGCGCTTCTGACCTTTCAGGAAATTTCCACCAGCGCTCAACAACCTCAGGCCGCTCCGCAGGGTCCGCCTCGCGGCGGCGGCCGAGGGCCGGGCATCGAGGCGCTGGCGTTGGATGATCGCACGGGCTTTGAATCCATTTTCGATGGCAAGACATTGAAGGGGTGGGACGGCGATCCGGCTTTCTGGCGGGTCGAAAACGATGCAATCATCGGAGAAAGCTCCGCGGAAAGACCTCTGAAGGCCAATACCTTCCTCATCTGGCGTGACGGCCAGCCCAAAGATTTCGAACTGAAACTGGACTATCGCATCAACGCCACCAATAGCGGCGTGCAGTACCGCAGCGTCGAACTTCCCGAGGTCGGAAAGTGGGTGCTGAAGGGCTATCAGGCGGACATCGATTTCCAGAACACGTATACGGGGCAGCTTTATGAGGAGCGCGGGCGCGGCTTCCTCGCCATGCGCGGCCAGATGACCCGCCTGCAGCAGGGTAAAAAGAGCATGGTCGCCAACCTGCGCGGCGGCGACGAACTCAAGGCGCTGATCAAGGTCGACGACTGGAATCAACTACACATCATCGCTCGCGGGAGCGCGCTCACGCACATTCTGAACGGTCACGTGATGGCCGTGGCGATCGATGACGACGCGGCAAATCGCGCAATGGCCGGATTGATCGGCTTTCAAATGCACGTAGGCCCTCCGATGAAAGTGGAGTATCGGAACATCTGGTTGAAGAACCTGTAGTCGTTTTCACAGCGCAAATCGGTAATGGCCCGGTCATAATCCTGTCCTTCCGCCCGGTTGATTGGAATCTCAGCCAATAAGTTTTCGGCTTGTCACATACTCGATCCCGCCACACGACTAATCGCGTGATATTTTTGCCGTCGAGCAACCATAACTCACAACCTCCGGCATCGAAGATTCGTGACCAACTCTACATGCGGATCAAGCAGTAACAAGTTCAATGAGAAATGTAACCGTTGCGGCTTTCGGCCTAACTCGTGGGCGGAGTGTGGAAGGTGTTCGGATACGATTAGGTTTTCGAGCGCATTACCCCTAAAAACATCCCTAAAAGGAGACGGCCTATGAAACTGACAGATCGAATTCTTCAGGCGCCCTTCACCCCTTGTTTGAAAACCTCAAGACTCCTCAACCTTTCACAAGATCAATTTCGAAAAAATGGATTTCGGTTCCTCCTGGTTTTATTCGTTGCATCGACGATCTCGGCGATTGGCTTCAATCGAGGCGAGGCGTTGGTCGCCGCAAATTCAGCGCTCCCCACGGCGGCGGCGGATCTATCGCTCACAAAACAGGTCAACTCGCGCCCCTTGGGCGGATTCCGGGCCGGATCTGAGGTTGCTTACCAACTGACGGTCAGGAACGCATCCGACTGTAAAAAAGAAGGCGGCGCGACCGATGATTGCGCGTCAGCGAGCGATGTCCAGGTGAAAGACGTTTTGCCATCGGGATTGACCTATGTCGGCTCAAATCCCTCTGGCAGTTACGACCCGGCGTCGGGGATATGGTCGGTTGCAAAACTCCATCCGGGCGACATCCGAACGTTGCAGATTGTCGCTACCATCAATAATGACGCGGGCGACAGCATCACCAATTACGCGCAAGTCTGGCGCGCTACGCCGGACGACATCGACTCAACGCCCGGCAACGACAGCCAGGGCGAAGACGACGACGCCAGCGTGACCATCAACATTGTCTCCGCTCAGTCCTCAATCGCGGGGAATGTCTACATTGACGCCGATGACGACGGCGTTCGCGACGGCGATGAATCGGGAATTGGCGGCGTGAGAATTACTCTGTCGGGAACCGACAATCAGGGCGCTTCAGTGACACGGGCTACGAACACTCAGTCAGGTGGAGCGTATATCTTCACCAACCTTCTGCCCGGAACCTATAAGGTCGCTGAATCGCAGCCGCCGGATTTCCCGGATGGCAAGGACGCCGTCGGCTCCGCGGGCGGAACGCTTGCGAACGATCTGATCAGCGGCATCCACCTGAGGAGCGGCGTCAACGCTGTGGGCTACAATTTCGGTGAACGAGCCGGCGATATCGATCTGGCGATTGCGAAATCGCATACGGGTAACTTCACTGCCGGCGCAAACGGGATTTACACCCTGACTATCACCAACGTCGGCGGCATGTCGGCCACGAGTGGAATTAATGTAGTTGATACGCTTCCTTCAGGATTGTCGTTCGTCTCCGGCACGGGCAATGGATGGTTTTGCAGTGGCGAAGCGGACCGCAGGGTCGTTTGCGATCGCTCGGCGGCGCTCGCGCCGGGAGACTCCACGAAGATCACACTAACGGTGAGCGTGGCGACGCGAGTTCTTTCGCGGGTTGTCAATACGGCGACTGTCTCAACCCCTGGCGATAGCGTCTCGACCAATGACACCGCCAGGGATACGACGATCATCAACGCCGCTCCGCCTCCGCCCGTTCCCGAGCCTTGCGAGACGGACGGCGCATCCATACTGCTTTTCCCGCTCCATGCTTCCAATCCGGTCGATGCAATGAGTGAAAATACGCGCATCACAATGACCAACACCAACCAAAACGAATCGGTCGTGGCGCATCTTTTCTTCGTCGATGGAGCTACGTGCGCAACCACGGACTCTTTCGTCTGCCTGACTCAGAACCAGACGGTCAGCTTCCTGACCTCGGATTTAGATCCGGGCACGACGGGGTACATCGTTGCGGTCGCTGTGAACAGTGAGGGATGTCCGATCAGCTTCAACCATTTGATCGGCCAGGCGGATGTGAAATTGGCCAGCGGCCACAGAGGATCGTATCTGGCTGAAAAGTTTCGGGCGCTCTATACGGGAACGCTGCCCGGATGCGATTCGGACTCGTCGATAGCGGTGCTCGGCCTGGATGGCGTCCTCTATAGCCAACCAGCCAGCCAGGTGGCCGTCCCAATGATCGCGAGTCTGGCGGGTGGTAATAAACCCTTGCTGGCGCTGGTCCGGACAGGCGGCAACCTGGCGACAACGGCGTCTCCGCTCGGTTCGATCTTCGGCGTGCTTTACAATGACGTGGAGAACGCATTCAGCTTCACCATCTCTTCACGCTCCTGCCAGCTTAAACAGGCGCTATCGGAAGATTTCCCGCGTACCGCGCCGCGGATCACGACGGTCATACCTTCCGGACGCACTGGATGGGCGCGGTTGGGGGCCGATTCCGGTAAGGGAATCGCCGGCCTGTTCTTCAACACCAATACCGATCAGAGCCATATCGGGTCGGCGTTCAGCGTCAGCGTTCCTCTTCCCAAACTGCGCTGCGGCGTTGACAGCTATACGATTCCGGTCTTCCCACCGGGTTGTTAACAAGGGATAGAACACTGATTGAACGGATGCGGCGGATTGTGGCGGATCAATCCGCGCCTCATCAGTCGCATCCGTGTAGTATTATTTACCGGATCACAGGACATCATTCGTAGCTCAGCGCCACGACCGCGTCCTGACCCGCGGCTCGCAGCGCCGGGTAGAGCGCGCCTACGAAGCCGCTCGCCAGCCCGCCGATCACCGCGCAGAGCGTATAATCGGCCTCGATCTCCAATCTCAGCCCCGCCCAATGCGCTAGCGCCACGCGTGAGAGCAGCGCGATCAACAGGCCGCCTGCCACTCCCAGCGCGCTCACCAGCATTGATTCTTTGATGAAGATCAGCGCGATGAATAGCTTTGAAGCGCCGAGCGATTTCAGGATGCCGATCTGCCGCGTGCGCTCGGTCACTGTCGTGTAAGTCGTCAACAGAATGATCAACAGGCTGACCGCCAGCGCCAGCGCGGCCACGGCGTTGAGGAAGACGTTGAACGCCGCAAAGCCGCTCGCAAACAATACCGGCAGATCGCGCGCGAAGATGACGCGGAAATCGGGGAGGCGCTCGACGATGCGGCGCGCGACCTCTTCCTGCTCTTCCGGTCTTTCGCATTTGACCAGGAACATCGAGCACATTCCGGGCGCGGCCAGCGTCTCCTGCATCGTTTGAAGCGGGATCATCATCCGCGCGCCGGTTTCCGGCTCATAAACGCCGACGACCGTGAACTCGCGATCCATCCATCCGATCTTGTCGCCGGGTTTCGTCTTGCGCGCGGCGGCGTATTTGACATCAACGATCATAGCGTCGCCGGACTGGGGAAGCGCGTGGCCTTCAACAATGCGGACGCCGGTCGTGCGCTGATAATTGTCGAAATCCACGCCGTCAATCTGCCGCAAGCCCAGCGCGCCCTCGCCACTGAATTCCAGATGTTGCGCGACTGGCGTGACGGCTCGCACGCCGGGCGTTGCGCGCACTTGATCGAGCAGGGTGACTGGCAGCGAGGCCGACATCGTCGTCAGCGAGATTCCGCCCTGACTGTTCCGGCTCAACAGAATTTCGACGGCGAGATTGGCGTCGCGCTGGCCGCGGTCACGAAGCATTCCGCGCACCAGTCCGACCGTCAGCACGACCAGAATCACGCCGGTGGCCACTCCGGCGACGCTCGCCAGCGTGCGCCCGGGGTGATGTGTAAGGTTGGTAGCGACCAAACTGTTCATAACTCCTCCGGTACGGGGTATGCCGCCGGTTGAAGATTCCGGCGCGCAAAACGCGAAGAAGGGAATTGTTCGTGCAGTTCATCGTAAAGCTGGAAAAAACGATCCGTCACCACTGACCAGCGATATTGCTGCGCCGTCCAACGCGCGCGCGCCAGCCTGTCTTTTCGCGCCGCGGGATCGTTGAAGATGGCGCGCGCCGCCGCCGCAAACGACTCGCCGTCCGGTTCGGCCAGCCAGGCGTTAGTTTCGTCGGCGTAAGAAAGCACGCCGCCCGCGTTCGGGGCCACGAGCGGCAGTCCCGCGGCCATCGCTTCGAGCGGCGCAATGCCGAACGGCTCGCGCGGGTTCGGATGAATGAACGCATCGCAGTTGGCGTATAGATCAATCAGCGCCGCGCGGTCGCCGATGTGACCGAGCAGATGTACGTGTCCGGGCGCGCGGACTTTTGCTTCCCTCTCAACCCAGCCGATGAGCGGGCCGGCGCCCGCGACGATCAGTCTGAAATCGCCCGCCAGCCGCTCGATCATCTCGATCAATAACGAAACGTTCTTTTCCGGCGACAGGCGGCCGGCATACAACAGCAGCTTCGTTCGCTGATCGCCGCTGACTCCGGCGATCAGCTTTTGTCTGCTCTTTTCAGAACGGCGCGCCGCGGCGAAATCGTCTACCTCAGCGCCCATCGGGCGAACGTAGATCGCCCGTTCGTGGCGCGCCAGCATCGCGTCCCGCAATTCGCCGGCCGTATAGTTCGAATTGGCGATGTGATAATCGAAGAGAGGAATGTAGAGATTGCCCAGGTAGAAGCGCGACCAGAGCCTTCCCGCGCGACTCCGGCCGAGAAATGCGCCGACGTTGTCGTCCATCCTCTCGCAGCTCATCCCGACGAGCGCCGGACGCCGCAAGTCCGAAATCCATCCGCGCCTGAGCAGCCCCGCCAGCCAATTGACGGAATACTTGTCGCAGACCTCGATCAGATCGGGCTGTTCGTTCCGCAAGATTCGCCGCAATTCTCCGCGAAAAAGCGGCAGGTATGCGCGCGGCATCAACAGACGATAGCGATTGTCGAACAGAAAAGCGCGCGGCGATGCGATGTGATAGATGCGCCCGCAACTCCCGACTTCTTCGATCCCGCTCCGCGCGCCGGGCACGACCAGTCGCATCAGTCGTCCGCGACGATTGGCCGCATCCAGCAGCGCGCGATAGAACGCTCTGATCCCGCCCGAAGTCTTATGGTAGGCGTTTGTGATGTGCAGCGTCTTGATCGGCATTTCAGTTTTATGCCACTTTGTAGCTTCACTTGAGGATCATATAAAGAAGGCAGCCGCCGGAGCGGTAACGTCGCTCAGTTTCCCCCAGAACCACTCCGGCTCCGCCTCCTCATTCGCCACAGCGCCTGTGGAACGGCCATGACGAAATCGAAAACAATGCGCGGCATGCGGCGCAGATCGTCAATCAGGGAGCCTCTTTCCTCTCCTACGATCAAAACGCCCCGGCGCATCGCGAACAGATTGAACAGGGCGGAGAACATCGAAAGCGAGATTGAGGCCGCGATGCCCGCCGAGAGCCTTTTCGTGCCGCTCGCATAATGCAAGATAAATTCGAGCGTGTGATTGACTGCGGGCATCAACACCATCACCGTCAACCCGGCCGCCCACGCGGGCCGCGCTCGGCGAAAGGCTTGAGCCATCGCCCCGTAAAAACCGGCGAGCGTTGCGAATAGCGCCGCTTCGATCCCCATCGCGCCAATCGCCGCGCCAAGCCCCGCGCCGATGTTGGCGAAGAAAAAAATCGACCCGCGAACGCAGGCGCTAAGCAGCGCAGTCTTCCAGTTCCAGCGCCGCAAGAGCCGCTGCCCAGGATTGATGAACAGATCGGCGAGCGCCGCCGGCACGCTCACAGGCGATAGTGTGGTTTTATCTGACCGCTGCGTTAACATCGGTGATGGCCACGCGCTGCGACGGCGGAATTGAATTCGTTGAAACATCTTCAGTTCGAAGCAGGCAATCTTCGTAGGTCTGATAGACCTGCTCGAAGACGCTCTCCCACGAAAACTCGCGCGCTCGCGTGAGCGCCGCCTCCCGCATCCGGCTCAACCTCTCGGGTTGCAACATCAAAGTCAGCGCCGCTGTCAGAAATCCTCGCGGCCCATCGGCAACCAAGCCGCTGACGCCGTTTTGCCCGCCGCCCGCTTGCCTATTGGATTGCCCGCCGGTTTGGATAATGGTCTTCGGGCCGCCGTGCGAACTGACGAGACAGGGAACGCCTGACGCCTGCGCTTCCAACACAACGTTGCCGAAGGTGTCGGTCTGCGAAGGGAAGACAAAGAGGTCGAGGTTCGCGTAGGCGCGCGCCAGCGCCTCGCCCCGCAAGACGCCCGTGAATTCGGCGCGCCGCATGTGCCGTTCCAGCCAGGCGCGTTCGCCGCCATCGCCGACGATCAGGAAACGGAAATCGCCCGCGCCCGCTTCGATCAGTCCTCGTTCCAACTCGGCCAGAAAACGCACGTTCTTTTCCGGCGTCAGCCGTCCGACGTATCCGATCAGGAACGCGCTGTCGTTGCGCAAACGTTTCGCCGGAGAGAACAACGAAGTATCAACACCGCGCCGCATCAAATGGGTCGGCCTGCCCGTCCCGCGCGCGAGCAGTTCGCGCAACTCTTCGCTCGGCGCAAGGAGCGCGCGGCCCAGGCGATAGAACCGCATCGCCGCGCGCAGGCTTTCCCGTTCGGCCAAACGAGCCAGGCTCCCGCGCCAGGCGTTCGGCAGCCGCGCCATCAGTTTGTTCAATCGCCGGCCGGCGTATTCGTGCACATTCGTATGCCACGAGATCACCAGCGGCAGTCGCAGCTTGTACGCGACGTAAGCTCCGAGTTGCCCGGTGTCGTTCGGCCCGGTGATGTGAACCACATCGGCCCTGAATTCCCGCGCCGCCTTTATCGCCTGTTTGGCGTGGCGCCAGAACAACAGGTCATATCGGAAATCGGCGTCCAGGTTGAAACCGAAATTTCCGCGTCCAAGCGAAAGCTTCGTCACACTACCTTCGACGCCGCGCTCGGCGACCCCTGCCCCGTGAACGCAGAGCAAAGGCAGATTGCGCCGTTCGGCGAAAGCGACCAACTGCCGGCTCGTATGCGCGACGCCGTTGACCTCGACGAACGAATCGGGAAAGAAGGCCACGCGCGGTTCAACTCTCATAACTCACCCTTTCCTGCGAAAGCGCCATTCGCAACGCCGGTTTGACGTGGCGGTTTCCCATCGTTCGTAATCCCCAAAGCGCGGCGCGCACCCAGACGGGGCCGCCGCGTTTCCAGTAATCCGACAGCGGACGCACGCCTTTGTCTTCGAAGTCAATGAAGACGCGGTTTGTCCAGAGGAACTGTCCTTGCGGGTGGTTCGGGTAATGGCGCAACACGTCGGCGACGACTTCGAGCGTGCGCAGGACGCGCGATTCCCGGTATTCGGGCATCAGCAGAACATCGCTGCGTCCGTCGTCGCGCACTTCGGCGACGAACTCCGCGAAGCTCGCGGCGCGCGTCAGGTTGAGCACAGTGTTGGAGCGGCAGCCGTGACGGTCGCCTCCCGACACCACCGGAAGGTCGAAATCTTCCGCCATCGCCATCACCGCCTTGTTCTCGCGCCACGAGCGGAACCCGTTGATCTCGAGGGCATGGATCCGGGTTTTGTGCTCTCCGAGGAAGACTCCCAATGCGACGGCATGCTTTTGCGCGCCGATGAATTCAATGTCCCAGAGCGGGTGGTTCAACACGACGAGCGTATCGGGAAACTCATTAATCCACGTCAGCAGGTCGCGCAGCTCCATTCGCGGCTCGGTCTGCCGGCTGTAGGCGGACATCTCTCGCATCACTTCCGACGCCAGATCGGGCGGCAGGTTGTGAACGCCGAGATGGAAGAAGCCTTTGCCGTAAGGCACGGTCCATTCGACCGAGACCGGAATACGCCCCTGCGTATCGAGCGCCTGCAGCCACAACCCGGCTGCGATCTCGTCGTGATCGGTGATCGAGACGATCGCGGACAGGCCAAGCCGGCTTTCGACCTCCAGCGTCTCATTTTCGAAGACCTGCCGCGCCGTCATCGGCGGCGTCCACCAGGCGCGAGAGAAATCAATCGTCCTGCCGTAGACGGCCGGATAACGATCCATCTCTCTTTTGTAAAATCGCGAGACGATGGGAATGCGCTTGGCGTAATACGGAATGAAAGTCAGCAACTCCCGCGAGTGATTGGTATGGCAATGCAGCGAGACCGCCGTGCGAAAGCGTTTCGCCTGGGGGGGCGGATGATCGCGCCGCTCGTAGACGTGCAACCGCGTCAAGTCGGATACCATGGCGTTCCTCCTGATTGTTGTGTTTGTTTTGGGTGTGAGGCTAAAGACTAAACGAACAGTGTAACGTTCAGGTCAGGCGGAAAATAATTCGCGATCAAGATTTCGCTAAATCACCGTTAAGAAGAGGCGTTCATACGCGGGTACTATGACGGGTACCGGAAAAAGATAAGAGACTAGACTGAGGGACCGGATTGAGAGAGAAGCGGGCGGAGCTTTTCAACTCTGTCCGCTTTTGCTTTGGCGCCTCGCCTGACTCTCGATCAATTAACGATTGAAGCTCAGGTTTATGGATCCGTGCTCCACGGCAAACTGCCCGGCTCTTACCTTGTTATGTTTCCTGACCGTCAGGACTGAGTCGATGACGTGAATGACGCCGTTGCGGCACTCGATGTCAGGCTCGATGACGCGCGCGTTGTTGACTTGAAGTCCACGCCTGGTCTCAATCAGCAGATCGTCTTTCAACACTGTCCGCAGGGAATTTATCCGGCTCAGTTCGCCCGCCATGATCCGGCCCGGCGCGATGTGGTGACGGATGTTGGCGGCGAATTTCTCGAAATCGGTCAATAACTCCTCCACGCAGGCGCGAGGCATTTTTGAAAAGGCCTCGTCGGTTGGCGCAAAGACCGTGATGTAATCATCGCCTTTGAGCAGATCAACCAATCCTACGACTTCAACCGCGGCGACCCAGGTTGTCAGTGTGCCCAGCCCGGCGGCAATCTGATAAACGCTTTTCACTTTGATTTCCTATTAACTTCTGGGGGCACATTGGCGCGCTAAAAAGCGACACGGCCAGGAGCGGGAGACATATATATCCGCATGGGTTTAAATGCAACTCAAGATGGCGTGAAGATTGAGTAATATTTGGATTTGGACCTGGACCGCCAACCCGTTCGTGTGCGCAAAGGAGTCATCGAGCTTGCAATCGCTCGCCACCTTCTCGCGCTCCACGGTCTGAGCGGTTATGATTACCGCAAACGAACATCTCTATATTCACTGGAGTGAGAAAAATGACTACTTTGACTCGTCGCACCTTTCTCGGCGTTACGCCACTGGCCGTTGGCGCCGCGCTACAAACTTTTGCCGCAGTCAATGCGCGCCGCGATATGAGCGGCCCAAGCAGCCCAAGGAGTTTGATCGCGGCGCCGGGCGCGGGCAGTTATGGCGGTTTGCGCCCGGCCAAGGCGCGCAACACCGGCGAAACGATACTCACCTTGCCGGAAGGTTTTGAATACAACGTCATCGGCAAAACCGGAACGAAGATGTCCGATGGCAATCCGACGCCGGCGGCGCACGATGGGATGGCGGCGTTAAAAGGCAATGGGGAATTGCGGGTGGAGCGCAAT
>Ga0187894_10004539_pt1 | contig 14805 bp, 11 predicted proteins | sample GBC1701081metaG_FD_136650 | JGI IMG/M metagenome (GOLD analysis project Ga0187894, IMG submission 136650) | White microbial mat communities from a lava cave in the Kipuka Kanohina Cave System on the Island of Hawaii, USA - GBC170108-1 metaG ...
ATCCTCGACGCGGCGGCGGACGGCATGCGCCGGTTCATCGCTGGGCAGGCGGGAAGCGAAGAGGTCTGCCAGCGGGCGCGATGCCGGAGCCTGGCGATCGGCGATCGCGGTGAGGCGCTTGCGGATGTCGCCGATGGCGATGACGGTGCAGACATCGCGCAATCGCCCAGCGCTGCCGCCGGTGTCGAATACCGAGATGACGTGATTCGCCGCCTGACCTCTTGTCGCCAGGTGCGTCGCCATCCGCTGGAGGGCTGATCCCCCCGAGAGGAACACAATACCGGTCGGTGTTCCGATCGCCTCGCCCATACGGCCCAAAAGCGGCGATTTGCCGCCTCGGTTGGGTATCAAGGCCCCGGCGCGGTGTCAACGAGAAAAGCCCGCCGCTCGCGCCCGCTCCGCGTCCGCCGTGCTAGTTGCCGTGGTGGAGGGGGACGACGCGCGCGCTCGGCAGGGGGGCGGCGCGGACTTCGCGGATGACCTTGCCGTCGCGTAACTCGATGGTTCTGTGGCCATAAGTGGCCGCAAAAGTGCTGTGCGTCACCATGATAACGGTCAACTCACGGTCAACATTGAGCCGCCTGAGGAGGTCGAGGATCGACTGGCCGGTGCGGGAATCGAGGTTGCCGGTGGGCTCGTCGGCGAGGACGAGCTGCGGCTCGGTGACCAGTGCCCGCGCGATGGCAACGCGCTGCTGTTCACCGCCGGAGAGCTCGGACGGGCGCCGCGGCAAAGCCGACGGCTCGACGCCGACCGCTTTGAGCGCCTCAGCCGCGCGCAGACGTGCCTTCTGCCAGCGCCAGCCAAGGAACTCGAGCGGCCAGGCGATGTTCTCCTCGATGGTGAAGGTGGGGAAGAGGTTGAAGTTCTGGAAGACGAAGCCGAGGTTGCGCAGGCGCATGTCGCTGCGCTGGTCGTCGTTCATGGTGTTGAGGAAGTAGCCGGCGGTGACGATGCGGCCGCGCGTCGGCATGTCCAGGCCCGCAATCACGTTGAGAAGTGTGCTCTTGCCGCAGCCGCTCGGCCCCATCACCGAGAGAAACTCGCCCGGTGGCACGGTGAGGTGGACGTCGTTCAGGGCGACAATCTGCTGCGCGCCCTTGCCGTATTCCTTGGTGACGTGATCGAGCGTGACGACCGGATCTTCGGCCATGCCCTTCTCCGTTCCCGTCTCGCTCTTTAGCAAGGAAAGTCTCCGGGCGTAAATCGTGACGGTGACTGTATGCGCTGCAGTCATTGTCGGCCGCCATTTCGTCGCCGTCTTTGACCTCGGGAAGCGCGCTTGGCAGCATCTCGGCCCGCGATGGCGCCGCTCCGACTCCTCTTCGTCACGCCTTACGTTCCCTCGTTGCTGCGCACGCGGCCACTCGGGTTCATTCGCGGGCTGGCGCGGCGCGGCCATCGAATCTGGCTCCTGTCGGCGGCTTCCAGCGCCGCCGAGGCACGCGGCATCGACCAGGTTCGCCCGTTCTGTGAAGCGCTGCAGGTGGTGGAGGTCAGCAGGCTGCGCTCGTGGTGGAACTGTGCAACCGGCGTCGCCGGCGGCGTGCCTCTGCAAGCACTCTACTCGCACTCTCCTGCGCTCGAATCCGCGCTGCGGGAGCTGATCGCGCGCCAGCACTTCGATCTTGCCCACGTCGAGCACCTGCGCGCCGCTCTCCTCGGCCTCTCGATCCAAGGAGTGCCGCGCGTATTCGACGCCGTCGACTGCATCAGCTCTCTCTTCGAGCGCGCATCTCGCGGTGCGACGTCGGCCGCGAGTCGCTGGCGGGCGCGAGTCGATCTCGGCCGCACCCAGCGCTTCGAAGGCGAGTTGTTGCGGCGGTTCGACGCGGCGCTCGTCAGCAGCGTGGCCGATCGCGCCGACCTCCTCGCCCTCCCCGGGGGTGGAGAAGCCAAGCTCGCGGTCGTGCCCAACGGCGTCGATCTCGACTACTTCGGGCCTGGAAGCGGCGCCCGCGTCGAGGACGAATTGGTCTTCGTCGGCCGCATGAGCTACCACGCCAACGTCGCCGCGGCCGAGCACCTGGTGGAGCACATCATGCCGCTCGTCTGGAGTGCGCGACCCTCGGCGCGGGTGCTCATCGTCGGCGCCGACCCGGTGGCGTCTGTCGAGGCCCTGGCGCGCGCCGACGCGCGGGTGACGGTCACGGGCGGGGTCCCCGATGTGCGACCTTACCTGCGGCGGGCGGCGCTCGCCGTCTGTCCAGTGGTCTACGGCGCCGGGATCCAGAACAAGGTCCTGGAGGCCATGGCCTGCGGCACGCCCGTCGTCGCCTCCCCGGCGGCCTGCGAGGCCCTCACGGCACAGGCGGGAGCGGATTTAGCTCAGGCGAATGGGGCCGAGCCATTCGCCAAGGAGATCGTGCGCTTGCTCGCGGACGAGCCTGCCCGGCGCAACCTCGGTGCGGCGGGACGCCGCTTCGTCGAGCGCGAGCACGACTGGAATTTGGTTGTGACTCGACTCGAGGAGTTGTATCAAGACGCCCTCGCGCTCGCCGTCGATCGGGGAGGCGTCGAGGGGTCGAGGGGCCAGAGGTGAGCGACATCGCGGTGGAGTATTCTCAGCACAGGTCGGGGCTCGCGGTTACCCGGGGGAACGCGTCCGGGCGACTGGCCCGTATTTTCAAGCGAATATTGGATGTCGTGGTCGCCGCGGCGCTGCTCCTGATCCTCGCCCCACTCTTGTGTCTTATCGCGATTCTGGTACGGGTGTCGTCGCCGGGGCCGACCATCTACCCGCGTCGAGTCCTCGGTGTCGCCGGCAGTGAGTTCTACGCCTTCAAGTTTCGCACGATGGTGTCGGACGCGGATAGGGTACTCACGGCGGACAGCGACCTGGGAAGGAGATTCAACGAGAACATGAAGCTGCGGAGCGATCCGCGAGTGACCCCGGTGGGGCGATTCCTTCGCCGCCTCAGTTTCGACGAGTTGCCGCAGCTGTTCAACGTACTGCGCGGCGAAATGAGCCTCGTCGGCCCGCGCATGATCGCCCCGGAAGAGGCGAGTCGATACGGCGCGGCTCTCGGCCGCCGCTCGAGCGTTCGCCCCGGCATTACCGGTCTCTGGCAGATCAGTGGCCGGCAGGAAGTGGACTACGACACGCGCATCGCGCTGGACCTGAAGTACATCGACAATTGGTCTCTGTGGTTGGACCTGGTGATCCTGCTAAAGACCATTCCGGCGGTGTTGAGCACGAGAGGAGCGTACTGAGAATGGCCGATCACGGGGGGCTGACCGCGGTAAAGGCAGCAGCGGTAGCGACGCCGAAGGGCAGCAAGAAGAAGACGGACGCCGCGTCGCGCCGCGACTACGTGCGCGACTATCTGCGCCGCAGTCTCAAGGTACAGGAGACGCTGCCGGTCGAGGAGATGGCGCGTCTGATCGAGATTCTGCAGGAGGCGCGCGAGTCACGCCGGCAGGTCTTCCTCTGCGGCAACGGCGGTAGCGCGTCGACGGCTTCTCATCTCGCCGCGTGGCTCGGCAAGGACGGCTCGAAGAGTGGCAAGCATCGGTTCCGCGTCGTCTCGCTGACCGACAACATCCCATGGATCACGTCGCTCGCGAACGACGAGGAGTACGCCTCCGTCTTCGTCGAGCAGCTGAAGAACTACGCCCAACCGGACGACGTGCTGATCGCGTTCAGTGGCAGCGGCAACTCGCCGAACGTCATCCGCGCCATCGAGTGGGCCAACGACCGCGGCGTCCTCACCGTCGGCATTACCGGCCGCCCGGGCGGCAAGCTCGGCAAGCTCGCGAAGGTTCCCATCTTTGTCGAGTCGGAACATCTCGGACACGTCGAAGAAGGCCACTTCCTCATCCAGCACCTGGTCAGCTACTTCTTCGTCGAGATGGGCTGACGCCCCTCCGCGCCATGCCGGAGAGAGACAGTCTCGCTCCCCCGGCGGTCCTCCGCCTACAGCGCAGCAGTACGGCGGAACGGTTGCGTACTTACATCTCCTGGCAGGCCGACTCGCCGGCGCACTACGTGCTCGAGCAGTTGGTGCAAGCTCTCGCGGGTTGGATTCCGTCGCTCGTCGGCATTGGTCTGCGTGCGCTTCTCTACCGGCTCATCGTACGCGTGGACGGTTGGGCGGCGATCGAGCGCGGGGTGCGGCTGCGCTTCGCCAGCCGGCTCCGTCTCGGACACGGGAGCTACCTCGACGAAGGCGTCTACGTGCACGCTTGTCCGGGCGGTGTGGAGATCGGTGACGGCACGATGGTGATGCACGGCGCCGTGCTGCACGTCTACAACTTTCGCGGCCTGCCGCACGCCGGCATCCGCATCGGGCGCGACAGCCTGATCGGCGAATACGCCGTCCTCCGCGGTCAGGGCGGTGTCGTCCTCGGCGATCGTGTCTACACCTCGCCGCACGTGCAGATCGTCGCGGTCGACCATGTCTTCGACGATCCGCAGCGACCTTTCGTCGAGCAGGGCATCACCGCGCGCGGCATCGCTATCGAGGACGATGTCTGGATCGGCGCCGGCGCCATCATCACCGACGGCGTGCGCATCGGCCGCGGCGCCGTTGTCGCGGCCGGCGCGGTGGTCACGAGCGACGTTCCCGCGCACACGATCGCCGCCGGCGTCCCCGCCCGCATCGTCGGCGAAGTCGGCGCCCAGGTGCGAGATCGCGGCGAGATCTACTATTGAGAAGCCCGTTTCCGAATTCAAACCCCTACGGCTCATGACGACGCTCAGCATCGTGATCCCCGCTCTGAACGAGGAGAACGCGATCGGCGCGATCCTCGAGCGCATCCTGGCGGTGCGCGGTGAGCTGCGCGGCTGCGGCATTGCGGATGTGGAGGTGATCGTCGTCGACGACGGCTCTTCGGATCGCACCGGCGAGCGCGCCGCGGCTCTCGACGGCGTGCGTGTCGTCCGTCACCCGCACAACCGCGGCTACGGCGCAGCGCTGAAGACGGGGCTCGCCGATGCCTCGGGAGACCTGCTCGCCTTCCTCGATGCCGACGGCACCTATCCGCCCGAGCATCTGCCGCACCTCTGCCTCGCCGCGCTCGGCGGTGCGGAGGTGGTGATCGGCTCGCGCATGGCGGGAATGGACAGCCGCATGCCGCTCAGCCGCTTCCTCGGCAATCGCCTCTTCGCCTTGCTCGTGAGCCTGCTGAGCAACCAGCGCGTGCGCGACAGCGCCAGCGGCATGCGCGTCTTCCGGCGCGCCGCCCTGCCCCGACTCTATCCCTTGCCCGACGGTCTCAACTTCACCCCGATCATGAGCGTGCGGGCGCTGCACGAGGGCCTCGAGGTGGTCGAGGTGCCGATTCCCTACAGCGAGCGCGTCGGACGCTCGAAGTTGAGCGTGCTGCGCGACGGCCTCCGCTTCGCCGAATCGATCGTGTGGAGTGCCCTCAGCTACAATCCGGCGCGCGTTCTCGGTCTCCTCGGACTCGGCGGCGTGGGTTTCGCCGCGCTCGTCGGCGCGGGGCTGGTGTGGGAACGCGTCAGCGGCATCACCGCCCTCGGCCCGTGGGGCGTCGCCGCGATCTTCGCAGCGCTCGTCAGCGGCGTCGCTGGCGTCAGCCTCTTCAATCTCGCGGTGACCTTCAACTACCTCGTCGGCCTCTTTCGCCGGCAGCCGGTGCGCGAGGGAATCTTCGGCAAGCCGCTGTTCGACCCGCCTCTCGATCGCCACTTCGGCTGGATGGGGTTCGCGCTGATGTGCGCCGGGGTGTTGGTCGCGCTCGTCACCGTGACCCTCGGCGTGCGCGGCTGGCCGATCGAGAGGCTCTGGCTCTACCTCGTCGGCAGTGCCCTCTTCATCCTCGTCGGCCTTCAGCTCGTCATCTCGTGGCTCGTCATGCGCATCCTCGAAGAGCTCGCCGAACGCGATCACCGCATCGCGGCGGACCTCGCCTCAGGACTGAGGACTGAGGACTGAGTCCTCAGTCCTTTCTTCATCAGGGCTTCGGGATGTGCAGTGTCTTGCTGATCATGAGGCTGCCGGAGGCGACGAAGAGGAGCGCAGTGAGATGGAACCCCCAGCTCGTCATGCCGAGCGCTTCGCGCTGGTAGGCGATCATGGTCAGAGCGAGCGGCACGATGCTCGTCGGGATCGGAGTTCCCTCGAAGTACTCCACCTTGCCGGAGTCGTCCGCGAGATCGGCGGCCGTGACGTTGTAGCGCGCCAGGCGGCTCAGGCCGCAGACAGCGAAGTACGCGAGCATCGCCTGGTCGAGCACGGTTCGCAGCCCGGCGGCATAGGCGATCGCCGCCGGCGCGGCGCCGAACGAAATCACGTCCGCGAGTGAGTCCATCTCGCGGCCCATGGCGGAGTGGCTATGGCGCCAGCGCGCCACGCGACCGTCGAGGAGGTCGAAGACGGCGGCGAGCGGAATCAGACCTGCCGCCACCCACAGCATGCGCGCCGATCCGCTCTCGATGTAGTGCATCGAATGGAAGATCGCGATCACGCCGCAGCAACCGTTCGCGATGGTGAGCAGATCCGCGAGATGAAAGCTGCGGATCATGGTGAAGTGCTTGCCCGGCATTCTCGTTTCTCTCCCCGACTTCCATAGGTGGCGCCGCCAGGTCGATACAACCCGGCGCCGGCCGGCCGCGTGCGCGGCTCGCAAACGACTTCCTTCCGCGATAGAAGGCCCTTGATGGCCGTGCGAGAGAACCTGGGAACGCACCGGGTGGTGAGGCTGCCGCCGGCGCGCTTTCCCGACGCCGACGCCGTCGTTCACGAGAACGCCGTCGCGCGCGCCACCGGACGCAAGGTCGATGTCCTTCTGGTGAATCCGCCCTCGCCCGACGGCGGCATCTGGATTCGCACCCAGCACCGCGTCGGCCGCCGCAGCCGCGAGAACATGATCTGGCCACAGGTGAGCCTGGCGCAAATGGCGGCGCTGCTCTCGCCCGACTACTCCGTCGAAGTCGTCGACGCCATCGCCATGCGGATGAAGTGGCCCGAATTCGAGGCGCTCATCCGCGACCGGCGCCCGGCCTACTACCTCACGCAAGTCACGGCACCGACGCTGACCAACGACATGTACGGCGCCTTCCTCGCGCGCAGTCTCGGTGCGGCGACGATGGGCTTCGGCACGCACGTCACGCCGATGGCGCGCGAGACTCTCCGCTCCTTCCCGGCGCTCGACTACGTGTTGCGCGGCGAGCCCGAGCTCACCTTGCGGGAGTTGATCGACACCCTCGAGGTCGGCCGCGGGCGCTGGCGCGTCACCGACGGCGGTCACCTCGCCGACGCGAAGACGGGCGCGCCGGCCAGCGGCCACGAGCTCATGTGGAGGATGTGGAGCGAGGCCGAACCCGGCTGGCGACCGGCGTGGACATGCGAAGGCGAGCCGGCGCGCCTCGCCGCGGTGAAGGGACTCGGCTGGCGCGCACCGGCGCCGTCGGGCAGCGAGATCATCGTCAATCCCGATCGGCCGTTCTTCCGCAGCCTCGACGATTTGCCGATCCCGTTGCATCACCTTCTTCCGCTCGACCGCTACCGCATGCCGATGATCAAGGGGCCGTACAGCTTCATCGTCACCAGCCGCGGCTGCCCGGCGGGTTGCAAGTACTGCATCAAGCACGTGAGCTATCAATACTCGGTGCGGCTGCGCTCACCCGAGCTGCTGGTCGAGGAGATGCGCGTCCTGCGCGACCTCGGAATCCACCACATCCACATGTACTCGGATCTGTTCACGGTGAACCGCGACCAGGTCGTACGGCTGTGCGAGCTGCTCGTCCGCGAGAACCTCGGTCTCTCCTGGACCGCCAACAGCCGCGTCGATTACGTCGACGAGGAGATGCTGCGACTGATGGGGCGCGCCGGTTGCATGCTGATGGCGTGGGGCATCGAGAGCGGCAACGAGCTGGTGCTGAAGAAAGCGCACAAAGGCTACAAGATGGAGCAGGCGTTTCGCGCCCTGCAATGGGCGCATGCCGCCGGCATCAAGAACTGGGGCTACTTCATCATCGGCCTGCCGGGCGAGACGGTGGCGACCATCCGCGAGACGATCGACGTGTCGAAGAAACTGCCGCTCGACATCGCCCTGTTTCACGTCGCCGCGCCCTATCCGGGCACGCCGTTTTTCTTCGAGGTAGTGGAGAATGGCTGGTTCCGCCCCGGAACGAATTGGGAAGAAGTCGACATGGATCAAGGCACCGTCCTCGACTATCCCGACTTGAAGGCGGAAGACCTGCTCTACTGGCAGAAGCGCGCCTTCCGCGAATGGGCTTTTCGCCCTGGGCCGATTCTCACGTTCCTGAAGAGCATGAACAGTTGGCAGGGCTTCAAGAGCGCGGTCGACATCGGCATGCAGACACTCGGGTGGGTGCGCGGCTAACCTCGACGCTCCTCGTTCTCGCCGTCGGCCTTCCCGGCCTGTTGCTCTACCTGGGATCGTACCCCGGACTCTGGCTCGACGAGGGCTACCGCATGAACGCGGCCTACACCATGGCCGAAGACGGCGTGTACGGCACGTCGACTCTGCGCGGGCACGTTCCCTTCGACCCCGGGACGTCCACCGGGCCGCTGGTCATCGCACCGGTCGCCCTGTCCTATCGTCTCTTCGGCGTCAGCGCCTGGACGACACGTGCGCCGATCGTCCTCTACACCATCGTCGCGCTCATCGCGTTGACGGACCTCTCGCGCCGTCTCTACGGCCCGCGCATCGGTCTCTTCGTCGCCCTCGCGGTGCTCGTCGTCGGACCGCTGCGGGACGTCGGTCTCGTCTGGAACGGGCGCCAGCTTCTGGGTGAGGTCCCCGGCCTCGCGTTCGCGCTCATCGCCCTGCTTCTGAGCCTGGAGTTCTGGCGACGAGAGCGGGGCTCGCTCGCCGTGCTCGCCGGTCTCAGCGGCTCCTTCGCGCTCTCGTGCAAGGCGCAGTATGCTGCGGTACTCTTCGTCGCTCTCGGCACGATCGGGCTCGGGCGTTGGTCATCGGGCGCCGCGCGCGCGCCCGCCGCGTTCGCGCCACCTGTCGCCTTCGTGGCCGCGACCCTCGGCCAGCGCGCGCTCGAAGCGTATCTCACGCCCGCCGATGCGCGCGCCGAGAACGCGCGCATGTTCTTCGAGGTCCTGTCCACCGATGTCTTACCCGGCGGCTGGGGAACGCAGCTCGACACGACTGCCTTCTGCCTCTTCGCCGCGATGCTGTTGATCGCGTTCGTGCGCGGCAGAGAAGCGCTGCGGTCCTTCCACAGCGGTGAAGCGCACAGCCTGCCCGAGCTCGGCATCGTGGCCGGAGTGGTCGCGCACGCACTCTGGTTCGGCCTCTTCTCCATCGGCTGGCCGCGCTACGCCTTCGCCGGCTTCGCCTTCGCCACGATCCTGGCGGCCCGCTTCACCTGGGACGTCGGCGCCGCGATCGCGCTCAGGCTCGGCATCTCATGGCATGGGCGCGATCGCCTCGCGGTCGCCGGCGTGGCAAGCCTTGCTCTGGTGATGAATGCCGCGCCGCCTCTCCTATGGCACACATCGACCGGCGCGGAGGAGTTTGGCGCATTCGTGCGCGAGACGGTGCCGCGCGAGGCGACCCTCGAGAGCTGGGACTGGGAGATCGACGCTCTCAGCGGGCACCGTCGCGTGCACCACCCGCATCAGGAGTATCTCTTCCTCGCCATCCGCCGCGCCTTTCTCGCGCCACCGCCCGAAGCGCAGAGAGATGCCTTCCAGCTCGGTTATGATCCGCTGCAAGCTGACCCCGACTACATCGTCAGTGGACCCTTCAGTGAGTGGACGCGCATCTACGATCGCGTCCTCAACAACTTTCGCGTCGTCGCCCAGTTCGGGCGCTATCGCCTCTTCGAGCGCATCCGCGACCACAGATGAACAGGTGAACACGGATGAATGAAGAGGCTCGAGCTGGGACGTCCGCTCCGGGTTCGCGGCTAACCGCGGCGCCGGCGAACCCAGAAGACGGCGAGCGCGACGAGCGCGGCGGCCACGCTCACTTGCACGATGCGGTTGCGCGCAAGCACGCGCAGTCGACTCGGCGCGGGCCACGTGACCGCCGGAATCGCCGGTGCATCGGTGCGCGCATGCGAGTACCAGATGCGATAGCGGGATTTCTCCGAGTCCCACACTTGCCCGGCGTTGCGCTCGAACCAGACCAGATGCAGTTCGTTGCCATTCCCAATCGCGAGCCGCGGCCACTCGGGCGCTCCGTCGCTGTCGAACACCATTTCCGGTTCACTCCAGGACTCGCCGTCGCCGGTCAGGTGGTAGATCGCATTGCGCTGCGAGTGCGGATTGGTGCGCCCGGCGACGACGAAGTGAACCCGGCCGGCGCTGTCGACCGCCAGGTCTGGGCTGTCGAGCTCGTCCGGCGCGTTGTAACGAAGCTGCAGGCCTCCGATCTGGTGCGGCGGCGACCAGGTCGCGCCGCGGTCGCGCGAGACTTGCGAGAACACGCCGCCGCGAACCGTCGAGCTCCAGACCACGACGAGCGTGCCGTCGGGTAAGGCGGCGACCGCGGGGCGAAGCGGCTTGTCCAGTGGCGAGAAACTCTGCGCCGCCTGCCAAGTGCGTCCGCCGTCGAGCGATGCGGCGAACATCGCCGCAGCGGGATTACCCTTGCCGACATAGAAGTCGTGCCCTTCTTCCCAGACGACGTAGACGTCGCCTCCGTGCGTGGCGGCGTCCGGCTTGACCGAGCCTTCGAGAGTGTCGGCCACGAGGGCGGGACGGCTCCACGTGGCCCCGCCGTCGAAGGAAGCCGAGTGAGTGATGTCACTACACCCGGCACAGGGATCGTTTTCGCCCCGTTGCCGCGATGCCGACCAGAACGCGTGCAGGCCACCCCCGTCTGCGCCTACGAGCGTGTTGTAAGTTCCCTCGCCGAGCCGGCGCGCGTCGCTCCACCCGGCCTCGGGGTCGGCGAGCGACAGCGTCTGAAAGAGAATGTCGTGCTTCGGGCGCCAGAGGAGGCGCAGCTCGCCGCCCGGATCGGCGACCGCCGACGGGCGCGTCACGTAGTAGCCGTCGCCCATCACGGTGCGAGCCGCGGCGACGTTCTCGACCGAGCAGCCGCCAGCGCCGATGCGACAGTACATGACGATGTCGGCATCGTCTCTGCCGCTGGACCAGAAGACGTGCACGGCGCCCGCGGCGTCGGCGACGATCGCGGGGAACCAGGCGGTAGAGTTCCGCTGCGACAACCAGATCGGCTCGGACCAGGCCGGGCTCCTCTTCTCCGGCGCGCCGGTGTCCGAGGCCGCCGCGCGCTCCACCGACTCGCCGACGCGGTAGATCTTCGTCTCGCCCTCGGTGCGCACCAACTCGAGATATGGGGCACGCGCCGGATCGAAGCCCCCGAGCTCGCGCTCGGCCCGGCCGTGAAGAACGTAGCGGACGTTGCACGACGCGAGGATGCGCCGGCGTTCCGCATCGTCCGCCTGCTGCGAGTAGAAGCGCGCCACCAGATTTCGCTTGTCGCGGAAGTTCACGGTCTGCGCCCAGTGACCGAGGAATACCTTGTTGCCCGAGAGGAACGGCACGTATTCGCTCAGCACGAGCGAGGCGAAGACGACGTCGCCCTTCGAGCTGTTTCGCTCGAGCCAGGCGGCGGACTCGATCTCGTCGCGGTAGAGATAGTGGGTGTGCTGCAGCTTGCGCACCTCGAGCACGCGCCACGCGAGCAAGTAGAGGTTGGTGGGGACGCTGAGGAGAAAAATGAGGACGACCAGCCCGCGACGTGAAACGGCGAGCCGCGACGGCGGCGCCCCGTTGCGTATCCACCCGCGCGCGGCCAGCCGCGGTACGAGCACGCCGAACACGCCTTCGGCGGCGAGCAGACCCAGCGGGATCTGCCAGCCGCTCAGCATGTGGATCTGGTAGTCGGCGGGAATGTAGAGCAGCAGCACGTTCACCACCGCCCACACGCGAACCAGAAGCGGCCATGACGCCGGCCACGCGCGCGGGAAGACGTTGCGCCAGGTCCCGAGGACGAGCAACAGGGGCATCCCGACGAGAATGAGCAGATGGTGCGGCGCCGGCGTGAACACGCCTGCGTCGCGAAACTGCGCCAGCACCTGACTCCAGAGCGGGTCACGCGTCGTCAGATAGAGAAAGTACGCGGGCGCCGGCGCCGACATGGCGCCGATGAGCCCGGTGACGAGCAGCGGGCGCCACGCGAATCCGTCGCGGCGGAAGAGACAAAGGACGAAGACGCCGAGGACGGCGTAGACGACGATCAGATCGTAGGCGTGGGAGAGCCCGAGGACGAGCGCGAGCAAACCCGCGAGCCAGGCGCGATCCATGCGCCGCTTGTCGATCGCGTCGCCGACGAGCCGAAAGATCAGGAGCAGAAGCGCGGCGGCGAACAGAAAGTGAGGAAAGACGATGAGATTCTGGAAGGTGACCGGCTCGTAGACGTAGATGTCCATCGGATGGCGGGCGTCTGTGAGGCCGGACATTCTCTTCTCCAATACCCAGATCCACCCCAGGCCCGACGAGAAGTTGATCAACAGCCAGCCGAGCCACGTCGCCGCCTCGTTGCCGCGGAAATACTCGCGGCAGACGCGATGGGTGAGCCAGAGAAACCCGGCGCCGACGAGAAGCCGGAAACCCTGCAGCACCACGGCAGCGGGAAGCCACGCCGCCAACCGCGCGAGGAAGAGCCACTGTAGATTGAAGAACGCCGGCGACTGCGGCTCGCACGTCAGAACGTTCTCGATGACGAAGTGGTCGGCGAAGGCGCGCAGCCAGGCGAGGTACTGCGACCAGTCGGCAACGCTCGAGACGATTCCCATGAAGCGGCGGTCCGCCGGCGCGAAGGCGTAGGCGACGAGATACGGCACGCTCGACAACGCCAGCGCTGCGAGGATCACCGCCGGCATGGTTGCAGACGTTTTCTTCACCTCAGAGCCCTCGGCGGCGCGCCCACAGGATCACCGACGTGACGATCGCAACCGCGGCAATGATCTGCGTCAGCCGCCAGACTTCGCGCCAGTCCACCCAACGCGACGACGCCGGCCAAGCGACGCGGGCGACCGAAGGCGCGTCGCTCGTCGCGCGCGCGTAGTAGATTCGATGGCCGGATGCCTTACCGGTGTAGAGCTGATCGCGACTCTGGTCGAACCAGACGACGTTCAGCGTGTTGCCGTCGGAGACGGCGATCCGCGGCCACTCGGGAGCGCCGGTGGTTCGTGCAATCTCCTCCATCGTCCACGAGGCTCCATCGAATGAGGCGTGATATACACCGCTGAGCTCCATCCGCTCGTCGACCAATCCGGTCATGACGAGGTGGACCGTACCGGCGGCGTCGGTTGTCATTTGCGCGCCGTCGCTTTCGTCCGGGGCGCGCCAGCGGCGATGAAGGCCTGGCATGATGATTCGCGGCTCCGACCAGGTTCTGCCTCGATCGGTGGAGGTCTGGTAGACGAGTTCGTCGCGGAGCATCGCTCGCCACACCACCACCGCGGTACCATCTCCAGCGACCGCGACCGCGGGGTTCTCCGCGGCCTCGGCCGCGCTGAACGAGAACGGGGTGCCCCAGGTCTTCCCGCCGTCACGCGAGACGATCCCCATCGCTGGCATCGGGGTGCCCTTGCCGGTGACCTTGTCCCGCCCTTCTTCCCACACCAGATAGATCGTTCCGTCGTTGCCGAAAGCGAACTGTGGCTTTTCGGAGCCCGCGGCGGTCCGCGACAGATCCACCATCGCCGTCCACGTTTCAGCGCCGTCCTCCGAACGCGCGTACATGACGTCGGCGCAGCCATTGCAGGGATTGCTCCGGTCACCGTACTGCGACTGCGACCATGCGGCATGCACGACTCCGTCTGGCCCCGCCGCGATCGTCGAGTAGCTTCCCTCGCCCAGGCGATAGGGCACGGACCAGCCTCGCCTCGGATCGGCGAGAGAGACCTTCTGGTATGCGATCTGGAATTTCGATCGCCAGATGACGTGGAGAGTGCCGTCGGCGCCCACCGCGAGCGAAGGTCGCGTCGGGTAGCTGCCTCCCGCCGTCATTGCATGGTGAGCAATGGCTGTCGTGTCCGAACAGCCGTCCGTCCCGACCTGGCAGCTCATCACTTTGTCGTATCGTGAATCGCCCGCCTGCCAGACGACGTGCACGCCGCCCGTGGCATCGGCGGCGACGTCGGGGTAGGCGCCGCTCTCGGGAGAGAGCGTGACCGGAGTCGACCACGGGCGCGGCGTCGGCGTCACGGTCGGAGTCCACGTCGTGGTCGGTGTCGGCGTCGGAGTCGCGGTGTGAGTCGGGCCCCGGTGGTGGCGCCTGTAGCGGTGTCGCTTGTGCGGGTGATGCTGGCGGTAATGACCCGGCGCCGGCGTGCGATCAGAAAGCGGCGTGACCGCGTCGACCGATGAAGCCAACGCCATCACGGCCACCAATGCCGCCGCGATCCAATTCCGCCGTATCACGGCCGCCTCGACAGCACGCGCCAGCCGGCGCCGATGGCGGCCATGCCGGCGACGAGCGGCAACAGGCTCGCCCATCCGTGCAGACCGAGCATCATCCCAGCGTTGCGCGCCAGATTGCCGCGCGCGAAACTCGGCCAGGCCCAATCGCCTAGGGGAGAGCGCACGGATTCCGGTGGATACCCCTGCTCCGCAAGCGTCAGGCCCCAGACGAAGGCGAGCGAGATCGCGGCCAAGGCCACGAAGAGAGTGGCTTCGCCGCGCCTTCTGCTTTCGGGAGCGACCAGGGCCACCCCGGGCCACGCCAGGAACGGCAGCATCGGCACGAGATAGCGCGGGCCGACGGAGTTTCCGCCCCACCACATCGACGAAGACGCGTTGAAGGCGATGAAGCTCAGCACGGCCCAGGCGCTCAAACCCACCTCGAGGCGATGCCGGCGCCAGAGCGGCGCAA
>Ga0187894_10004540_pt1 | contig 14801 bp, 7 predicted proteins | sample GBC1701081metaG_FD_136650 | JGI IMG/M metagenome (GOLD analysis project Ga0187894, IMG submission 136650) | White microbial mat communities from a lava cave in the Kipuka Kanohina Cave System on the Island of Hawaii, USA - GBC170108-1 metaG ...
GATGGTGATGAGGACGGAGAGAACGGTGGCGAAGATCGGATGGTCGATGAAGAAGTGCGTGAACCGCATGACGTCATCCCGGCCGACGTTCGCCGGCACCTTTGATTTCGCCCGGTTGCGGCGCGACCTTGCCGCCGGGCCGTGCCCGTACCAAGCCGTTGATGATCACGCGATCCTCGGGCGTGAGGCCGGAGCGGATGATGCGCAGGCCGTCATAGATCGGACCCTGGCGCACCATCTTCGGCACCACCACGCCCTCGGCGTTCACCGTCATCACGATCTTCTGCGACTGGTCGGTCAGGATGGCGCTGTCGGGGATCAGTAGCGCCTTGTAGGGCTCCGAGCCCGGCAGCCGGATGCGGCCGAACTGTCCCGGCGTCAGGAAGCCATCGGCGTTCGGAAACACGGCACGGGCACGGATCGTACCGGCGCTGCGGTTCACCTGGTTGTCGACGAAGTTCAGCTTGCCTTCGCGGGGCCAGTCGGGCTCGTCGCGCAGCCGGGCGAAGACGGGGATGGCGTCGCGTGTCGACTGCAGCTTGCCGGACTGCACCGCACGCTGGTAGGCGATGAAATCACCCTCGCTCATGTCGAACACGAAGTAGATCGGGTCGATCGACACGATGGTGGTGAGCAGTGTGTTGCCGCTGCCCGAGCCGCCGCTGACCAGGTTGCCGTCGCTCACCTCGCGGCGGCCGATGCGGCCGCTGACCGGCGCGAGGATACGGCTGAATTCCAGATCGAGTTCGGCCGTGCGCACCGCCGCCTTGGCGATCTCCACCGCGGCTGTCGCCACGCGCTGCTCTTGCTGGCGTTCGTCGAACGTGCTGGCGGCGACAAAATCGCGTCCCCGCAGCTCCGCGGCCCGCGCCAATTGGCGCGTCGCGAGGTCCACACGCGCCTCGGCCTGGGCGACCTGGGCGCGGGCCGACGCCAGCGTCGCCTCGAAGGGACGGGGATCGATGACGAAGAGCGGGTCGCCCTTCTTCACGATCTGGCCTTCCTCGAAATGATGCGATTGCAGATAGCCGCTGACGCGCGAGCGCAGTTCGACTTGTTCAACGGCAGCAAACTGCCCGGTGAACTCGTCGTACTCCACGACTTCGCGCTGCAAGGGCGCGGCCACCGTGACGGCTGGCGGCGTTTGTGGCGCCTGGGCGTTCGCGCTGCTGGGGAGCATTGCTCCCAGCAGCAGACCCAACGCGCTGAAGGTTGAGCGCCATGCGATGTGGCGTGGCTGCGGGGGAACCCTTGGGTCGCGTCGTGCCATCAAGGTTGCCTCGACGTTGTCTGCCCAAAAGATCATCAGGGCACCACGCAACGCGACGGTGGCGTTACGACATGCATCGATGTCAGGTCGCGCGGCATACCACCTCCATTGGAGGCACGCAACAAACCGGGACGATGCCGGTGACTGTCGCTACGGGACTCGATCATATCGCGTTTCCCTGGGTCATGCCGACGCAGGTAAGATGCGGCAGCGTGTCGTTCAATAGGTGGCCGCATGAGCAGTGTTTATGCGGCTGTCGGCCGTTCTCATCGCCCAGGCGACGTCGGCGAGATAGGCATCGACCACCGGCTCGTGGGTCAGGTTCAGCATCAGGTGGATGCCCATCGGCTCAGTGAGATACCCGACCAGCCAGCCTTTGCTGGCCAGCCGCTCGCCGATCGCCTGGATGTCATGGCGGTCGGAGCCGTAGGCGAGGATGCCCAGCTCCGGCCGGCCCCAGATGGTGAGACCAAGCTCGCGCAGGCCGTCCTCATAGGCGCGGCGGGTGGCGAGGATGCGCTCGGTGACGCGCAGATAGCCCGCCTCGCCGAGATAGTTCATCACCGCCCAGGCGGCAGCGATCGCGCCGCCGGCACGCGTGCCGACCAGGGTGTTGGTGAGATAGCGGCCACGCGGCCAGTTGTCGAAGTCGTACGCCATGAAGCTGAAGGCGTCGGCGTCGCGGAAGAACAGGGTCGAGGCGCCCTTGGCTGTGTAGCCGTACTTGTGCAAGTCAGCCGAGATCGATGTGACACCCGGCACGGCGAAGTCGAAATCGGCGATGGGTGCGCCAAGCTTCTTGGCGAACGGTGCGATGTAGCCGCCGACACAGGCATCGACGTGCATCCACAGGTTCTTCTCGGCGGCCAGCGCGGCAAGACCTCCAATCGGATCGACGACGCCGTGCGGATAGGCCGGCGCCGAGCCGACGATCATCACGGTCTGCGGCGTGACGGCCCGGCGCATGGCCTCGACATCGGCGGTGAAGTCGGCGCTGGCCGGCACGCGCACGGTGCGCAAGTCCAGAAAGTGCGCCGCCTTGTCGAAGGCCGGGTGCGCGGTGCGGGCCAGCAGGATCTCCGGCGTGCCGGCCACGGGCCTCGCCTTGCGTGCCCAGTCGCGCCCGGCCTTCACCGCCAGGAAGATGCTCTCGGTGCCGCCGGTGGTCATGGCGCCGCGGCCGGCATTGCCGCCGTTCAGGAGGCTGAGCCCCATGCCGACGACCTCGCTCTCGAACTTGGCCAGGCTGTGGAAGGCGCGCAGGCCCAGGCCGTTCTCCGAGAAGAACATCTGGTAGGCCTTCTTCGCGACCTCCAAAACGTCGTCGCCGGCATAGTGGATATAGACAGCGGCGCGGCCATGCACCCAGTCGACGTCCTTTGCCTTGGCCGCTTGCATCTGCTGCTCGAGCTCCGCCCAGGCCACACCCTGTTCCGGCAACCGCTGCATGGTCGACCTTCCTTTTCACATCCGTGACGGCCAGTGCCGTGACAATGTCATCATCTGCGCATCCCCTGTGCGGCAGGCTTCGGGGATGGACCGGCCGGTCCATCCGTACTGTGCCATAGAGGGCGAGATCGGGGACATCACCTTGAAACGCATGTGGTTTGTAAGCCTGGCTTCCGCGGTTGGCCGGACACTGCCGGGCGGGCTGGTCCTGGGTGGCTTAAATCCCTGTGCGTCTGGTAGGCGATTCTCGGCTATGAAGGGACAAAATACGAGCCTCGACGCGGTCGAGGGGAGGGGCGGTCGGAACGCCTGGTATCCATGATCAGAAAGCTTCTTCGCCCTCTGGCCCTGGTCAGCGTCCTGGTGGTCGCCGCCGGTGCCGTGGCCATCGGCATGATGCCGCGCTCGCAGCAGGCCCAGCGGCCGGCCAGCCGGCCCGGTGGTGACCGGCCGGTACCGGTGCTGGCCGCGGCGGCCAGCGTGGCCGACGTGCCCGTGTATCTGGACGGCGTCGGGACCACCAAGGCGCTCAACACGGTCACGGTCAAACCGCAGGTCGACGGCAAGCTGATCAAAGTCTCCTTCAAGGAGGGCCAGGACGTCCCGCGCGGCTATGTACTGGCTGAGATCGACCCGACCACCTACCAGGCCCAGCTCGACCAGGCGGTGGCGCTCAAGGCCCAGCACCAGGCGCAGCTCGCCAACGCCCGGATGGACGTCGAGCGCTATTCTCAGCTGGCAAAACTGAACGCCGGCTCGCAACAGCAGGCCGATGCGGCGCGTGCCCAGGTGGCGCAGCTGGAGGCGCAGATCAAGTCGGACGACGGGGCAATCGACAATGCTCGCGCCATCCTGGCTTACACCAAGGTCGTGGCGCCGATCGACGGGCGCACCGGCATCCGTCAGGTCGACGAGGGCAACATCGTCCGTGCCTCCGATACGACCGGCATCGTCGTGATCACGCAGATCAGGCCGATCTCGGTGCTGTTCAGCCTGCCGCAGCAGGTCCTGGGGCAGGTCAACAAGGCGTTCGGGCAGGGCGCGCTCGCGGTCGAGGCCCTGGGTGTCGACGGCCGCACGGTGATCGACCGCGGCACCTTGCAGGTGGTCGACAACCAGGTTGATCAGACGACCGGCACGGTCCGCCTGAAGGCCGAGTTCCCCAACGCCGACCTGCAGCTCTGGCCCGGCCAGTTCGTCGCCGTCCGCCTGCTGGTCTCGACCTTGAAGCAGGTCGTCGTCGTACCCACGGCGGCCGTGCAGCGCGGCCCCAACGGCACGTTCGTGTTCGTCATTCAGCAAGACAGCACCATCGCGCAGCGGCCGGTCGGCATATCGCAACAGGACGAAGCCCGCGCCGTGGTGACGAGCGGCCTGCAGCCCGGCGAGCAGGTCGTGACCAGCGGTTTCGCGCGGCTGGCGGGCGGCGCGCGCGTGTCCATTTCCCAACCGGCTGACGACACCACGCGGCCATCCGAGCCACGCCGTCCAGGCATCGGACGGCCTGAGGGCGGCGAGGGACGCCGGCGCTCCGAAGGGGGCGGTGGCGGCGGCAAGCCATGAGCGTCTCGGCGCCCTTCATCCGCCGGCCCATCGCCACCTCGCTGCTGGGCATCGCGATCATGCTGGGCGGTGCGCTGGGCTACTGGTGGCTGCCCGTCTCGGCGCTGCCGCAGGTCGACTTCCCCACCATCCAGGTCACGACCCAGTTGCCGGGCGCCAACCCCGACACCATGGCCGCCCTGGTCACGGCGCCGCTGGAACGCCAGTTCGGGCAGATCGCCTCGCTCACGACCATGACGTCGTCGAGCTCCTATGGCGTCAGCCAGATCACCCTGCAGTTCGATCTCAACCGTGACATCGATGCTGCAGCCCAGGATGTGCAGGCCGCCATCAACGCCGCCGGCTCGACGCTGCCGCGCAACCTCCCGTACCCGCCGGTCTATCTGAAAGTGAATCCGGCCGACGCGCCAATCGTCACCCTGGCGCTGACGTCCGAAACGCTGCCCCTGCGCCAGCTCAGCGATCTTGCCGATACCCTGTTGGCGCAGCGCCTGAGCGAAATCACCGGCGTCGGCAATGTGTCGATCCAGGGTGGCGTCCGCCCGGCGGTGCGCATTCAGGCCGACCTGACGCGGCTGGCCGGCTACGGGCTGGGCATGGAGGACCTGCGCACCGCCATCGCCGGCGCCAATGTCGCGGGGCCCAAGGGTCTGCTCGACGGCGCGCACCAGTCCTACACCATCGCCGCCAACGACCAGATCGCCGCGGCGCAGGCCTACCGCTCGGTGATCGTCACCTATCGCAACGGCGCTCCGGTGATGCTGTCCGACGTTGCCGACATCATCGACGGCCTGGAGAACAGCAAGGTCGCCGGCTGGTACCAGGGCGCGCCGGCGGTCGTGATCGCCATTCAGCGGCAGCCCGGCGCCAACGTCATCGCCACCATCCAGGGTATCCTCGCCGAGCTGCCGCGCATGGAGCGGGCCATGCCGGCCGGTATCCGGCTGTCCGTCGTGCACGACCGTACGCACACCATCCGCGCTTCGGTGCACGACGTTCAGTTCACCCTGATGCTGAGCGTCGGGCTGGTTGTGCTGGTGGTCTTCATCTTCCTGCGCACGGTGCGGGCCACCATCATTGCCGGTGTCACGTTGCCGCTGTCGCTGATCGCGACCTTCGGCGTCATGTGGTTTTGCGGCTTCAGTCTCGACAACCTGTCGCTGATGGCGCTCACGATCGGCACCGGCTTCGTCGTCGACGATGCCATCGTGATGATCGAGAACATCGTGCGCCACATGGAAGACGGCGAATCGCCGTTCGATGCGGCGCTGCGTGGCGCCCGCGAGATCGGCTTCACCGTGATTTCGCTCACCGTGTCGCTGGTGGCGGTCTTCATCCCGCTGCTGTTCATGACCGGCATCGTCGGGCGCATGTTCCGCGAGTTCGCGCTCACGCTGACCATCGCCGTGGTGGTGTCCGCCATCGTGTCGCTGACCCTGACGCCGATGATGTGCAGCCGGCTGCTGGCGGCCGGGCGCGGCGTGGCGGCACACCAGCCGCCGGGGGCAATCGGGCGCCTGGTCGATCGTACGGTCGACTTCTATCGCATCAGCCTGATGTGGGTTCTGCGGCATGGCACGCTCACGCTGCTGGTGACCGCGGCCACCTTGGTGGCGACCATCTGGCTCTACATCACGGTGCCGAAGGGATTCCTGCCGCAGCAGGATACCGGCATGATCACGGCCGTCGTCGAGGGCGGCGCGCAGGTTTCGTTCACCGAGATGCAGCGCCTGCAGGCGACGGTCGAGGAGGTGATCCGCAAGGATCCCGATGTCACCGGCGTCGTGTCCGTGGTCGGCGTGAGCCCGGTCAATCCGGCGCCCAACGCCGGCACACTCACGATCTCGCTGCGGCCGCGCAACGAGCGCCGTGCGGTGGCCGGCCAGATCGTCGAGCGCCTGCAGCGGGTTATCGCAGAGATTCCCGGCGTCACGGTCTTCTTCCAGCCGATCCAGGACATCCAGATCAGCACGCGATCGAGCCGGGCCCAGTTCCAGTACACGCTGGTTGGCACCAACCGCAACGACGTCACGATGTGGTCGCAACGGTTGGCCGACCGGCTGCGGGCGGCGCCGCATTTGCGGGATGTCGCGGTGGAAGCGCAGGAGGGTGGGCTGCGTGCCTTTGTGCAGGTCGACCGTGAGATGGCCGGCCGCCTGGGTGTGTCGATGCAGGCCATCGGCGACACGCTCTACGATGCCTTCGGCCAGCGCCAGATCTCGACCATCTACGGCCAGGCCAATCAGTACCGCGTCGTGCTGGAGGCGATGCCGCGCTACCAGCAGGATCCCACGGCGCTGGCCAGCCTTTACGTCACCTCCTCGGCCGGAACCCAGGTGCCGCTCGGTGCGTTCGCGCGGGTTCAGCGCATCACGGCGCCGCTGGTGATCGCCCACCAGGAGCAATTCCCGTCGGTGACGATCAGCTTCAATCTCGCCGCGGGCGCCTCGCTGAGTGACGCAGTGACCGCCCTGTCGGCGGCCGGGCGGGACATCGGGCTGCCGGAGTCGGTGATCGGCAGCTATTCGGGCGATGCCGCCGAGTTTGCCAAGTCGCTGGCCGGCGAGCCGTGGCTGATCTTGGCCGCTGTGGTGACGATCTACATCGTGCTGGGCTTCCTGTACGAGAGCTTCATCCATCCGTTCACCATCCTCACGACCCTGCCGTCGGCCGGCGTCGGTGCGCTGCTGGCGTTGATCGTGTGCGGCCAGGACCTGTCGATCATCGCCCTGATCGGCATCGTGCTGCTGATGGGCATCGTGAAGAAGAACGCGATCATGATGATCGACTTCGCGCTGGAGGCCGAGCGCAAGGAGCGGATGTCGCCGCATGATGCCATCGTGCAGGCCTGCCTGCTGCGCTTCCGGCCGATCATGATGACGACCTTGGCGGCGCTGTTCGGGGCGCTGCCCATGGTGTTCGAGAACGGCACCGGCTCGGAGCTGCGCTTTCCGCTCGGCATCACCATCGTCGGCGGCCTGCTGCTGAGCCAGGTCCTGACGCTCTACACGACGCCCGTGGTCTATCTCGCGATGGAGGCACTGCGGATGCGCCTGGGCGGCCGCGCGCCGGTGGTGGCGCCGGTGCGCCAGAGCGCGGAGTAGGGCCGTGCGGCGGTCTCCATCGCCTGATCTTCCCCCGCAAGCGGGGGAGGATATTAAATCATGAACATCTCCGGCCCCTTCATCCGCCGGCCGGTCGGCACGACATTGCTGGCGATCGGGCTGATCCTGATCGGGGCGGTGGCCTACCGGTTCCTGCCGGTCGCCAGCCTGCCGACCATCGACCTGCCGACCATCCGGGTGTTCGCCTCGCAGCCAGGCGCCGATCCCATGGTGATGGCGTCGACGGTCGCGGCGCCGCTGGAACGGCGTCTGGGCAAGATCGCGGGCGTTACCGAAATCACGTCCTACAGCATCCTGGGATCGACCTCGATCACGGTCCAGTTCGACCTCAGCCGCAACGTCGACAAGGCGGCGCGCGACGTGCAGGCGGCGCTGAATGCCGCGTTGACGGATCTGCCCAGCACGCTGCCCAACCTGCCGATCTTCCGCAAAGCCAATCCCAATGCGACGCCTATCCTCATCCTGGCGCTGACGTCCGACACGTTGTCGCCCAACGCCGTCTTTGACGCGGCCGACTCGGTCATTGTGCAGCGCATCTCGCAGGTCGCCGGCGTGGCCGACGTCACGGTGAGCGGCGCCGACCAGCCCGCCATCCGGGTGCGGCTCGATCCCGGCAAGCTGGCCGCCATGGGGCTGGCCGCCGAGGACGTCCGCACCGCCATCGTGAACGCCAATGCCATCGTCCCGGTCGGCGTCTTCGACGGCCCGGAGCGCGCCGAGACGCTGGGACTCAACGACCAGCTGCGCTCGCCGGCAGCCTACGGCAACATCGTGGTACGCACCGCCAATGGCGCCATCGTGCGGCTGTCCGACGTCGCCACCGTCGAGCAGTCGACGCGCAACAGCCGCTCGGCGGCGTGGTTCAACAAGCAGCCGGCGATCCTGCTGAACATCACCAAGCAGGCCGACGCCAACGTCATCGAGACCGTCGACCGCATCCGCGAGCTGCTGCCGGAGCTGCAGCGCTGGGTGCCGGCCGGCATCAACATTTCCGTCCTGTCGGACCGCACCACGACCATCCGCGCCAGCGTCGACGACATGCAGCTCACCCTGGCCGCCGCGGTCGCCCTGGTGATGATGGTCGTCTTCCTGTTCCTGCGCCGCGCAGCGGCGACGATCGCGGCCGGCATCACCGTACCGCTGTCGCTGGCCGGCACCCTGGCGGCGATGTGGCTGGTCGGCTTCTCGATCGACAACCTGTCGTTGATGGCACTTGCCGTGTCGGTCGGCTTCGTGGTCGACGATGCCATCGTCATGATCGAGAACGTCTTCCGCAACCTCGAGAAGGGGATGTCGCCGCTGCGCGCCGCCTTCATGGGCGCGCGCCAGATCGGCTTCACGGTCGTGTCGATCAGCGTGTCCCTGGTCGGCGCCTTCATTCCGCTGCTGTTCATGGGCGGCATCCTGGGCGTCCTGTTCCGCGAGTTCTCGGTCACCCTGATCTTCGCCATCGCCATTTCCGCGCTGGTGTCGCTGTCGGTGACCCCGATGGTCTGCGCCCATTTCGTGCGCGCGGCACCCAGCAAGACGGCGACCTGGCTCGATCGCGCCGTCGAGCGCGTCCAGTCGGCCATGGTCAATGTCTATGCCGGCAGCCTGCGCTTCTTCCTGCGCCACCGCATCATCGCCCTGCTGGTGGTGTTCGGCACCCTGGCGTTGACCGTCGACCTTTACATCAAGACACCCAAAGGCTTCTTCCCGCAGGACGACACCGGCCTGGTGTTCGGCTTCACCGAGGCGTCGACCGACGTCTCGTTCGGCACCATGGTCGACCTGCAGCAGCGCGTGGTCGACGTTGTATCGCGCGATCCGGCTGTCGATGGCGTCGGCTCGTGGCTGGGCGGTTCGGCGTACGGCGCGTCGACCAACCAGGGACGGTTGTTCATCAGTCTGAAGCCCCTGGCGCAACGTGACAACCTGCCGGCCGCTCGCATCCTTGATCGCCTGCGCGGCCGGCTGGAACGAATCGCCGGCATCCGGACATTCATGTTTCCGATCCAGGACCTGCGTGCCGGCGGACGCAGCTCGAAGTCCCAGTACCAGTTCACCCTGTGGAGCGACAATATCGAGGCGCTGTCGCAGTGGGTGCCGCGCGTGGTCGACCGGGTGTCGCAGATACCTGGCCTTACCGATGTCACGACCGATCGCCAGGCTGCCGGCCTGCAGGCCAATGTCGTGATCGATCGCGCTACGGCCTCGCGCCTGGGCGTTCGCATCCAGGACATCGACAACGCGCTGAACAATGCGTTTGCCCAGCGCCAGGTCTCGACGATCTACACCCAGCGCAACCAGTACCGCGTGGTGCTGGAAGTCGGCGCACAGTTCCAGCGCGATCCCGCCGATCTGGACCGCGTCTATGTAGCCGCCGCCGGCGGCCTCCAGGTGCCGCTGTCGAGCGTGGCGCGCTTCGAGCGCGCGCTGGCGCCCCTGGTGGTCAACCATCAGGGCCAGTACCCCGCCGTCACGATCAGCTACAACCTGGCGGCCGACACCAAGCTGGAGCCGGCGACAGCCGCCATCCAGGCGGCGGTCGCCGAGATGCATCTGCCGTCGGCAATCCGCACCGAGTTCGCCGGCGACATCAAGACCTTCGCCTCCGGCGCCAGCGCACAGCCGCTGCTGATCCTGGCGGCCCTGATCGCGGTCTATATCGTGCTGGGCGTGCTCTATGAGAGCCTGGCGCACCCGCTCACCATCATCTCGACCCTGCCGTCGGCCGGCCTGGGCGCGCTGCTGGCCTTGCAGATCTTCAATGCCGAGCTGACGGTGATTGCCTTGATCGGCATCATCCTGCTGATCGGCATCGTGAAGAAGAACGGCATCATGCTGGTCGACTTCGCGCTCGATGCCGAGCGTCGCCGCGGGCTGAGCGCCGAACAGGCGATCTTCGAAGCCTGCCTCGAGCGCTTCCGGCCGATCCTGATGACGACCATGGCCTCGTTGCTGGGTGCGGTGCCGCTGGTCATCGCCAGCGGCCCGGGCTCCGAGCTGCGCCGTCCCCTGGGCCTCACCATCATCGGCGGCCTGATCCTGTCGCAGGTCCTGACGCTCTACACCACGCCCGTAATCTATCTCTGGCTCGACAAGCTGCACCGACGCCTGTGGGGTGGTGGCCGGCTGGCAGCGCGCCGCGGGGCGGCGGCGTGAGACTGTCGTCCTGAGCGGAGCGAAGGACCTGTTGAGCCGTCGAAACGCACGAAACCGGCGTTGACGCACGCGGCTCAGTGATTCCTTCTCGTGCGAAACGCCGGCATAACAGGTCCTTCGCTGCGCTCAGGACGACAGCGGGTGCCGCCTTCCGAGGATGTGTCCTCATTGTTTCAGGGCTTGCCGGTGCCATCGACATCAAACGTCCGCGCCGTCTGGCGGACCAGGTCGAGGAAGCGGCGTACCGCTGGCGCGCTGTCGTGGCGGCGTAGCGCCAGCCGCAACGGCGCGCTCGGCTGGGCCGTGCCCTTGAGGCGGCGATAGGTCACGCCATCCATCTGCATGCGCTGCAGCGATGCCGGCACGATCGAGACGCCGAGACCGGCGGCGACCAGGTTGAGCGTCGAGACGATCCGCGGCGCTTCCTGGCCGACACGCGGACTGAAGCCGCTGGCATGGCAGGCGGCGATGATCGCATCGTACAGCCCCGGCCCGGTGGGGCGGCGGTAGACGATGAAGGTTTCCGGCGCCAGGCTCTTGAGCGCCAGTGCCTCGGTCTTGCCGCCGCGTGCCAGTGCATGGCCTTGCGGCAGGGCCACGATCATCGGTTCCTCCAGCAGCGGGCTGACGGCGATGCCCTCAGGGTTGGCGACCGGCGTGCGGATGAAGGCGGCATCCACGCGCTCCGCCCGCAGGCCTTCGATCAGCTCCGTGGTGCCGCTCTCCTCCAAGGTCAGCGACACCAGCGGATAACGATCGCGGAAGGCACGGATCACGCGCGGCACGAAGGGATGAAAGGGCGCCGAGCTGGTGAAGCCGACGCAGATCCGGCCCTCTTCGCCGCGTGCCGTGCGCCTTGTCGTGGCGAAGGCATGGTCGATCTGGGCGAGGATGGCGCGGGCATCAGCCAGCAGCGCGCGGCCGGCCGCGGTCGGCTCGACACCGCGCGGCTTGCGGCGAAACAGCTGCACATCCAGCTCGCGCTCCAGCGCACGGATCTGCTGGCTGAGCGGCGGCTGTTGCATGCCCAGCCGCTCTGCCGCCCGGGTGACATGCCCTTCCTCGGCGACGGCGATGAAATACCGGAGATGACGCAGTTCCATCTGTCATATCCATTCGATATGGATTTCGTATTAACCATATTATAGATGGACTACCGCCGAAAGCATATGAGTCCAAGGAGCGCGGGCGTCCCGCCCGCATCGGCGCGTAGCGCCGAGACATGAGCGGGCGGGACGCCCGCGCTCCTTGGAGGAGGCAGTGATGGTCGAGATCGAGTCGACGCCGCAGATGGCGTCCAGGCTCTACGCGGCGATGGCGGAGAAACTGGCGGTGGTGCGTCGGCGGCTGGGTCGCAAGCTGACCCTGGCCGACAAGGTGCTGCTGGGCCATCTCGATGATCCCGCCGCGCAGGACCTGGAGCCGGGCCGCAGCTACCTGGCACTGCGGCCCGATCGCGTGATCTTCCAGGACGTGCTGGGCCAGAGCGCCATGCTGCAGTTCATGCAGACCGGCCGCGATCGCGTCGCCGTGCCGACCACGATCCATTGCGACCATCTCATCCAGGCGCGCACCGACGGTGCCGGCGACCTGCGCGCGTCGCTCGACGAGAACCAGGAGATCTATGACTTCCTGCGCTCGGCCGCTGCGCGCTACGGCTGCGGCTTCTGGGGACCCGGCGCTGGCATCATGCACCAGGTCGTGCTGGAGAATTACGCCTTCCCGGGCCAGCTGATCATCGGCACCGACTCGCACACGACCAATGCCGGCGGTCTGGGCGCCTGCGCGGTGGGAGTCGGCGGCGCCGACGCGGTCGAGGTGATCGCCGGCCTGCCGTGGGAAGTGCTCTACCCGCGACGCATCGCGGTCTATCTGACCGGCAGCCTCGAGGGCTGGGCGGCGCCGAAGGATGTGATCCTCTATGTCGCCGGCCAGCTGACGGTGGCTGGCGGCACCAATGCGATCGTCGAGTATATCGGGCCCGGCGCCCGCACGATCAGCGCCACGGGCAAGGCCACGATCACCAACATGGGGGCCGAGCTCGGGGCCACGACCTCGATGTTCCCCGCCGACACGCGCATGGCCCGCTACCTGCGCGCCACCGGCCGCGCCGCGCTGGTGCCGCTGATGGAGCAGCACCAGGACATGCTGGCGCCCGACCCCGAGGTCGAGGCCAGTCCCGAGAAATACTACGACCGCGTTGTCGTGCTCGACCTGTCGCGCCTGGAGCCGCATGTCGTGGGCCCGCATACGCCCGATCGCGCGCGGCCGATCTCGCAGCTGGCGGCCGAAGTGCGCGATCCGGCCAACGCCTTCGTCGATCGCATCACCACGGCCCTGATCGGCAGCTGCACCAACTCCTCGTACGAGGACATGAGCCGCGCCGCTGACGTGGCCCAGCAGGCGCGCCGCCACGGTCTTGCGACCGCAGCGCCGTTGCTGGTCACGCCTGGCTCCGAGAGGGTGCGCGCCACCATCGAGCGCGACGGGCAGATGCAGGCGCTCAAGGACATCGACGCCACCGTGCTGGCCAATGGCTGCGGCCCGTGCATCGGACAGTGGCGCCGGGCGGCGTCCGACAGCGGCCAGCCCAACACCATCGTTACGTCGTTCAACCGCAACTTCCCGCGGCGCAACGACGGCCAGGCGACGACCATGAACTTCATCGCCAGCTCCGAGCTGGTGACGGCGCTGGCGGCGGCCGGACGGCTGTCGTTCAATCCGCTCACCGATACGCTGGTCGGTGCCGACGGCACGGCGTTCCGTTTGGAGCCGCCGCGAGCGGCACCCGATGTACCGCCCGGCGATTTCGTCGCCGGCCGCGCGGCCTATGTCGCGCCGCCGGCGGACGGCACGGGCATGACGCTGAAGATCGCAGCGGGCAGCGAGCGGTTGCAGCGCCTGGAACGGTGGCCGGCGTGGGACGGCAAGGACTTCCGCGACATGCCGATCCTGGTGAAGACCCGCGGCAAGACGACCACCGATCACATCTCGCCGGCGGGTCCGTGGCTGCGCTTCCGCGGTCACCTCGACCGCTTCAGCGACAACATGTTCTCGGGCGCAATCAACGCGTTCAGCGGCGAGTCGGGCAAGGGCCGCAACGTCGTGACCGGCGAGGGAGGCCAGCCCGTCGCGGCGATTGCACGGCACTACAAGGCGGCGGGTATCAAGTGGGTCGTGATCGGCGATCACAACTACGGCGAGGGCAGCAGCCGCGAACACGCCGCGCTGTCGCCGCGCCTGCTGGGCGGCGTCGCGGTGATCGCCCGTAGCTTCGCGCGCATTCACGAGTCGAACCTGAAGAAGCAGGGCCTGCTGGCGCTGTCGTTCGAGACTCCGGCTGACTACGACCTGGTGCGCGAGGATGACCGTGTCAGTCTCTTGGGGCTCGCCGATCTGGCGCCGGGCAAGCCGGTCACCTGCGTGCTGAGCCATGCCGACGGCACGACGACCACGCTGGCGCTGCGCCATTCGTTCAGTGCGCCGCAGGTGACGTGGTTCCACGCTGGTGCCGCGCTGAACCTGGTGGGTGTCCATTGATGCGCTCGTCCTCCGCAGCGAAGCTGGGGAGGTGCCCCGATACGACGTTTCGACGCGAAGCGTCGAAACGTCGGCGGGCGGAGGGAAGCCGACGTGGTCTCTATAACGAAGACCACGTGAGCTCCCCCTCCGGCCTTCGGCCACCTCCCCCAACTGCGTTGGGGGAGGGGTAGGGCGGCGTTGACTTTGATCCGGGCGCGGTGAACGATCCTCCCTCAACGAACGCAAAGAGGGAGTGAAACAATGTCGACCGACGACTCCTCGCCCACGACGCGGCGCGACTTCATGCAGATCGCTGCAACCGCGGGTCTCGCGACGGCCCTGGTGGGCGGCGTCGATGTGGCCCAGGCGCTGGCGCAGGTGGTCGGCCGTTCGGAAAAGCCGCTGAAGGCGGCCTTTTCCAATGCCGGCCTGCAGGCGACGTGGTGCGCCCAGGGCAAGCAGGCGGCTGAGTGGTGGGGCAAGCTCTTCAACGTCGAGGTCACGTGGTTCGACGGCCAGCTCGATGCCGTCAAGCAGCGCGCGGCGGTCGACAACATGGCCTCGCAGAAATGGGATTTCGTCGCTATCCAGGCCTTCGGCATCGGCACGCTGACGCAGCCGGTGCAGAAGATGATCGACGCCGGCATCCCGGTGATCGACATGGATACGCTGATCGCGCCGCTGGACCAGATCAACGTTCACTCGTTCCTGGCGCCTGACAACGA
>Ga0187894_10004541_pt1 | contig 14800 bp, 10 predicted proteins | sample GBC1701081metaG_FD_136650 | JGI IMG/M metagenome (GOLD analysis project Ga0187894, IMG submission 136650) | White microbial mat communities from a lava cave in the Kipuka Kanohina Cave System on the Island of Hawaii, USA - GBC170108-1 metaG ...
CGTGAAGATTTCTCCTGGGTGCGCGCCGGCAAAGTGCCGTGGGACTGGTGGAACGACTGGAACATCTACGGCGTGGACTTCGCGGCGGGTATCAACACCGCGACCTACAAGTACTACCTGGACTTCGCGGCGAAGTACGGCCTCGAGTATCTGATCTTCGACGAAGGCTGGTGCAAACCGGACCACCTGCTGGCCATCGAGCCAAGCTTGAACATGGCGGAGCTGGAGTCTTACGCCAAGCAGAAAAAAGTCGGGCTGGTGATGTGGGTGCTCTGGTCCTCGCTGGAAAAACAGTGGGATGCCGCCTGGGAGCAGTTTTCCCGCTGGGGCGTGGCCGGCCTGAAAGTGGACTTCATGCAGCGCGACGATCAGCGCGTGGTGAACTTCTACGAGCGCGTCGCCCGGGAAGGCGCGAAGCGAAAGATGGTGATTGATTTCCACGGCGCCTACAAGCCCACCGGTATGGAGCGGAAATATCCGAACGTGCTCACCCGCGAAGGCGTCTTCGGGCTCGAGCAGAACAAGTGGTCGGTGGACGAAACGCCGGACCACAACGTCACGCTGCCCTTCATCCGCATGGTCGCCGGCCCCATGGACTTCACTCCCGGCGCAATGCGCAACGCCAGCAAGAAGGACTTCAGGCCCATCTTCAGCCGGCCGATGAGCCAGGGCACGCGCGCGCACCAACTGGCCATGTACGTGGTGTACGAAAGCCCGCTGCAGATGCTGGCCGACGCGCCCACCAATTACCTGCGCGCCCCGGAGGCCATGGAGTTTTTGGGACCCGTTCCCGCCGTGTGGGATGAAACCGTCGCGCTGGACGGCCGCGCAGGAGAATTTGTGGTGGTGGCACGGAAGGCGGCCAACGGCGATTGGTACCTGGGCGCGATGACCGGCTGGTCGCCGCGCGAAATTACCGTCGAGCTGTCGTTTCTCGGCAACGGAACTTACCAGATGGATGCGTGGCAGGATGGGCCCAACGCTGCGCGCATCGGCGACGATTGCCGCAAGACCACCGCTACAGTGCGCCGGGGCGAGAAGGTGACACTGAAGATGGCCCCGGGCGGCGGCTACGCCGCGCGCATACATAAATGAGCGCGTGTCGCCGGGCGCACTGCCCATCCGGCGCTGTGAATCGTCGCTATTCGTCGCGCAGGGCGCTCATGGGATCGAGCCCGGCGGCGCGGCGCGCGGGAATGTAGCTGGCCGCGGCGGCCACACCCGCCAGCAGCACCATGGCCAGCGCAATGGTGAGCGGGTCGCCTGGCTTGAGGCCGAACAGGATTGTGGCGGCGCTGCGCGCGGGCAGCACCGCCAGCACCGCGCCGAGCGCGATGCCGACGCCCACCAGCAGGCCGGCATCGCCCAGAATCATGCGCACCACGCGGGTGCGGTCCGCGCCCAGGGCCATGCGGATTCCGATTTCATTCCTGCGCCGCGCGATCATGTAGGAAAGCACGCCGTACAATCCGATGGTGGCCAGCAGCGCCGCCAGAAAACCGAAGAATCCGGAAAGTGACGCCATGAGCTGTTCCTGAATCAGTGACTCCCGAATCTGGTCCTTGAACACGGTGAAATCAATGGTGATCGCCGGATTGGCTTCGTGGAAGGTGCGCTTGAGCGATGCGGTCAGGTCGCCGAGCGGCGCGGCTGACTGCACCACAAACGAGGCGTCCGGCCCGGGCTGCGCGTATTGCGCGGCGACGGTATAGACAATCGGCCGGTTGTCGTCGCGCAGCGAGCGATACTTGGTGTCGCCCGCGAGTCCGACAATTTCGTAGACCTGTTCCGGTTCGCCCGGGCCGCTCTCGACGCGGAAAGTCTTTCCCATCGGGCTCGCCCGGTTCAGAACCTTGCTCACGAAGGTCTGGTTGACGATGGCCACCTTCGGTCCGGTCGGAGTGTCGTGGTCATCGAAGTCTCGCCCGGCCAGCAGCGGGATTCCCAGCGTGCGGAAGTATCCGCCGCTCACTGCGGTGAAATCGGAGAGCTTTTTCTCCGGCTCGGCGCCGGGCGCGGCCGGCAGCAGAATGTTCTCGTTCCAGCCGCTGCCGCTGATGGGAACGATTTCCGCCTGCGCCGCGGAGTGCACGCCGGAGGTCTGGCGCACGCGTTCCAGTAAATCGCGCTTGAACTCGACCAGGCGGTCAGACGCAATGCCGGCGCGGCGAAGATCCAACTCCACCACCAGCACGCCGCTGTCGTTGAATCCCATCTCGACCCGCATCAGATTGCGAAGGGTGCGCACAAAAAGCAGCGCCCCGAAGAGCAACATCAGCGACATGGCCACCTGCGAGACCACCAGCGCGCGCTGCATGGTGAAACGGTCGCGGCCCGCGGTCATGCCTCGCCCGCCGCTGCGCATGGCGTGCGCCGGGGCCACGCGTGTGGCGCGCAATGCCGGTGCCAGTCCGAAGAACAGGCACGTCAAACACGCGACCGCGGCGGTGAAGAGCAGCAGCCGCCAGTCCGTCTGCAGATCAACAAACAAGCGGTCGCCCTTGGTCGCCAGGAACGCCACCAGCGTGTTGCTCAGGGAGGGAGCCAGCAGCACGCCGAGCGTGGCGCCCATTCCGGCCAGCAACAGGCTCTCCGCAAGCAGTTGCCGGAGGATGCGCCCGCGCGACGCGCCGATGGCCAGACGCACCGCCACTTCGCGCTCCCGCACGCTGGCTCGCGCCAGCAGCAGGTTGGCCAGATTGGCGCAGGCAATCAGCAGCACCAGTCCGGCGACGCCCATCAGCAGCCACAAGGGCCGCTCGTAATCGCGACGCAACCCGGAAAAGCCCGAGGCGGCAGGCTCCGCGCCCAGCTTGAAGTCCAGATAATTCTTCGATTCACGCGGCACATAATTGAGAGGGAGCGTGGCCTGCATGATCGGCGGAGAAATCGCGGCCAGTTGCGCGCCGGCCTGTTCCGCGGTCACGCCCGGTTTCAGGCGCCCCATCGCCGCCAGCCACCACGCGTAGCGCACATCCAGGCGGCTGCGCGCGCCGCGAAAGATGGCTTCCGCGCAAATCGGAACGGCCACTTCGAACTGGCGGCCAACATCAACGCCAAAGAACTTCGCCGGGGTCACGCCGACCACTTCGAAGGGATGGCCGGTGAGGTTGAGCCGTTTGCCGATCACGGCCGGGTCGCCGCCAAATTCCCGCTGCCAGAAGGCGTGACTGATGACCGCGCTTCCGGCGCACCCGCGCGTGTCGTCGGCGCTGTTCAGGACGCGGCCCAGCACCGCGGGCACGCCGAGGGTTTCAAAGAAGCTGCCGCTGACCATCATGCCTCGCGCATAACGCGCTTCCCCGCCGTCGTTCAGATTGAAGACGGCGCCACCCCAGGCCAGCGCGCTGGAAAACACCTGCTGCCGGTCGCGAATCTGCTCCCATTGCAGGTTGGTGAGCCGCGCGTACTGGCCGGTAAGCGATCCCGATCGGTTCTTCGCGTTAACAATCCTGATTTCATACAACTCCTGCGGATTCTTCACCGGCAGCGAGCGCAGGCGCACCGCGTCCAGGATCTGAAACAGCGCGGTGTTGGCGCCGATGCCCAGCGTCAGGGAGAGAACGGCGATCATGGTGAATCCCGGATTCAGGCGCAGCACGCGCAGGCCGTAACGCAGGTCCTGCCACAGGTTGTCGAGCAGGGGAAAACTGTTCATGGCGTAAATCTCCTCGCGGACGCGGCGCGTGTTCCCCAGCTTGCCAATGGCCGCGTACCTGGCCTCTCCGGGCGACATGCCCCGGGCGATGTTCTCGTCGGTTTCAATCTGCAGGTACGATTCGAGTTCCCGGCTGCGCTCCGCGTCCCACTTCTTGCGCCGGAAGAATCGGGTCCAGCTCATGGCTTCCTTACTCCGCGGTGCGCAGCACGCGCCCGATGGCCCGGGTGAAGCGCGCCCAGCGGCTGCGTTGCGCGGCCAGACGCCGCCGTCCCCTGCGGGTCAGCCGGTAATAACGCGCCTTGCGATTGTTCTCGGATGCGCCCCAGTAGGAATCAATCCAGCCGCGGTGTTCCAGCCGGTGCAGCGCGGGATAGAGCGAGCCGTGCTCGACCTGCAGCACATCATTTGAGTGATTCTCGATGGTGTGGGCGATGGTGTGTCCGTGTGCCGGCCCCAGCACCAGCGTCTGCAGAATGAGCATGTCCAGGGTGCCTTGCAGCATCTCGCCGTCCATTGCCGTGGTATCGCGCCGGGGCATGGGAAACCGCTCCAGAAGATGATCTATGGGGCGCGAGGCTGCGCCCTGCCAATTAAGACGATGCGCGGGGGAAATGGTTTGGAGAAAAGTTCAGAAGATCATCTAGGGGAAGAACTCCCGCCGGGAGCAGGGTCACCGGAGCCTGGCCCCCGGGCGGGTTCAATCGCCGGGACGAGCCGGAAGGAGCGCCGGCCTATCTCTTGGCGGGCGGAGCCTTCTTGCTGGGGTCATCCGCCGGGTTGACGTAGTTGAACTTCACCGGAGAAAGCCCGTGCACCTGAACAATGCTCTCGCCGGGGCCGGCCATGGCGTAGTGATGCATATCCGGGTCGAGGTAGGCAAAGCTCCCTGCCGGAAACGACTTCATCTTGCTTTCGTCGAACTTGTCGCCCATGCCTACCTTGAACGACCCGGAAATCACCGTCACATTTTCACGCTTGGGGTGCCAGTGCGGAGCGATCCGGTATCCGGCGGGCATCTTCAAGCGAATCGTATATGTGCCGCTCTCCGCCATCGGGTCGCCCTCGACCACTGCCAGTTGCGCTCCGGGCTCGACAAACGGCGGAGCCGGACCCCACTTGATGCCGTCCGGTGTGAACGTGTGCTGGGGCGCGGCCATTTCCGCTCCTTTGGCCGGCGCCTTTTTCGCCTGCGCTGCGCTCTCCGCGGCTGCCGCCAGCAGGAGCAGTGCCATCAGGAATGCCGTAAACAATCCATAAAATCGCTTCGTCATAGGTATCCTCCTGACAAACGGGCGGAGTGTATCTCCGCCGCGTTTGGCTGGCAATGGACTCGGACGAGAAAGCGGCGCACGCTGCCCTCCCTGCGCCGCAGAGTCACACCTTCGGGAATCCGCATCTAATCGAGTAGAGGTGAAACAGCAGTGCGGCAAAGCTCGAGATGGCTGATTCTGGGAACTCTGGCCGCGATACTGTCGTCGCCCGCATGGGGAGTGACGCCGGCGCGACCAGGGACTGTGAACTACGTCGAGGGACAGGCGGCAATCGGCACGGAAACACTGGATGCCAAGTCCATCGGCCAGTCTGAACTGGAAAAAGGCGAATCGCTGACCACCGCGCGCGGCAAGGTGGAAATTCTGCTGGTCCCGGGCGCCTTCCTGCGTATCGGTGACAACAGCTCGGTGACGATGATCTCTTCCGGTCTGACCGACACCGAAGTCCGCGTGGATCGCGGACGCGCAACGCTGGAAGTCGGCGACCTCCGCAAGGGGAACAACCTGCGCATCACGCAGAACGGCGCGGTAATTCGCATCACCAAGGACGGCTTTTACGATTTCGATCCGGACCGCGGACGGGTGCGCGTCTTCGAGGGCAAGGCGCTGGTCACCGCCAGCGACAGGCAAGTGGAAGTGAAAGGCGGCCGCGAGCTGGACGTGAACACGGGCGGGCAGGTCAAAGCTGAAAAGTTCGACAAGGACACCTACAAGAAGAGCGACGATCTCTACCGCTGGAGCGATCTGCGCTCGTCCTATCTGGCTGAGGCCAACGTCAGCGCCGCGCAGACCTACGTGGTCAGCGGCTATGGCTGGTATGGCGGCGGCTGGTATTGGAATCCGTGGTACGGCGCATACACGTTCATTCCTGCCGACGGGTTTTTCTACAGCCCGTTCGGGTGGGGCTTCTATTCACCGCGATTCGTGTATCGCTACCCGGTGTTTGTCGGACGCCCGTACTACCATCGTTTTGGCTACAACTGGCACCCGGGCGTGAATCCCGCGCCTCCGCGCAGCAACGTGGTGCGTCCACCTTCGGTGCGTCAGGGGTCGACGCTTCGGCCGCCGGTTTCCCGTCCAGGGGCAACGCTTCGTCCACCCACATCGCGCCCCGGCGGAGCGTGGCACGCTCCGGCCGGCCGTCCCTTCATGCGCGCCACGCCCGGCCACCGCCGTCCATAACTCGCAGTGATTGCGGCGGCCGCCTTCAGCTCGCCTCGTGGCACCTGTAGCGGCGCGCCATCCGGCGGTTGCGTCCTGCGCCGAGGGTGGCGCGCCCGCGCGATGTGCGCAGCGTCGTACTTGCTGCCACCGAGTTCGTGCGCTGCGCCGCTTCGACAAATTCCAGGAATCCGGCTAAAATGACTGCACTTCTGTGGGCCGCTAGCTCAATTGGTAGAGCAGCAGACTCTTAATCTGCGGGTTCCAGGTTCGATTCCTGGGCGGCTCACCACTGTTCCTCGAAGTCCTGCCTGTCGTGCGGCAGCAGCCGCGCCCGCCTTTTTTCTCAAGGCTGCCTGGCTGCGATCTTGACCGCGCTGTGTTAGCTGCCGTCATTTAAGAATCAAGGTTTCGCCGCGATGAGGTACAACCGGTGCGGCTGGCCAGAAAAAGCGAATCGCCGATCAGCGCCGGACGCGAGTAGAGCGGCGCATCCATCTGGATCTGCGCCAGCAATTCCTTTCGCCGTTCGGCACGCAGAACGGTCATGGCGCCATCTTCGTTCCCAACGTAAAGCCGGTCGCCTGCGGGAGCGGCTCCCCACGCACCGGCGCGACCACCTTACTTATACACCTATACACCCGCCCAACATTGAGCCCCAGGCTCTCGGCACGCGCTCCGCTTGCCGCTGGAATCACACTCTCTTGACACGTTTGGCAGCGGAGTGTATCTCTGCGCGGGCATTCCGGCGCCTTTTCTCGGCGCGATTGCCGCGCCAGGCTCTTCGACGAGAGGATCCCAAAACGTGCACACCCTCGACTGGGTCATCATCTTCGCCTACTTCGCCGGCCTGTTTGGCCTGACGTTCTGGGCCATGAAGAAGAACAAGGACACCGCTGCGGATTACTTTCTGGCCAGCCGCGACCTGGGATGGTTCATCGTCGGAGCTTCGATTTTCGCCTGCAACATCGGCTCGGAACATCTGGTGGGCCTGGCCGGCTCCGGGGCAACCAGCGGAGTCGCGCTCGCTCACTACGAACTGCACGCGTGGTGTCTGCTGGTGCTGGGCTGGGTGTTTGTGCCGTTCTATTCGCGTTCGCGGGTGTACACCATGCCGGAGTTTCTGGAAAAGCGATTCACGCCGGCGGCGCGCTGGGTGCTGTCGATCATTTCCCTGGTTGCCTATGTGCTCACCAAGATTGCCGTCGCGATTTTCGCCGGAGGAGTCGTCTCCGGCGCGCTGCTGCCGGAGATGCAGTTGCGTCTCGGATCAACTACGTGGAACAGCTTCTGGGTGGGCTCGGCGCTGGTGGTGATTCTCACCGGGATTTACACGGTCATCGGCGGAATGCGCGCCGTGGCCTACACGGAAGCGATCCAGACCGTCATCCTGATTATTGGCTCGGTGCTTTTGACCTTCTTCGGCCTGGAGAAGCTGGGTGGCTGGAGCGTGCTGCGGGCCACGCTCGATAGCGACATGTTCAACCTGTGGAAGCCGCTGATTCCCGCCGGCGTCACCGGCACGTGGGCGCCGGTGCGCGAACCCGGACGAATGGCCTGGTATTTCAACGGCAACTATCCGTGGCTGGGGATGCTGTTCTGCGCGCCGATTATCGGCCTGTGGTACTGGTGCACGGACCAGTACATCGTACAGCGCACGCTCGGCGCGCCCAACGAACGCCAAGCGCGGCGCGGCAGCATCTTTGCCTCCTACCTGAAGCTGTTTCCGGTCTTCATTTTCATCATTCCCGGACTCATTGCGCTGGCGCTGGCCAAGACCGGAAAAGTGGCGGGCCTTGCGGCCATGGTGGGGCCGGACGGCAAAGCCATACCGGAGGTCGCGCAGGCGGCCTTCCCGCTCATGGTGCAGCACGTTCTGCCGGTGGGCATCCGTGGAATTGTGGTGGCCGGCCTGCTGGCCGCGCTGATGAGCTCGCTGGCCGGCGCGTTCAACGCCTGCTCCACACTCTTCACCATGGACCTGTATCAGAAATTCCGCCCGCTGGCGACGCAATCGCAACTGGTATGGGTGGGCCGCGCGGCCACCACGGTGATGGTTCTTATCGGGCTTTTCTGGATTCCGGTGATTCAGGGCGCGAAGGGGCTCTACGACTACCTGCAGGGCGTCCAGGGCTATCTGGCGCCTCCCATCTTCACCGTGTTTTTCTTCGGGGTTTTCAACAAGCGGCTGAACGGCAAGGGATGCCTGGCCGCCCTGGTGGCCGGCTTTCTGATGGGAATTGCCCGGCTGGCGGTGGATACGCCGGTGACGCTGCGTCTGGCCGGCTTTGAACAGGGCTACGCGCCCGGCTCGCTGCTGTGGATCGTGAACAATATCTATTTCCAGTACTACAGCCTGATGATCTTTGTGGTGTCGGCCATGGTGATGGTCGCCGTCAGTTACGCGACGAAGGCGCCGGACGAAAAGGCGATTGCCGGGCTGACCTACGCGACCGCAACGCTGGAACAGAAGCGGGTCACGCGGGAGAGCTGGAACCGCTGGGACGTAATTCACTCCGGCATCGTGCTGTTCCTGATTCTGCTCGCGTATCTGTACTTCAACGGCTGAGCGGAGTCCAAATCACTTTTTTCGCGGCTGGCCGTAGGATGCGGCCGAGCCGTGTTTGCGCAGGAAGTGCTTGTCGCGCAACGCATCACGGATGGGCTGGACGGCTGGATTCACCGTCACGCTTTTCCACGCGAGCCGGGCAACTTCTTCGAGAATCACCGCGAGTTCGGCGGCTTCCGCCGGCGTGCGCGCCCAGCAGAACGGCGCGTGGCCGGCCACGAGGACGGCGGGCATCTCCATCGGATCCAACCCTGCAAACCGGCGCACGATGGCCTCGCCGGTGTTCCACTCGTAGTCTTTGTCAATCTCCGCTTTCTCCAGCGGCGCAGTCGCGGGAATCGCGCCGCGAAAATAGTCGGCGTGGGTTGTGCCGAGACACGGAATCTCCCGGCCGCTTTGCGCCCAGGCGGCGGCGTGGGTCGAGTGGGTGTGCACGATCCCGCCGATGCCGGAGAAGGCGCGGTACAGGCAAAGATGGGTGGGCAGGTCCGACGACGGACGCAACTTCCCTTCCACCACCTTTCCCTTCAGGTCAGTGACCACCAGGTCGCCCGGCTTCAACCGGCGGTAGTCAACGCCACTCGGCTTGATCACCACCAGCCCGCGCTGGCGCTCGATGCCGCTGGCGTTGCCGAACGTGTACAGCACCAGTCCCCGCCGGACGATTTCCAGGTTGGCCTCGAACACTTCCTCGCGTAACCGGCGCAACATCATCGGCGATTCCTCACTTGGGCCGCGGCCCGCCGAAGCGACGGCAGCACATCGCCGATTTCGACGCGCTCTGAGCCCCTCTGGCCCAGCGCAAAATACAGCTTGCGGTAGAGCGGATACAATTGCTCGTAAACGGCGACGCTCTCCGCGTCCGGCGGAAAAACATCGTATTCCGGACAGAGCTTCCTCTGCGCCTCCTCGATGGTTTTGAATGCCCCCGCGGCCAGGAACGCGAAAATTGCGGAGCCCAGGCTGGTCACGTCGCCCTTCGGCACCAGCACCGGCTTGTTCAGAATGTTGGCGTACAGACGGTTAAGAGTCGAGTTCTTCTGCGGAACACCGCCGCCGTTGATGACCCGGGCAATCGGAACGCCGTGCTCCTCCATGCGTTCGAGAATCACGCGGGTGTGGAAGCCGGTGCCTTCGATCGCCGCGAACAGCTCGTCCGCGGCGGTGTGCGTCAGGTTCCAGCCCAGGGTGACGCCGCCGAGCTCGGGATTCACCAGCACCGTGCGGTCGCCGTTGTCCCACGTCATGCGCAGCAAGCCCGTTTCACCGGCATGATAGCGCTCCAGTTCCGCGGAGAGCGCCGCCAGCGGTCTTCCGGCGCGGCGGGCAATGGCCTCAAAGATGTCGCCCGTCGCCGAAAGGCCGGCTTCAATTCCCGTGTATTGCGGAAAAACAGAGCCGGGAACAACGCCGCACACGCCGGGTACCAGCCGGGCCGAATCGCTGATGGCGATGATGCAGGTGGAAGTGCCGACAACGTTCACCACATCACCCAGGCGCACCCCCGCGCCGACGGCGTCCCAATGCGCGTCAAAGGCGCCCACGGGAATGGGGATTCCGGGGCGCAGCCCGAGTTTTTCCGCCCACTGCGGCGAGAGCGTGCCGGCGATTACATCGGAAGTGGCATAACGCCCGCGCAGTTTTTCCGCAATACCGGCGAGCAGCGGGTCCACTGCCGTCAGGAATTCCGCGGGAGGCAACCCGCCCAGCGAGCGATTCCACAGCCACTTGTGGCCCATGGCGCAGACGCTGCGCGGCGCCTGGTCCGCGCGGGTGATCGCGCAGAGCGTGGCGGCCACCATGTCACAATGCTCGAACGCCGCGACCAGCCCCCCGCGCTTCTCCGGATTGTGGCGCAACCAGTGCAGCAGCTTGGCGAATCCCCACTCGGAGGAATACACGCCGCCGCACCAGTCAATCGCCGGGAGTTTCGTCGAGCGCGCCACTTCGGTGATGCGCGCCGCCTCCTGCCATGCGCGATGGTCGCACCACAGGTAATAGTCATCGAGCGGCTGCAGATTTTCCCCGACGGGAATCACGCTGGAGCCGGTGGTATCCAGCGCAATCGCCGCTACCTCACCGCCGTTCACCTGCGCCGATTCCAGCGCCTGCCGCGTGGCCGCGGCCAGCGCCTGCATGTGGCCGGCATGACTCTGCGTGGCAAAGTCGGGATCTTCGCGCTTGCGATGAAGCGGGTATTCCGCGCTGGCGGCGCCCAGTCGCCCGCGTTCACTGTGAAAGAGCGAAACGCGCACGCTGAGCGTGCCGAAGTCCACGCCTGCGACGATTGTGCTCATGCTTTGTGCCAGTGGATATCCCAGCCCAGGTAGCGCGTGGTGGCTTCGTACACGGCTCCGGCAACGGTGGAGAAATTCGCCGCAACGTGATGTTCGAACCCGCGCTCGCAGATGTAACGCAGCAGCGACTGCAATCCGGGGATCTCCACAACGCCCGCGCCGCCGAAAGTGGAGAGCGAATCGGCGGTGAAATGGCCCTCGCCCACATAGCCGGAGATTTTCCCTTCACGGTCATTCGTGGAAAACCGCGCGAAGCTCATCGCGCCGGGCTTCACGCGGCCCACGCAGGTTCCGAAGGTGTTTTCCTTGCCCACGGCGCCGGCGATGATTTCCTGATAGTCCATGCGCACCTCCTGGAAGAAGTGCTTGGGCAGGTTGCTGCAGTGAAAGCACACCGCTTTGTTCGGGTCGTCGCCGTAGTTGTTGTTCCAGTCGAGCAAGGCGCTGGGCGTCTGTGAGGCAAGCTGCAGCGCGTGCATGCCGATCACGCCGCAGATGTCCACCTCGCAGGCGCTGGACATGCCGATGTTGCTCATCATGCTCATCACCGTGCAGGGCACCACGCCGAAGAATTCCTCGAGCGCGGTCCAGCACTGAATGGCGCTGATGGTGACGCGCGTTTGCTGCATCCAGGCGTCGAGCACCGCGCCGAGTTTGGCCATCTTCAGCAGCGCCGGCTCAGGAATGCCGGCGGTGGCGACGTAGGCGCGAATGTCGCGAAGTTTTTCCACAGCCCGCGGGTCGTCATCTTTCATGCGCCCGATGCGGCCGAGCACTTCGGAGAGATCCAGCGTCTCCACGGAAATGCCCGATGCTTCCAGCAGCTTTTCGCTGTAGCGCACGGTGTTGAAGGCGGCGGGCCGCGCGCCCACGGCGCCCACGCGCAGGCGCCGCAGCCCCTTGACCACGCGGCAGACGGCGAGGAACCATTCCAGATCCCTGCGGAAGGCGTCCGATTGCGGCGCGACGGTGTGCAGCGTGGTGAGCGAGTACGGAATTCCGTACTGCGTCAGGTTGTTGCAGACCGACATTTTCCCGCAGAAGCTGTCGCGCCGGTCGCGGATGGTCATCTTGGCAGCGGTGTCCGGCGTGGCCTGCACCAGCACCGGCGCGGGAACCTCCGCCGCCCGCAGGGTATCGGCCACCGCGCGCTCATCGCCGAAGTTGGGAAGCGTGACGATGATGCCGTCCAGCTCGCTGCGGTGCTTCTGAAACAGTTCCGCGCAGCGCAGCGCTTCTTCGCGGGTTTCCACCGCGCCGAACTTCGAATCCGACTCGCTCAATGCGATGGCCCGCACGCCTGCCGCTTCCAGCGCGGCCAGTATCTCCTTCCGCCCGCTTTGCGCCAGATGGTCCGGGAAAAAGCCCCGATTGCCCACAATCACGCCCAGCGTCATCGCCCGTTTTCCAGATGAGTCCATGCGTTGCTCTCCGCAGCCGCGGCCGCTAGATGGCCGCCCGCTCTTTGGCCCGCTGAATGACGGAGTCCATTTCCGCGCGGTACTTTTCAAACGTGTCGTCCACCAGGGCCAGGGTGGGAATCTGCGCGTCGCTGAGGTTCAGCGTGTCCGGCCGCCACCGCCCGAATCCCGCCTCGTGGACTCCGCTGCTGCCGCGTCCCGGCGCCGGCAGGCTCAGGTGTTGAAAATAACGGGCGTACTTCTGGAATTCGCCGCGCACCGGCCCGCCGCCGAACACGTGATACATCGGGATGAACTCCAGCAAAGCATCGTACTGCATCTCGCCCACGGCAGGCACTGCGGGAAACTTCGCGCGCAGCTCCCGCACCAGGCGCCGCGTGCCTTCGTGCATGTCCGCCTGGGTGTTGTTCACCCAGCCGCCGACGATGTCCAGAAAGTAGGCATCCACTTTGTACCGCTCGATCACCGCGGCGATTCGCCCGGCGAGCCAGTTCCGCCAGGAGTCCACGCCCAGGTTCATGTAGGAAAGCCAGCCGTCGTGGGTGCGGTCGTTATCCCAATCCACCCAGTTCAAGTCGAACCGGTCGCCGTCCATTTTGTGCGTGGCCGCGTCGGCAAATTGGGAGAAGACGGGGTGGCGCCTGCTGGCGGAGTTGGCGCCAAACATCGGCATCATTTTGAAGCCCAATTCTTGCGCCTGCCGGATCAGCCGCCGGAAGCCGGATTCGCCTCCCATCCGCTCCGCCGGCTGGTAGAGCGGATAGTCCCAGTAGTAGCGCCCGTCCCATGAAGCGAGAAACACGAGCACGCGCTCTGCGGGAATTCGCGTCGCCACCCACTCGAGGGTTGCCAGCGTCCTGGCATAGTCGTTGAAGATGTAGCCGGTGTAATGCATGCCATGGATGGTGAGCACCAGCGCGGTGCGGCGCATCCACGCCGGAACGTCGCCGCGCGACTCCCAGCGGGGCAGCGAATAGGCCCGCTCGATGTGGGCAAAGTGCGGCAGCGCCGCCTCCTGTACCGTGGCCGCTCGAATCAGGCGCCACGCCGGCACATCGAGGTTCGTCGCGCGTTTCCAGCCTTCGGCTTCGTGCAGCGCTTCCAGGCGGTAGCCATCGGTTCCGGGCTGGAAATAGAAGCGCTTGGTGCGAACCTGGTCATCGAGCGAGGATACCGAGCAGAACTGCTGCTCGCCGGATTGCACGGTGACCAGCGGCGTATCCATGCCCTGCGCGGTCATCGGGCCGTAGATAGCGCCTCCGGAAAAAGGGTAGCCGATGAGGATTTCGTTGTTGGCCGGATCGAAGAAATTTCCGCCGGCAACGGAGATTTTTCCGCGCGGAACTCCGCGAATGACTGCGGCCACCGAATGAACCGGGTGCGGCGCCTCGACGCGCACACGCCACTGGACGGCGTTCCCCGCCCTGGAAAACCGCGCCTGCAGCAAGCCCGGCGCCTTCTGTTGCCCGCCGGCCCAGAGAAATCCTGTGGCCCGCAACTCCATGGAATCGCCGCTGAGTTGAACGGTCATCCGCTCGCGGTCCAGCGAATAGGAATTCTCGTCGGTGGTAAACCGAAAGCTGAACTGAAGCCCTTCGAACTCGACGCTCGGCTCGGGAACATCGAAGCTGAATTTCATGAACCCGCGGCCGGGAGGAGGGATGGTGACTCCGGTGTTCGAGTGAAGCGGAACAATGCGTCCGTTCACGGTTGGCAGGGACGCCGCTGGTTCTTGCGCCGCGGCGGGCGCGGCCGTGCCGGGCAACAGCGAAGCGGCGCCTGCGGCGCCCAATTGCTTCAGCACTGTGCGGCGGGAAAACCGGTCACGCATCCGCGGAAACTTTCCAATAGACGGCGTAGCGCTCGTCGAGAATCTTGCAGAGCGGGATCAGCGTAACCTCCTGCCCCGGCCCCGCGGTTTTGAATTCGAGAGAATTCCCCGCGGATCGCTGCATCCACGATTCGGGCCCGCCGGCCCTGGCGCGAAGTGCCGGAGCGGCCACCGGCTTCAGCGGGTAGTTGGGAACGTTGCGCGGCTTGGTGGGCTCGGCGCGCAAGGTCGCCGGAGTAAGTCCTTCGGTTCCCAGCCTGCCCGCCAGAACCAGCGGACCGTACATCACCGCCTGCACCGAGTCATCATCGGGCATGGGATGGAGGTGCAGCCGCATGGGCAGAGTGATTTCCAGTTCGTCCTTGTCCCGCCAGGTGCGATCCACGACGAAGTACCCGCCGGGCGAAGCGAAACCCTCCATGGCCTTGCCGTTCAGCCGCGCCGAACCGCGCGCCGTCCAATACGGCACGCGCACGCGCAGCGCCATTTTCACCGGCTCCTGGCATCGGAAAACCAGCCTGGTGGACTCTTCCTCAGGGAAGCGGGTCTGTTGCGAAAGCCGGAGGCCCCGCTCCTTCCAATCCACTTC
>Ga0187894_10004542_pt1 | contig 14799 bp, 12 predicted proteins | sample GBC1701081metaG_FD_136650 | JGI IMG/M metagenome (GOLD analysis project Ga0187894, IMG submission 136650) | White microbial mat communities from a lava cave in the Kipuka Kanohina Cave System on the Island of Hawaii, USA - GBC170108-1 metaG ...
AAGAATCAGCCCGCCCGTGCCGACCGCGAAGACGTTGTCGCGAGACGTGCCCCACACCTTGAATAGGTTCTGTTTCGTCACCAACTGGCGCGACGCCAGGATGCTGCTGGTCTTCTCGGTGCAGTCGCCGACGATGTCGGCGTCGATGACTTGGCCGGACGTGTCGGTCTGGTAGACGGTGGCCAACCAGGTGCTGGTGTGGTGGATGATGACGCCGCGTTCTTTCGAGGCGCCGGGGTAACCGCCCACGGCCCAAATGTCGTCGTCCGCTACGCCCCATACGCCGGAGAGCGTGGCGTCGGTCGCGGTGGTGCTGGTCCGCCACGCCCGCCCGTCGTAGCGGACGGCGGCCCCGGCTTCGCCTACCGCCCAGATGGACGTGGGAGACACGCCGTGAATCCACCACAGCAGCTCCGCCTTGGGGACCAGCTCGATGCCCAGCTCCATGCGCTCCCAGGCGCGCCCGTCGTAGTGGAGGACGGCGGGGACCTGGTGCCGTCCGCCCACCAGGTAGACATTGTCGGGCGCGCTCGACCACCCCGCCGCCATCGCCGCCCAGGGGATTTCGCCCAATAACGGCGCGAAGCGGGTCGTGCAGTCGGCGGGCGGGACGGGCGGCGCCTCCTTGCGGCACGCAGGCAAGGACGCGATCGCCAGCGACGACGACACGAAGCACACGGCGCGAGAAACCGAGGGCCGCATTGGGGGGGTGTCCCTGATCGGGATCGTCGAAGTATAGACTCGACCCTCCCGATGGACGAGCTACGTCGTTTCGCGGAATCCGTCTCCGCGCTGATACACCACGGGTTTTACTGGGGCGTGCTGATCTTCGCCGTCACCGTAGTCGTGAGCTTGGGAGCGATCTGCCTAATCGTGTTGGGCTGGCCCGCGGATCGTTTTCTCGACGGTGTTCGCCATCCATTTCTCGACGGTTACCCGCGCTTCGTTCGGGGCGCCGCCATCGCGGCAAAGAACGTGGCGGGCGTCCTGCTCATCGTGCTCGGAGTGATTCTTTCGCTGCCCGGAATCCCCGGTCAGGGAATCCTCACCATCTTCATCGGTCTCACGCTCAGCGATTTTCCGGGAAAGCTGGGGCTGGAACGTCGCTTCATTGGAAAACCGCCGGTTCTGCGCGCCGTCAACCGGCTCCGCGCGCGCTTCGGGCATCCTCCGTTGCTCCTGAGGTGACCGTGGGCCTCCTCGGCATCGTGGTTCTGCTTGGCATCGCGTGGGCGGCATCGTCCGACCGGCGCCGGGCGCTGGACGCGCGCGTGATGGCGTGGGGCCTGGGACTGCAGACCGCGACAGCGATCGTGGCGCTGCGAACACCCATCGGCGCGCGGCTCTACCTGTGGGCCAACAAGCTCGCGGTGGCGTTCATCGGCTTTTCCGACGCGGGCATCCGGTTCGTGTTCGGTGACTGGCCCGGCGTCACCATCGTGCAGACGCCCGGCCCCGGTCCCGACGGCGGCGCCCCGGTCCCCGTCCCCGTCACCGTGGGATTCGTCCTGGCCGTCAAGGTGCTGCCGATCATCGTGTTCATCGCTGCCCTCATGGCGGTCCTCTACCACTTGGGCGTCATGCAGCGCGTGGTTCATGCTCTGGCGCGCGCTCTTTCGCGAGCGATGCGGATATCGGGCGCCGAGGCGTTGTCGGCGGTGGGCGACATCTTCCTGGGCATGACCGAGGCGCCGCTGCTCGTGCGGCCCTACGTGGCGCGCATGACGGAGAGCGAGCTGTTCACCTTGATGACCGCCGGCATGGCCACCATTGCCGGCACCGTGCTGCTGGCGTACGTGGCCATGGGCATCGACGCGGGCTTCCTGGTGACGGCTTCGTTCATGGGGGTTCCGGCGGCCGTGATGATCGCCAAGATCATGGTCCCGGAGACCGCGACCCCCGAGACCGCGGTCGTCCCGGGCAAGCCGCTGCGCGTCGACATCCCGCGCCTCGACGTCAACGTGATCGACGCGGCCGCGCGCGGCGCCAGCGAGGGCCTGCACCTGGCGCTCAACGTGGGCGCCATGCTGGTGGCGTTCGTGGCGCTGGTCCACATGGTGGATCGCGGAGTCGGCGCCCTGGCGAGCCTGTTCGGCCACCCGGACGTGACGCTGTCCAGGCTCCTCGGGTGGCCCCTGGCTCCGCTGGCCTTCGTGATGGGCGTTCCCTGGAGCGAGGCCCCGCTGGTGGGATCGCTGCTCGGCACCAAGACCGTCCTCAACGAATTTCTCGCGTTCCGAGAGCTGGCGGTGCACGCGGCGAGGCTGACTCCGCGCGCGCTGCGCATCACCACCTTCGCGCTGTGCGGCTTCGCCAACTTTGGATCGCTCGCCATCGTGCTCGGCGGGGTGGGCGCCATCGCCCCCGAGCGACGCCGCGACCTGGCGCGCCTGGGCCTGCGCGCCATCCTGGCGGGATCGCTCGCCACGTTCCTCACGGGCACCATTGCGGGCCTGGTGGGCGGGCCGTAGCAGCGTAGCGATAACGACCATCGCCGCGACGTCCGGGCACGCGGGTCTGCTATCTTCCTCACGCGATGTCTCGCGAGCTCTCATGAGCGTCATCTCCACAACGCCGCTCGACGGCATCGACGCGGCAGTGGCGCAGCGGCTCCTGTCCACCGCCCTCGGGTCCGGCGGCGACTACGCCGACCTCTACTTCGAATACGACTCCAGCGCGAGCTACTCATTCGAAGAGGGGAGGGTGCGCACGGTCGGGCGCGGCGTCACGCTGGGCCTGGGTGTGCGCGTGCTGCGCGGCGACGCCACCGGCTACGCCTACACCGAAGAGCTTTCTACCGAACGCATGATGGAAGCCGCGCGGACGGCGGCACAGATCGCCTCGGGCGGCGGCGCGCCGGCTCCGGTCGCCATCGCTCCCGTCTCGCTGCCCGATTTTTATCCCGTGGCGCGCCCCTGGATCGATCGCCCGGGCGCCGACAAGGTGGACTTCCTGCGGCGCGCCGATCGAGCCGCGCGCGCCGCCGACGCGCGCATCATCCGCGTCCAGGTCTCGTTCTCTGAGGAGTGGCGCGAGATCCTGGTGGTCGGCTCGAATGGCCGTTGGGCGCGCGATCGGCAGCCCATGGTCCATTTCGGGGTCCACGCCGTCGCGGAGGAAGGTGGCAAACGTCAGGGCGGACGCTCGGGTGGAGCGGCCCGCATGGGTCTCGAGTACTTCGACCGCCCGGACCAGAGCCCGGAGGACCACGGCAAAGAAGCGGCACGGCTGGCTCTCTGCATGCTGAATGCGCAGGACGCGCCCGCCGGCCCCATGGAGGTCGTGCTCGGTCCCGGTGAGTCCGGCATCCTCCTGCACGAGGCGGTGGGCCACGGGCTGGAGGCGGACTTCAACCGCAAGAAGACGTCGAACTACACCGACCAGGTCGGCCAGCCGGTGGCGTCGCCGCTGTGCACGGTGATTGACGACGGAACCATCGGTAGCGGGCGCGGCTCCATCAACGTGGATGACGAAGGCAACCCCGGACAGACCAACGTCCTCATCAAGGACGGAATCCTCGTCGGGTATATGCAGGACCACATGTCGGCGCGGCACTTCGGCATCGCGCCCTCGGGCAACGGCCGCCGCCAGAGCTTCCGGCACGAGCCCTTGCCGCGCATGACCAATACCTTGCTGGCGGCCGGCAAGGACGAGCCCGAGGACATCATCCGTTCGGTCGAGCGCGGCGTGTACGCCAAGCGGTTCTCGGGTGGTCAGGTGAACATCTCGAACGGCGACTTCGTGTTCTCTTTGACCGAGAGCTACCTGATCGAGGACGGAAAGCTCACGGCGCCGCTCAAGGGCGTCAACCTCATCGGCAACGGGCCGGACGTCCTGCGAAAGGTCACCATGGTGGGGCACGACTTCAAGCTCAGCGACGGGACCTGGACCTGCGGCAAGGACGGCCAGTCGGTCCCTGTGGGCATCGGGACGCCGACGGTCAAGATCGCCGAGATCACGGTCGGCGGGACGAAGACCGGATGACCGCGGATTCGCGTTCGGGCGCCGCCGCCGTCCCCGATTCGCGGGATTGCCTGCGGCTCGCCGAGCAGATGTTGTCGCTTGCGATGAAGGCGGGAGCTGACGGCGCCGAAGTGCTGGTGCGCGACGGGCGCGAGCTGGAGGTCAAGGTCCGCCTGGGCGATCCGGAGCTGGTGAAGGAAGCGGGCAGCCGCGGGCTGGGGCTGCGCGTGCTGAAGGACCACCGGGCGGCGGTGACCTACACCTCCGATTTCACGCTCGACGCCATGCGGACGTTCGCGCGCGAGACCGTAGAGCTCGCGGCGCTCGCCGAACCGGATCCGACGGCCGATCTTCCGCTTCGCGAGGAGATGGCGCGCGAGGTTCCGGATCTCGATCTGTGGGATGAAGCCGTCCTGTCGCTCGACGCCGCCGAAGGCATTCGCCGCGCCCGCAAGGGCGAAGCGGCCGCGCGCGCCGTCGACAAGCGGGTGACGAATTCGGAGGGCGCCGTCTTCGGCCGCACGATGGGCGCATCCGCGTTCGCCACGTCCGCCGGCTTCGGGGGGGCCTTCCGGGGCACGAACGTATCCCTGGTGGTCGAGCCGGTGTGCGACGACGAGAACGGCAAGAAACGCAACGGGTATCACTGGACCTCGTCGCGCTTTGCGGCGCTGCTCGAGGACGCGGAGGCGGTGGGCCTGGAAGCCGCGCGCCGTACTCTCGCCAAGCTCGGGTCCAGGAAGCTGACGACGCGGCAGGCGCCGGTCGTGTTTTCGCCCGAGGCCGGCCGCGGCCTGCTCGGCCAGCTTGCGGGTGTCATCTCGGGAGGCGCGGTCTGGCGAAAGAGCACGTACCTGGCCCAGCGGGAAGGAACGCTCGTGGCATCGCCCCTGTGCACGATCGTGGACGATCCCCTCGTGCCTCGAGCGCCCGGTTCCCGTCCGTTCGACGGCGAAGGCCTGGCGGCGCGCACCAACGTCGTGATCGCGGATGGCACCTTGCGGACGTTCCTGTGCGACGTCTTCTCGGCGCGCAAGCTCGGGCGGCGCTCCACCGGCTCGGCGGGCCGCGGCGTGGGCGGCGGCCCGGGGGTGACGACGTCGAACTTCATCCTGCGCGCGGGTAAGACGCCGGCGCGCGACATCGAGCTCCTGGACGACGGCCTCTACGTGACGGAGCTGATGGGCTTCGGCTTCAACGCCGTCACCGGCGACTACTCGCAGGGCGCGGGCGGCTTCTGGATCGAGAAGGGTGAGCGCGCGTACCCGGTCAGCGAGATAACCATCTCGGCCAATTTCGACGATCTGTGGAAGGGCCTCGACGCGCTCGGTGACGACCTGGACGCCCGCTCGTCGCTCCAGTGCCCCACCTTTCGCGTATCGCGCATGACCATCGCCGGGGCTTAACAGCCCGTGGCGAAAGTCGCTCCGCTTCGCGTGGGCGGCTGCGGGCCCCGTCCGCTGCGTTGCTCGTCGTCGCAATACCGACGGGTATTCCTCCTCCTCGCGCCTTGCGGCCGGGGCTCCTCGCTCGTCCAGCGCTCGGTCCGGACTTTCACCACGGGCTGTTAGGTCCTTAAATCCCCGCGGCCGCGAGCTTTGCGACAACCAGGGCGTGGAGCGGCCCGTTGGACGCGATGATGCCGCGGCGGTTGGTCAGCTCGGCGCCGGTATAGCGAAGGGGATGCCCGTCCAGATCGGAGACGCGGCCGCCCGACGCATCGAGGATGGCTTCGGGACCGCACGTGTCCCACAGCTTGGTCTTGCTGCCCGGGTACACGTAAAGGTCGCGGTCGCCGGCGGCGACCAGGCCCATCTTCAGACCCACGCTGCCCACGTTGATCTCGTCTCGAATTTCTAGGGCCGTGCGGAGGGCGTCGATGCGTTCGTTGCGGTGGGACTTGGACGCGACCAGACGAATGCCGGGCGGTGCCGCGAGCGAAGACGTGCGGAGGGCGACGCGGGTTCCGTCCGTCTGTTCGCGCCACGCCCCCGCCCCGGCGGCGCCCAGGTATGTGCGCGCGGCAGCGGGCTGGCAAACCACGCCGACGCGAGGTCGGCCCTCGACAGCGAGCCCGATCATCACCGCGAACCCGTCGTCACCCCGGATGAAGTCACGCGTCCCGTCGATGGGGTCGACCATCCAGACGCGATCGGCGTGCAGGCGGGTCTCGTCGTCCGGGAGCTCTTCGGACAGCACGGCATCGCGCGGGAAGGCGTCGCGCAGGCGGCCGACGATCAGCGCGTTGGCGGCGTGGTCAGCCTCGGTGACGGGCTCGTCTCCGATCTTGAGCTGCACCTTGATGTCGGGGCCGCGATAGCGCCTGACCAGCGCGGCGGCTTCCAGCGCCACCACTCGGGCGGTGTCCAGCTCGCGGGCGAAGGCGTTCACGCGGCGGCTGCCTTGACGTCGCGCTCGAGGGCGGCGCGGCCCGCCAGAAGCACGACGCCCGCGGCCAGCAGCAGCAGGCCCGTGGCCAGGACGGGAGGCGTCAGCCCGGTGCGGCCCGATACGATGCCGATCAGCGCCGGCGAGAACGCGTCTCCCAGAACGTGTATCAGCGTCATGTTGACCGCGAAGCCCAGCGCGCGCGCATCGAAGGGCAGCACGTTCGCCATCGCTGCGTTCAAGGGCCCGGTGTTGACGAAGAGCAGGAACAGCGTGGCGAACATCGCCGGCCACAAGATAGCAGGTGAGGACGACAGTAACGCGAGCAGAGTGAACGGAAGCGAGGCGACCAGGCACCAGCCGGCTACCGCGAAGTGCGCGCCCGGCACGCGTTCGGCCAGACGATCGCCCAGTTGCCCACCGATCAGCGTTCCCAAGAAGCCCGCGAGCACCAGCACGGTTCCGAAGGCGGACGTCGCCGCTTCGAGGGAGAGGCCCCGGGTGCGATGAAGGTAGGTAGGCATCCAGTAGGCGAGCCCCCCCATGGAGAACGTGTAGATGGTCTGGGCGGCGGTGTTGAATACATAGCTGCGGCGCGCACCCAGAGCCCGCAGCCCGTCTCGCAGTGTCGGCCCGCGAACGCCCCCCCCACCCGCTGTCGCCGCAGCCAGCGTGGCGCGGCCAGCGTCCAGTGCGCCGCGCGCGGGCTCGCGAAGGATCAGCAGCGTCAGGCCAAGCAGGATTCCCGGCGCTCCTACGATAAGGAACGCCGCCCGCCATCCCAGCGCGACGCCGATGCGCCCGCCGAGAACGTAGGCGAGCGCGGTTCCCACCGGGATCGCCGCGTAGAAGATGGCGAGCGCCCGCCCGCGCCGCGCGGGTGGATACAGATCGGAGATGAGCGAAGGCGTCACCACGCCGTAGCTCGCCTCGCCCATGCCGACCATGGCGCGCGCTGCCAGCAGCAGCGCCAACGTTTGTGCCACCCCCGATCCGACGGTCGCGGCGCTCCACACAAGGACGCCGGCCCCAGCCAAGGACAGGCGGCGCGTGCGATCGCCCAGCCAGCCGATCGCGGGGGACACCACGGAGTACGTCAGGATGAAGGTCGATTGCAGCAGACCGCCCTGACCGTCAGTCAGACGCATGTCGACCAGGATCAGAGGAAGAACTGCCGCCGCGACGTATCGATCCAGGTAGTTGAGGACGTTCACCGCGGTCAGCACACCGAGAACCAGCCCCGGCTTGCCGGACGCACGAGAGCCCGACAGCGGCGACCGTGGTGGCGCTGTCGTCGTCGTCGTGCCCATCGCGCGAATGGGTACCACGTTGTAGAGTCCCCGCCCATGAGCACGCTCAAGGAGACCCTCCTCTCCCCGCAGAACCGCCCTTTGGTCATCAACGACTGCGTCCGTCTGATCGACGAGGAAGTCGAGTCGAAATCGGGTTTGACGGGGTTGGCCGTCAAAGCCGCGTATGCGATCGTCAAGGCAGTCAAGAGCGGCTTCGTGAAGGAAGCAGTCGACAGCATGCTCGATGACTTCGTCGGCCGGCTGGACCCCATCCATGCGGCCGCGCAGGCGAAAGGCGATCCCATCGGCCCGTATGTGAACGCCCGCACCGGAGAGGTTGCGGAGGCCCTGCTGGCCATCAGCGACGAACGCGCCGCGCGCGCCAAGAACCAGACCCTGAAGAAAGCCTACGAAAAGCTGCGGCCCACCGGCAAGAAGCACGTCGAGGCGGCCGTCCCCCGCATCGGCCGCCTCATCGCCCGATACGCTCCGTAGCGCGCCGGCGGGCTCCTCCGAGCTATGGGACGCGGACGGGGAGGTCGTCGGCGGCAGGGAGCCTGAGGCGGAACAGGGTACTCCCGGCGCCGCCGTCCTCGACGGTGATTTCGGCTCCCGTACGCCTCAGGGTTTGGTAGGCGACAGCCAGCCCCATGTCGAGGCGCATGGTGCGCCGCGCGCGCCGATCGAGGCAGACACGAGGCTCGAAGAGCCGCGCCCGCTCCTCGGGGCCGAGGCTCACGCCGGGGGCGGCGATGAAGAGAGTGGGGCGATCCCTATCGACGCTGGTGCACATCGTGATGGCCGGTGCCGGTTGCTGCCGCGTCTCCGAGCCGGCGGCACGATCACACAGGAAGGCGAGAATGTTGGCGAGAGCGGTGCGAAGCTCGCGCCGGTCCGCGCGGGCGTGAACCCCCGCCTCGCCGCCGCACACGATCTCTTGGACGGGCGCTTCCGCCGGGCGCTCGAACGCCGAGGCGGCCGCCCGCGCCGCATCGCCCAGATCCACGACCTCGAGCGACGCGTCCTGGGCTGGGGCTGCCAGCTCGCCGAAGCCGCGCACGAGGTCGGCGATCCGCCGGACGCCTTCCAAGGTGTCGTCCACGACTTCGGCGATGTCGCTCACCAGCCGCTCGCTCTCACCGTCGCCGCTCGCGGTCTCCAAGCGGCGGGCCAGTGTGGTAGCGGTCTCGGACCCCGCCGAGGCGCGCAGGTATTCCGCCGTCTCCTTCGCCGCCAGCCACAAGCTGCCGACCTGCGTCGAGTAGTCGGAGAGCGCGCTCAAGTTGCTGAGGACATAGCTGAGCGGGTTGTTGATCTCGTGCGCCACCCAGCCCGAGAGCCGCCCGGCCAGCTCTAGCTTCTCGGCGTGGACCAGGTCGTCTTGCGTCCGCACCAGCTCCTCGACCTTGGTGGACAGCTCGCCGTAAAGCCGCGCGTTTTCCAGACCGAGCGCAATCTGCGTCGCGAAGACCACGCCGCGCTGCAGCTCCGACGCCCGGAAACCGGGAACGTCACGTCGCCGCACGATGAGCAGCGCCCCCAGCACGCGGTCTCGGACCGCCAAAGGATAAGCCAGCACGGCGGCGGGCGGATCGCGATCGGCGCAAGGCTCCCAGGCGCCGCTTTCGCCCGCCCGGCAGCGCAACGGAACGCGCGCCGCGATCGCGCGCGTCGCCAAGGGAAGCAGCGTGTCACCGCTCAGCCCCGGCGCATCACCTCCGGTGTGCAAGACGGGCGGCGCGTCTGGTTTCTCTACCAGCGCCAGGCCAGCCGCGTCCGCGCGCATGGCGCGCCGGGCGAGGTCCATGACCAGCTCGATCAGGTCGCGATGCTGCAGCGTGGAAAGGATGGCGCGGCTCGATTCGTAGAGCGCGACTGCCCCCTGAAGGCGGCTCCGCTCCCGCGCCCGCTCGAGGAGGATCCGCAGCTCGGCGATGTCGTACGGCTTCTTGATGAAGTCGAACGCCCCGTTCTTCATGCAGGCGACCGCGTTCTCCAAGGTCCCATAGCCGGTCGCGACGACGATCTCGATGTCGGGGTCGATGTCCTTGAGTGCCGCCACCGTCTCTACGCCGCTCATCCCAGGCATCTTGAGGTCGGTCACCGCCAGGTCGAACTTCTGTCGCTTGGCGGCCTCCACCGCGGCCATCCCGCTCTCCGCGGTGGTGACCTCGAAGCCCTCCTGAGAGAGCGAAAACTCGAGCATGTCCCGCATGTCGGGCTCGTCGTCGATGACGAGAACCGAAGACTTGATTTCGCTCATGCGCTGATCTCCCGGTGGGCGACCGTGCCCGCCGCCGGCCCCGGCGCGTCGAGGGGCGCGGGCGCGGCGGCGGCGACCGCGGGGGCGGCGGGAAGGTGAAGACGCATGGTCGTGCCTTCCCCCGGCTTGCTCTCGGCTTCTATCCGGCCGCGGTTCGCTTCCATCATCTGGCGCGCCAGGCTGAGACCGAGCCCGGTCCCTTTTCCGGGTGCTTTTGTCGTGAAGAAGGGATCGAAGATCTGGGACAGGACTTCGGGCGGGATGCCGCCGCCGGTGTCGCGCACCACGAGCTCCACCCCGGCGCCGCCGCCGGCGTCATCCTTGCCCTTGGCCTCACCCCGGGCCGCCCGACACTCGACCGTCACCGATCCGCCCGCCCCGGTCGCATCGAGCGCGTTGTTGATCACGTTCAGCAGCGACGATTCCACTTCCGTGACACAGACGAAGAGATCCGGCAGCCCCTCTTCGAAGAGACGCACCTCGAACGCGACCTCCCGGTTGCGCGCCTGCGTCGCCACCAGCTCGCGCACCCGCTGGAGGATCGCGGCGGGCGCGATCCTCTCTCTCGCCGACGGTTTCCTGCGCGAGAAGTCGAGCAGCATCTGGACCAGCTTCGCCGAGCGCTGGCTCTGCCGCTCGATCCCGCGCAGCGCCGCGCCGCGGGGATCGTCGGCGGACGAGCTCTTGAGGAGGCTCTGAGCGTAACCCTGGATGACGCAGATGGGGTTGTTGAGCTCGTGGGAGATTCCCGCCACCAGGGTCCCCACCGCGGCCATGCGGCCCGCATGGATGAGCTGCTCCTGCGTCTCCTTCAGACGGCGCAGGCTCTCTTGCAGGTGCTGGTTGGCGGCGTCGAGCTCCGCCGTCCGCCGTCGGACGCGGTCCTCGAGAGTCCGGTTGAGGTCCGCGAGCTGAGCCAGGTAGCGGCGCATAACCCCCACCACCCGAGCCCAGCAGAGGGCCAGCAGCGCGAGAACGACGGCGCCGCCCATCAGCGCGAGCAGCGCGCGCCGGCGGAACGCGCCAAGCTGGTCCGTCACCCGCTGCCTCATCGCCACGATGCTGGCCTCCATTCCCGCCGCATAGACGCCTTTCTGGCGCTCGTATTCGGGGCTGAACAGCACGGCGGCGGCGGCTTCGCGATCGCCCTGCCTGACCAGATCGAACGCCCGGTTCTCCATCGCCACCAGCCGCGCGTTGGCCTGATCGGTCGCGGCGGCGGACGAGCCGGATGCCGCTTCGGGCGCGATGCCGATCGCTTCTTTGATGGCAGCGTCGAGCTGCGGCTCGAAGCGCCGATAACGCGCCTCCCACTGTCTGTCCCCGGTGGCGGCGGTCATGCGCGCCGACATGGTCAGGACCTCGTCGAGGTGGACGATGGCCCCCGTGAGCTGCCCGAGGCGGATCTCCGTGGTCGCCAGGTGCTGAGACGCGGCATAGAGCCTCCACACCACCAGGCTGCCGCCGGCGAACAGGGCGATCGTCAGCAGGACCCCGAACGCGAGCGCCCGCGCGGGGAAGGCCGGTGTCTCGTTCATGGGGTGACGCTCAGGTTGACGCCGGGGACCAGCGACCAGCCCGGGACGTTGAGGCCACGAAACACGCTCACCGAGGGGGAGACGACCCACTTGTCGAAGAAGAAGGAGAGCCCGGTACCGGCACCCGCGAAATACGACGCCTGGCGGAGCTCCCAGGTGTCGGTGTCATGCACCATCATGAGGATCGCGTCGGCGCCCACGCGGCGGCTCACCTGCACGTCCAGCACGGCGCTTCCGGTGAAGCCCCATCGGGCCGTCGACGGCGACCATTCGACGCCGACGCTGGGAATGAGGGTCAGCCGGTCACGGGTGAAGGCCAACGAGCCCGTGACGTAGGGATAAAGCCCGAGCTGATTGCCGCCGGGCATCGCCGTGATCTGGATGAAGCCAGCGTTGAGAGCCTTGGTGGCCGCGCCGGCGGGTGACGCACCTTCCCCCGCACCCGCCAGACCGGCGGCCGAGACGAAGAGGGCGAGACAGAGGCGGCCGCGGCGCCCGGAAATCGTTTGAGCCTTATGCTGGGGGCGTTGTCGCAAATTGGGCTCCCGTCCGAGGGGATGTTTCCTTCCTCGGCGGGTCTGGCGGCGCGCTTTATGTCAGTGATGTCGGTATCCCGACGACACTCCGACCGCCGGATTTCACGTCGGCGTGCGCAGCGAATCTAGCGATCTCGGTTTGGTCAGTCCGCGAGGTGCCCGAGCTTGCCGCCGTTGAAGTCTGCGATCGCCCGGGCGATCTCGGACTTGGTATTCATCACGAAGGGGCCGTACTGGACGATGGGCTCGTTGAGGGGCTGGCCGTTCAAAACCAACAGTCGTGCTTCAGAGTCCGCCTTGATTGAGATGCGCTCGCCGGCGTTCTTGAACAAGACGAAGTCGTTCATACGTGCCGCCGTCGAAATATTGAGCGTGACGTCGCCCTTCATCACGAGCAGCGCCGTGTTCTGTTGAGCCGGGAACGTGAGCTCCACCTCACCGAGGGCATTCAAAGAGACGTCGAATACATTGATGGGCGAGAACGTCTTCGCCGGACCCTTGACGCCCTGAAAGTCGCCGGCGACCACGCGCACCAGGCCTGCCCCGTTCGGCAACGTGACTTGGCCCATCTGCTCCGCGACCAGGGCTTGGTAGCCGGGCGGGCTCATCTTGTGCGCCCTGGGCAGGTTCACCCAGAGCTGCGCCATCTGGAGCGCGCCGCCTCGGCGGGCATAGCTCGCCTCGTGATACTCCTTGTGCAGGATTCCGGACGCCGCGGTCATCCATTGAACATCGCCCGGGCCGATCACGCCGCCGGCCCCGGTGCTGTCGTGGTGAGCGACGCGGCCCTGGAAGGCGAACGTCACGGTCTCGAATCCACGGTGCGGGTGAACTCCAACACCACGGCGCTGGTCGGTCGGCGGGTAGTTGTGCTCGGGGTGGTAGTCCAGCAGGAGGAACGGATCGAGCCGCCGCACCGCATTCGGAATCACCGAGAAGTAACCGGCGACGCGAAAGCCGTCTCCCACCCAATGGAAGGGAGGAGCGCCATAGATCCCGTCTATCTCGCGAAGAGGTCGCGCGACAGATCGTCGGTCATCGCGGGTCGGGATCGCCATGCACCAAATATAACGACCCGGGGAAGAATAAGTTGCGCAGATCAGGGTGCCGAGGCGCCCGGATGGCGAGGCGCGAGGAGTGCGCATACCCGTCGGTATGTAAGCGACGAACAACGAAGCCAGCCGGGATGGATCGGCGTCCTGAATGCGCAAGTTATTCTTCCCCGGGTCCTAAGCACCGATTGCCAACGCCGTCTTCGCTGCGATATGAGATCGCACCATGCGAACGCTGCGCTTGACCCGCATGGGCCTTGCCCTCGTCCTCGGCACCGGGCTCGCCTGCGGCGGCGATGCAACGCCCGGCGCACCCGGCGATGGTGGTCCGGGTGCCGATGGGGGTTCCGGCGCCTGTCCCGCATCAGGCAGTGGAACCATGACGCTCGCACTGACCTCCCCGGTGGCGCTGTCGCCCGCAATCAGGGCGATCGGCGCGGGCGCGCCCGTCACGCTGACGGCCGGCATGGCGGTCGCGTTGCCAGCGGGCGCCTACCGGATCGAGGCGGCGCGCGCGAAGACGGCGCCGGTCGCTCCGGCTCTCTACATCGGCAAGGCGTATTACGCAGCCGGGGTCGTCTTCAGCGGCTGCGTGCGCGCGGGCATGGATTCGCCGGCTACCGTCACCTACGCCGAGGAGCCCGGCAGCGGCAAGGTGTGGGTCACGCCTGCCAACGGCGTCGCGCCGGTCGCGGCCTTTGACGAAGCGCAGCTCCGCGGGAGCGCCGCCGGCGACGCGACCGTCGCTCGATCGATGGGCATCACGTCGGCGCGGGACCTGGCGTTCGATCCGGCCGGCAACCTGTGGGTGGCGGCGGGCGGCGGCAGCAGCGGCGGGCTCCTCGGCTATCGGGTGGAGACCTTGGGGATGCCCGACCGGCGGGCCGATGCGAGGCTCACCCCGTGGGAGAACGCGCGTGCGATCGCGTTCGACGCGGCGGGCAACCTGTGGGCGGCAGAAAACGTTCCCGGAGGAACCGATCGGTTGGCCATGATTCCGGCGGGGACGCTCGGTCTCGGGGATTCGTCGACCGGCATGACGGTCACGCGCGCCGCGGCCGCCGCCGTGACCTTGACCAGCGCCGCGGTGGATGACCCGTTCGACCTCGCCTTCGACGCCGGCGGCAACCTGTGGGTGGCCAGCAACGCGCTCGATCAGGTCGTGAGGTTCGCGGCCCCTCAGCTCGTGGCCTCGGGCGCCGCCGTCGCACCCAGCGTGATCTTGAAGGCCCGGCGGGTCACCGGATCGACGCAGACCGACTACCGCGGTCCCACGTCCGTGACGTTCGATGCGGCAGGGAATCTCTGGTCAGGCTGGAACGCCGGCGGAACGTTGCTGCGCTTTGCCGCGGCAAGCCTGGCCGCCAGCGCGACCCTCGACGACCCGCTGCTCCTCGATCCGATGCCGCTCGGCGGCGCGGGCGTGGGCGCCGATCCCCACGCGTTCGACGTCACGGGCGGGTTGTGGCTCGGACGAACCAACATCGGCGCCGACGCCGCTCTTGTGCGCGTGCCGCCGGCCGGTGTGGCGGCAGGCGGCGCCCAGGCCACCATCCCCGACTTCAGCAGCGCCGGCCTGGGCAACGGCCCGGGCAGCATCGTGCTCAATCCGTCCCCGGCGGGCCTGCCGATCCGGGACTAAGGACAGCTCCCCGGAAATTGGGGACCAGGTCGGCCGCTGAGGCGCCCGGCTGGCGAGGCGCGAGGAGAAGGAATACTCGACGTATTCCGCCGACGAGCAACGAAGCCAGCAGGGATGGATCGGCG